>WBZP01007895.1_pt1 | contig 10165 bp, 7 predicted proteins | sample 5204301 | NCBI WGS metagenome assembly WBZP01 (sample SAMN12412401, study PRJNA552823) | activated sludge metagenome | isolation source: activated sludge from nitrification reactor of wastewater treatment plant... | place: USA: Pennsylvania | collected 2017 | reverse complement strand
ACAATCGGGCTGGCGGGGCATCGGGTGTTCCTTTCTTGGTCGTCTAGGCAACGCCAAGGATACACCCGACCCCGCTCCTCAAGCGGTGGCCCTTTCCCAAAGTACAGAAGCTATGTTACACCGTCCGGCTGCCGGTATGCCTGAATCTTGTCTTCCATGACGCATCCTATGCTTTAAGATGTTCGCTTGTTATGTACCAGCATGCTGCAGCATACTTAGTTGCCACTTCTTCGTTAATAGCAGGGCTTCAGCAGTCGGTGTTGCCTGCGGCAGATCGGTACGTTCTTTCTTTTCGCGTGGAGCGCGAAAAAACCACGCACATACGGTTGAAGTACCATGTGTTTGCGAACGTGCGGCTATGAGGGGCATCAAGCCAACATTTCCCTGGCCGCCCGCAAACCAGAAAGATAAGCACCGTGCGCTGTCCCAAAATAATCTTGCTCTGTGGCTTCGCCGGCAAAAAACAGCTGTTTCCCCAAAGGTTTCGCCAGATCTTTACGCAAAGCGGGCGATGCGCCTACAGGGTTAAATGAGTACGAACCCGCCGCAAATGGATCGGCTGCCCAGCGCGTGATCTGGTAATCTATTGGCTCGGGTATGCCTGGGCCATAGATCGTCTTCAGGGTTTGCATGGCGCGTGCCACAATGCGCTGATCCGACCATGCCTCAATCTCGCGCCCATAGTCGGCAGCGTTAAACCCTAACAGTATTGGCATATTCGCCGCCCTCAAAAAGCTAACCCACTCAACCCACTCGCCGTGCATCACAGGAATATATTCCAGCCAGTCCACATTGGCCGGCCAGAAGGCTTTAGCAAAGCGCAGATAGCATTTATTCAGAACGCCCATTCCCAACCCGGTGATAGCCGCCTGCTTTGTCGATGGCAGCGCGGGTACAAAATGTACCTTTCCAGATTGCAGAACGCCCAGTGGCAAGGTGACCAACACCTGGTCGGCGAGGAAGGTTGTTGTACGGGTTACGATGCGCACAGGCGACTGCCCCCAATCGATTGTTTGTACCACCTGCCCCAGCTCAACGTGCAGGTTGCGCGCCAGATATTCGGTGATAACCCGATATCCATTGGCAAAAAGCACATCATCGCCCGAAAACTCTTTGCCGCTGTCGTACCATTGTGTCGAGAGGCGATGCGCACTACCAGAATATTCCTGCTCGATATCGCTGCTCAGAATAAAGTTAAGGAAGCGGCATGTCTGTAGATAGGATGGCTCATTCTTAGCAAGCAAAGGCTCAACAACATGGCGGATGGAATCGTCTTTATCGTTGTTTTGCGCCTTTTGGAGTGTATCAAAAAGCTGTGTTCGTATTTCTTCCAAGCGCTTTTCTTCAGCCGAAGAAAGCGGCTTTCCAGTGCTGTTATATGTGATGTAGTTGTCGTAGCTTGTCGGCAGGCGTTTAGCGCGGACGGTATCAGCCAGTGCAGTTAGGGGATTGCCTTTGATGCCATGGATCCAGCTTGCCCCCAAGTCTAATGGCATATCCGGCCATTTCGTACTTGTCCATATACGTCCCCCAATTCGATTGCGCGCTTCTATCACTACAACCTGGTGCCCCTTTGCCTGAAGCTGTTGTGCAGCCGCAAGGCCAGCCAAACCTGCGCCAATCACGACGATCCGCTTGTTGCGTTGAGCACGTGCCGCATCAACTGCTGTGATTTGCTGTTCCTCTGTTGACCAATGCAGCAATAGTACACTCAGGACTTTCAGAAAATCACGTCTTTGCATAAATGGCCTCAGCTCCTTGTTGCATGTCAAATATAACTAAGACTTTCGCTTACTTGTTGATATGCCTGTGGCAGCAAGGTACTTTTTTCTTGGTGATTTTTTTGTGCTCCACCTAAAACATCACCAAGAACAAGAAGAATTTGCTTGAGTAGGCGAAAGTCCTAATAACGCTGTACTGCAGCGATATGCGCTGGTCGAGTGAAATATAATGCGCCCATTAGGGACATATCATCGAGCGAATCGGGCATAAACCCTGTATGGCAGGCATACAAAACCGTCGGCAACTGGGCTGCCGACGGTTTGCTGCTTAGGTTGCTTTATGGTGCTAATGCGCCAATCGGGCCAGGCGCATCGGCAAGTTTTGCCCGCTGGCCGTTGCCACCCACATCCCAGAACCAGAGCGTGCTTGGGCCGCTGCTGGCAGCCAGCGGGCCGCGCGCGCCAGCGCTCGGCTGCTGAAGTGTGGTGTATGCCAGCCCGGTGCCAACCATCTGAGCTGCGCCAAAGCTTCCAAGGGTTGTGCCCGCCGCAATGGTGCGGTCGTCGCCTGTCTTGGTATTGAGCGCGTGTACGGTGTAGCTTTGGGCAACCGTACTTTCGCAGGCGCTGGTCAGGTAAAATAGCGTGCCATCACTACCCCAGGCCAATGGCCGATTCCAGTAGCCGCCAGTTACCGGCGCAATCACATTCGTATCTGCCGTGGGCGTGGCCTGGCTAGTGGCTTGTGGTGTTGGCGTAGGGCGTGTTCCCGGCAGCTTCATTGGCAACCCATCGGGGCCAATCACCTGCAGGTCGGCACCGCCTTGAGTACGTAGTGCTTCTACCGCAATTGCACTGCCGTCAGGGGCAGCAATTGGGCGGCTAAGCGCCACATACGTGCTGCCGCGCTGAAGCTCGGCCCCAATGTCGCGCTCAGCACCATCGGTAGTATGTAAGAAAATTGTGCTGCGGCCATCTTCGGCCTGCGCGGCATACACCAGCCGCCCATCGCCGAGCCATTGGGGGGCGAATCGGCTCCATTCGTCGGCTTCGGGTGTGATACGCTGCTCGTTGTCTCCGGCGCTTGCCACCGTCCAGATACTGAAGCGCGGCGGGTTCGCCCCCGTTTCATCAACCGTGAAGGCAATCGTCTTGCCATCGGGCGCGAACACCGGGTCGTCGCACGATAGGTTTTGCAGCGCGAGTGCCTGCGGGTTCTTACCATCGAAATCGGTGAGCCATAGCGTGCGCGGCGCAACTCGGTCGCCAACATCGGTGCCTGGTGCAACGGCGCAGAAGGCTACCTGCTTGGCAGTGGGGCTAGCGGCCAATGCGCTGACATCGCCAAACTGCTCTTGCCCAGATTGATTCTTACGCGTGTCTTTGGTGAGGTTTGTGGCTTTACCATCGGCAAATTTCCAGGCATCGCCGCCCTGCACGTAAAATATAGGTAGGGCGGGTTTGGCATCGCCACTCGCTGGTAGCGCCAGCATGTCGTTATTCGCGCCGATGGTGCCAGTCTTCCCAATATCGAGCACCAGACGGTAGGGGTTGCTCTCAAGCTTCAGTCGGTAGGGCAGCGCCTGCTCTAGCCCAAAGGCCAGCGTCGCACCGGCATCGGCTGAAGGGTTAGCGCGCAATTCAAGGCTTTTTAGCAAGGTGGTACCCGAAAGCGCCAACGTCGGGCTAATGGTTGTTGCTTTGAACGCGCTATCGTGCAACCAATCGCTGAGCGCAATATGCAGGCTATACGCGGCTGCCGGGCCAGGCGCAGCGCCGGTGTCGTCGGCGGCGGCGAGGCATTGCGCAACTGCGTGCGGTGGTGCCGAGTCATTGGGGATGGTCAGCCCAATCGTCACACGCTCGAAAGCCGGTTCGATTGTTGTGGTAATTGCCGTAATGCGCGCCGAGAAGCGCCCACCATCAGCTGCGCCAGCGACCTGGCTGCACAGGCTGAACCCTGCCAGCGCCGGGTTGGGCGTAGCGGTTGGTGGCAGCGGTGTGACGGTGGCAGTCGGCAGTGGGGTAGCGCTTGGTGCGGTGGTGGCGGTGGGCGATGGCCCGGTTGTTGGGGTAAGCGTTACGGTAGGCGTATTGCTTGGTGTGGCCGATGGTGTTGTGGCCTCAAGCGTCTGCCGCGTTTTGATCTGCTCTTGTTCGGCAATCGATTGTTGCTCGCAGCCTGAAGCAAAGAACAGAGCCAGGCACACAAGGGCTATAAATAGATGATGACGTTTCATAGAATACGCAGTAAGCAGTTGGCAGTCGGCACCCGGCGGGCTGTTGCCTTCCCGCTGGCTGCACGCTGGCAACTGCGGCTAGTCCCCCGGCAGCACGACTTTGATCCAGCCGCGCCGCATGGCGTATACCACCGCCTGGGTGCGGTCGTTCACCGCCAGCTTACGCAAGATCGATGAAACATGGTTTTTCACCGTCTGGTTGCTAATATCGAGCTGCAGCGCAATTTCTTTATTGGTGCGCCCGGCAGCGACCAGATCGAGCACTTGCAGCTCGCGCGGTGAGAGTGGTGAGTAAATGCTCTGGGTATCTTCATCGACGGCCATCTGGCGAAAGGCCATCATCACCTGGGCGGCAACATCGGGGAGCGAGAGCACTAAATCGTTGATCGGGTAATCGCCATGACGCACCTGGTTAAGCACACGCAAAAGCTTATCGGGCGCGATATTGCGGGGTTGGTATGCGGCCACCCCGGCCCGAATTGCTTTCACGACCTGCTGCCCATCCATCGATGCACTGAGCAGTACAATGCCAACATGGGGATGGGTACGCTTAATCGCGCGTGCCACTTCCAGGCCATTGACCCCAGGTAGGTCTGTTTCCATAAGTACCAGATCGGGGTCGGTATAATCAACCAGCTGGATTGCTTGCTGGCCGTTGCTGGCCTCGCCCACAATCCGATATTCCGTGGAGTGCGTAAGCGCGTGGCGCAGCCCTTCACGAAAGATTGCATGGGCATGGACGAGTACGATTGAGGTTGGACTCACCTCCACCTCCTGACCAGCAGCTCGCGGAGTTTACCTTGTGTCACGAGTGTGTTGTGCTATTGTGGGCGATGTAGCGTAAAGCAAACAATAGCCACAACTCAGGAAAATGTGCGCTCCATAGCGCTGAACGTGCCTTATCCACAAAGGCTGCGTTTGTTGTTCTACAACGGTATTCTTTGCCATTATACCTGATAAGAAGGCTTTACACAAGCGACCCAACACGCGCCATTTGAACTATACAATAGCTCAGCGTACTACGGCGCTGCTGCGCTCGAAGCGCCCGGCGCGTGCCCCAGGCACCGGTACAGCGTTAAGAATATCATTCATTACCACGCTGGCAGTGATATTGCGGATACGTGCTGCCGGGCTAATAATCAGGCGATGCCCGAGCACGGGTTCGGCCAGCAGCTTTACATCATCGGGAATGACATAATCGCGCCCATTGAGCGCTGCTGCGGCCTGCGCCGTGCGATACAGCCCCAACGAACCGCGTGCGCTCGCGCCGAGGTACACATCTTCGTGATGGCGGGTGGCAGTGGTGAGCGCCACAATATACTCTTCAATCAGCTCATCAACATACACTGATTTTATCTGCTCCTGCAAATCGAGGAGCTGCTCGGCAGTAAGTACCTGTTCAACCGCATCCAATGGGTGATTTTGGCGCTGGCGGCGCAGAATCATGATCTCGTCCATTTTTTCGGGGTAGCCCAGATGAATACGCAACAAAAAGCGGTCGAGCTGCGCCTCGGGCAGTGGGAAGGTGCCTTCGTACTCGATCGGGTTCTGGGTTGCTAGCACAATAAATGGCTTCGGCAGCGGGTAGGTCGTGCCATCGACAGTGATCTGGTGTTCTTCCATGGCTTCGAGCAGCGCGCTCTGGGTTTTGGGGGTCGCGCGGTTGATCTCATCGCCAAGAACAATCTGGGCAATCACCGGGCCGGGGCGAAACTCGAACTCGCGCGATTGCTGATTGAAGATCGAGATGCCAGTCACATCTGAGGGTAGGAGATCGGGCGTGAACTGGATGCGTTTGAAGCTGCAGCCAATCGAGCGCGCGATCGTTTTTGCCAGAGTGGTTTTGCCGGTGCCGGGCACATCTTCTAGTAGAACATGGCCTTTACACAATAGTGCAATCAATACAAGCTCAACGGCCTTGCGTTTGCCTACAATCACTTGCTCAACATTTGCGGCCACCCGCTCAACCGCCTGTTTAATATCCTCCATATGGCCCCTTATGCGTTTCTTTTTCAGGTTTTTGGCGATACACTGCGGCAGTATAACACATGAACTGCGGCCAAACCAAGATGTTAAAAGTGTTAAACACACAACGAGAGATGCGCGTACATATACGGCATCCCTCGTTGTTCAAGGCTATTCTGGTGTGCGGTTCACCGCCTTATGCGATAGTTTCTTCCACTGGTTCCGCGTCGTCGGCGGGAGCAGGCTCGGGCAGGCGTGCGCGGTTGCGTAGCCGTAGGCCACCGCCAATTGCGCTAGCACCGAGGGCGGCGAGCAGCCATACTGGCGAGAGGTCGCCACCGGTGTTGGGCAGCTGGGCAGGTTTGCCGCTTGGCGCTGGTGCCGCCGCGCCTGGCAGTGTGCCGCCAACCACGATTCGGCCCTCAACTTGCGGGTTCACTGGAGAATGGGCCAGGATATACTCGGTGGTGACATCAACATCGAGCAGGCCCGTGTCGTACTTGTTCGTGCCTTTGGTCAGCACGGTGTAGCCGTCGCCGCCAGCCACCAGGAAGTTGATCGTCGCCGCGCGGTAGCTGGCCGCCGGATCGAGGGTCGTAAAGCCGCCTTTGCCATCGCCAATTTGTACGCCGGTCACGCGGTCGCCTACCGGGCGGGCGGGGTCGTAGCTGTAGCGCATATTTGCAACTTGCATGAAGCGCCCGGCAACGGTCTCTATCTGGCTAACGCCATTTTCGAGCGCTTCTTTCAGCTGTGCGCCGGTGAGTGTTACCAGCGAAAGCTGGTTGCTGAACGGCTGGACATCGAGCAGCTCGCCGAGGGTGATCGGGCCTGCATCGATACTGGTACGAATACCGCCGCCGTTCATCAGGCCAATCACTGCGCCGAGTGGGCGGCCCTTCGCCAGCAGCGCATCGGAAATCAGGTTGCCCAGGTTGGTTTCTTTGGTGCGTACATCGTTGCGGGCACCATTCAGCGCAACTGCGGCGACACCCGCCGGGGCGGTGCGCAGGCTGGCAAGCGGCTGGGCCAGCACCTTAATGCGGTTTTCAAGCGCGCCATCGGGCGTGATGCTGGCCGCGACTTCGGTAGGCCGGGCACCGAGCACATTGGTAATATCGCCATTCGCATCGAAGCCGACCGTCAGGTCGCCGAGCCAGCGGCCCCACTCCCAATCAGTCGCCATCACCACTGGCTTGCCCGAGGGCGAAGCAATAACTTCGGGATAGGGCTTGGTTGCATCCGGCGGCTTAATCATCGGCCCCATCGGGGTGTGCGAGTGCCCGCCGATGATCACCTGAATACCATCGACCTTGCGTGCAAGCTCGCGATCGAAGGTAATGCCGATATGGGTGAGCGCAATGATCTTATTGACGCCCTGCGCCTTCAGCTCGGCTACCGCCTTCTTTGCAGCCTCGATATAGTTGGTAAAGGTAATGCCCTGGCCCGGGCTAGAAACCTCGGGTGTTTCTTCAGTGGTCAGGCCGAAAATGCCGATCTTCTCGCCGCCAATTTCTTTAATAATCCAGGGCTTGTACAGGCCATGAATCGGCGATGATGGGTCGGTGACGATATTGGCGCTGAGCACCGGGAATTTGGCCTGCTTGATGAAGCTTGCCAGTGGCACCGGGCCTTTGTCGAATTCGTGGTTGCCGATTGTCATCGCCTCGTAGCCCAGGTAGTGGTAGAACTCAAGGTCGGCCAGGCCCAGGTATTGGTTGAACCACAGTGTACCCTGGAAGATATCGCCAGCGTCGATCAGCAGCTGGTTGCCGCCCTCATCGCGGATCGCGTCGATGAGCACCTTGCGGCGCGAAACCCCGCCGTGAATTGGTGCAACTGGCGTTCCACCCGTGACCGGCTCGATGCGCGCGTGATGATCGTTGGTGTGGATAATTCGCAGCTTGAAGGTTTCGGGGCCTGCGGCATGCGCAAAGGTGATGCCGGTGCACGCCCACGCTAGCGTGCTGCCGCCCACAGCCATGTACCGGATGAATGAGCGTCGCGAGATTTCGGCCATGATCTCCCTCCGTATCAATGCGGCTGAGTAGATAAGAACAGTTGCAGCCAGACAGAGTCGCAACTGCACAAAGTTTCATGTACAGGACTTACCCGGTGCCTCCATAGCGCACGGATTGTACCGCGCTGCCGCAGGCAAAAACACCGATCGCGAAAATCCCGTAAATGGCAGGATTTTCACTGACCCAGGCAGCTGCTTCATTCCCCTGGTGATGTTTTGTGCGTAACGTAAACAATAACCAGGGAAAGGAAAACAATACCTTGCTGCCGGAGATACAGACACGGCAAGCGCAAGCCCTAATTTATTGAGGTGCCAGGTGGGTTCGTAGGAATAGTGCTATATTACCATATTTCTGAGGCAGTGTAGCAGGGAAAAGATTGTCGCGCGGTAAGATTATTGTTAAGGCTGGGCAAAGCGTAACGCCTAGCCTTGCTCATGAGGTTAGGCGTTGATCTGATATAACCCTTGTTCGCTTAACTACCCAATAGGTTGAGGCTGCCAAAAACTGCTGTGCTATAGCCAGGATCGGCCCAATTCGACCAGCCATAGGGGCGGTGCTCGGCGAGTACCGGCAAGTAGGCCGGGGCGTGCCAGTAGGCATAGGCAATTTCCCATCCCGAACGATTGGCAGTATTCACGCAGTGATTTGTGCTGTACGGCCAGGTACACTGCTTAGCAAAGGCATCGATTGTTTTGGGTGCGAGGAAATCCCAGCCGTTTTTCAAACCAACGCCGCGCGGGGTTGTGTAGCTGTAGAGCGAGCCATCGCCCTGCCGCCGCATTATTTCGGCGAAGACGGTTTTCATACTCAGCGCGCCCTGGTTGTACGAAAGCCCATCGAGACCACGGCGATTTTCCTCGGTGAGCGAACCGTCGCGGCACATGCCATACACCCAGTCGGTGTCGGCACAGGCATCCTGAGTCGCGGCGTTCCCAATCGGGTGTTCGCCATCGAGCTTGAGTTTCCAGCTGCGCACTACTGCGGCGCGCTCGGCGGGCAGGTTGGCGTATACTGCGATGCTTAGCCACAGTACATTGCCTGCGTCGGCCCAGTTATTCTTGCGGGTTGCAGCGGCTTTAGCCTGCGGCAGCGCATGAGTACGCAGCATCGCGATCAAGGCCAGGCGGTCATCTTCACCCCAGCCCGGCGCGCCGGTGAGTAGATCGGCACCCCAGATCATCGCTGGAACCAGCCGGCTCCAGTCGAGGTTTGGCTGATCTTCGGCGGCGCTAATACCCGTGAGCGTGCGGCTCCACACGCGGATGAACTCCGCACCTTTCTGGCTATAGGTCGGGTTACCGGTAAGGCGGTAGGCCAGTGCCAGCAAGTAGGCATCTTCCGACGATTGGTTCAAGCAGTCATACCCAGTGCTGGTAGTGTAGGCTGCTACCGCGCAAGGGGTTGTGGCGAGTGCCTCGTTCGCATTGGTAAACAGCGACTTGAGAGCGCTACGCCCTGGTTCAATCCGCTGCTCGTATTGTGCGCGGGCGGGCTGCAACTCGGCGGGCTGCACAATAATGCCCAGCGGTGTGCGCGGGCGGCTGGCGATTGGCACAAATAGGCTGAATTGTTCCGCCGACTGTTCCAATCTAGCAGGTACGGGCAGGGTTTGTGGGTGCGCAAACATTGCGCCAGGTAGCAGCATTGTGAAGGTAACCAGGGTCAACGCATTGAGTATGCGAGCGCAACGGTAGGAGAAAAGGCAGGAATGAAGCACAACATTCTCCTCTAAATTTAGAACTTTTGCTTACCCAAGCAACTTCTCTATGTTCTTGGTCGTTTTGCGCATAGCGCAAAATACCATGCTGCCGCAGGCACATTAATCGGCAAGCGAAAGTCCCAGAATTATGTATTACCCCTGGAAAGCAACTCTATCATGCACAATTGAGCGAGTCAATGTCGCTAGCTGATGATACGATGAAAAATCGCTCTCAATTCGTTCATCTTGCCTAACGAGGAATAAAAGCTTACTTCTGATAAAGTGGCTACACATGTTTTGTGTGAAATGGGATAATCATGCCTCTATAGAGCCATGATTGCTACTTGCTATTGCATGAGTTTTTGGTATGATACGCATGTCGCCGAAATAATTAATAGAGAAATCAAGTAGAAATCGGACAGACAAGGTTCCAGCCATAGCGTTCAAGAAACGAACTCTGAAAGATGGTGTTCGTCAGATGCGCCGCGAACCGTTTGGCCAGATTGGGCAGTCGTCGCT
>WBZP01007407.1_pt1 | contig 10167 bp, 14 predicted proteins | sample 5204301 | NCBI WGS metagenome assembly WBZP01 (sample SAMN12412401, study PRJNA552823) | activated sludge metagenome | isolation source: activated sludge from nitrification reactor of wastewater treatment plant... | place: USA: Pennsylvania | collected 2017 | reverse complement strand
CGCGTCGGCCGCAGATTTGCGGGCCTCCTTGTTGAAGAAGATCGTCAAGCGGCGGCGCTGCTCGACCTTTGCCGGATGCTTCTGTTTGCGAGGTGCCATACGACGTCCTTTCTTGTTGTGCGAGAAGGGCGTCGCTACCCCGACCGGAGGCAGTGCACCCCGCTCGGGATTGATGAAGACGCAGGCTCGGAAGGGCCTGCTTGATGCGCGGCCTGGGAAGGTCGCAGCCGTGCCGGTCGCACGGAGTTCGGTGAAGCTGTTGTTCATCCTCTCCTTGCGGTGAGGGCAACCTGCGGGTGTTCGAACCTGGTGGTTCGAACGACCCGCTGGTCGGCTATCAGGCCGCGGCCTGGAGGGGCTGCGGCTCGATCGTGAGCCAGGGGGCCAGGTAGTCCTGGAGCTGGTTCAGATCGGCGGCTTCGGCGCGCTGGCTGTTGGCCAGGTGCTCCAGCTTGATCAGCAGAGCGCTCGCGTACTCCTTCGCTTCGGGCGTGGAGTCCGCGCTGCTGCTGCGCACGAGCTGGATGTAGTGGTCGACCATCGGAGCCGAGGCCGTGGCGGCATCGAGCTCGATGATCTGGAGGGCTTCGACGGTCATCGTCATGGGGATTCCTTCAGGATGCTGGAGTCCGACTCGGCGAAACTCTTGACGTCCAATCGCACTCAACATGCGAATCAGTCCATCAACGTCTGCGAGAGTCTGGAGATGCTTCGGTTAGGCAACGCGATCCGGTTGACCCGCAAGGAGGTCGAGCGGCTAGAGCGCATCACCGGTTTGCCGGTGGTGGGCGTTCGCACGCTCGACGACCTCAGGAAGTACGTCGCGGACTGCAAGGCCTATTACGCGGAGGACTCGAGGGAGTTCGAGATGCTCGCGTGGCTCATCGACAACGAGGTCTCACGCTGCCTTGCTGCTGCGTGAGACCTGCGCCGTGTCGACGGGCTGGGCTTCGGGCACGACGGCCGGCGAGCTCGGGGCGAAACCGGTCAGAGTCTGGGCGACTTCCGGAACCTTGCCGAGCACGTCGATGCGTGCCTTCGCCTTCGAGACGCGAACCTTCGGCTGAATGGCCTGGGAGTCCGGTTCGGGGCGGCTGAACACCTTGTGGATGCCGATGAAGAGGGACTTCACCAGCCGCAAGGCTCCGATGGGCGCGTTCACGAAGATCGCGCGGAAGAACGCCACGATGCGCTCGTTCTGTTCATCTGCCAGGGCCTTTGTGTGCAAGGTCTGGCGGGCGAGCAGGTAGAGCGCCTCGTTGCGACTCTTGGCTTCGGGGTTGCTGTCCATGTACTTGACCACTTCCGCGGCAGCGGAGGGTTGGTGCACGACACGGTACAGGCGGGCCCAGGCCAAGTCCTCGGCCAGGTCGCGCTGGCTCGGGGTGTCCGAGACGGCGTGCTGGGCGTGGATGGGGCCGATGCTGGGCAATTGCTGATGCATGGTTCGCTCCGTTGGATGATCCACGGAGACGGACCGGCCCAGGGGGACGAAACGTCCCCAGTGGGGTAGCATGAACTGGCCGGCAAGCCGGTGTTCACATGAAAGCCATCACGATGGATCGTTCAGGCCAAACTCTTCAGCTCATCGAGGGCGGCCGCGAGGCGCTCGAGCGGGACTACATGTGGGCGATCCTTTTCGATCATCCCGACAAGCAGTCCCTCGCGAGGCGCCTCGAGCCATCCGCTAACGACGTCCTTTGCGCCGCTGGTCCAGATGCAGACGAGAAACGAGTTCCTCGTCGATCAGACGTACGACACGCAGAACATCGCCGCGGACAGGGCCACGAGTGATGCGCAGTCGCTCCAGGCTCTGAAGGAGTTCTTCCTTCTTCGCCTGAAGCTCTTCGGCGCTGCCCTCGTTGATGAGACGGAGCAGGCTGAGCCACAGGTGCTTGTCCATGCGCCCCTCACGCGGCCAGAGGCAGCGGTTGGGGCATCGGGACGACCACGTCGACCGGCGAGCGGACGAACGGGGCGAGCAACGCGGCAGGCTTCTTGGCCAGCGCAACGGTGGGTTGCGGCAAGCCGGTACCGCCACAGAGGCGGGACACAGTGCGAGCTGTGTGATTCGACATGGTCGTTCTCCTTTGCAAATGCAAAAGGGGAACGACACGTCCCCGGATGGAGAAGCAACGTTCCCCATTCGGGTTGAAGGCACGCGAAGCGCGCCCATGGATTGGCAGAAGACCCACGCCGAGGCGACGGGTCTTCCACACACTTCAGGACTTTCGTCCCAGGGATGCAAGCGGAGCACACGAAGGTGCTGCGCGAGCGCTCAACCAGCGTGAGCCGGAAAAGCGCAATTGACTTCGCGTCGCCACGCGAAGGGATGAAGACGCTCGAGGGGGATGAACCCTCTCGGCTTGCGAGGCCGACGTCGAGGTCGATGCATCACGTGCACATCGACAAGAGGCGCGAAGACCGAGGCCAACGCCAACCAGCACGGACTGGCTTGCCCGCTTGCGCGGACTGGGATTCGTCGCTTTCGCGACATGGTCACCCGAAGGTGAACGATTGAAGTGCAGGTCACGACTGCGAACGCCAGGGTGCAGGGCACCTTGGACTTCAACTACGGCCGGTGACGGCTTTCGGTGAAGGCTGTACCAGCGACGATCGCCAGCAGGAAGCCCCATGAGTGTGCCACTCGCAGGCGGCCGTGGGTAGGGGCGATCCAGGCCCTATCGCGGGGTGGCGCATGTTCATTTGTCCACTTAGGGGCAAACGTCGGCGGCCACAGCTGGTGATGCAGTCAGACGGGGCCAGCGTGGTGGGCCAGTGGGAGGCCTCTTGGGCTGCGGCGGGAGTGCCGGACAATGAAGAGGGCAAGCAAGAAGTGCTTCGGAAAGGAACCGATATGGCGGGCGATGAGCACGATTTCGAGGGGCGGTCGCGCGCCGCGCAGGCGAAGGCGGCGCATGCCCTCGATCGCCTGCTGAAGCTTGCTGAGACACGCGACAGCGGCCAGATCAGGCGGGTGGCGCGGTTCATCGCCGCGCTGTACAACGGCGACGCCTACCCGTTGGACCTGTTCGAACTGCGCGCCGTCGACGTCGCGATCAGCGACGACGTGATCAACTGCATCGACGCACTGCGTTGGGGGCGTGCCGACCTCTACAAGCTCGTGCCGGACGGGCAGAAGCGGATCGAAGCCGTCATCAGGGACTGGGGCGTCGCGCCGCCTGAGCCGCTGGTTCCGAGGGACTGCGCGGACCTCAATGCGCGACTGGTGACTTACGGCGACGCGCCAGGCTACCGGGACGTGACGCTGAGGTTCGAGTGCGAGGAGATCCCTCAGAAAGAGGGAGCTGCCAAGTTCAACCTGGAACTGCATGTCGATGCGCGCAGCGCGGCAGACATTGTCGACCACGTGATTCGCGTGCATCGCTTCGCATGGTCGCGTCCAGGAGGCGGACGGCCGCTGGATGCAAGCGACGGCGAGGTCGCACCACGGTGGGCTCGGAATCCCTGACAGGGCGGCCGGGGGATGACGACGTCCACCTACCGAGGAACCAAGATGAATGCAACGAGCGAAAGGCCAGACGAGAGCGCCTACGGGTCACCCGAACGGGAGGCGACCTGGCGGAAGCGCTCTTGGCGATTCAAGCTCGCCTACCGCAGAAACGTGGCTGCCTCGCTACTGCGCGGCGAGATCTCACTGCGTTCGTGCTGGTTTGGTCTTAGCCGTCCGCATGCCGTGGTTGCGCTCGCGCGCAGAGAGGGCAGGGGAATGGTCTATGTGTGCCCGGCCTGGATCACGGAACTGGACGAGGCTGGTGCCGCCTAAAGGCCGCAAAGCGCCTTGAGCTTCTGGGCGCTGCGCTCGGTCACCTCGACGGGCAGGTGCTGGGCACCGGCTGCGGCAAGGTAGCGAGCGCGGTGACGGCCGTTCGTGAACGCCACGACGGGCAACTCGAGGATCCGGCGGAAGGGTGGTAACCACGACCACTCGGCAACGGTTCGGGTGTGAACGGACACCACGGGCATTTCGGCGAAGCCGGGGTCGGCCGGATCGAGAAAGTTGCGAATGCCGTTGCGTTTTTCCTCCGTCCATTGATCAACGGGAGGCAGGAAGTAGCCGGTATCGCGCGACCACAGAGCAAGCAGTGCATCGGTGGGCACAACGACAACCTCGTAGTCGGGGCTCTGCGGATGTCGACGCTTCAGTTCAACGCGCTGGTAGCCAGGGTGTTCAGACGACAGTTGAACGGCCCAGGTTCTCGGTTTGGTGCTCATGGGACTGCGGGGTGAAGGCCACAGAGCCAGTCTATCGAACGGGTTGAACCTCGCGTCGCGGCCCGTAGCCTGGGCTCGTGAACATCATCAGGATCCACCACGCCGAGACGACGGACGAAACACCCGCGCAAGCCGACCTGTTCGGGTTAGCCGATGGGGCTTCGCGCTTCTCGCTCGAGGTGCCGCCGGAGATCGTGTCGGTCCTCCACGCCGGCGCGCCGGCGTTCATCGGCGTGAGCGGTGGTCGCGACTCGCAGGCACTGGCCTACCGCGTCTGCGATCACCTGGACGACATCGGCCACCGGGGCCAGCGGTTCTTGATCCACTCTGACTTAGGCCGTGTGGAGTGGCGGGACAGTCTGCCCGTCTGTGAACGCTTGGCGCAGCGTCTCGGCGTCGAGCTGATCGTCGTGCGCAGGCAGGCCGGCGACATGATGGACCGCTGGCTATCGCGCTGGACGGGCAACGTCGCGCGCTACTCGAACCTGGAGTGCGTGAAGCTCATCCTGCCGTGGAGCAGCGCGAGCCAGCGCTTCTGCACCAGCGAGCTCAAGAGCCAGGTGCTCGCGCGGGAGATGCGCAGGCGGTTTCCGGAGGGAGACGTGGTGTCGGCGGTCGGCATACGGCGCGAGGAGAGCGCGAACCGCGCGCGCATGCCAGCGTGGAAGAAGGATGAGCGGCTCACACGCAGGCGCGGGATTGGCCACACCTGGAATGCGATCTTGGGCTGGCGGCGACAGGACGTGAACGACTACGTCAGGTCACGAGGGGACGTGCTGCACGAGGCGTATCGGATCTACGGCACTACGCGAGTGTCGTGCGCCTTCTGCGTGATGGGCTCGGAACACGACCTGCGAGCCTCGAGCAACTGCGCGGACAACCAAGCTGTCTACCGCGAGATGGTGGAACTGGAGGCGGTCAGCACTTTCAGCTTCCAGAGCACCCGCTGGCTGGGCGACCTTGCGCCCGACCTTCTGGATGCGAGCCTGAGAGCGCGACTGCAGGAGGCCAAGGAGAGAGCAGAGCGACGAGTCGCTGCCGAGGCGAGGCTGCCTGAGCACCTGCTCTTCGTGAAGGGTTGGCCAACGGTGATGCCGACGGCCGAGGAAGGACAGCTGATCGCCGAGGTGCGCCGAGAGGTGGCGGCCGCGGTGGGGCTGAAGGTGAAACACACGGATCGCGACAGCGTGCTGGCGCGGTACCAGGAACTGATCGCAGCGGCCGTGGCCAAGGCTTCGGCGAAAGGCCTGCCGCTGCACCATGAGGAGATCGAAGCATGAACTCAACGACGATGGCGCCGCGCGTGAGCGGCGCCCCGGACCTGGCGGTGGACATCGCGTCCGCCTCTTCGCGGATCTTCTGGCTCGTGCGCAACGCCCTGGCCGGCGCCGCCGAAGCGATGCCGTTGCCCAGCGCCGTCTTCACGCGCTTCAGCGATGCCGTGGCGGCGCGCGAGCGGTTGGACAGTACGCCGCCTCTCGCAGAGCACCCGGAGGGCCTTTGCCGCCTCAACGACGATGTGATCGTCGATGGTGTTGGGCCGGGCTCCGTGAAGTGGATCCACCCAAGCGGCGACGTGCGTGTGGAGCTCGCGCGGCAGCCGGGCAGCGCCGAGTACTACCCCATCGCGGCGATCCGCCGCGCCGTGGCCGTCCGGCCGCGGTTCGAGTTCGAGGTGGTGCCGGTGGGGCTGCGCGAGGCGAATGGGGCGGTGGAGCGCCTTCATCGCAAGCTCGGCCAGGTGCAGGGGCACAAGTTCGCACTGGGCCTGCGGCGCTGCGCAGACGAGGAACTGGCGGGCGTGGCGGTGTGCGCCAGGCCGGTGGCACGGCACCTGGACGATGGACTGACAGCTGAGGTGCGGCGGGTCGCAGTGGATCCTGCGGTGGCCAACGGCTGCACGAAGCTGCTCGGCGCGGTGGCGAAAGCGGCCTCGGCGATGGGCTACAGGCGGCTCGTGACCTACACCTCGGAGGACGAGAACGGAGCCAGCCTCTATGCGGCGGGATGGGACCCGATCGGCAAGAGCTCCGGGGGCCACTGGGGATCGAAGGACCGGCCGCGGCGGCGCGGGGACGACGAGGGGCGGAAGGTCGTGTGGGTCAAAGTGCTGCGGGGCGACGCTCGCGGACGTTGATCGGCTGGTGGAACGCTTTCGAGGTCAGCCCAGCACGCGGATGTTCCAGCAGGAGGCGGCTCACTCGGACACGAGGTCAGCGCAGTGGAACAAGTCCCTGCGTGGGGACGACGAGATCTGTCAGGCCGCAGGTGCAGGAGAGGCTGAAGGTCTTGAACAACGGGTCGACGGCGAGATCCTGGGGAACACCGGGACCTCGCATGCAACAACTCATCGATCTTCGCCACGAAACACCAGAAGCGATCGCGCTGGGTGCGATCCGATCGTTCATGTCCGCTGGACACCCGGCCATCGTGCTTTTCTCAGGGGGTAAGGACTCTTCAGTACTGCTGAATCTCGCCCTGACGGCGGCAGCCGACGAGGTGAAGTGTGGGCGTCGACCGCTGATCGTGATCGCCCACAGCGACGTGGGCGTCGAGAACCCCGAGATCCAGAGGTTGGTTGCGGGCGAGCTGCGTAAGGCGAGCACGTTCGCCAAGGACAACGGTGTGAGGGCTATCGTGCGTGTGGCCGAGCCCGCTTTCTGGGACACTTTCCCGGTGCGCGTGATCGGCGGCCGCGCGCTGCCGACGTTTCCGGACTCACGGCGTGACTGCCAGACTGACCTCAAGCGTTTGCCGAACCAGCGCGAGCTCGCGCTGATCGAACGAGAACTGCATGCCAAAGGCTGGCGGAAGCCGGTGCTGATGACTGGCGTGCGACGAGACGAGTCTGCGACGCGAGCGGCGAACGTGCGTAGCCGCGGTGAGCAGTCGGTGTCGTTGTGGACCGATGACGAGGGACGCCTGAGGCTGACACCCGTGCTCGAGTGGACGGTAGACGACGTGTGGCAGTACCTGGGACTGGCCAACGCCGGCGTCATCCCCGCGTACAGCCGATTCGAAGAGACGATGGAAACGTACCAGGCGGCAGGCGGGAGCAGCTGCGTGGTGGTGGCAGACGCCGAGATGCAGAAACACTCGAAGCCTTGCTCGAGCCGCTTCGGCTGCTGGGTCTGCACGGCGGTGCGAGAGGACAAGTCTTTGCGGCAGATGATCGAGACGGACCCTGCCCGCTACGGCTACATGCAACCATTGGCCGCGCTGCGCGACTTCATCGCCTACACGCAGTACGACTGGACGCGCAGGCAGTACGTAGGCCGAAGCATCACCGACGGGTTCATCGAGGTCGGTGCCGACACCTACTCGCCGGCGATGCTAGGGGAGTTGCTGCGCTACACATTGAGCGCGCAGAAGCTGTCCGGGGTGCAGATCATCAGCGCGGCTCAGCTGATCGCGATCGACGCGCGCTGGTCACAGTACGCGATCGCGGCGCCGTTCACCGCGCTGCGGATCTGGAAGGAAGTCGAAGACGGTGCGAGGTGGGCGCCACCGGCTATGCGCCCTTTCCGAAAGAGCGACGTGCCGAAGCTGGGTCGCATCTACGTCGGTGACTGGAACGACGACGTGACGTCGCAGCTCGAAGTTACGGGGCTGCGCAACCCTGCATGGGAAGACTTTGCTGAGTCCTGCGGGCCCGGGCTGCGTACGCTGGTCAACGGTCGAGCGGTGGTCGACGTGGAGGGAGAGAGCGAGATCGACGAAGAGGCGGCATGGCTGTTCCTGGACTTCGAGCTCGAGCGGATGCTCGCCGACAGGGCGACCTTCAGCGGCTACTGGACCGCAGGCTACGAAACATACCTGTCATTTGGAATCGTCAGGCCAGCAAAGGGCCAGTCGGCGCGGGTCGACGAGATACTCCGGCGCTCTCAGTGGCGTCAGCGCCATCAACTGCACGGCCAGCGGTCGGTGGAGGAACTGATGCCACGTCTCACTGTGCGCTACCCACGTCAGGCAGACTTGTTCGAGCTGGCCGCAGCCTGATCGCGGCCAGCGTACATGGTTGGTGTGCGGTCGATGAGCGGCACTTGCGGGGGGGCGTAGCGCCGGCGTTTGCGGTGGACGCAATGCGGCGAGACGTGCAAACCTTGAGGCGGCTTCCGCCGGCAACTGCAGTTCCGCAGGTGTTGCGTTGGCGGGCGGCGCGGAGATACTGCCGGCAGTCAGAGAAGGGAGCGACACATGAACCGTTGCGCGAAAGCAGTGATGTTCGTCCTGGCGATGGCCCTCGTCGGGGTGGCCCGAGCGGGTGACACACTTCCTCAGGAGCGTGGGACCGGCTTGGTGACGGACGTGGTCGGGCTCGACGGTGCCGCGCAAGAAGCGCTGGCGGGCGGGGCGCGGCCTGTGCAGCTGATGGTCAAGAGGCTGGAAGGTTCGGGCGCAAGCGAACAGGCGTACGAGAACCTCGGGTCGGCAATCGCCGAACTGGCGCGGACGAAGGGTGTCGCGATGGTCGGTAGCGGCCAGGCGCTTCCGGCCGGCGCAGTGAAGGCCGAGTTCGACACGTGGTTCTACGTCGAGGGCCAGAAGCTGAACCCGGACCTCGTGCAGGTGGGCGACTATGCAGAGTTCAAGCTCAGCGGCAAGCCGATGCGGGAAGCAGAGGCGAGCAGCAGCTCGGGCGGCGTGAACGTCGTACGCGTCGCGGCGGGCCTGTTGGGCTTCGCGCGAGGCTGGCTGCCGGCATCGTTCAGCGGATCGATGATCGCGCACGGTGTGCGAGAAGGAGCTGGTGGCTCGAGCAACGCAGGGAGTAAACCCCTCGGCGACCCGGAACGACTGGCGATCGGCCTGCAGCGCGCAGTCACCGAGGTGCGTGCCGAGGTGGACAGCAAGGTGGTGACCTTTCAGGTCCACGCAGCTCGGCCGGCTGGATCGAACACGACCGTCGAAGCGTTGACGGAAGCGACTTGGGAGCAAGCCCTTTTGGTACTGGGAGGGAAAGCCCAGCAGATCGCCGCAGCGCGCCCTTGAGCAGGGGCAGGCGACCAGGCGATTGGTTCGCTCGCTTGGGGGGCACCCCTGCCGGGGCACTCCATGGGGCACTTGAAGCCCTACTGCACGGCGCGAGACTCACTCCGAAAGGAGCGAGAACGAAATGCAAACCAAGGCGCAACTGGCGTGTGACCGCGAGTACACGCACGAGATCCGAGATGCCGAAGGCGAGTGGATCTGGATGGGCGACGAGACCAGCATGAGCGTCATCTTCCACAACCTCAACGGCGACAACTTCGCTGGTCTCGACAAGCAGCACCACGAGGACTATCTGGCCTGGATGCGGCAGTTCAACTCAAAGGCGTGGCCGGGGCGCGATGATCCCCTCGGTCCGGGAAAGTCGATCGAGTTGGCGCCGATCAACGGCGCGGCGTCAGCGCGGCACACCTTCGAGTCGTAGGCAGGGGCGGAATGGACGGTGGCGAACTGGCACTCGAGCTCGTGGACACCCTACCGCAAGGCAGGCCCGGGCTGTTCAACCCCTGGGCTGACATATGCACGGACGACTTGCCAACGAATGGGCCTGTCGCCAAGAGGGCGCGGCTGGCACGCCACCTTGAGTGCGACCCGCGGATCATCCTGTGCGGCGAGGCGCCGGGATGGCAGGGCATGCGGCACACCGGGCTGGCGTTCACCAGCGAGCGGCTAATCGTCGACGGAGTCATCCCGCGCGTGAACGAGCAGGGCGCGCGGCTGACAGCGCGGGAGGGGCCGTTCGCAGAGCCTTCGGCCACGATCGTCTGGCGCTCGCTGTTCGCGCTGCAGATCGCCGACCAGGTGGTGATGTGGAACGCCGTGCCGCTTCACCCGTTCGTCCAAGGAGCGCCGCGGACGAACCGCACGCCGACCGAAGCAGAGCTTTCGCTTGGCCAGGAAGCGCTGCGCATCCTGACGGGGGCGTTTCCGAAGGCGGCAGTG
>WBZP01007892.1_pt1 | contig 10169 bp, 8 predicted proteins | sample 5204301 | NCBI WGS metagenome assembly WBZP01 (sample SAMN12412401, study PRJNA552823) | activated sludge metagenome | isolation source: activated sludge from nitrification reactor of wastewater treatment plant... | place: USA: Pennsylvania | collected 2017 | reverse complement strand
AACTAGTTGTGTAAAAAAGTATTGATTTTCAATAGCGATTGTCATTAGGAATTATTCAAGCTTTGAGACTTGGAATAAGCTGCTCCTAATGACAATTTTGGGATTAAATTTGAAGGCCAAATCAAGAAACATTATTTACTTCCTACAAACTAAATCTGTAGCCATTTAATTGCTTCATTATTCCATTGCAACGCACAATCCAAATCAGCAATGCTTTTCAACTTTATTATCCTGGACAAATGAATTATCTGTGCTTCATTCAACTCATCCCAATCAACGGCCAATGCAAGTAATATTCCAAGTTTTTGAAACCCTTTGTGCTCGGCAGTGAAAGAGTTTCCCAACTTGAGCTTTCGCTTTAGTAAGGATAGTGAATATTCCAACGCTAAATTCCGATTACCTCCAAATTGTTGTTTGATGCGCTGTGTGATCCATCGACTCCAATCAGATGCTGAAACCGGTACAACATGGTCGGGATTTAAGCGCAGCTCAAGATAAGAGCTGGTAAAGGTCTGCAATATTTTTTCTGGGCTTCTATAGCTTTTAGATCTAATTATTTTCTGAAACTCCCTATCTGCAAGTCTTTGCAATTTTTCATCCTGAGGTCTATATCCTAATCTGTAATAAAACCAAAATGCTCCAGACTTAATTCCCTCTTGATTATTTAATCCAAATTGATAGGGCTCCACTTCGAAATATTCTATCTTAAAGAAATTTGAATAGGTCCGCATAATTTGACAAAACAAATAAGCAGATTCACCGCCCCGAAATGCTTCAAATATATTGATTCCAATCAAAGCCCGTTTACCAAAAATCCATGCGCCTCCATAACTTATCGGAAATCCATTTTTAAACATCATATAACCGATATAGAATTCAAGTGGAAGACTCCTGTCTGAATCCAATCCGAACAATGCAATGGAAAAACCTCGATCTAATTCAAAATATTTGACTTGTTTAGGATTGCTATAAGTAATGGGGTCCGTTTCCCGACTAATCATCAACAAAGTTGACTGAGCTACCTTCAATAGTTTTGCAATGTTCAATTTACTGCAATGCATTGGAGCCTTCAATGGAGAACGAATAATGGAATAAACATCAAACTTCTTTAAAATGCCATCTGTATGAAAATACGGTTCAGATAAAGCAAAATTCACATACCCCTTGGACCATTCTAAAGATGAAGAATGAATAGAGACAACAGCTTTTAATTTATCAAACCATACGTTTTTGATCTTATCGCTTAATGTATTCTGATTAAAAAGCCCGACCAGCCAATCCAGCAATTCTGATTTATCTTTGGATCCACTAAGTTCAAACAGAAAATCTATTTTATCTTTTTCTGATGCTCCTATGGCTTCATACTCTACTTCCGGAAGTAGAAATTCCATCATTTCCTTTGGGTGCAAACCATCTTCATCCAGGTATTCCAGTGAAATATTTAAAGCATCAAATTTCCTGCACTCAGTCAAAAGTCTAAGTGTAAAAAAACCAACGACTTCTACACCAGGTAGACCAGAATCAACAAACCGATTTCTATAATCCTGATCTTTTTGAATGAATTCATTTGAAAATTTATGCAATTGATATTGAGTCTCTTTCAAACCAGCTTCATTTTCAGGATAAGCCAATTTAAAAAGCAAATGGTTATAATATTCTATCAATCCCTTTTTCGAACGTGGATATGCCATACTATTTTATCAAAAGTGTAAATATAGAAAAATCAGGTATTGATTGTTAATCCATACAGTTCCTTTCAAATTCTAATTCCACCAAACAAAGTTCTAGGGAATCCAGAGTTTAAACAAGATTAGCACTTTCACTTCACTCTGTGTAGTAAACATCAACTATTAGATTTGTACATTACATCATTCTCAATCGGCAGATACATTCCTTTAATTTGAAATATAAACTCTACCAACCGTCAACATCCTCAAACTTGACTTTGTCTGCGGCTTGTTCAAGTTGTCACATGGAATAATATCGTAATTTGTTACTCCATTCCCTTATATTTGCGCCTCAACAGATCAAGACTTATCCATGCAAAGCCCTGGTGTAGAGACCGCAAAGAAATTAGGATTATTAGAAACCGAATATGAAAAGATTTGTCAAATTTTAGGACGAGAACCTAATTTTACTGAATTGAGTATTTATTCGGTGATGTGGTCTGAACATTGTTCTTATAAAAATTCGATTACCTATCTAAAAAAACTTCCCCGCAAAGGTTCTAGACTACTGGTTGAAGCAGGAGAGGAAAACGCCGGACTCGTTGATATTGGAGATGGTTTGGCTTGTGCCTTTAAAATAGAGTCTCATAATCATCCCTCGGCCATTGAGCCATATCAGGGTGCTGCAACCGGAGTAGGCGGAATTCATAGAGATATTTTTACCATGGGTGCCAGACCCATTGCGGCTTTGAATTCACTTCGATTTGGAAACCCGGATCTTCCACATACCAAGAAGTTAATTCGTGGGGTTGTAAAAGGCATTGGTAATTATGGAAATTCATTTGGTGTCCCAACAGTTGGAGGCGAGGTCTATTTTAATGAATGTTATAACCAGAATATTTTGGTAAACGCCATGTCTGTGGGCATTGTCAAAGTAAATGAAACAGTATCTGCAATTTCTGAAGGTGTAGGTAACCCAGTTTTCATTGTGGGTTCTGCAACCGGCAAAGATGGAATACATGGTGCAACTTTTGCTTCAGCAGATCTTAGTGAAAATTCCAGTGAAGACCTTCCAGCAGTACAGGTTGGGGATCCCTTCCAGGAGAAACTCTTACTTGAGGCAAGTCTCGAAGCTATCGCGACAGGTCAGATCATTGGAATGCAGGATATGGGTGCCGCAGGAATAACCTGTTCGACTTCCGAAATGTCCGCAAAGTCAGGTGCAGGTATGATCGTTTGGCTGCATAAGGTCCCCACCAGACAAAAGAATATGAAGCCCTTTGAAATACTTCTTTCAGAATCACAAGAACGAATGTTAATTGTGTGCCAAAAAGGAGGAGAAAAGCAATTGTTGGACATATTTGAAAAATGGGATCTTGAATGTGTTCAAATAGGTGAAGTAACGGATTCGGGAAGATTGGAATATTATGATGGCAATGAAAAAGTCGCTGATGTTCCTGCTGAATCCCTGGTTTTGGGTGGAGGCGCTCCGGTTTATGAAAGATCTTCAACAAGGCCACACTATTTTGACAAAATAACCGACTTTAGTCCATCCATGATTGAAGAACCTGAAGACTTAATCGCTGTAGCGAAAATGATCATAGGACTTCCAAATATTGCTTCCAAGGCGTGGATTTTTGAACAATATGACAAAATGGTTCGAACCGGTACAATGACCTCGGTTAAATCAAGCGATGCGGCAGTCGTGCGAATTAAAGGCAGTGCCAAATCGCTGGCTTTGACGGTAGATTGTAATTCAGCTTATGTATATGTTGATCCTCATGTTGGCGGCATGATTGCTGTTGCGGAGGCTGCCAGAAATGTAACTTGTGCAGGTGGAACCCCGGTTGCTATAACCAACTGCTTAAATTTTGGAAATCCTTACAATACGGAAGTTTACTATCAATTTATTCATGCCCTTAAAGGTATGGGCGAGGCCTGTCTAAAATTTGATACTCCCGTTACAGGTGGCAACGTAAGTTTTTATAATCAATCGGTAATCGCCGGAAAAACCGAACCCATATATCCTACACCAACCATTGGCATGCTCGGTATCATAGATGATAAAAAATGGGTTACCACGATTGAATTCAAAACACAGGGTGATATAATCTGCCTCATTGGAGATCAAAACAACCATTTGGGTTATTCAGAATACTTACACCATTTTCATGGAATCATTCACGCGCCGGCTCCCCATTTCAATCTTGAAGATGAATATAGAATGCAGGATGCCCTACGAAAAGCTATTCAAACCGGGCTGATTTGCTCGGCACACGATGTTTCCGAGGGTGGAATTTTCGTCAGTTTAACCGAGTCGGCTATGAGTGCCAATCTAGGATATAAGATTGAAATTCCGTTACAATTCAAACCCCATATATTCTTATTTGCTGAATCTCAGGGTAGAGCAATTGTTACTGTAAAACCTGAAAACATAAATGCGCTTCAAGCGTTATTGTCTTCCTGTGGAGTGGAAAATTATGTGTTGGGAACTGTTGAAACTGAAAATTGTATCATTGACCAAAAGAATTTTGGATCTGTCGCAGAGATGTTTGACATTTATTCATCCTGCCTTGCTAATAAACTTGAAAATTAATTTTTATCTAATATGAAAATGACTTTAAAATTTTTTTTACTCGTCTGTACCAGTACTATTGTACTTTCCTGCAACAATAAAACTTCTGTAAGTGGTAGTTTTTCTGATGCCGGAGACAGCATGATAACGCTTGACAGAATTGGATTGGATAATAGTTCAACTCCAATTGAAAGTCAACAAATGAAAGGTGGTAAATTCAACCTCGAATTTAAAGAACCGCCGAAAGCCGGTTTGTATAGGCTAAAAATGGGTCAACAACAAATGATTTTTGTTATGGATGGCACCGAGAAAAAAGTTACGATTGATGGAACGCTCGCTAGTTTGAATCAGGGTAAGTTCACCATTAAAGGTTCAAAGGTAGCTGAAGAAGTTACCAAATCCCTTAGCGAATTAATGAGTGGTCAAATCACCATTGAATCAGCCAAAGCAAAAATTGATGCTTCAACCAACCCTTTATCCAAAGGTTTGCTGGCTATCCAATTGCTAGGATTCAGACCTGACTTTTTGGGTCAGCATAAATCCATCGTTGCAGATTTAAAAGCTAAGTATCCTGAATCCGAATTTACAAAAACCTATGAAGCTGCAATTGTCCAGACAGAACAGGCAGCTATGCAGGAGAAAATGAATGAATCCATTCAGGTTGGTATGGATGCCCCGGATATTGATTTACCCTCACCTACCGGCAAAAACTATAAGCTTTCAAGCCTTAAGGGAAAGGTTGTTCTTATAGATTTCTGGGCTAGTTGGTGCGGACCTTGCAGAAGATCCAATCCACATGTTGTCGATGTATATAAGAGATATAAGTCAAAGGGCTTTACGGTTTATTCTGTTTCATTGGATGGGGTTGACAGCCGTACGAAATCTCAATTGGGCAGCGAATCTGCAATTAATGATTATACCAATTCAGCTAAACAGGCTTGGATGGGCGCTATTGAAAAAGACGGACTGGTATGGGAAACCCATGTAAGCGATTTGAAAAAATGGGATTGTGAACCTGCTTCTCGTTACGGAGTTAGATCTATTCCAAAGACATTTCTGGTAGGAAAAGACGGTAAAATTGCAGCGATTGATCCAAGAGATAATCTGGAAGAAGAAATTAAAAAAATATTGTAATACTCAAAAGTGCTACATCTAAAAGCATCTGTTCTTCAACAGGTGCTTTTTTTATTTTATACCCTTAGGAAGTTCAAATACTTCAGAAAATGCACTTACAATCGAATTAAATTCCGATGCATCCAGACTTGCACCGCCTACCAATGCTCCATCTATATCTGGCATGGCTGCAAACGCTAGTACATTTGTTGATTTTACACTACCACCATATAATATTCTGGTATTTTCTGAAGGATTTATTCCATACTGCCTGCTAATCCAGTTTCTTATGTTTAAATGCATCTGTTGAGCCTGTTCTGCTGTAGCAGTCAACCCGGTCCCAATGGCCCATATAGGCTCATAAGCTATGTTGAGTTGTCGCTCTTGCCAATGCGTTAGTTTTCTGAAATCATACTCCAATTGAGATAACACGTAATTTTCTGCGTCTCCATCCTTCCTGACTTTCTCCGGTTCACCACAACAATAAATTACCTTGATCCCGGCGTTGAGACAGGTACCGATTTTATCAGCAATAAAATCTGATTCACTGGGGTATGCTTCACGTCGCTCGCTATGGCCAAGTATTACAAACTCAACTTTTAAATCAACCAACATTTCTGCCGATATGCCCCCAGTATAAGCTCCGAAACGAGCAAAATGCACATTTTGAGCCCCAATAGAGAAATTTTGATCTCTAAGCTCCGAGAGTAGCGCAAGATGCGTGTAAGGAGGCGCAACAACGACTTCAACACCAGAATATCTTGACAAAACTTTAATTTCGTTGGCCAGTTCATATGCCTTAGAAGGAAGAATGTTCATCTTCCAATTGGCAACAACCAATGACTTTCTTTTCATGCCACTTTTAATTAGGGTCAAAAGTATGCTTTTAAAAATTTTCGCGTTCTACGGTTTCGGTGTTTTATCAAAAATTAATATCAAAATAGACTATTAAGACAAATGTATCATATTTCATCTTTTCATATAACTTTGCCGTTACCCAGTTCAATATGAAGTTCGGCCAAAGTACAAATAGAAGCAATCTGCTACCAAAGCTTCCAGAACCAAGGTTTTGGCAAAGCTTTACCGCAACCTGCCAATTTTATGTAGGTAGTACCAATTGGACAGAACCCTATTGGAAAAATCTAATTTATCCCGCCAGGTGTAAGAATTCAGAATACCTCAACCATTACAGTAATTTTTTTAATACGATTGAGCTTAATACCAGTTATTATAGGGTACCTAGCGTTGAAATGGTTCAAAACTGGTGCTCTAAAACTATAGATGATTTTAAATTTTGTCCGAAAGTACCCTCAAAAATATCCCTACATGGCCAGTTAGGTTTAAATACAACCCATTGGTATGAATTTAATCAAAGCCTAGATGCATTTCAAGATAAATTAGGAATTATATTTTTGCAATTGCCCGAAAGCTTTGATGTTCAAAAATTTAATATATTAGAATCTTTAATTTATGGAGACGATTTACAATATCCTCTCCTATTTGAATTCAGACACGCCAGCTGGTTCGCTGATCCTAATACATTAGCGAAACTATGTTCTTTACTATATCAGAAGAATTGTGGCATGATCATTACCGACACCCCGGGCAGGCAAGATGTCTTGCATCTACAGATTTGTAACCATCGCATGATGATTCGCTATGTTTCTAATGGAATACCGGAAGATGATCAAATGAGATTAGGACGTTGGGAAAAACTATTGAAAAGAATAGCGTTCCAGAATCTGACTGAAATATACCTCATGCTTCACTTTCCTAACCCTGAGGAATTGATACAATGGGCACGGTATTGGAAGGACGCTTTTAATATCAGATTGGATGGAAGAAATTAAAACAAGATCTAAATACATCTATGTCGATCGAGATCTGAGTTGGCTCGATTTCAATTATAGGGTACTTCAGGAAGCAAAAGATCCTACCGTCAGATTAATGGAGAGAATTAAGTTTTTTGCCATCTTCTCTTCCAATCTTGGAGAATTCTTTAGAATTCGGGTAGCCCATCATAAAAATATCCAAAAACTAGAAAAAAAGACAAAACGCGAACTGGATTATGACCCTAAGCAACTATTAAAAACCTTATACAGCATTGTCAATAAACAATTGACCGAATTCAATGATCTGTTTGACAATGAAATAATTCCAGGACTGGCCAAGGAAAATATTTTTCTTCATTCTCATCGCGAACTAAGCAAAGAACATCAGGAATTTTTAGATATATATTTTAAAGAGAACCTACTACCCTTTGTTCAGCCCGTTTTATTGGTTGGCAATCGAATAAAACCTTTTCTCAATAATTCAGAATTATATCTAACGATTATTCTTAAGGCCAAAGATGAACCGGAATCGAGTCCTCAATACGCTATTGTCAAAATCCCTTCAGATCATCTTAATCGGTTCATCATACTTCCAAGTTCAAGTGACGCTCATCATGTTATCTTATTGGATGAAATTGTAAGATACTCCCTGAAATGGCTTTTTCCAGGTTACAATGTTATACATTCCTATTCCATAAAACTTACAAGAGATGCGGAGTTATATATTGAAGATGAATTCAGCGGAGATTTACTGGAAAAAATAAAAAAGGGTTTAATCAAGAGACATATCGGACCAGCTTCACGATTGGTATATGATGAAGCGCTTCCAAAAGAAATGTTGAATTATTTTTTGAAATTATTAGAAATCAACAAATCGGATCTAACGCCCGAAGGTAGATATCATAATAATTTTGACTTCTTCATGTTTCCTGATTTTAAATTAAAGCATCTTAAGAACAAGCCGTTAAAACCGCTGATTTATCATGGTTTCAAATCAAAACCGATGGTCTTCGATGCCATGCTGGATGAGGATCATTTGTTATATTTTCCTTATCATGATTATGATTCGATTGTAAGATTTTTTGAAGAAGCCGCAGATGATGATTTCGTAACTTCTATTAAAGTAACATTTTACCGGGTAGCTAAAAAATCAAAAATCGTTGAAGCTTTAATGAGAGCCGCGTCAAACGGAAAAAATGTTTTTGTCTTTTTGGAAGTCAAAGCTCGATTTGATGAAGAAGCTAATTTGCGATGGGGTGAGGAAATGATTAAAAACGGAATTAAGGTTCGCTACAGCTTTCCTGGCCTTAAAGTACATGCAAAATGTGCTTTGATCGTCAGAAAAAAAGATAATGATGTGCAACAATTTGCCTATTTAAGTACCGGTAATTTTCATGAACAGACTGCTAAAGCTTATACTGACTACGGACTTTTTACATCTGATGAACGTCTTACAACAGAAGTTTCAAGGGTATTTGCTTTTCTTGAAAATACAAAACTTCCGGCACATCCGTTTCAACATCTATTGGTTGGACAATTCAATTTGAATGATGAGTTACGATCATTACTTCGATTTGAAAAAGAACAGGCTTTGGCTGGTAAGGATGCTAAAATCATAATAAAGTTGAATGGCCTACAAGATCCTGAAATGATTGACTTGCTCTATGAAGCCGGGCAAGCAGGAGTCAAAATTTTTCTAATTATCCGTGGAATTTGCTGTCTTGTTCCCAACATGAAAGATATGAGTGAAAATATTCATGGCATTTCTATTGTCGATCGATTCTTAGAACATAGCAGAGTCTACTACTTCTATCATGGCGGAGAAGAGAAAATATTTATTTCATCATCAGACTGGATGGTAAGGAATCTTCACTTTAGGATTGAAGTAGCCTTTCCAATTTATTCAGAAAAACTCAAGAAAGAAATTAAGGATATTCTGGATTTGCAATTAAAAGACAACGTCAAAGCAAGGTTCATAGAATATCAACACGTTAATGAATATGTTCGCAGAGATACAGATAAAAAAAATCGCTCGCAAATAGAAACTTATAAATACTATAAAGCTATTCTAAAAGCTATGAATGAATCAGATGAAAAATAAAATTGTAGTATTTTACGTACCCTGCAAAGATAAAAAAGAAGCTGTACGGCTAAGCCAGACTGCTGTTATTCAAAAATTAGCAGCATGTGCCAATTTCTATCCCATCACTTCCTGCTATGAATGGAATTCCAAAGTATCTATGGAATCTGAAACGGCCTTAATACTTAAAACCCTTCCTTCCTTTTCCAAAAAGCTTAGCGCTTTTTTATTAAAAAATCACAGTTATGAATGTCCATGCATTCTTCACTATAATGCAAAAGTGAATGATGAATTTTACCAATGGGTGAAAGCCAGTTTAAGAAAACAAAATTGACCAGAGCTATCTGTATTCCAATAAACCCAAGTTAAGGAATCACAAAAAAATTAATTTCCAATTCGGTTTCGTTGTCATGATGATCCGAAGCTTCAATTTTTAAAATAAATTGCGTAGCGACAGTGATGCCAGTGGGTACATAATTTTGTTGAAAATGATATTCAGCTGCATCAACATCCTTTACATTGCTATACAATTCATCGCCTTTTGAATTTTTAAGGGTAACTTTAACTTCATGTAATTCGTCATTGTCTGTTGCCGTAAACACGATTGGAATCTGAGATTGCACAGAAAGCTGAATAGTATCACTTGATTTTGGAAGTTCCAATGCAATCTTTGGTTTTTCGGTATCGTTGGAAGAGTCACTGCAGGAAGCTACACAAAAGAGAACTCCGAACAGTATGCTACAGAGTGAAACCTTACTATATTTTTTTAATAATAATTTTAGAATAGCCATATGAGGGTTGTAGTTATTTTGGGTTTAGTTGAAACGATTTGATTGGAGTCGTGAATAGGGATCTGCCCATTTAGTCCAATAGCGATATTTCGAATGTAAAGATCCGTTCCC
>WBZP01007891.1_pt1 | contig 10169 bp, 16 predicted proteins | sample 5204301 | NCBI WGS metagenome assembly WBZP01 (sample SAMN12412401, study PRJNA552823) | activated sludge metagenome | isolation source: activated sludge from nitrification reactor of wastewater treatment plant... | place: USA: Pennsylvania | collected 2017 | reverse complement strand
GTCGGACGGCGACGAGTCGGACGGCGACGACAGCGACGGTGACGATAGCGACGGCGACGATAGCGACGGCGACGATAGCGACGGCGACGACAGCGACGGCGACGATTTCGGCTGGGACGAGGACGACGAGGACGACGAGGACGACGAGGACGACGACAGCGACGGCGATGTCAACGCGAGTTCGTGCGGCCCTGGGGGCTGCTCCTAACACCGGAGCCCATGGCCACCCAGCTCATATCAGCGCCGGGCCCGGACGGCGCACTACCTCTGCTGGAGACATGCGGCCCGCGCGAAATTTTCGCGCGCATCCGACCCACCGTAGGGCCAACGGCGGGCCGGTTCGACACGAGCGGCCACCCGCTGCACCTCCGCTACCGCATCACGAGAGGCAAGGATATCGGCGAGCTCCGACCGCGCACCGTCAGCGGACCAACCACGGCACAGCAGCCGCTCGAGATCAGGCTGGGCGGCAATCAACGGCACGTCTTGAGACATTTTGGGGCGCTCGATCTCGTTGGAGGTGTCGGCAATTGGGAGGTGGAGATCTGGGAGGGCAGGGCAAACCTCGAGCCTCACTGGCACCGGATGCCGGCGCTTTTAGCAGGCGGGTCGACGTATACTCTTCCGTTCTATGAGCGCATCGCGTCGGTTGACGCGGCCCTGCTTGTGACGGATGCAATGGGCCTCACGTTCACGCTCACGCAGCAGCCCGTTTCAGCCGTCACGCCGACACTGACTGGTCCACCCCTAGGCTCGCATTTGATTTGGACCGAATGGTTCGGATGAGGAGATCGAATATGCCGACACGCACAATCACAGTCCCCGACACGGTAAATGGAGCCTCGGCGTGGGTCGCCATGGCCGGCCTCGAGTCGAAGGTCCGCACGTTCCAGCTCTACGGCGAGGCCGGAGGCGCCTTCGCGATCGAATTTTCGAACGACGGGGTGCATGAGGCGCCGTTCGTTACGCTCTATGGCGACAAGGATAGCACCACCACAGAACACGCTGGCCAGTTTTATCGGGTCGTCCGGAAGGCCGGCGCCGGGTCGGGGGCCGTCGTGCTGGTGTCCGCGGACGAGACGATGGACGGGGCGTCTGGCATCCGCTCGGGGCTGCTGTCGGTTTCAGCGGTCGACCTTATGGCGTTAGCGGTCGACGTGACCGATTTCGAGCTGCTGGTCGATCCGATCCTGCCGGATGGGGCGCGCTTTGTCGGCGCGCGCGTCGAGGCCATCGACCAGTTCATTGTCCCGGGCCCCGCCACGGTCGATCTGAAGCTCGGCACGCCGGGCCAGGACTGCTATGTGGTCGATCATCTCAACGACCCTGCGCCCTCGCCCGCGCTGAACCCCGCGGAGATCTTCGCGCTCATCCCGGGGGCCTTTGGGCTACGCCTGACCACGACCGCCCCGGCGCTAAATCTGGTGAGCGCGGGCCAGATCACCATTCGCTATTTCTACTCCGTTCCAATTTCAAGCTGAGAGGCGCTATGGAGCCGCTGTCTATCGGTCTGGGCATCGTGGGCGCGGCTGCGGCGATAGCTGCCGCTCGTCGATGGACACGCCGCATGACGGGAGCCGGGCTCCCGAGCACGCGACCGGAGGACCTGGCAAAGCTGCTACGTGAGCAGCCATGGACGCCGGTGCCGGAGGCCTTCGCGCCGTTCCGGGGCGCGCGGCCCGAGCTCCGTGGCCGACCCTCGAACACGATCATCGCCGCGGAGGGCCTGGCGGCTCGCCCGCCGGTCTTCCGAGCGGCGCTCTTGGCGCTGGCCGAGGACGTGGGGATCCCCGTCGACTCGCTCGCGCTCGTGATGGCTCACGAGTCGAAATTTAACCCCCAGAGCTACCTCGAGACAAGGCGCGGCGTGCCGGTGAAGCGCGGCGAAGGCGACTTCGTGGCAGGCGGCCTCGGCGGCTTCACGGCGGGCGCAAATCTCCCCGGATTTACCACCCTTGAGCAAATGCGCTCCATCGTGAAGCTTTCCGACCTTGAGCAGCTTGCGCTTGTCGGCGTCATGTATCGCCGAAATCGCGCCGCTCAAGGATCGGATCCGGGGACGCTCCTTATGTGGAACTTCATTTCCGCCATTGCCCGCGTACCAGGCAACACGGTCCTTGGGCGCCGCGACTCCAAAGATCCGCTCCCGGGCACTAAGTACACCCTAGGCACGATCTATAAAGCGAACCCCGTCTTCGACCCCGGTGGTAGGCGCGGCTATTTCACGCGCGACGACGTGGTCGCATCGATACGCCACAAGGCGCGCGAGGCGGCCGGGAAGCGCATCACGATCGACGGGACGATCTTCGACTATGCGCCCGCGGCGCCCGCTAAGGGCGGCTCGTCGCCGGCGTCAACGAGCTCGACGCCGCCGGCGCCGGCGCCGGCGCCCACGCCTTCGAACGCGCTCGCTCCCGCGCCTTCTGGCGGGGCAGGCCCGGCGCCGGCTGCGCCCGAGGCTGTGCGTCCCGTCGGCGAGCTCGCGGAGCTCCCCGAGCGGGCGAGCGCGGGCGGGCTGCTCCTGCGCGCGGCCAAGGCGGGCGCGCTCATGCCGATCGAGTGGTCCTCCATTCGGGTGGGGCCCTACGTGATCCGGGTCTCCTCCGATGCTCTCCGCGCGCTCGACGGCGTCCGGTACCCGGTGAGCATGGATGAGGCGATGACGATCGCGCGCCATCTCGGCGTTATCCTACCCACCCGCGAGATCTTCGACGCGATCTGGCAGAGCGCGCCTAAGAAGCTGGTGCCTCGACCGCTTCCGCCGACGGCGCAAATGGGGTCCGTGGGCTGGTCCCGCCGCTTTAGCGCCGACATCGACGCGCAGAAGAAGGCGCTTGGACTGGGCCCCTCAGACCTTGTCTCGGTCGGCAAGGCCTGGATCCTTCATCCACGCCTCGTGGAGAAGGGCGCGGTCAATTACGGATTTTTTACGCCCGAGGGCAAGCCGCTTCAATCGGTGGGGGGAGTGCATAACGCGCAGCACTTCGACTATTCGCAGGTCCTCCAGGTCGTCGCGCCCAGCGCGCAGAACGCCGAAACGGGCGCGTCCGTGGATCTGCGTGACGTTCTGGCCGAGGAGACGAAAGGAGCGCTCTCGAAATGGATCAACGCACTAAGGTGAAGGTGACGGTGTCCGTCGCGCCGGGTGATCAGTCGCGCCTTGCAGCCGAGCTCACCCGGCGCGCGGTCGCCAAATCGGGCCCGTTGGGCCAGATGTTGGGGCGCGCCTTGGCTTCGGCGCTGGAGAGCTTGGGCGACGACATCGACGATCTCACGACCAAGGAGGCGGAACGTGGCGAATCTTAACGGGCGATTGACCAAAGACGATCTCGACGCGATCGAAGCGGTCGCTGATCGACTGCGTCGCAAGCTCGTCTTCTTGCCCGCGGAGCGCCACACGCGAACGGTCGTTTTCGGGCGCATTTACGTGGCCATCATCAAAGAAGTGCTGGCTATGGCGCGCTCGGGGGTCTTCTGACGATGGACCTCCTTGATGGACGCTCAGAGGGCATCGGCGCCCTTGAAGAGGCGGTGCAGCGGGGACGACAGGCCCTCGAGGACGCCGTCAAGGCGCAGCTTGGCCCGAAGAAGTTCGGCACGTTCCAACTATGGGCGCTCCGAACTGCGGGCCCCGACGAGCTGCGGACCGGCTCCGAGACGGCGAGCGTTATGCTCCCGATCATCATGCGCGGGCCGCTCTCCGGGCACAGCGATTTTGTGAAGGAGGTCCTGGTCTGGGGTGAGCGCTGGGACGCTGCGCGCCGGACGGGCGACGGATTCGGCGGAGCCGTCACGAACGTCTCGAGCTCGCATTTTGAGCGCCTGAACACGTTTCGCGAAGGTCTCAACAGCCTTATCGAGCGCTATAACGCGCTCCTACCCCCGGAAGCCGCACGCGTCGGGGTCGTGGGCGCTGAAGCGCGGGCGACCTGGGAACAAGCGACGGACACCGCGCAGACCGCGCGCCCCGCAGGGCCGCTCGTCGCCGCGGCGATCGGCGCCGTCGTCGTCACGGCCGCGCTCGGGATCGCGCTGTCGAGGCGTCGATGAGATCTCTCGGAGGTCGCTCAGCGTTCATCGGGCTCGGCGTCTGCACCGCTCTGGTGACCGCGGTGGTTCTGGCGATGCGCCATCGCGCCGCGCCTCCGCAGCGCGACGCGCCGATCGCCACGCTCGCGCCGGGCGTCGCCCTGGCCTTTGGACCGCTCCTAGGGGAGATCGACGCGCGATGGCCGTTACGAAATCGAGCGTCGGACGGCACCCTCGGCGACGCCGCGCACCTTGCGCGCAAATCCGACCATAACACCGGGCTCGCGCTCGACGTCACCAACGACCCCGTGAACGGCCCACCTTTAACCGAGCTCGCTGCTGCGCTGCTTCGCGATCCGCGGACGGCGTACGTCATTTTTGACGGTCGCATCGCGAACCCGGGGATCAAGGCCGGCGCGTGGAGGCGATACACCGGGCCAAATCCGCACAGGCACCACTTGCACCTGTCGATCAGCGCTGCGGCCCGCGACGACGTGGCGCCGTGGGATCTGACTGGCGTACAGGCCAACGGCGAGCCGATCACTTGAGACTTTTAGAGGGCGCGTTTCAATGAAACATCACGGAAAGCTAATTGCTGCGGCGACGGGCGTTGCGCTGGTGAGTCTCGTGATGGTGTTCCGGGGACGTAACCGCGGCCTCGGTGGGGGCAGCAGCGATCCACTACGACCGCCCACGTATGAAGTACGCAACTCGGAGGGCAAGCTGCTGGAGACGCGGGTTATCAACGAGAGCGAAGTCCCGATGGAGGTTCTCTGGGAGCTTCAAAACGGCCTACCTGTCCGATATCCAGGGCAGGAGGGGACGTTGACCGTCATCAACGCGGAGAAGTGGGCAAAGCTCTACCCGCCCGGCGTAAAGTTTTCTTACGCGTGGGGGCCGCCCAAGCTGGGCGGTGACCAACCCGTACCGCCACCCATTTAGCGCCGGAGCGGACTCATGAAGAGAGACACGGGATCGGGCTACTTCACTAGGAAGCTCAAAAAAGAGGCCGCCGCGCGTGTGAAAGCTCTCCGCGCTGCTGTCGGCGAAGCCCGACGAACCGGCGCCCTCGCCGTCCGCGCTGCAATGGGCGACTGCCGCGCCGCGAAGGAACGCGCAAAGGGCCGAGTCAAGGCCGCAAAGCAGGAGCTCAACGAGGCTCGCGAGCAGCGCCGTCAGGCAAAGACGTCGTGCGCTGTCGGGGTCGCGGAGGGGCGCTCTCGGCGTGCTCAGCTTCTCGCGCAGGCCGCCTACGAGCGTGACCTTGAGCTTAACGCGCAGGCTCGCGATCGAGCTCGAGCGAAGGCGCTTCGCGCGGGCCGCGACGACGCCCAGCGACGCGACCCGAACGCGGGACGTCGACGCGCGGCGGAGAAACGCTCCGAGGCGGTCGATTTTGCCGTGCAGAACGTGCCGGACGAGCTGCTTGACCTCTGGAAGGTCGAAGGGCCTCGATTCAAGGGGAACCCTCATCAGCGCGTAGAGCGCTTCTTGGAGTGGGTCGAGGAGAACCCCGACGCTCGCTACGAGCTCGCGGCGAAGAACAGCGCGCGCCTGGACCGGGAGCTCGAGCGCGAGCTCGAGCGGATGCATCGGGAGAACGCCGAGGCCAGCGCCGAGCCCGAGCCCGCCACCTCGGTCGAGAAGAAGAGCGCGCGACGTCGCAAGGCCGACCGCGCCGCGGAGGCGCGTCAGCAGAAGGACGCGGCCAGAGCAGCCGCGGCCGAGGAGGAGCGCGCGCGCGTTGAAGCCGAGCAACGAGCCGTCGAGGCCGAGCTCGAGCGTCTGAGGGCGGAGGCCGAGCGAAAGAAGCCCGCGGCGCTCCGTACGATCGCGCTGTTCTCCGCCCAACGGGGCACGGCTGCGCCCGAAGCTCTCCTCACGTTGACCTCTCCGAAGGGCCCGGGAACGAAGAAAACGCGCGTCGAAATGACGGACGACGAGCGCGAGGCCTGGGATCGCGCGGCGCCGGGGCGCCACCCTCAGATGTTCCAGGCCTTGCCCTTCTGACCTCGTACCCGTGGCCTTAATAACGGCCATGCTTTGGTTCGACTGCGGCAACGTCGACGAGCAGCGGGCCGAGGCTACGGCGAACAGCAATAGTAATTTGGCCACGGCATCGACCCAACCGCAGCGCACTGCCCGGCGGGCGCGGCGGTGGGCTGGCATTCGAAGCCCTGTGTTTGCGGGGGCTGACAGCCAACATCGCGCGGAACGCACGGCGGGGGCACGGCAGAGCCGCAGCACCAATAGCCCAGGGTCGGATCGACGGCGTCCAGGCCAGCCCAAACGCACTCCGGCTTAGGCTTCACGGACGCCCAATCACCCGAACACACAAAAGGGTCGTTGTAGATAAAGCCGCCCCAGGTCTTGCCGTTGCATTGAAGCGCTGCCGGCTGACACGGCGACCCGCTCGAGCTCGAGGAGCTGCTGGAGGTGCTCGAGCTCGATGAGCTGCTGGAAGCGCTCGAGCTCGATGAGCTGCTGGAAGCGCTCGAGCTCGATGAGCTGCCCGAGCTCGACGAGCTGCTCGTGCTGGCGGAGCTCGACGAACTGCTCGAGCTGCTGCTCTTGCCTCCCCCTTCGCCCTGGCCCGTGAACTGGATTGGCTCGCCCGAACCACATGAGGCCGTTAGCCCGGCCAAAAACAAAAGAAGCGCGTATTTTCTCATGATGCGAGATGAAGCGCGCTCGAGGCAGGCGTCAAGGCCCTTGCGTCTAGCTCTCGCACTCGGGCACGGCGCTCTCGAGATACACCAGCCACGGCGCAAGGTCGTCAATACCCCGAATCCGCACCATCTGCCGTAGCTCCCACAGATCGCACCCGTTGCGGTGCTTCATGATCCCTGCGAACTGGCGCCCAAAGCCGGCGCGTTTCGCCTCGCAGTACATGCGCTGGCGCACGCGCCGCAGCTCTTCGCGGCGGGGCCTCTGCGGCGAGAGTTCGACGGGCTGGCTTTTCGTCGTGGGGCTCGGCGCTCGGCGCAGAGGCACGGCGAGCGGAAACGCCTCCACGCCATCCGGCAACGCGGCCCGAGCGGGCGCGCTTACCAGGCCACCGCCTATGCCGGCGAGCAAGGCGATGAAGATCGGTAACTGGGATCGGAGGGGTCGCTTTTCCATGGCGTTGCAACGTCCGAGCCGCGGAGCTCTTCCCGACGCATCCGTCGCCCGAGTGTTGAAAGATGTCGACGGGACGTTCGACCACCGATAGGACACGTCGCGCACACATGCGGCATGGACCTAGCGAGCCTCGTCGACGCGCCCTTCGAGGCCTCCTGCGGGAGGCGCGGCCTCGCGCGGCGCCTCGTCGGCAGCGCCGCCGGCCCCTCGCGAGCGCTCGCGCTCGATGAGCAAGACGGCTGAAACGACCGTTTGTGAGCGCACGACGCGCACCACGCGGCGCGCGTCGGCGCGGAAGACGTGGCCTCGGCGTCGGCGTTTACCGCCGATGGGGCCACCTTCGAAAAGATCGCTGATCGCTCTTATTCATCGCGTGCGTGCCAGCGTCGGTACATCGACGTCGGTTGCTTACGAGACCTGGCTCGAGGCGCTCTCGAGTCGGTGTTCGGCGCACACGCTCTCGAGCTACGGCCGCGACGTCGCGCAGCTCGTCGCCTCGGCCGTTAACCGACTCGGCGCCGACGCGGTGCCGGCGCAGATCGATCGCCACGTCCTCCGCGCCTGGCTGGGCGAGCTCTCGAGGTCGTGTGGACCTTCGACACGCGCGCGAAAAATCGCCGCGGCGCGGTCGTTCTTCCGCCACCTCTGCCAGCGGGGTGAGCTCGCCATGAACCCAGCGCTCGAGCTGGTTCTGCCTCGGCTCGTGCGACCGCTCCCGCACGCCCTCGATCGCGATCACGCTTCTGCGATCATAGAGGCCTGCCCCGTAGGACCGGAGGCCTCGGCCGTGCAGGCGCGTGATCGCGCGATCCTCGAAATGCTCTTCGGCGTGGGCGCGCGCGTGTCGGAGCTCGTCGCGCTCGATCTCGACGACCTGCGAGACGCTGAGGGCGACGTGCAGATCACGAGCCGCGATCGGACGCGACGCGCCCCGCTTGGCTCGCGCGCTCAAGAGGCGCTCACGGCCTATCGACGTCGGCGCGCCGAGCTCCGCGATCCCGTCGACGGTTCTCAGGACGATCGCGCGCTGTTCTTGACGCGCTCGGGTATGCGCATCGGCGTGCGTCGCGTCCAGCAGCTCGTGAGCTTCTACGCGCTCTGGGGCACGGGGCGCCGCGACGTCCACCCCCACGCTCTGCGACACAGCTTCGCCGTCGCGCTTCTCGACGGCGGCGCCGACGTGAGCGCCGTCCACGTTCTCCTTGGCAACCGGCGGATCGCCTCGACCGAGCGCTATCGCTCCGTTGCGGTCGCCCAGCTCACCGCCGTTCATCGCGCGGCCCATCCGCTTGGGCGCGGCCGGCGCGCTCACGTTCCATGAGCAAATTCATCCGCTGGGGCGCTCTATCGAAGGGCTGATCGCCGTTGCTGGCCACAGGCGCACCGCGAGCCGGCCAAGTGCTGTGAGGCGCAGGCGGTAGCCTTCGCTGTCGACGTCGTGCCGCTCGATGCGGCCCAGCGCCTCCAGCGACTCCAGCAGCCCGCCGTCGAAAAAATCCCCGTCAGGCAACGGCGGCCCGTCAAGTTGTCGCATCGCGCTGTACTCCGCGTGGCTGATCCCTCTCACCGTTGATCTTCAGCGCTCCTCATCGCCGAGCGCGTTGAGAGCGCGTCGTGAGCCTCTGCAACGCTCTCACGCGGCGAGGTCCTCACAAAACGCGGGCAGCGTCCAGAGGGGCAGGGGAGCGACGAGCAGATCCGCGCCGCGCTCCGTCGTCGCGCGCTCGATCACAAAGAGTCGCCCTGACCCTTGCCCCCAACGCAGGCCCACGAAGGCGCCCGGCACGCGATCGAGCTCGAGCTCGAGCGTCATCTCGTTGCCCGCCTCGATAGGCGCTGGCGAGCACAGGGAGACGCCGATCAAGCGTCCGGCGACAGCCTCAAACACAAGGATCACGTCGATAAACTCAGCGGACACGCCCACGTTTCGAAGCGTCGCGCTCATCAGCGACCTCCATCGGGTGCGAGCACGAGATCGACACCGTTGACCAAAATGCGTGTTGCTAGGTGTTCCTCCAGCAACCTGGAGGCCCTGCGAAATCGAGCTACCTCGTCTTGAATTTGACCGAGGCGATCTGCGGCGCCGTTGTCATCTTTGGCCTGAAGCGCATCGGTGAGCGCGAGCGCCAAACGATGGATAGCGACTCGATGAACCATCACGTTGACCGACAGCTTCGCCTCGGCGGCAACGAACGCTTCTTCCTCCTCCGGCGTCAGGTCTCGGAGTCTCCATCCTGCTGACATGGCGTGGTTAATGCGATCAAAGGACATTGCTCAAGCCTTCTTTGCCAGGATCCGCAGTCCCGAATCGACGATCGTCTCGATGATCATCCTCCCGATCTCGCTGCGCCCTGCGACCTCCGCAGCAAGCTGCTCGGCGGTAAACGTGCGCCCCTCGCGATTGAGCAGAACGCCGTCGTCGTACCGCGCGCGCAGCCGCAGAGCGTGCTCGGCCTCCGCCCACGGATCTTTGGGGTTGCTGGTGCTCTGCTCGTTGTTTACCGGACGCGTCGTTGATGGGGGCTCAAGAAGCGTGATCACCATGTGGCGCAGGCCTCCGTGGTTAACAAGCGCGCTTAGGCGCTCGCGCAACGCGGCCAACCTCGTCGGCTCCGGACCGCAAACGGTGACGAGCCGCGCGAGCGCGAAGATCACCTCGGCGGCGGCGCCCGACGGCGTTGCCTTGCGCTCGAGCCAGCGTGTGACCGTTCGAAAATCGACACCCACGAGCCGCGCAAACTCCACCGAGTCGAGTCGGAGATCGTTCATGAGGCGCGCGAGCCCGTTAGGCTCGAGCGTCGGGTGACAGGGGCGTGTGCGAGCCGTCACGCCGGCTTCTCCAGCTTCGATAGCGCGCGCGCCGCACGTTTTGCTTCTTGTCGTCTCAGAGCGGAATCGACCTCACTCTGATGACGGCGCAGGTTGTTCGTTACGTTGACAAGGGCCCTGAGCTCAGCAGCGACCGCGACCTGATCGCCCCTCTCAAGCGCCGCGACGTAGTTGATCGCGCGCTCCGC
>WBZP01007888.1_pt1 | contig 10171 bp, 5 predicted proteins | sample 5204301 | NCBI WGS metagenome assembly WBZP01 (sample SAMN12412401, study PRJNA552823) | activated sludge metagenome | isolation source: activated sludge from nitrification reactor of wastewater treatment plant... | place: USA: Pennsylvania | collected 2017 | reverse complement strand
AAGCCCCTATTGAGCACCTGATTGAGTATGTCAGGGGAAAAAGAAATAAAGAAGACCTAAAAAGAACCTTTGCGCTGCATGAAGGCGAAGTAACTTATTTTAATAATAGTAAATGCCAAGACTATAAACAATCTGAAATCGGCACTCCGGATTACAGCGATTTACTACTGAATCAGTATATTTCTGTAATTGAGGTGGCCAATCCGATGCACAGATTGTGGAGTGATGGCAGATGGAACAAACTCACAATGGCGCACGGCTGCTATTGGGGAAAATGCACCTTTTGTGATATTTCTCTCGATTATATCAAAGTGTATGAGCCGGTTACAGCCAAACTCCTTTGTGACAGGATGGAAGCCCTCATAATTCAAACGGGGGAAACCGGTTTTCATTTTGTGGATGAAGCCGCTCCGCCCGCACTTATGCGAGAACTTGCACTCGAGATTCTCAGAAGAAAACTCATCGTAAGTTGGTGGACCAATATTCGGTTTGAAAAAAGTTTTTCCAGAGATTTATGTCTATTACTCAAGGCTTCCGGCTGTATAGCGGTTTCAGGAGGGTTGGAAGTTGCTTCTGACAGGTTACTTACCCTCATTGACAAAGGAGTAACCGTCGCACAGGTTGCTCAAGTAACCCGAAATTTTACAGAAGCGGGAATCATGGTTCATGCTTATCTCATGTACGGATTTCCCACCCAAACGGAGCAGGAGACGATTGACTCTCTCGAGATGGTAAGGCAAATGTTTGAGCAGGACATCCTTCAGTCGGGATTTTGGCATCAGTTTGCGTTGACAGCTCACAGTCCTGCGGGTATGTACCCCGAAAAATTTAGTATTATTCCTGAAAAAACCGGAGAGATTCTCTTTGCAGTGAATGACTTGGTTTACTCCGACCCAAAAGGAGGAAACCATGAAAAATTTAGTTTTGGACTAAAAAAATCGCTTTATAATTATATGCATGGAATTGGGTTTGATTTCCCTTTACAGAAATGGTTTGATTTTAAAATCCCCAAAACGAGCGTTCCTCCAAATTATATAGAAAATTGCCTTAATGAATTCCCCTTCTTTGAGATGAAACCCTCTACCAAAATTGTCTGGCTGGGAGAAAAGCCTGATTTACAAGCGATAGTTACCCTTAAAAAAGGAAAAGAAACTGCCCAAACGGTATTGCATTTTCATAAAAGAAAAGGCTCTTTTTCCATTTCTCTCTCTCCTAATCACGCCCAATGGCTTTCGGATATCTTAGTTTCTGCGTCCGCTACTCAATCCAAAAGTCTTCAGTATCAAGCGTTGAAAGCAGAGTATGAAGCTGCCGGATTAAGTGATTTTGAACTTTTCTGGTATGGGAAACCGATTCAGACATTGAAAGAAAATGGCTTGCTGCTTGTGCTTTAACCGCTTTTTCATGTTGAGAAAGAATAAAACCCCATAATTTTTGCACAAAAAAAGCGAAGTCAATCCCCCGCTTTTTTCTTGATGCTATATTTTCTGTACTGTGAACGAGATAAACTTTCCTCCAATTACAGAACGAGAGTTAACCCCTTGCCCTGTAAAAACTTATCTCGTTTTATTTATTATAATTCATAAATACCTTTTCAATGATTTCGCAGCACTCATTCAATTGTGCTTCAGTCATGACCAAAGGAGGCGCAAAACGAATGATGTTTCCATGCGTGGGTTTAGCAAGCAGGCCATTATCTGCAAGCAACATGCACAAATCCCAACCCATACTTCCTTCTTCTGCATCATTGAGTACCACAGCATTCAGTAATCCTTTCCCTCTCACAAGGGTAATTAAATCGGGTCTTTTTTGCTGAAGTGCGGTCATTCGGTTGCGGAACATTTCGCCAAGCAAAGCTGCATTTTCTGCTAAATTTTCCTCTTTGACTACTTGAAGTGCAGCGACTGCAACGGCACAAGCAAGCGGATTTCCTCCATAGGTAGAGCCGTGCTGCCCTGGCTTAATGACAAGCATAACTTCATCATCGGCAAGCACAGCAGAAACCGGCAATACTCCTCCGGAAAGGGCTTTTCCTAAAATCAAAACATCAGGCCTTACCCCTTCATGATCTGATGCAAGTAATTTTCCGGTACGAGCAATTCCGGTCTGTACTTCATCAATCATAAAAAGCACGTTGTATTTTTTGCAAAGCGTTTCTATTGCTCTCAAATATCCATCGGGGGGAATCATCACTCCGGCTTCTCCTTGAATCGGTTCAATCCATACAGCACAAACATTCGGGTTCTGAATTGCTTTTTCCATCGCTTCGAGTTCTCCGTAGGGAAGAATTTCAAAACCGGGAAGGAAAGGCCCAAAATTCGTGGTGGAGGAAGGGTCAGTAGAAGCAGAGATAATCCCGATAGTTCTTCCATGAAAATTTCCTCCAACTCCTATAATTATAGCCTGATTTGCCGGGATATTCTTTTTTTCATACCCCCATTTTCTCGCTAATTTCAAGGCAGACTCATTGGCTTCAGCCCCTGAGTTCATCATGAGCACTTTATCATACCCAAAAAATTCTGCAATATACTTTTCGGTTTCTCCCAACCTATTGTTATAAAATGCCCTTGATGTAAGGGTAAGAGCTTGTGCTTGTTCAATGAGCGCTTGAATAATTTTTGGATGACAATGCCCCTGATTTACAGCACTGTAAGCAGAAAGAAAGTCATAATATTTTTTTCCTTCAGGGCTATACAAAAATACGCCTTCACCCTTTGCCAAAACGACAGGAATCGGATGATAATTATGGGCTCCGTACTGATCTTCTAGTGCGATTGCCTCTGATGAGCTTATAAAATGTTCTAAAACCATAATAATGTGAATTTTAATGCAAAAGTACAAAAAACCAGGAAATAAATTCAAAAAAAATCATTAGTTTTTTGGGCAATGCTTTTTTTGTCTTAATTTTGTGCCGGATTTTACCGTCATGTGAAATTTATATCCCAAAACAATAAAAAATAAAAATGGCAAGATTTGAATTAGTAATGCCTAAAATGGGCGAAAGTATTATCGAAGCGACAATCTTAAAATGGAGTAAAAAAGTGGGAGATTCCATTGAGTCTGAAGAATCTGTGCTGGAAATACAGACCGACAAGGTGGACTCAGAAGTACCTTCTCCAGTTGGTGGGATACTAATGCAGATGTTGTTTAAGGAAGGGGATGTAGTTCCGGTAGGGCAGGCAATCGCCATTATTGAAACAGAAGTGGCTTCCAATGGCGTTTCTCCTTCAGTTTCTGCACCTCAAGAGCAGTCTCCAGTAGTGGAAGTTGTTGCAGCGGAAGTGCCCTATGTGCCTGTAAATCAACCCGCTTCCCTAAGTGAAAACCTAACTTCAAATGGTGCGGGTAAGTTTTATTCTCCGCTTGTGCTCAATATCGCAAGAGAAGAAAAAATCTCAATGACTGAACTTGAAAAAATAACGGGTACAGGACGAGAAGGAAGGGTTACTAAAAAAGACATTTTGGAATACGTTACTGCAAAAGAACAAAATGCGGTTGCGCCGGTAATACAAGCTCCCGTTACTCCGGCAGTAGTAAAAACGGAAGTAGCTGCACCTGTTGCTGAAAAAGGAACTACAGTTCCTGCTCCTTTGAACTATGGAGTACAGGAGAAAAAATTCACTCATACGGGAAATCTCGAAATCATGGAAATGGACCGTATGCGTAAGATTACCGCTGAAAATATGGTTTATTCCAAGCATATCTCTCCTCACGTAACTTCGTTTGTGGAAGCGGATGTAACCAATATTGTTGTTTGGAGAAATAAGGTAAAAGCGCAATTTGAAAAGCAATATGGAGAAAGGCTTACCTTTACGCCTATTTTTATTATGGCAATTGCGAAAGCAATACGGGAATTGCCGATGGTAAATATTTCTGTCGAAGGCGATAAAATCATCGTAAAAAAAGACATAAATATTGGAGTAGCAGCTGCATTGCCGGATGATAATCTGATTGTACCGGTAATTAAAAATGCAGACAGACTTAACCTTGTAGGACTAGCGGCTGCTGTCAATGACCTCGCAGGACGTGCACGCATCCGTAAACTTAAACCCGAAGAACTTGAGGGGGGAACTTATACAATTACCAATGTAGGGACTTTTGGCAATGTAATGGGAACGCCAATTATTATGCAACCTCAGGTCGCAATCCTCGCTACTGGCGCAATTCGTAAATTACCGGCCGTTGTTGAAACCGAAACGGGAGATGTCATTGCAATCCGACACAAAATGTTCCTTTCTCATTCCTATGATCATCGTGTGGTAAATGGCGCATTAGGCGGTAGATTTATCCGTAAGGTGGCTGATATCTTGGAAGCATGGGATTTAAATACTCCGGTTTAATATTTTAAAAAAATATGAATAATCAAAAAGCTAGTCTGGCAACGGATTGGCTTTTTTGTCGTTAATCATACCAAAGAATTTTATGCTAAATATGTAGTTTAGCGTTTTTTTCTTGATAGTTTTAAGTTTAGTCATTACCTTTGTAAAAAATATTAAATGGGTTTTGATCAATATTATTTAACTTTAATTTAATTATTCATTTTATTTATCATGAAAAGAATTTTATCAGTTTTGTTGTTAATGTGTTCTTTTAGCGCATTTGCACAGAATATCCCTCAGGACACCCCTGATGACTTTGGATATGTCTGGAGAAATAATACAAATGCAAACGGCCCTGCTTATGATTGGGTGGATATCACCGCCGTAGGAACGGAAGTGAGTGGCTTAGCGGATGATAATTTTGTCGGACCTATTGATATGGGAATGACTTTTAAATTTTACTGGAATACGTTCAATAAAATTTATATCGGCTCCAATGGCTACATTTCCTTTGCAGGGGTAAATATCGCTTCTCAGGCTAATGGATTCCCTACTTGTCCTACCTCTGATTCTAACGACGGATTGGTCGCAGGGATGCTTTGTGACCTTGCATTTGGATATGCAGGTTCTGTTGCCCGTTGCTTTACTTATCATGATGTAGCGAACAATCGTTTTATCATAACTTTTGACAAGGTTCCTTTCTGGACCAATAATGCTCAAAATTACGACGGGGAAAATACTTTTCAGTTTATTATGGATGCTGATGACAATTCCATTACCATTAACTATGCGGATCAGCAAGGGGTATGGAACTCCGGTTATGATGGAGTAGCAAATCCTTTAGTAGTAGGGATTGAAAATGCAACCGGTGCTTACGGATTGAATGTCTCTAATAACGTATATCCAGACTCCGCTTCTTCTATCCGTTTTTATTATCCTACTGTACCTTTGATTGATGTAACGGATGCAGGTCCTTCTTCTGTTCAGAATCCTCAGAATGGCGGATTTTTTGCTAAACCTGGAGTTGCAATTGCTTTAGGTACTGAGATTACTAACAGCGGTAATGTGGATATCCCTGGTCAAATTTTGGTAAATGCTAGCGTAAAAGACGAAGCAAACCTAAGTGTTTTCAGCGGTTCAAGTGTGGTTACTGGCTTGAATGCAAATGCAGTACAGCCTGTATTCTTCACTCCTGATTTTACGCCTTCAGCACCGGGTTCTTATAAGTTTGAAGTTACTTCCAATGTATTGCCTACCGGCGATATGAATGCAGCTAACGATAAAAAAGAAGTGGAGTTAGTAGCGATAGATTCTACCGCAAGCGGAGAAGAGATTTATAGTTATGTAACTTACAATAACCCTAATTCAGGCGTTTCTTGGTCAGGCGGCTCAGGTAATAGCGGCGGCGGTATTTATATCAAACCTTATGCCTACCCTACTATTATCAAAGCAATTGAAATCTTGGTATTGGCTACTCAAGGCAACGCTACTTATGACCCACCGTCCGGTGCAATGGTTTATCACCTTGATGTATATGCCGATGATGGTCCTAATGGTTCAGTAGGTCAGCCTTTGGCTAATATGGATATTGACGGTGCAGGAGTGGATATTTCTAACGCTACAAATGGTCTTGTTTGGAATCGTCATGATGTTCCAGATCCAATCATCGTAACTCAAGGGGGTGTATATGTAGGCTGGATTCAAAATGATGACAAAGTGGTACTTGCTGCTGAAGATACGTTCCTGATTTCTAGAAGAACTTATGAAATTCTCAATAATGCATGGGCTCCATACAGAGATGCTGAAAATTCCGATTTCTACATCCGTATTATTACCGAAAAAACAACAGCAACTACAATTACCCCTGGAAGTGGAATCAATGCGCTATCAGTATTCCCTAACCCTAGTACGGGAGCATTTACTGTAAATGCTGCTTTCGCTCAGTCTTCTAATGCTATGATTAAAGTATTGGATATGACAGGAAGAAAGGTACATTTTGAAGTATTGAATCAAGTAAGTGAGATTAATCGTTCTTTAGACCTTAGTCATCTCACCAAAGGGGTATATATCCTAGAGGTATCCAATGAAAAAGGGAAAGCGACCGAAAAAATCATCATTGAATAAACCTGAATAATTTTATTCATAAAAAAGAAGAGCATTCGATGAGTGCTCTTCTTTTTTGTATAAATCTGTATATAAATAGCTTAGAGATCTAACGTTCTCCTTTCCTCAAAAAAACTACACCTGGTTTAAATTTGGGTTAAATGGGATAAAAATCGGTATAATTGAAACAAAATTCTGAAAAGTACGTACTTTGTAAGGTAGGGTAGTTATTTTTTATTAAATTGCAGGCCTTTTATTCAAAAAATCTTACGAAATGAATTTGTAGTACAATTTTTGATATAATTATTAGGTTGAATATTAAATTTTCAATTTTACTTATCTTATCTTTTATCAACGAAATTAACGTTTTAAATCATGAAATTATTCCGAAGGTTACTGTTTTTATTACTTGTAGGAAGTGCGTCTAGCTTATTTGCGCAAAATTTGGTAAATATCAAATTGGGTGGAGCACAAAGAGATGTGGCAAGAGGCGCAGTTCAGACTCCGCTTGGAGATTATGTAGTTGCCGGTTATAGTTTCTCTAATCCCAACGGAGGGGGCAAAGCAGACATCGTAGTTACCCGGATTGATAAAAATGGGAATAAAGTTTGGGAAAATTATTTTGGTGGGAGAAATCATGATATGGCAAGTGATGTAATCATGGCGAGAGATGGAAAGTTTGTCATAGCGGGATTCACCTCAGAATCCTCTTCTGATAATAAAACGGTTTCTACCAAAGGTTGGATCATTTGCCTTAACCCCAAAGGACAAATTGAATGGCAATATACTTCTTACGGAGATAAAGCAGAAAGGGTAAACAGCGTGGCTCAAGCTGCTGACGGAGGTTTTTATTTCTCAGGACTTACCCAAAGCCGAACCAAAGGAAAGGAAGATATGTGGGTAGGAAAACTTGATCAAACCGGAAAATTAAGATGGGAAAAACGATTTGGCGGTGCATTGGAAGATAAAGGAAACGGAGTAGTTGCTTCTAAATATGGCGGTTGTATCGCTGTAGGCTCTACCAAATCCGAAGGACAAGGCGAATCAGACATGATGATTACAAGAGTGGGTGAAGATGGCTCAATGCTTTGGTACAAGGTTTTGGGCGGGATAGATAAGGATGAGGCTATGTCTGTAACTGAAACGCCTGAGGGTAAAATTGTTGTAAGTGGATGGACCAATTCCAAAGGGTTTGGAAAATCAGATGCCGAATTGATTTTTATGAACAAAGATGGTTCTATTGTGTGGGATAAAACTTTTGGAAAAGCAGGCAACGACGCGTTTTCTAGTGTAATCAATACTCCTGATGGTAACCTCATTATGAGTGGGTACACAACGCCCCTTTCTGCAAGTGAAAGCAATTTATGGGTTGTCAAAACAGACCATAAAGGAAATGTATTCTGGGATAAATCCAGTTCAGGCGATAAGGAAGAGTTTACTTACTCTATTCAGCCGCTTAGAGAAGGGGGATATCTGCTGGCCGGATTTACCAATAACGAAACAGCCGGAGAATCGGATATGTGGCTGATTACCATGAGTAATTTGGGCGTTTACAAAGCCAATGTCCCTTCGATAGATATTGCTCACAACAATAAACCTGCAAGACCTCAGCCTCAACCGCCTAAAAAAGAAACAAAACCAACCAAACCTTCTGAGATGGAAAACTGGATGAAACCCAATCTCTATATTTTGGCTGTGGGGGTTTCTGAATACAGCGACAATAAATACAATCTGACTTTTGCCCATACTGACGCAGACTCCGTAGCGGATATGTTTGCAACGATGAAAGGAAAACTTTTTAATAAAGTAGAGGTAAAAAAACTGCTGAATAAAGACGCTACTTTGGTAAATATCAAAACGGCTATTAATTGGCTTGAAGAGCAAGCTACTCAAAAAGACTTGATTGTGATGTTTTTCTCTTCGCACGGGGCTTTGGACAATAAAGGCAACCTTTATATTCTTCCTTATGATTTGTTTGCTACAGCTTTGAATATCAAGGATATTACAAACGGAATCAACGGAACTCCCTGCAAAAAAATGATTTTCATGGATGCGTGTCACAGCGGAGAGGCCGGACTTGATTTGTTGGAATTTGCATCTATCAAAGACGCAAGTATGGACGGGATTGTTAAAGAAATTGCCGAAGCAGAACCCGGAATTACGATTATGACTTCTTCTACGGGTAAAGAGTACTCTTATGAGAAAAACTCATGGGGACATGGTGCTTTTACCAAGGCTATTCTTGAAGGATTAAACGGGAAAGCGGATTTTAATAAAGATAAGGTAATTTATTTTACAGAGCTTAATCTTTATGTGGCTGACCGGGTAAAAGAACTAACCGGAGGAAAACAACATCCTTATACTCCGATTAACCTTTTTGGGAATATCCCAATCTTTACGCTAAAGCCCTGAAAGCGCAGTGCACTGAAACGTTCACTCAAAAGATAAATACGAAATGAGCAATCATTTTCTAAAAAACATTCCGGAATCAACAACCGGAATGTTTTTTTCATTAAAAGCAATCTTTTTTCTTAGCTTTGCAATTCGTTAATGAAATTCTGAAATGCATTATTTTCTTTCCATACTAAAAAGTAAAACGCTTCTCTTGCTGTTGATTGGACTCCTCAGTCTGATTATGCATTACCGGATTTTCCCATTGGATCTCATGGGCATTCATGTATGGCGGCAAACTCAGACCCAAACTACAATTCGCAATTTTTATACGGAGGATTTTAATATCCTGAATCCCAAGGTGAATGAAAAAGCAGATACTGACAGAATCTTCAGAATGGAGTTTCCCATTATGCAATGGATATTTGCAGGTTTTTATAAATTATTCGGCACAGATGACATTGCTTTAAGCCGAATCCTGACGTTTATAATTGGGTTATTCAGTATTCTGGGAGTTCGGAACCTGATGGAAGTTTTATTTAAAAAACCAGAGGTTGCAGGTGCCGGAGCTTGGGCATTTAGCTTTTCTCCTGTATTCTATTATTATACCGTCAATCCCTTACCGGACAATATGGCTTTGTGTATGGGGATATGGAGTTTGTATTATTTTTTTAAGTGGTCTCATGAACAAAATCGCAAGCACTTAATTTTCAGCATTGTATTTTTGTGTATTGCTACCCTTGCTAAATTGCCTTTTATTCTCTTTTCCGGCGTTACAGGCGGGCATTTTATTGCGCTTTTCTATAAAGAAAAAAAGATAAATATCAGAGAATTCCTTTCCGTTTTGGGATTGTATCTGCTTATCCTTTTTCCTTCAATATTCTGGTATGCCTCGGTCATTCCTCAATGGCAAAACGGCGTGATCAGAGGAATATCCAACTCTGACGAAAGTATTACCTTACTCTTGGATATCCTGTGGACAAACGCTGTTTCTATATTTCCGGAACTCCTGATTAATTACGCTGCGCTTCCTTTCTTCCTTTTTGGGATTTATGGTTTCTTTGCAAAAAAGAAACACCGTCATCCTGACTTTCCTGCACTTTTTGCCGGGCTTTTGATGGTAGTTGCCTACTTTTTGTATGAACTGAATATGATTGCAAAAGTACACGATTATTACCTCTTTCCATTCCTCCCCTATTTGTTTATCCTCATCACTTCGGGGATAAAAGCCTTAATGGAGCATCCAAAACCTTTTGTTCGATATTTTGTTATATTCGCTTTGTTGATTCTTCCTTTAACAGCCTTTTTGAGAATAAATAGCCGGTGGAATGAGGAAAAGCCAGGATTTAATTCGGTTT
>WBZP01007887.1_pt1 | contig 10171 bp, 18 predicted proteins | sample 5204301 | NCBI WGS metagenome assembly WBZP01 (sample SAMN12412401, study PRJNA552823) | activated sludge metagenome | isolation source: activated sludge from nitrification reactor of wastewater treatment plant... | place: USA: Pennsylvania | collected 2017 | reverse complement strand
TAATATAGATCAGATCAATGGCGCGGATAGTACCGGTTTTGCCTGTGAACCAAATTTTGTATTGATCGGATCTAAGAATAACGTGGTGCAGATTAATTTGCCCGCTGCCGTTGGAACGCTCCAGGCGACAAGTGTTACCGGTGTGGCAATTATTTTGCGCGGGATCCTGGCGCAGAACGTTACCGTTGTAAGCTAAGGAAAACGAAAAACCAAATTTTAAACAAGGTGCCTACATACAACAATGTAGGCGCCTTTAAAAACTTTTTTATGAAAGTTATTAAGAGCCAACTTATTGAAGTGGTTTTGCCTGGTGTGGCTGTAACCGGAAACGCTGCTACAAAAATTCAGTTCCCGGATCAACCCTATTTGCGTAATGTCAGCACGCTGGGAATTGAAATATTTACCGTTAACGATATGTCGTTAAGCCCTTCAAACCGGGTGCCGTTAAGCGCGGCGCAAATGAAAACGGCGTATTTAACTTTATACCTTAATGATCCCGAAAACCCCGCCGATGTTGGGGAATGGATCCAAAATGTTCCGTTTTCTGTATTGCACAGGACACAAAACAGCGCAACGGATCCTTTCGTTAGGTTTCCTTATGAGCTTGCCGGTCAGCGGATCTATTGGGAAAAATGTTACGTAACGTTACCGGTTGCCTTCGCAAATACCGCTGATGTTTCGTTTTTATTTAACGTTTATTTCAAGGGCAAGGCAAAAAACAGCGTGTAAAATTTTCTTAACCGGATAGATAAAAAATTTGTTATGGCAACAGCGCGTTTCATAGGTGCGGATGAGGTTGTAAAAAAATACAGGGAAACGGGATCTCCTTTTTTCTCTATGTGGTGCAAAACTCAAATGATCTGCCAATTTAATGAGGATGATCTTGATAAGGGGGAGGAAATTATCCGGGAGGAAATTGACCGGAATATAAAGCGCGGTTTTGGTGCGGAATGTTATTTAAAAATACATTCAGAGCATGAGAAAATTTATACCATTAAAAGCGCAACCCTTTACAATCTTGTTTTCAAAAGTTTTGATGATAGCGCTACAACAATGATGCTATCCGGTGGCAATGGGATCAATTTTCAGCTTTTACAGACATTGAACGTAATAAACAGCCGGTTAACAGCTATTGAAAAAATGAACGATACGGATCCAGGCGGTGAAGATGATGAAGATGATGAAGATGATGAAGATGAACAGGTAAACGGTATTTTGTCGGGTGTGGATAAGGTTTTAGCGCACCCTGTGATTGGGAGATTGATTGATAAATTTTTATTTCCTGAAAACAAAGCACCATCTATTGCCGGCGTTCCACAGGATGAAAGCCTGGAAGTACAGCAAAAGCGCCTGAATAACGCTATTTCAACACTATTTCAAAAAGGCGTAACCATAGAACACTTTGAAAAGCTGGCAAATATGCCCGCCGTTAAGATAAAAAGCCTTTTAACAATGTTATGACCAGGGAAAACGAAAAAATATTGTTTTACGGTTTGGGTATCGGGGCTGTTTATTTTTTGTTTGCTAAGCCGATTTTAAATTTTTTGGGAATAACACAGGGCGCCGGTGCTGCAGCATATAACCAGGCGTTGCAGGATCCTGCTAACCCGTTTAGCGTTACATATTGGCGAAGTTATTATTATTCGCAAGGAACACAGCCTAACGGACGGTTACCATTAACCGCTGAAATGGTTTCCAGGTTAAGAGAGGCGGCAAATTATTTTTATTATGGTTTTGGCGCCCTGGGTGAAGATGAGGAAAGTATTTTTAAGGCGCTGAAAATGTGTAAGAGTAAAGCAGAGGTTTCTATAATGTCAAATATTATCCAAAGTACATACAGCGGCAATATGCTTTCACTGATGAAATTTGGAAAAACAGATCTTCCCAATGGCGGTTTGTCAGATCAGGAATTGCAGAACGCTTTTAAAATAGTAAACAGTTTACCGGTTAAATAATTGCAGTCAGATGCTTTCACCTTTATTAAAAGCAAAATAAAAACGATGCCAAAAAATAATAATTTACTATTGATCGGCGCCCTGGGGATCGGTGCGCTTTATTTGTTTTCGCAAAAAGCGAAAGCCGGTAAACGTGGTTTTGTTAATGTGGAAGATGCCCAAATTGTTAAGCCCGGATCCGAAGAATGGACAAACCAACCGGATGCGGTTATTGATACCGAAAAACAGCGTTTATCCGTTCAGGATGCTGTAAATATGGCTAAAGATATTATTGCACAGGCTAAAGATGCTTTTGTAATTGTGAAGCACCCCAAAGGAAAGGTTGGTGTAAGGGGAGGGCGTAAAAAATTAACCGGATCCAGGCTAAAGGGGCGAAAGGTGCGGACGGTTAAGGCGAGCCGGAAAATGAAAAAAATGTTTTCAAAAAAGAATACCGCCGCTTTAACGTTTATTTGATGCGAAAGTATGTTAATGATTTTGAGGGTGCCCGTTATAACGGCATTACAAAAACTGTACAAGTTGATTGTATTGGTTACGGTACCGTAATCCTGGTAAATACTTCCCTGGCGGGATCTATAATTTTATTACCCTCAAATTCAGAATTACAACCAGGGCAACAAATAATATTTAATGGCAATGAACTTGAGAAAAACAGGGGAAAAATTGAATTTTTGCTAACAAATTTTTTTGCAAACATTGAATACAGTTATTGCCTAATAAAGAAACGGTTTACAGATGGATGAAAAAATCAGATCATATAAAAATGATTTCCTGAATTATTATGAAAATACAGCCGTTAAGTCGAATTGCGGTGATATTACTTTCATAAACCAGGGCGCCTCAACATTAACATTAAATGGCGCTTTAATTTTGCGCCCTGGTAATTCAATTACTTTGCCTGGAAATTACAATGAAATTGATATAACAATTTACAATGTGAATTTTACACAGGTTGCAGGGTTGAATAATGAACTTGTTGTTATTCGTAAAGTGTTTATATAATGGGAGCCAAAAACTCAATAATAAATAACGGTGTAATTAACCAGGGTAACACTCCGGCAATTTTAGCCGGTGCGCTTGCCTTGCAACCGGCACAGGGCTATGAAGGTCTTGTTTATATTGCCAATGATGCAGGAAATGAGGGTATCTATCAATATTTATCCGGTGCCTGGGTTTTGCTTACAACCGGCGGCGGTGGATCTCAAAATTTACAACAGGTTTTAACCGTTGGCAATACTACCACACTTGATATTTTACTCACAGATGCAAACGTTCAAATAATAAGCACCTTAAACGGAAAGTTTATAGGTGTGCGAAATAATTTAGATAATACACACGCTTATTTAATTTTAAGATCGGGCGCCGTTGTTTTGGAATTTCAAAATATAACAGGTGATCTTTTTACATTAAAGGCACAACAACCCTCTACGGGTAGCCGGGATCTTATTTTGCCGGATACAAACGGAACGTTAGCCGCGTCCGTTGAAGGAAATACAGCGGACAGTGTAGGAAATATTACATTGCCAACTTTGCCTGTAAATGGAACCTGGAATCCTGTTTTCTCAAATTTATCTGCAGGAATTACAAGTGTAGTTACAAGTGAAAACTGGAATTATACACAAATTGGCGATACGGTGATGTGTTTTGGATCTTGTGTTATTGATAGTAATTTGGGGGCTGGTGTGCAGGAAAATTTCCAGGTTTCCCTTCCGGTAAATTCAGATTTTACTTCGGGAAATGCAAGCACCGCCGCCGGATCTGCAATTGGCGATCAGGCAACCAGGATGCAAGGCGGGTTTATTGATGCAGAATTGACTTCAAATCCTGGTTTAATTAATGTATTTTTTGATATACAACCCTCACAGACGGTTGTTACATCTTTCCATTTTTCATATAAAGTAATTTAATGAACAGGCAGCAGCGAAATAGTGTCCTGCTATTTGCCGGATTATTGTTTTTTTTTGCTTTAAAGTCAAAAGCGGGATCCAGGGCGGGTTTATTTACAAAATTGGCGCCAGCTTCCAGGAATAAGTTATTATCCGTTTACGATGCTCTAATAAAGGCAGGGTTTAAAGATCCTGTGCTTTCCTTGTCGCTTGCACAGGTATTGCATGAAACGGGCGCTTTTACGAGCAAAAGCACTGTATATGATAAAAATAATAACCCTACCGGGATAGTTTGGATAAATAAGCCTTATCAGGTTAATGCAGTGAAGGGATCTGCATTGCCCAAAAGCGAAGGAAAATACTATTATGCTAAATTCAGCGACCTGGGCGCCTGGGCGAAAGATTACAGGCGAATTTTAAGTAAAGGAACCAAACCTATCCAGGCACAGGATCCGGCTAATTTTGTCAATAGATTGGCTGCAAACCGATATTTTTTACCGAATACCGGAAAAGCCCTGGAAAACTACCGGAAGGGCGTAAATTTTTATTTGGATCTTATTTCCTAATTCATATATTTGTGGGTACAAATATTCCCACAATGACAAAAAAACGACCGCCGGGGCGCCGTCCCGGATCCGCAAACCGCGACAATTACAAAACTCCAATGTTTTTAAAAACCGAATTTTTAAAAATTCGGATCTCCCCTGAACTGAAACACGAAATAAAAAAGGCATCCGGTAACAACGTTTCAGAATTTACAATAAAATCACTTATTGAAAGCCTAAGAACCGGAACGTATAACTATTTCCCGGATAATAGTTATTTGGATAAAATGTATTGATATTCTTTAACGTTTACACTATGCCGTTACAATTAAAAAAACTTTGTAAAGATTATTTCAGGGCACTATACAGGGCACTTTATTGTTACAATTTGAATAATAGTAACAATAAAATAAGCGACCTGGATAAAAGCGAAATGAAAAAAATAATTTTTGCTTTGTTTATTGTTACTATTATTCAAATAGTAACAATGGTTTTTTTGTTGTGGCTTTATTTAAAATATGGCAACAAATAACAGTCAACTTTCAGACGAAAAAACTTATTTGGATCTAATTAAGCAAAGAAAATTTGATCCAAATTCAAAAGCGGTGCCGGATAAAATTTACCTGTCAATTGACGATAGCGTAATAGGCACCACAGGAAATTTTATAACCTTAACAGGGCTACCAAAAGCCGGCAAAAGTACTTTTATAAGTTGCATCATTGCAGCATCACAACATTTTAATAGTGATATGAATGATGTTTACGGTTTTAAATTTACCAGGCACAAAGGAAAAGAACGTGTTGTATTATTCGATACGGAACAGGGAAACTATGATTTTCATAATCAAATGAAGCGAATTGAAAAACTTTGTAATAAGCCCGCCGGCAAAATGAATTTTGAGTCTTATTTGTTAAGGGAGGATAGCCCTGGCAACATTATACGAATGATCCATTATTTCCTGAAAAATAATAAAGACGTAGGCATGATTATTATAGATGGCTTACTGGATCTTATTGACAATATGAACGATGAGGGAAGCAGCAAACGCCTTATTCGCACATTAAAAAGATGGGCGGTTAAAAATGATCTACTTATTGTAACGGTTTTGCATTTAGGTAAAAAAGATCTTTCAAGTATCGGGCATATTGGGAGCGCTTGCGACCGTTACGCGCAAAGTGTTTTGAATATCGAAAAAACAAAGGATGGATCCTACCGGTGCAGTCCTAAGTTTTTAAGATCTTCCAGGGATTTTGAACCGATTGAAATTTACCGGGATAAAATTACAGGCGCGCTTTATCAAATTTAAAATATATAATATGAAAAAAAAACTTTCAACAGCATTGCTTTTTTTGTTTTGGTTATTATCAGTTTACGGAATTATATCCTTTTACGAATTAGAAATTAACTTTAAGAAATGGAGTGATTCAGCACGTTTTTGCTTTATAATTTACGGATATATTTCAGGTACAGTTGTTTCATTTATTCACTATAAAAATAAAGATTAAAATTATGGCACAAGTAAAATTAATTCAGCAGCAAGTTTCATTTTTAAAAAATATGGAATTGCATACTATTATTATTGACCTGGATCAGCACCAGGGGAGCAAAGGCACTATTTCTTATCACATAGGCGGTGATCTTCAATATTGTGTTGAAACAAATTTTAATAATGATGAGCTTTTACAGTTTGCAAAGAACGCTGAAACTGTTTTGAAAAAAACCTTTGATACAACTAAGGGATAATAAAAAAGCCCTGGAATGAACCAGGGCGGGGACTGTGTGCCGGATAGCTTGCAGCCTGCTTTCAGAGGCAAGATAATAAAAATAATGTAAAAACAAAATTTTATGCGAATTAATTATTTAACCGCAATTGGTTTTGATTTCACAGGAAAGCCTTATAAATACCGCAATATTGATCCGGATAAAATTGCAAAGTTTGAGCAATTCTGCATAACGGACAAGCACAACAAACCGCCGTTAAGGTATGTAAATTACTATAACGCGAGATCCAAAGCATTTATAGAACGCAAATATTTACTTCAAAATTAAAATTTATGGCAAAAATTATGTCCAAAAAGCAGCGCGCAGCCTGGCTCCTGCAAAAAGAAAAAGAAAAAATTATAAAAGACGTTTCACACTTCGCAACAGTTAGCGAAAGCGAAAAACGTGTGTCTATTTCGCACCCAACGTATGATAAAATAAAAAAACCGCAGCGGGATCTAATTGGTTTGTTAGTTTCACAATTTGGTTTTTATATTCAATGGGAAATTTTTGACATTCCGCACGAGTGAAGCGAAATAAAAAAATCAAAAGCCCTGGTAGAAACCGGGGCTTTTTTTTGCAGTGAAGCGCAAATATTCCTTAACAATACCAAGATACAAGCGCAATATATGAAATAAAGGTGAAAGCATCTATGCTGCAAAAATCAGGGTATTTTTGAAAATTTGGAAATGTAAATTTTTATACTTACCTTCGCGAGCGCGCTTGCAGGCGCGCACGCGAAGGTAAAAAGGTATATATGAAATTCAATTTTGCGGTTTAAAAACCGCGTTGTAATATTGGTTTAGCAAAAAATCAATAGTTGCAAAAAAACATTCCGATATTATTGCTACTAACCGCCGGCGTTATATTCGCCGTTTCTACTTACGGAAAGTCTGAAGCCGCAAAAAATCTCAAAGTTTTATTTCAGGATCTGAAATTTGAAAAGGCAACCGGATATAATTTACCGGTTATGGCTTTAAATTTTAAAATAATAAATCCTACCTCAAGTCCGTTAAAAATTTCCTCCATTGCCGGGGATCTTTTTGTAAATGGTAAATTGCTTTCAACGGTTTCACAACTTAACGCTGTAAATATTCCGGCAAACAATACAACTTTTTATACTTTGCGCGCTGAAACGAGTATAACCGCAGCCGTTAGTAACTTGCTTTCACTAATAAAAAACAGAGGAAAAATAACTATAACATTTGAGGGTGTTGTAAATTCTTCCGGTTTTTCAATCCCGGTTTCACAAACTATTATAAAAATGTAATATGGTTACCAGGGAGGAAATTTTGGGCGCGTTACCCGCGTATAATGGTAACAAAGTTCTTTTATTACAAAACCAGTCCGCTGATGATATTATTGCAGAAATGCAAAAAGCACATAATCACTATAAAGGGCATTACGATAATATAGCGGCTAAGTTTTGGAAGGGAAATTTAACAGATACGGGAAAATATATTTTTGATTTTTTAAAGCGAAATGTCAATTACTCAATTGAGAGCGACAAAAATCAATCTGTAAAAAGCCCGGCTTCGATAATTGCAACCGGTATATTTAAAAACGGAAACAATGATTGCAAACATTATTCGTTATTTATTGCCGGTGTACTTGATGCCCTGAAAAGATCCGGGCGCCGGATAGATTGGAAATTCAGGTTTGCAAATTACCGTTGGTACACAGATGAACCGCAACACGTTTTTGTAGTTGCGAGTGATGGAAAAAATGAAATTTGGATTGATCCTGTTTTAAGCCGTTTCAATGAGCGAAAAGGTTATTTTAATAAAATTGATAAAAAAATTTCTTCAAATATGGCTTTATATTCTATTAACGGCGTAGAAACTTTACAGCCTATTTCCGGGGCGGGTATTGGTAAACGTAAGGGAGGAAAAAAGGGCGGTTTTTTTAAAAGATTGGGCAAAGGTTTAAAAAACAAATTCAATATTATTAAAAAAATATCCCTGGCACCGTCCCGCGCTTCATTTATGGCTATCCTTAAAATCAATCCGTTTAAGATGGCAAATAATTTAAATGCAGCCCTGGATAACCCAATGAAAAGAAACAAGCTATTAAGTAAGTGGAAAAAATTGGGAGGTAATCCAAAAACATTTGAAAAGGCAGTACGCAAACAATATTTGCATTGGAAAAAAAGAAAAGGGATCAAGGGCATCGGTTATGTTCATGTTGATGGAATTGGTTTTGTTCATCATATAATAGCCCGGAAATTACATAAAAGACAACAGCACCGGCGCCGTATTAATCAGTACAGGCGAAGGCGAAATTTACAACCGCTGAAACGGTTGCCGATTGATTTAATACGGTTTAATACACAGGCTATTTCAGGCGCGGAAATTGGAGCCGTTCAATTGGTTGCTTTACTTGCCGCAGCCGCTCCCATAATTGCGTTACTTGCGGAATTTTTGCCCAAAGGAATGAAAAAAAAGGCGCAGGATGCTGCAAATGAAGTTCCGATTGAGCAACAACAACAGGCGGTGCAGTCCGCTGTAAATAATGATCCAGGTATAAGATCGGAAGCGCGCGAAAGTTCGGGAGGTGGAAGTTATGACCAGGGGGCCGGGAATGAAAAAATGACCGCCGGGGATGATGAGGATTTACCACAAACAAAAAAAGGCGTTTCAATTGATAAAAATACTTTGTTGCTTGTTGGTGGTGGAATTTTGGCGGCAACATTATTAACCCGGAAAAAATAAAAACGTAAGATGGCAACAAAAAGAAAGCCGGCAAAAAGAAAGCCGGCAAAAAAAACAGCAAAAAAAATTCATCACATAAAAAAATCAAAAATGGCACACAAAAGAAGGCACCATAGCCACAAAACAAAAACAAGCGGTAAAAGGCGCCGGATAAGTGGCACCGGGAAAAGCAATGATCTTTCAATGATGTTATTTATTGCCGGTGGCGCGTTGATAGGTCGTATTGCTTCCAATAAATTGGCATCTAAAGTGAACCCCAAAATAATGGCGGGTGTTCAAATTGCAGCAGCCGTATTTTTGCCTAAAATGGTAAAGAATAATAAAATGGTTTCCGGGATGGCTGCCGGTTTAGGTGTGAACGGAATTTTGCAGGGCGCTTCAAGTTTTGGAGTGATCCAGGGAATTGCAGGTATGGCGGGTGTAGATGAAATTCAGCTTGAAAGTTTATCAGGCACCGATGCCCTGGAATCAATTGCCGGGGATGATGACGGAATGAGCGGTTTTGATGATGGAATGAGCGGAACCGATAAACTTGATACGCTTGCCGGCGCTTCCGATTTTGCGGAAGTTTTGAGCGGGATGGATGACGGCTTGGGTGATATGGACGATTACCAATAAACTGTAAAATTCAGTAAGCTGTAAAAATAGCAGCAGTCAGATGCTTTCACCTTTATTAAAAAGTTTTTCAAATTTTAAACTCTAAAAATTAATTATGAACTCTCAACAGTCCGCGCGCCTGGTTTACAGGAACGCTTTAAAAGCAATGATTGCCGCCGGTGTGGATCCGAAAAGTGCAATTTTATCACAATCTTATTTGCGCCTGGAAAGGTTGCTATCCACAACCGTAACAAATTATCAGTTTGGTGTGCTGATTAATGACGCGCCACAGGGTAGCACGATCAGAACAACGGAAGTACGTTTGAATCTGCAGGATGCTTTTTACGTTGGAAGTGTGCAAATGTTCACTTTCAATACAGCAGCGGCAACAGATACGAATTTTGCCCTGGTATCTTATCCAAACCGGTTTGTTTACACAACAGCAAATGCAGCACAGGCGCTGTATAACCTGTATAACGGCTATATGTCTATTACGGTGAATAACCGTATCATTACCCCGTCATGGGATGTTTACAGGCACCTGGAAGTGAACCAAACGCAGCAAAATAATGCCCTGGCTCCCGGAATTAATATAGATCAGATCAATGGCGCGGATAGTACCGGTTTTGCCTGTGAACCAAATTTTGTATTGATCGGATCTAAGAATAACGTGGTGCAGATTAATTTGCCCGCTGCCGTTGGAACGCTCCAGGCG
>WBZP01007886.1_pt1 | contig 10172 bp, 6 predicted proteins | sample 5204301 | NCBI WGS metagenome assembly WBZP01 (sample SAMN12412401, study PRJNA552823) | activated sludge metagenome | isolation source: activated sludge from nitrification reactor of wastewater treatment plant... | place: USA: Pennsylvania | collected 2017 | reverse complement strand
ACCTGCGAATAGGGAATGGCTCGATAGCAGTGAAGGCCGGGGGCGCACAGCGGCCATTGCGCGCGTGCGGCCGGGGGGCCAGCGCCACCCGTGCGGATGGATCAAACGGGCGAGCCATGCGGAAACGGTCGCACAAACGCCATCCTGTGTTTCTCGATCCCCGGCAGCGCCGCGCGCGCCGCCTCGGCTTCGTCGTCGCGCTGTCGGGCTTTGTCCTGCTGGCCTGGCTGACGACCTTCGCCGTAGGGGTCTATTCGATCGACATCCTTCCCGAAAGCGAACGGCTGGACCTGATCCGGCGCGAGTCGCTTTCGGGTGAGGGGCAGGAGGCCGCCGCGAACGCCGTGACCCAGCCTGCCTGCTCGGGCCGGCCGATCGCCGCCACCGATCTTTTGGCCGGCGCGGCGCGGTCGGGAACCTCGGCCTATCTCAGGGTCTGGCCCGACGGCGCGCTCGAGGCGCTCGCGCATCATTGCGGCGGGCTCGACGGCGTTCTCGCCGAATGGCTGTCGGTCGACGCCGGGACACAGACGGTGGAATGGCTGAACGAAGCGGGCTCCGGCGAGGCGCTCAGGGGCCTGGGGCGCGCCCGGCCCGGACTGGCCGTCGAGATGGTGGCGCGCCTGCAACTGCCCCCTCCCGGGGCAGGTGACAGCGTCCTCGATCGCCCCGAAGCGCGCGCGCGGATCATTGCCGGGCTGACATCGAAGATCGCGGACGGCTCCTACGCGGGCCTTTGCCTCTATCCCGACCGCGCCGGCTTCGGCGATCTCGGCGGTCTGCGGGCGCTTGTGCGGGATTTGCGGGCGGCCCTGCCGCAGGGCGTCCGAAGCTGCCTCGTCACCGACGCGGACGGGGCGCTCTGGCGCGATGCGGGTCTGGTCGAGGCGGTCGATTCGGTGCTTCTGCGCGCCTTTCGCGAACCTGGGGCTGGCGCGTCCCCCGGCCCGCTTGCCCCGCAGGGCTGGTTCGAGGCGCTTCTCGGCGACGCCTTCGCCGCCGTCGGCCCGGAAAAGCTGCGGCTCGCGCTCGGAGCCTTCGGCTATCTCTGGACCGAGGGCGAAGCCGCGCCGGCCGCGGTTTCCTTTGCAGAGGCGATGCGGCTGGCCGCGCGGCATGGCGGCACGATCGCATTGGACGGGGCCACACTCAACACCCATATCACCTTCACCGACGCGGCCGGGCGGAAGTCCGAGATCTGGCTTCTCGACACGGCGTCGCTTCACAACCAACTCCTGGCCCTCGGGGGGCGCTATGTGTCCGGCGTCGCGCTCTGGGCCGCAGGGCTTGAAGATCCCGGCGCCTGGCTTCTGGTGCAGCGCGGAGGCGTGGCGCCACCCGCCGCGACGCTGGAGACGGTCACCTTCCCGGACTATGTCGGCTATGAGGGCGAAGGGCCGTTTCGCCGTGTCACCGAAAGCGCCGTAGCGGGCCATCGCCGGTTTTTCAGCGACCCCGGAACAGGCCGCATCACCGGTGTGATCTATGATCCGGTCCCCCGCCCGGCCACCATCGAGCGGTTCGGCATGCGTCACGAGAAGATCGTGGCGCTCACCTTCGATGACGGGCCGGATCCGGGCTACACCACCGCAATCCTCGATACCCTGAAGCGATCCGGAGTTCCCGGCACCTTCTTTCTCATCGGCAGCAACATGGTGTCGAACCCCGGCATTGTCCGGCGCATGGTCGACGAGGGGCACGAGGTAGGATCCCACACGTTCTTCCATCCCGAAGAGGTCGAGACGGGGGCCGAGCGGTCCCGGCTGGAACTCAACGCGGTCCAACGCCTTCTGGCCAGCGTGACCGGGCGCACGACCTACCTGTTCCGCACCCCCTACGGACGCAGCGAAGGGCCGGCGACGCAGGCCGAAGCCGCGCAGCAGGTGGCGTTCGAGCGGGAAGGCTACGTCGTGGCGGGCGCCGATATCGTGCCGCGCGACTGGGAAGGAATGACGGCCGGTCAGATCGCCGGCTACGTGATCGGCGAGATTCGGGGGGACGGAGGACAGGTCATCATCCTGCATGACGCCGGCGGCGACCGTTCCGCCACGGTCGCGGCCGTGCCCATGCTGATCGACAGGCTGCGGGCGGCGGGCTACCGCTTCGTTCCCCTGTCCGACTTCCTCGGCCTGACCCGCGACGAGGTGATGCCGCCCGCCACCGACGGGCTCACGCCGCTCGACCGCGCCAGCTTCGCCGCCGTCGCCGCCCTGGGCCGTGCCCTCGTCTGGCTGTTCTGGGCGGTGATCGGCTATGGCGTGGCAAGGTCGCTTTTCATCCTGTCGCTCGCCCTCCTGCGCCGGCGCCATCCGTCCGTCCCGCCGGGTATCGTCGCCAGCCCCGGAGGCGTGAGCGTTCTGATCCCCGCCTTCAACGAGGAACTGGTGATCGTCGATGCGGTCGCGGCGGCGCTCGCCTCCGACCATCCCGGGCTTCGCGTCATCGTCGTCGACGACGGATCGACCGACGGCACCGCCGCGGCGGTGACGCGCGCCTTCGGTGATGATCCGCGCGTCAAGCTCGTCCGGCAGGCGAACGGCGGGAAGTGGAGCGCGCTGAACACCGCCTATGGCGAGGTCGGGACCGCGCTGGTCGTTGCCGTGGACGCCGACACCATCCTGCATGCGGGCGCGGTGTCGGCGCTCCTGGGCCATTTCGCGGACCCGCGCGTGGGCGCGGTCGCCGGCAACGTGAAGGTGGCGAACCGCCGCGGGCTGCTGACGCGCTTGCAGGCGCTCGAATACATCACCGCGCAGAACATCGACCGCCGGGCGGCGGAATCGCTCGACGCGATCATGGTCGTCCCCGGTTCGATCGGCGCCTGGCGGACCGAGGCGGTGCGCAAGGTCGGCCTCTACTCGCCCGACACGATCACCGAGGATGCCGACCTCACCATCTCGGTCCTCCGGGCCGGATACCGGGTCGTCTTCGAGGAACGCGCACTGTCGTTCACCGATGCGCCCGACACCCTGCCCGGCTTCATGAAGCAGCGGCTTCGCTGGACGTTCGGCATGATGCAGACGGCCTGGAAGCACCGCCGCGCGGTGCGGACGGCGCGCGGCGTGGGCCTTTTCTCGATCCCCGACCTGTGGCTGACCGGGATCGTGATGGGGCTGATCGCGCCCCTTGCCGACGCCATTCTGGCAGGCGCCGTGGCGCGCGGCGCGCTTGATTTCCTTAGGGGCCAGCCGCCGGACGGTGGCGGCGCCACGGCCGCCATGATCGCCGGCTGGGCGATCCTGCCCGCGCTCGACCTTGTGATGGCGCTGGCGGCGTTCGGGTTCGAGCGCGGCGAAAGCCGCAGGCTCCTGCTGCTGGTGCCGTTCCAGCGGCTTTTCTATCGCCAGCTTCTCTATATTACCGTCTTCCGCGCGGCCGGCCATGCGCTCGCCGGCCGGATCGCCGGCTGGGGAAAGATGATCCGGCTGGGCAGCGTCGGGAAACCGGCGCCGTGACGGTAACGCCCGCGCCGGAGATCAGAGAAAGACCTTGCAGCCCTGCGTGGCGATCTCGCCCTCATGGACGGGCAGGTCGCGCGGCGGATTGATGATTGCGGACTGGACCGCCGTGATCCGGCGCGCGCAGGAATCCGACTCCGCCGGAGACACGCCCTTGCCGCCGATCCAGATGTCGAGCCAGGGGTGGCCGTTGTGCCCGGTGTGGCAGGGGCCGCCCTGCGGGTTCGGGCCATCGCCGCAGACATCCTCGACGATCGCGTATTTCCTGAGCCGCGGAAGATAGAACCGCGTACCTTCGGGGTAGTCGAGCGTCTGGCGGCCGTTCACGATGCTGTGGCCCACCGCGATGGTGATCGGGTTGGCGAAGGTGCCGGTGCCGCCCGCCCGCTGCCGCAGCACCGGGCGGGCGATTTCCGCCGACCCCGGCGGCGTGTTGTCCCACCAGGTGTAACCGGTCAGGTAGATCGGGAACTGGCGCGACCCGGCGGCGACGCGGGTTTCTGCCGGCGTCGCCGCCGAGGTGTTCAGATCGAGCCCCCGCGCACGGCTGACCTCCGGCTCGGCGAAGGCCGGCTGCGAAAGCGCGGAAACCGCCGCCAGAAGAAACCCGTGAAGGCGTTGCTGCATTGCCCGATCCTTTCGACTGCGCCGGGACGATCCGGAACTGTATCCGAATTGTCACATGCCGAAAGGATTTCCTAAACTGCAACAGTGGATTTTTTGTGGCGGAATCGCGTCAGGGCGTGATCCGCCTGCCGGTCTCCCGGTCGAAGATATGCATGTTCCTTTGCGCAAAGGAAAATCGGACCCGCGTATCCGGCTCGATCCGCGAATGGGGCGCAAGACTCGCCACAAGCGGATTTCCGCCATGCCGGGCAAAGACGATGATGTCGGGCCCGGTCAGTTCCGCGAAATCGACGGTGGCCTCGATGACATGGTCGTCGGAGGGGTTGGCCAGGTGAACGTCTTCAGGCCGCAGCCCCAGGATGACCCGCCGCGGAGCGCCCGTCGATCCGGACAGCGCGAGGCGCTCTCCCGAGCCGTCGAGCCGGAGGCCTTCGGCGTCCATCGTCGCCTCGATCATGTTCATCGGCGGCGCGCCGACGAATTCCGCCACGAACGCCGTGGCCGGCCGGTTGTAGATCTCCTCGGGGGTGCCGATCTGCTCGATCCGCCCGTCGCGCATCACCGCGATCAGCGTGGCGAGCGTCATCGCCTCGATCTGGTCGTGCGTCACGTAGACGACGGTGGTCCCGAGCATCCGGTGCAGGCGCTTCAGCTCTGCCCGCATCTCCATCCGGAGCTTGGCGTCGAGGTTGGAGAGCGGCTCGTCGAAGAGAAATATCTTCGGTTCCCGCACAAGGGCGCGGCCGATCGCGACCCGCTGGCGCTGCCCGCCCGAAAGCTGCGCCGGCTTGCGGTCGAGGAACCCTTCGATCTTCAGCATCCGCGCGACCCTGGCCGCCGCGGCCTGCCGCGCGGGTTTCGCCACGCCGCGCATCTCGAGGCCGAAGCCGATATTCCGCTCGACCGTCAGGTTCGGATAGAGCGCGTAGGACTGGAACACCATCGCGATGTCGCGGTTCTTCGGATGCACCTCGTTGACGCGCTTGCCGTCGATCCTCACCTCGCCGGTGGTGGGGGTCAGAAGCCCCGCGATGATGTTGAGGATCGTCGACTTGCCGCAGCCCGAGGCGCCGAGCAGCACCAGGAACTCGCCGCTGTCAAGCGCGAGGTTCACGTCCTTCAGGATCTGGGTGCTGCCGTAGGACTTGCTGATCGCCTTCAGCTCCAGCGCGCTCATGGCCGGGTTCCTCCGCTGCCCGCCGCCGCGGTGCCATAGCGGCGGGGCGAGGTCGAGATCGCCGCGGATGCGACCTGCACCGCCGATTCGAGGCATCTGCCGAGCGGCAGGCCATCGCTCAGCGCGGCAAGAAAGGCCGCATTGAAAATGTCGCCCGCACCGATCGTGTCGGCCACCGTCACCCTTGGCGCGCGGACCCTGTGCAGCGCCCCGCCGCGGGTCTGGGCGAGCGCGCCGTCGGCACCGCACTTGACGACGACGACCGCGCCTTCGGGCATCTGCGGCAGAAGTTCCGCGGGCGCCGCCTCGGGGGTGCAGCCGCCGGTCAAGCCGGCAGTCTCCACCTCGTTCAGAAGCAGGCAGTGGCACTGCGCGACCCACCCTCGCACCCGCGCCTGCGTCTCCGCGGACCAGCCGCCGACGGGCCAACCGGTGTCGAGGGCGATCCTGACGCCGGCGGCCGCCGCATGGGCGAAAAGCGCGTGATACTCACCCGCCAGCCGCCCGGCCACGAACGACCCGCAGACCAGAAGCTGCCCCCCGGCCAGCCTCGCCCAGTCGATCATCGCGCAGACCTCGGCCCAGGAAAGCGCATCGACATGGCCGCGGGTGGTGAAGAAGGTCCGCTCGCTGTCCGGGTGGGTCAGCCCGATCGAAATCGTCGTGGCCGTGCCGGCGACCGGCCAACGCACGGAATACGGGGCAAAACCTTCCCGCAGCCAGGCGCCGAACGCGTCGCGGCCGGTGTTCGCGGCGATCTGGTGGTCGCGCCCGAGCGCGCTCCAGGCCAGCGACACGTTTCCGGCCGCGCCGCCGTATCTCAGCTCGCTTCCCTCCACCATGATCTCGGTGCCCGCGCGCGGCCAGGGCACCACCGGCCCCATGATCAGGTCGACATTGACGTTGCCCGCGACGGCGAGGGGGGGTGGCCCGGTCATTCGACGCGCGTGATCTTGGCCGTCCGCAGCGGCCGGCCGACCTCGGCCACCCGCGTCGCCGCGAAATCGACCATCAGCCGCTGCGAGGCGGGGATGAGCATGGCCAGGCCGGCAAGCCCCTCGTGGCGCCCGAGCGGAATCGTCTCCGCCCCCGCGGCCGGCACCCCGCCCGAGGCATCGAGCACCACGGCGGGCGAGCCCGCCTCCGCGACCGCCTCGGCAAGCCGTCCGATCGCATCGCCCGTCGCGTCGGCGCCGCGGAAGAACACCGCGCCGACCTCGGGTCCGAGCATCTCCATCGGCCCGTGCCGGAACTGCCCGCCCTCGAGCGCCAGGGCCGGCACGCGCGAAAGCTCGATCAACCCGAGCGCCAGCCCCTCTGCCAGACCGGCAAGGCGGCGGCCCGAAGTCACGATGCAGCGAACCCCCGAAAGCGCCCGAAGCGCGCCGCCGGTGTCGGCGGGCACCGGCGCGCGCAGGGCATCGGCCATCCCCGCCGCGTCGGCACCGAGCGTCGACAGCAGGCCGCCATAAAGGGCAAGCCCCACCAGGACGCTGCGCGTGGCGGCAAACCCGGTCTCCACACCCCCCGCCCCGACAAGGCCGGGAAGCGCCGCGGCAAGGGTGGATTGCGGATCCATCGTCAGGCCGAAGCAGTCCGGGCCGGGCCGGGCCTCGCGCAGCCAGCGCACGACCTCGGCGCTTTCACCCGACTGCGAGGCGACGATGACGCTGCGCCCGTCCGTCGCCAGCGGCCGGTCGAGCTGTTCTGAAACCGGGATGGCCAGTGCCTCGATCCCGAGGTCGCGGAAGAACGGCTCGATCGCGCGGTTGAGCGCATGGGAGGCGCCCATGCCGAGCATCAGCACGCGGCCGGTGCGCCGGATCGACCGGGCGATGCCGTCAGCGCGCGCCGCCGCGTCGGCGAAGCTCCGGACCGCGTCCCGCGACTGGCGCGCCATCTCGTCCTCGATCGCGGCACGGCCTCCCGGGTCATGTGTGCCGGCGGGCCCGCTCATCCTTTCACGCCTCCCGTCGTCAGACCCGAAATCAGGCTGCGCTGCATGATCAGGCCGAAGACGACCGGAGGCAATGCCGCGATGACGCCTGCCGTGGCAATCAGCCCGTAGTCGGCGATGCGCCCGCCGGCGAGATCGGCGATCGCGACCGTCACGGTCTTGGCCCGCTGGTCCGAGGTGAAGAGGAGCGCATAGAAGAACTCGTCCCAGGCCAGCAGGTAGGCGAAAAGCGCCGCCGTCCCGATGACGGGTGCGGCCAGCGGCAGGATGATGAGTCTCAGCGTCTGGTCGAGCCGCGCCCCGTCGATCGCTGCCGCCATCTCGAGGTCGCGCGGGATCGGATCGAAGCCGGACTTCAGGAGCCAGGCGGTGAAGGGCGCAAGGACCGTCAGGTAGACGACGGCAAGTCCGAGCTTGGTGTTCAGCATGCCCACGCCCGCGAGCCCCATGTAGAGCGGCACCGCGAGCGCCACCGGCGGCAGCATGTAGGTGCCGATCACCAGCCAGAGCGACCAGCCGACCGCGGGCGTGCGCGACACCGCCCACCCGGCCGGAACCGCGACCGCAAGCGAGGCAACCGTCGCAATGGCCGCGATCTTGATGCTGTTGGCAAGCGCCGACATCAGCGCCGCGCCGTGGGTGTTCGGCGTCATGTCGGTCAGGATGCGGTAGCGCGACCAGTCGGTCACCTCCGGCCACCAGCGCAGCGGCTTGGAGATGAGGTCGGTCGTGGACGAGATGCTCATGAGGAAGAGCCACGCAAAGGGGGCAAGGATCATGACGGCAAGAAGCACCGCGCTGACGTAGAGGAAGACGGTGAAGCCCGCGCTTTTCCGTTCCATCAGAACCTCGCTCCCGCGGCGCGGCGGATCAGCGCCGCATAGGCCACCGCCAGCACGGTCACCGCAAGCGTGACGATGAGCGCGAGCGATGCGCCAGAACCCGCGCGCTGGAACGAGAACGCCTCCTGATAGACGAGGATCGAGAGCGTCCGCGTGCTGTTCGCCGGCCCGCCGCGGGTCATCACCCAGATGATGTCGAAGACCTTGAACGCCTCGATCGTGCGCAGGACGAGCGCCACCATCAGCGGGCCGGCAAGGTAGGGAAGGATCACGAAGCGGAAGCGCGACAGCGCCCCCGCCCCGTCGACGATGGCCGCCGCCTTGATGTCATTCGGCACCGCATGAAGCGCGGCGAGCGAGATGAGCGCGACGAGCGGGAAGTTCTTCCAGGCATCCGCGACGATCAGCGCGGCAAGCGCGCTATCGGGATCGCCAAGCCAGGACCGGTAGGCCCCGATCAGCCCTGTCTGGACCAGCGCGGCGTTCAGCGCGCCGTATTCGGGGTTGTAGATCAGCCGCCACAGCAACGCGTTGACGACCGTCGGCAGCGCCCAGGGCAGGATCAGGATCGCCCTGAGCACGTTCCGCCCCCGGAAGTCCTGGTAGAGCAGCAGCGCGACGAGAACGCCCAGCACCATCTCCACGAAGACCGAGACGGCGGCGAATTCGGTCGTTACCACGAAGGCCCGCCAGAAGGCGCTGCTGGCGAACAGGCGCCGGTAGTTCCCGGCCCCGACGAACTCGCCCCCCGTCCCCACCAATCGGGCATCGGTGAACGACAGCCGCACCGTGTCGAGGAACGGCCAGCCGATCACCGACAGCATGACGAAGAGGAGCGGCAGCATCAGCAGCCACGCCCGCATCGTCGTCCAGCCGGCGTTCATCGGCGGCCCGGACGATGCCGCGCGCGCCTGCGGCGGATGGAAGGGCGGCGATATGCGCCGCCGCCCGATCTGTCGCCGGGGATCAGAGCCCGCCCCCGGCCGCCGCGGAGAGCGCGTCGGCGGGGCTTGCCTGGCCCAGCAGCGCCTCCTGGATCGCCTGTTGCAGCGCCGCCGACATTTCCTGGTAGCCCGGCGTCGTCGGGCGCGGATACATCGCCGCAAGCCCGACCTTGGCCGCGGCGATCATGTCCTCCTGCCCCGCGGTCACAGCCGGGTCATCGTAGGAACCGGCCCAGATCGGCAGGCTGAGGCGCGCATAGGCATTCTGCGTGGCCTGCGAGGTCATGAAGGTGATGTAGCTCCACGCCTCGTCGGGATGCTGGCTGGTCGTGGTGATGCCAAGGCCCATCGAGCCGTTGACGGCGGATACCGTGCTCTTGCCTTCGACCCCCGGTGCCGGAACCACGCCGACCTTGCCCGCGACCTTGCTTTCCTTCGGGTCGTTGGCGAGGTTATACATGTAGGTCCAGTTCAGCGCGAAGGCGGCCTCGCCGTTCTGGAACACGCGGCGCACGTCCTCTTCCAGATACTCCTTGGAGTTCGGGTTGCTGAGACCCGAGTTGTAGCTGTCGACCATGTATTGCAGCGCCTCCAGCCCGCCGTCGGTCTGGAAGGCGGGCTTGCCGTCGGCAAGGAAAGCGCCGCCATAGGCGCTGACAAGCGTCGTGTAATCGCAGATCGCGGCCTCCGCCTGCGCCCAGCTCCAGACGATCGGATGGTCAAGAAGGCCCTTGTCCCTGATCGCCTGCGCCTGCTGCGAGAGTTCGGCCCAGGTCGCCGGCGGGGCGGCAATTCCGGCCTGGGCGAGGATGTCCTTGTTATAGAAGAGATACTTGGTGTCGAGGATCCACGGCATCCCGTAGCGCTTGCCGTCGAATTCGACCGTGGTCCAGGCGCCGGGCAGCACCCCGTCCTTCATCTCCTGCGTGATCCGGTCGGTGACGTCGACCAGCACCTTGTTCTCGGCGAACTCGGCCGGCCAGATCACGTCGAAGAGCACGACGTCATAGCCCGACCCCGACCCCAGCGCGAGCAGGGTCTTGTCGTGCAGACCCTCGTAGGGAACGAATTCCAGGTTCACCTTGACCTCGGGATTGGCGGCGGTGAACGCATCGGTCATGGCACGGACATCGGCCTCGCTGTAGGCGGCCTGGGCCATGAACAGGG
>WBZP01007885.1_pt1 | contig 10172 bp, 8 predicted proteins | sample 5204301 | NCBI WGS metagenome assembly WBZP01 (sample SAMN12412401, study PRJNA552823) | activated sludge metagenome | isolation source: activated sludge from nitrification reactor of wastewater treatment plant... | place: USA: Pennsylvania | collected 2017 | reverse complement strand
GCTTCCGAAGACGACGCTCGTCGTCGTTCCCGGCCGCCGCGTCGACGAGCCGTACGCCTCGCTCTTCTCCGGGCGCAAGACCTTCGCGCAGTACGTCGCCGAGGCGGACACGCGCGTCGACCCCGTCTTCGACGACCGGCCGTTCTTCTTCGCCCGCCAGAAGCCGTGGGGGTTGCCGACCGCGATGCGGCGGGCCTTCGTGTACCTCCTCGCGCCGGTGCTCGCGCTCTGCGCGCTCCTGCTCGTGCTCGGGAAGCCCCGGGGCGAGAGGATCGCGCCGTACGCCGGCTCGATCGTCTACTTCGCGAGCCTCGGCACCGGCTTCATCGCGGTGGAGCTGGCGCTCCTCCAGCACCTGACGCTCCTCCTCGGCCACCCGATCTTCACCCTGTCGATCCTCCTGTTCACCCTCCTCGCCTCGGGCGGGCTCGGGAGCGCCTACGGCCGCGCGCGCCGGCTGTCCCCCGTCTGCCTGGGGGTGGCCGGCCTCGCGGTCGTCTACGCCCTGGCGCTGCCGCGCGTCGTGCCGGCGCTCCTGTCCCTGCCGCTCGCGGGCCGGATCGCGGTCGCGGTGGCGCTCATCGCTCCGCTCGGCTTCCTGATGGGGATGCCCTTCCCGCGCGGGCTCGCCCGCACCGGCCAGGGGCCCTTCCCGGCCCCGCCCTTCTACTGGGGGCTGAACGGGCTCTTCTCGGTCGTCGGCTCGATCGCCACGATGCTCACGGCGGTCATGCTCGGCTTCACCTGGGCTCTCGTGGCCGGCGCCGCGCTGTACGTCGTCGCCGCGCTCTCGTCGTCGGCCCTGGAGGCGCCTCCGGCCTAGAGGCGGCGCCGACTAGAGCTTCCGCGAGACCTTCGGGGGGAGGAAGGCGACGAGCGAGCCGCCGTCCGCGAGGCGGCCGGGCAGGTCGACGACCGCCACGCCGCCCTTCTTGAGCTCGAGCCGCTCCGGCTGGCGCGCGCCGAGGATCCGCGCGAGGAGGTCGGACACGTAGGGCTCGTGCCCGACGACGGCGACCGTCGCCTCTTCCGGGTACGCGTCGAGGAGCGCGGCGTGCTCGTCGGGGGTTCCGCCCGCGAGGGCCGCCGCGTCCTTCGGCTCGATCTTCCAGGCGGCGCCCGCGATCGTCGCCGTCTGCCGCGCGCGCAGCCACGGGCTCGTGAGGAGGGCGTCGGGACGGTCGAGGACGCGGGCGAGGCCGCCCGCGGTCTCCCGGAACTTCGCCTCGCCCTCGGGGGTGAGCGGCCGGTCCTCGTCGGCGAGGCCCGGCGTGCCCCGCGGCACCGCGATCGCGTGACGGATGATGACGAGCCGCATCGTGGTCTCCTCCCGGTGGCCCGGAGTCCTGGCGCTACTCGGCCTTCGCCCGCGTCCCGCGGGACATGGCCTCGAGGGCGCGCAGGGCGAGATCGGCCGGGCGCGTCTCGAGGAGCGCGCCGTGGAGCCGCCGCGCCTCGCGCAGGAACACGAGCCGCTCGCGCCGCGCGGCGCGGGCCACCTGCGCCTGGCCGCGGGCCTCGGCCGCCCGCGCCTGCTCGTCGAGCCACTGCGCGAGCAGGTGATGGTCGTGCAGCACACCGATGCCGTCCTGCAGCCTCTTCCACAGGGCGGCCGCCCGCGAGTCCTCCCCGCGCACCACGTCCTCGACCTCGGCCGTGTAGCGCAGGCGGCGCGCGCGGCGCCGCAGCGCGTGGAGATCCTCCGGCCGGAAGCGCGCCCCGACCCGGCTGAAGCCGCGCAGCAGCTCCGCCCCCTCGGCCTCCCGCCGCGCGAGGACGCGCGCGAGCATGGTCGTCGGGTCGGCGAGGCCCCGCCGCTCGAGGCGGCGCAGGTTGCGGCGCAGCCCGTCGATGTCGAGGTCGAGGACTGTCTCGGCCACGCCCGGACGGCTGCGCGCGCGGGCGGCGCGCAGCCGGGAGAGGAGCGCCCGCTGCTCCGCGGTCGTTCGCTCGCTCGCGGCGAGGTGGTCGGCGTAGAGGGCGAGGATCACGTCGAGGTCGCGGCCCGCTCCGACCGCCCGGGTGAGCTGCCGCACGACGCGGCGGGCGCGTCGAAGCGTCCGCCCGTCGGCCCGACGGACGAGGAGCGGGAGCGCCACGGCGAGCCGGCGCCCGGCCACGCGCACCTGGTGGACCGCCTGGGGGTCGCCGCTCAGTGCTCCCGGCAACTCGCTGAAGACGCGGCGGATGCGGTCCCTCAGGAGCTGCGGCAGCCGGTCCTCGGCCGAGGCGGCGACGGGTCGTCCGGACGGGCGAGTCACGGAATTGTCACCAGAGCCATCTAAGCTACCACGGTCGGCCCGTGACCGGACGCCGGGGCTAGAATGACGTGCCACTCGAGCAGAGGATCTTGGCCCAGCACTCCCTGGAACCTACTGGCGCCGGCCGCGGTGAGGGCTCCTTCACGCGACCGGTGGCCGTCCTCGACATGGGGGCGAGCGCCGTCCGCCTCGTCGTGGCCGAGCTGCCGCCCGGCGAGCTCCCCCGCATCCTCGAGGAGGCCAGCCGCGCCGTCCAGCTCGGCCGCGACGCCTTCACGAGCGGGCGGCTCGGCGCGGCCACGATCGAGGCCGCGCTGCGCTCGCTCGAGGGCTTCCGCCAGATCATGGACGCGTACGGCGTCGTGCGGTACCGCGCGGTCGCCACGAGCGCGGTCCGCGAGGCGATCAACCGCGACACGTTCCTCGACCGCGTGCGCCTGCGCACGGGCATCGACGTCGAGGTGATCGACGGGTCCGAGGAGAACCGCCTCTCCTACATGGCGGTGCGCGAGGCGCTGCGCGAGCACCCCGCCCTCGCCGCGGGGGACGCGCTCATGGCGGAGGTCGGCGGCGGCAGCGCCGACCTGTCCTTCCTGCGCAAGGGCGAGCCCATCTACTCCGGCACCTACTCCCTCGGCGCCATCCGCATGCGGCAGAACCTCGCCTCGTGGTACGGCAGCCACGAGCAGCGCGTGCGCCTCTACCAGCGCACCGTCCAGAACATCGTCGAGGACATGCGGCGGGAGATGCCCCTGCGGGAGGCGCGCTTCTTCCTCGCCCTCGGCGGCGACGCCCGCTTCGCCGCCGACCACGCCGCGCCCGACGAGGCGCACCCCGCCTCCGCCCGGTCGCTCTCCCGCGAGCGCTTCCTCGCCTTCTGCGACGAGACGGCGGCCCTCGACGACGAGCAGCTCGTCGAGCGCTACCGCCTGCCCCTCGCCGAGGTCGAGACCCTCGTCCCCGCCCTCCTCGTCTTCCGGGAGCTCGTCGCCGAGACCCAGGCCGACACCGTGGTCGTGCCGGAGGCGTCGCTGCGGGCGGGGCTCCTCCTCGACATGGTCCGCACCGAGCAGGGCCACGGCATCGAGGACTTCTCGCGCCAGGTGCTGGCCTCGGCCGCCGCCCTCGGCGAGAAGTACCGCTACGACGCGCCCCACGCGCGCCAGGTCGCGCTCCTCGCCTCCCGCCTCTTCGACGACCTGCGCTCCGAGCACGGGCTCTCCGTGCGCGACCGCCTCCTCCTCGAGGTCGCGGCCCTCCTCCACGACATCGGCATCTTCGTGAGCCTGCGCGGCCACCACAAGCACGCCCAGTACATCCTCTCCGTGTCCGAGATCTTCGGCCTCAGCCGGGACGACATGGCGATCGTCTCGAACGTGGCCCGCTACCACCGCCGCGGCACCCCGAACAAGTCGCACCTGCCGTTCATGGCCCTCGACTCCGCCGACCGTGTCCTCGTGAACAAGCTCGGCGCGATCCTCCGCGTGGCGAACGCCCTCGACGCGGACCACCTGCAGAAGGTGCGCGACGTGCGGGTCGTCCGCGAGGACGAGCAGTGGGTGCTCGAGGTCGACGGCGGGGGAGACCTGACCCTCGAGCGGCTCGCCGCCCTCGCCCGCTCCGACATGCTCGTCGAGGTGTTCGGCCGCAAGGTCGCCTTCCGGGAGGGGGCGCGCCCGTGAAGAAGACGAGGAAGCGCGAGCCCGAGCTCTTCCTGAACCGCGAGCTGTCGTGGCTCGAGTTCAACGGCCGCGTGCTCGAGGAGGCGTGCGACGCGACGAACCCGCTCCTCGAGCGGCTGAAGTTCGCCTGCATCGTGGCGGGCAACCTCGACGAGTTCTTCATGGTGCGGGTGGCGGCCCTCCAGAACGCGCTCGCCGAGGGCGACACCGCCCCCGACATCTCCGGCCTCACCCCGGCCCAGCAGCTCCAGCGGATCGCGGAGCGGGCCCACGCGATGGTCGAACAGCTCTACGCGGTCCTCGGGAGCGAGATCCTGCCGCCGCTCGCCGAGCGCGGGGTGCGCCTCGCCCGCCCCGACGAGCTCGAGCCGATCGCCCGCGGCGCCCTCGGCCGCTACTTCCGCGACGAGGTCCTGCCCGCCCTCACGCCCCTCGCGATCGACGCCTCGCGCCCCTTCCCGATGCTGGCGAGCCTCAGCCTGAACCTCGCGGTGCTCCTCGCCCCGGCCGAGGAGGGCGACGAGCCGCGGCTCGCGGTCGTGCAGGTGCCGGGCCGGCTCCCGCGCCTCGTGCGCCCGCCCGGCCTCGACGGCACGATCCAGCTGCTGCTGGAGGACGTGATCCGGGCCGAGCTCGGCGGGCTCTTCCCCGGGCAGTCGATCCAGGACGTGGCGGTCTTCCGCGTCTCGCGCGACGCCGAGCTCGACCTCGACGACGAAGGCGGCCGCGATTTCCTCCAGCTCATCGAGGAGGAGCTGCGGAACCGCCGGATGAGCCGCGTCGTCCGCCTCGAGGTCGAAGCCGGCGTCAGCGACGCGCTGCTGCGCCTGCTGACGGGCCGGCTCGACGTCGGGGAGGACGTCGTCTACCGGGTGAGCGGGCCCGTCGACGTCCGGCCCCTGATGTCGCTCCTCGACCTGCCGGCCCTCGACGACCTGCGCGACCCGCCGCTGCGGCCCGTCGCCACCCTCGAGTCGGCCGGGCCGGAGCTCTTCGCCCTCCTCGACGAGCGGGACGTCGTGCTCCACCACCCGTACGAGTCGTTCGACCCGGTGGTCTCCCTCATCTCCTGCGCGGCGGACGACCCGGACGTGCTGGCCATCAAGCAGACGCTCTACCGCACGAGCGGCGACTCGCCGATCGTCCGCGCCCTCGCCCGCGCGGCCGAGAACGGCAAGCAGGTCACCGTCCTCGTCGAGCTCCTCGCCCGCTTCGACGAGTCGTCGAACATCAAGTGGGCCCGGCGGCTCGAGGAGTCGGGCTGTCACGTGATCTACGGCATCCGCGGCTACAAGACCCACTCGAAGATCGCGCTCGTCGTGCGCCGCGGCCGGCAGGGGATCCGCCGCTACGTCCACCTCGGCACCGGCAACTACAACGACCGCACCGCCCGCGCCTACACCGACTTCGGCCTCATGACCTCCGACCGGGAGATCGGCGAGGACGCCTCGGCGTTCTTCAACGCCCTCACCGGCTACTCGGACCCGCCGCGCACGAAGAAGCTCGTGATGGCGCCGACCCAGCTCCGCGAGCGCGTGCTGCGGCTCATCCAGCGCGAGCGCGAGCGGGCCGAGGCGGGCCAGGCCGCGTTCATCCGGGCCAAGATGAACTCGCTCGTCGACGAGGACATCATCCGCGCGCTCTACGAGGCGGCGAAGGCCGGCGTCCGCATCCGGCTGAACGTCCGCGGCATCTGCTGCCTGCGGCCGGGGCTCAAGGGCACGAGCGACGGCATCGAGGTCGTGTCGGTCGTCGACCGCTTCCTCGAGCACTCGCGCATCTTCCACTTCGCGAACGGCGGCGACGAGGAGGTCTACCTCTCGAGCGCCGACTGGATGCCGCGCAACCTCGACCGCCGCATCGAGCTTCTCTTCCCGGTCCGCTCGACCGACGGCCGGGCGAAGGTGCTGGCTGCCCTCGACGCGGCCTTCGCCGACAACGTCAAGGGCCGCTGGCTGCAGAGCGACGGGTCCTATCGCCGCCGCAAGCCCGCGCGCGGCGAAGACCCGTACCGCTCGCAGCTCGAGCTGCACCGCGAGGCGAAGCGCGCGGCGGAGCGCGCTCGGGCCGGCGTCGGCGTGACCTTCGAGCCGATCCGCTCCCCCGACGCGTGACCCATCTCCAGCCGCCGCCGGAGCCCGAGCTCGACGCCGAGGAGCGGGCGCTCCTCGCGCGGGGGGCCGACCTCTTCTCGAGGCGGCACTTCTACGAGGCCCACGACGCGCTCGAGGAGCTGTGGTCCGGCGTGCGCGGGCCGTCGCGCGACTTCTTCCAGGGCCTCGTCCAGGCGGCGGTCGCCTTCTACCACCTCGGCAACGGCAACATCGAGGGCGCGCGGCGCCTGTGCGAGCGCGCGCTGGGGCGGCTCGAGCGCTATCCCGCCCGCTACGCCGGCGTCGACGCGGGGCCCCTCCGCGCGTCGCTCGGCCGCCTCCGCGGCGCTCTCGACGCGGGAGAGGACCCGCCGGAAGGAGAGCCGCCGGCCCTGACGCTCTCGCTCTCGCCGCGCGGCGACGCGTGAGCGGCCGAAGGCCGGCCCGGGCGCGCCGCCGCCGCGGCGCTCGCCTGTTGCCGGAGCCGGGCGGGCATCGGGGTGACGGCCGCGTGACGTTCCGTTGACAATCGGCGGACATCCCGGTAGCTTGCTGGCCGCGCTTCAACATCGCCTCATTCGCGACGCGCGATGCCACCCATGGCCGCCACGAAGCTGGAACAGTCGCTCGAACGCGACATCGAGAGGATCCGCGAGCAGGTGCTCGAGATGTCCGCTCTGGCCGAGCGGGCGCTGCGCGACTGCGTCCGGGCTCTCGTCGACGGGAACCGACAGCTCGCCTACGCCGTCATCCTCCGGGATCAGTACATCGACGAGAAGGAGAAGGCGATCGATCGGCTCTGCCTCGAGTTCCTCGTTCGACAGCAGCCGGTCGGGTCGCACCTGCGCTTCGCCTACAGCGCGATCAAGATCAACCTCGAGCTCGAGAGGGTCGGTGACTACGCGGAGAGCGTCGCCCGCCAGCTCCTTCGTCTGAGCAGCCTGCCCGAGCCCGCGGACGGTCTCCGTGAGCGGATCGTCGAGATGGCCGACCTCGCGATCCCCATGATCCACGACGCGATCCAGGCGTTCGTCCGCCAGGATCCCGACCTCGCGAGGAAGGTGATCACGACCGAGCCGGCCGTCGACGCCCTCCTCGGCAAGCTGAACGGCCAGATCATCGACGCTCTCCGCGCGGACCGGATCGCGCCGGAGATGGTTGAGCCGCTCGTCACGATCGGCCGGCGGTTCGAGCGCGTCGCCGATCAGGCCCGCAACGTGTGCATGGAGACGATCTACATGTGCACGGGCGAGTACGCGAAGCATCCCGGCGCCGAGACGTTCCGCGTGCTCTTCGTGGGAGAGCACAACTGCTGCCGCAGCCAGATGGCCGAGGCGATCGCGCAGTCGCTCGCCCCGCCGAAGTTCATGTTCTCGAGCGCCGGGCTCGACCCGCGCGCCATCGACCCTCGGGCGCTGCAGTTCATGCGGGAGAAGGGGCTCGACACGACCCGGCTCGCGCCGAAGACGATCTACCAGATCCCGAACCTCGACCACTACCAGGTGATCGTGGGCGTCGCGCGGGAGGCGCAGCAGGCCTTCCCGCGCAGCCCGCGGAAGACCGTCTACGTCGACTGGAGCATCGACGACCCCTCGGCGGTGACGGGCAGCCCCGAGGAGGTGCGGGCCGCCTACGAGGCCACTTTCAAGTTCCTGTCCAACCATCTCCGAGATCTCGTCGAGGCGGTGCTCGGCGTGCGCATCGCGCCAGGCGCCGCGGGAGACCTTCCATGAACCGATCCCGGCCGTCGTCGGCGCTCGTCGTCGGCTTCTTCGCCGTCACCCTCACGTCCTGCGGCGGAGGCGGCGGCCAGAAGGACGCCGGCCAGACCATCATCCAGGACAAGGGCTCGGACACGATGGTGAACGTGGCCCAGGTCTGGGCCGAGGAGTACCGCAAGGTCGCGCCGAGCGTCGAGGTGGAGGTCTCCGGCGGCGGCTCCGGGGTCGGCATCGCCGCGCTCATCAAGGGCACGGTCGACCTCGCCAACGCGAGCCGGGAGATCAAGCCGGCCGAATCCGAGCAGGCCCGGAAGAACACCGGCAAGTCGCCTACGGGGTTCACCGTCGGCTTCGACGCCCTGGCGGTGTACGTCCACCCGGCCAACCCCCTCCAGGAGATCACGATCGACCAGCTCGCCCAGATCTACGCGGAGGACGGCAAGGCCAGCCGGTGGTCCGACCTCGGGATCAAGATCCCCGGCGTGGCGGACGACACGATCGTGCGGGTGAGCCGGCAGTCGAGCTCGGGCACCTACGAGTTCTTCCGCGAGCACGTGCTCGCCAACCGCGACTTCCGGCTGGGCTCGCGCGACCTCAACGGCTCCAAGGAGGTCGTCGAGCTCGTCGCCTCGACGCCGACGGCGATCGGCTACAGCGGGATGGGCTACGCCACGCCCAAGGTGAAGAAGCTGAAGCTCGCGAGCCGGCCGGGCGCGGCCGCGGTCGAGGCCTCCGTGGCGGCCGTCCACGACCGCAGCTACCCGCTCGCGCGCTCCCTCCATCTCTACACGCTCGGCGAGCCCGAGGGTGCGCTGAAGGCCTACGTCGACTGGATCCTCTCAGACGCCGGCCAGAAGGTGGTGGAGGACAGCGGATACGTCCCGGTGCCGCCGGAGCAGCGCACCCGGCGCTGACCTCCGGGGCTTCCCTCCGCGCCGCGATGAGCGAACAGGCGCCCGCCGCCTCCTCGGCCTCCCCCCGCGCACGTCTGGTGCGCCCGCGGGCCGCCGTTCTCGCCGAACGCGCCCTCGAGGGGGTCATTCGTCTCAGCGGAATCAGCGCCATCCTTTTCGTCGGCGCGATCTTCTTCTTCGTATTCCGCGAGGCCGTTCCGGTGCTCGTCCGCGAGGACTTCAGCGTCCGGGAGTTCCTCTTCAGCACGGAGTGGTACCCGACGTCCGCCACCCACGTGCGCTACGGCACGCTCGCGCTGACGGCCGGCACGTTCAGCGTGACCGCTCTCGCGATGGTGATCGCCGTGCCGTTCGGCCTCGGCGCGGCGGTCTACCTCTCTGAGTTCTGCGGGACCCGGGTTCGCGAGACCCTCAAGGTGGTGATCGAGCTGCTCGCCGCGATCCCGAGCGTCGTGTGGGGCTTCATCGGCCTGACCGTCATGAGCAAGCTCATCGTCGACACCACCGGCGCGCCGGTCGGTGTGAACGTGCTGAACGGCGGGATCATCCTGGCCCTCATGAGCGTGCCGGTGATCGTCTCGATCGGCGAGGACGCGCTGAAGGCCGTGCCCGACTCGTACCGTGAGGCCGCTGTCGCCCTGGGGGCGACCCGCTGGCAGCTCGTCTACCGCGTCCTCCTGCCGGCCGCGCGGACGGGCCTCCTCGCGGCCGTGCTCCTGGGCGTCGGCCGGGCGGTCGGGGAGACGATGGCGGTCCTCATGGCCACGGGTCACGCCGTCCACATCCCCACCGGCGTCCTCGACTCGGTCCGCACGCTGACCGCGAACATCGCGGCCGAGCTCGGCGAGGCGCCGGCCGGCTCGGACCACTACCGCGTGCTCTTCCTCACCGGCCTTCTCCTGTTCGCGATCACGTTCGCGGTGAACCTGACCGCGGACCTCGTCATCCGCGGCGGGCGACGGGGGCGCTAGCCGTGGCTCCGCCCCTCCCGTCCCGCTTCGCCCGCACGCCGCTCGGACGGAGGAAGGAGCGCGCCGAGGCCGTCGCGCACGCGGTGTTCGCGGCGATGGCCGGAGCGATGGTCATTCCCCTCGTGGCGATCGTGGCCTACCTCTTCGTGCTGGCCTGGCCCTCGCTCAGCTGGAACTTCATCGTCGACGTCCCGCGCCGCGGGATGACGACGGGAGGCATCTGGCCGGCGTTCGTCGGCACGCTGTACCTCGTCGGTCTCTCCCTCGCGGTGTCGGCCCCGATCGGGGTCCTGGCCGCTGTCTACCTCAACGAGTACGCGAAGGACAACTGGGTCAATCGGACGGTGAACCTCGCCGTCATCAACCTCGCCGGCGTGCCGTCCATCGTCCACGCGCTGTTTGGCCTGGGCGCATTCGTCTACGCCGCCCGGTTCGGCTACTCGATCCTCGCCGCCTCGCTCACTCTCGCGATCATGACCCTCCCGGTGATCATCGCGAGCACCCGTGAGGCCCTCGCCTCGGTTCCGATG
>WBZP01007884.1_pt1 | contig 10172 bp, 9 predicted proteins | sample 5204301 | NCBI WGS metagenome assembly WBZP01 (sample SAMN12412401, study PRJNA552823) | activated sludge metagenome | isolation source: activated sludge from nitrification reactor of wastewater treatment plant... | place: USA: Pennsylvania | collected 2017 | reverse complement strand
GTTCGCGACCGCATCATTTCGCGTCCGAAGGTGCTGGCCTGGCTGCGCCGCAGCTTTGCCGCCGGCTTCGCCGTGCTCGGCGCGCGGCTTGCGCTGTCGGAGCGATAACTCCGGCGCGATGCGGAAACGAAAAAGGCGGGCTACTGCCCGCCATCTTTCGAAATCCGCTTGAGGTAACCGACTTGAGCGCCCGGGCGGAGCGCGCGGCTCCACCCGGGCTAAAGAGCTACTTCTTGCCCTTCTTGGCCTTCTTCGCCTTCTTCGCCTTTTTCGCCTTCTTCGCTTTCTTAGCCATAGTATCCTCTCAAGGGTTTAATGGATTGAACGCGACTCCGAGGCATGCATTGTGGCGGAGGGCCAACCTCGCAACATCCTCGACAACATTTCCAACAGATTCGCGGGCTGCTGCCGCGTGCTGTCACGACGTCATGATGGCGTTATCCACAGCTGTTATGCAGTTTGAGGTGCTTTTCCTGAAATTTTCCGCCGCGTCACGCCGTCGCGCGCGTCCGGCAATGGTTAACGCAACGCCAATTCCCTCGCGAGGCCGACGTTGCGTCGAAGGCCATCGATCGCATTTATCAAAACGCAACCACGGCATGGATTGCGTCGGGTCGGTGAGACTCCGTTAAGCGGCCGCGCTGCATTTTGGAACCAATACAGCGGGACTGTGACAGGCGAGAGCACCGGCAGCGGGGCGATCATAAAAGGGGGGACGGGACGTTCGCCGTCCCGAAGAATAACATGCTGAGCGTTCCGACGCTTTGGGCCGTCCTGGTCATCAATTTCCTGGCGCTGGGGCTGATCTGGGCCTACGTGCAGCGCACCTATCCCTCGTTCGAAGCCGCGCGCTACTGGACCGGATCGGCGTTCATGTGCGCGACGTCGGCGGCCACGGCGACGCTGCGCAGCGCGCTGGACGAATCCATGCTCCCGTTGATCGCCGGCGGCACCATCATGGTGCTCGCGACCTGTCTCGCCGCGATGGGCATCCAGTGCTTCTACCAGAAGGAGGTCAACTGGCAGCGGACCGCGTTGATTACGCTCAACGCATTCTTCGGTCTGCTCGTCTTCAGCTACGTCTACGACAGCGCGCCGGCGCGACTCACGTTCTTCATCGTGGCCCAGGCGTTGCCGCTCGTGCTGTCGCTGCGGATGCTGCTGTCGCCGCCCGACGGCCGCAAGAACGCCGGCGCCCAGCTCGCCGGCATCGTCGTCATCCTGATCGTCACCATCTATTCGCTGCGCCTGATGGCCGGGCTGTCCGGCGCCGCCGGCGGCTTCTCCTTCACCCACTACAACGAGGTCCAGTCGGTCCTGACATTGCTGCTGGTGTTCCTGTCGATGGCGGTGAATTTCGGCTTCCTGCTGATGGCGATCGACCGCCTGCGCAGCGAGGTCGCCGAGCTCGCGCTGATGGACGACCTCACCGGCGTCGCCAACCGCCGGCATCTGGTGCAGCGGCTGACCGAGGAGTGCGCCCGCTCCGATCGCTCGGGCGAGCCGTTCGCGCTGCTGGTGATCGATCTCGACGGCTTCAAGGGCGTCAACGACACCCATGGCCACGCCGCGGGCGATGCCTGCCTGCAGCATTTCGCCTTGATGGCTCAGACGCGGTTGCGTCGCGGCGACCTGCTGGCGCGCGCCGGCGGCGACGAGTTCTGCATCGTGCTGCCGTCCTCCAACCTGCGCGAAGGCGCCATGATCGCCCGTCGCGTGCTGGAAGCCTGCCGTGCCGACGCCGAGCAGTGTTCCGCCAGCGACATTCCCATTTCCGCCTCCATCGGCGTCGCGCAATGGACCCGCGCGATGGGCGTCTTCCCGGACCGGCTGATCGCCGCGGCCGACCATGCGCTTTACGAGGCCAAGCGCGACGGCCGCAATCGCTTTGCCGTCTACGATCCGGCGCCCTCGATCATTCCCACCCTCGATCCCGTGGGAATCGCGATGCGCAAGCACGCCTGAGCGCCGAAAACGTGCTAGGCACGGGCGTCACCGGATCCCGAACTCCATGAGATTTCGCCCGACCGCGATGGCCCTGTTCGCCATCGCCTTCGCATTTCCCGCCGCCGCCGAGAGCGACCTCGCCGCGCTCGCGCGCGCGTCGGGCACGCCTGACATTCCCGGCCTCAAGATGGTCTGGCTCGCGCCCTGGGGCGACGTCGCCAAGGCCCATCCGTGGAAGAACATCATCGTCCACCAGACCGAGGGACCGGCCGGCTCCGCCAAGGGCGGGGCACAGTTGCAGAACAGGACCCCGACCCGCCGCGGCGTCACCGTGTGGGTGGAGACCGACGGCACGGTCTACTGGGCGGTGGCGGAAGATCTGGTGCCGACCCATGGCGACGGCGCCAACCGCAACGACAACAAGTACATCGACAATCGCGCGACCTACCGTCAGGTGATCGGCAGCAATTCCATCGGCGTGGAATTCGCCGGCAATTTCCCCGACGTAACCCGCGGCCCGACCGACGCGCAGGTCGCCGCCTGGCGCGTGCTGGTGAAGGTGTTGCGCGCGCGCTATTCCATTCCGCTCGGCCGCGTCTACGCGCACAACTGGATCGACTACAAGGACGCGCGCTATTGCGAAGGCTGCGCGCTGGCCAAACTGGCGCAGGAATGGGGCGAGTGATGAATACAGCTCGGTACATGCCGGCAACGGCTAACCTGCAGGCGAGAGCGATTGGCATCGTGCCGGCACTGGCGCTGTCGTTCTGCGCCTCCCTGCTCCTCGCGCTGGAGGTGCCGAGCAAGCCGTTCCTCGACAAGAACAGCTTCTATCTCTCTTCCGCCGGCTTCCGCGTCCAGGTCGCCAACGATGCCGCGGGTCAGAAAGCGTTGCGTGCGCTGCCGCCGCATCGCTTCGTGGTGCATCGCTATGGCAACGAGGTGCGCTACCTCTATGCCGAACCCAATCATTGCCGGTGCATCTTCATCGGTACCGACGGCGCCTATCGCAGCTATCGCGACATGCTGGCCCGCCCGATCGACCAGCCGGACAACGTGGCGCCCGACTACAAGACCCAGGCCGACGCGCTGCTCTACGGCGACCCCTATGACTTCAATTCGGTCGACGAGCCGAACTCGCTGGCCGGCTATCTGCGCGACTATTACTGACGGAAATCCCGCGCCTCTCGCGTGCGGGCAGGGTTGCCCGTGTGTTTGGAATGTCTTGGCCACATGGTTCGAGACGCGCCGCGTGCGGCCCTCCTCACCATGAGGATCAGGATTTCGCCGGAAAACGGACCTCATCCTGAGGAGCCCGCCAACGGCGGGCGTCTCGAAGGATGGCTGCGTTGCTGCAATCCCGGATCTCATGGCGCCTGAGCTGAAACAGGCCCGAAACGCAGAAGGCCGGCGTCACCGCCGGCCTTCGTTTCTTCGATCCGCCTGTAGAATTCGTTAGTGCGCGGCCTCCAGTGCCGCTTCCTGCTTCGCGATGGTGCCCTTGACCGCGGACTGCACCTTCTCGAAGGCGCGGACCTCGATCTGCCGGACACGCTCGCGCGATACGCCGAATTCGGCGGCGAGGTCTTCCAGCGTCATCGGCTCTTCCGCCAGACGTCGCGCCTCGAAGATGCGGCGCTCCCGGGGGTTGAGCACGTTGATGGCGCCCGACAGGGCCTGGCGGCGGTGATCGAATTCCTCGCTCTCCGCCATCAGGGCTTCGGCATTGGGCGAGTTGTCGACCAGCCAGTCCTGCCATTCGCCGGCTTCGCCGTCGTCGCGGATCGGCGCGTTGAGCGAGGCATCGCCGCCGAGACGGCGGTTCATGTCGACAACGTCCTGATCGGTCACGCCGAGGCGCTTGGCGATGGTCCTGACCTGGTCGGGGTGCAGATCGCCCTCGTCCAGCGCGTTGATCTTGCTCTTCGCCTTGCGCAGGTTGAAGAACAGCTTCTTCTGGTTCGCGGTGGTGCCCATCTTCACGAGCGACCAGGAACGCAGGATGTACTCTTGAATCGACGCCTTGATCCACCACATGGCGTAGGTGGCGAGACGGAAGCCCTTGTCGGGCTCGAATCGCTTCACCGCCTGCATCAGGCCGACATTGCCTTCCGAGACGACCTCGGAGATCGGCAGACCGTAGCCGCGATAGCCCATGGCAATCTTGGCCACGAGCCTGAGATGGCTGGTGACGAGTTGGTGGGCCGCGTCGCGATCGTCATGCTCGCGCCAACGCTTGGCGAGCATGTATTCCTGCTGGGGTTCCAGCATCGGAAACTTGCGGATCTCGGCGAGGTACCGGGAAAGGCCGGATTCTCCATTGAGAACCGGCAGTGTTGCTGTACGGGCCATTCAGCGCCCTCCAGATGGTTCAGGCCCCCGATAGCGGCGGGCCAGGCAGGCGGCCGCTTGGTTAAAGCCGGCCGGCTTGCGATGTTCCGCGCTGGATATTCAGCGCAGGTGCAACATACACCAGCGGGGGTCAGATAGGGAAGGAATACTGACGTCACGTCCCCGTGTGGCCAGTTTAAACTTTTGTAATATTTGACGTTTTCTGACCGCCCCTGCGTCAAGGCGCCGCGCGGAGGGCTTCCTCAAGGAGGAGCAAATCCTCCGGCAGGGCGGCTTCCCAGTGGAGAATCTCTCCGGTGCGGGGGTGCTCCAGCGCCAGGAGGTAGGCGTGAAGGGCCTGCCGGCCCAGCGCAGCCAGCGCCGCCTGGGCCTGGGGGCCGAGCTGCCCGGCCTTGGTCTTGAAATGAGGGCCGTACACGGAATCGCCGAGCAGGGGGTGGCCGATATGGGCCAGATGCACCCGGATCTGATGGGTGCGCCCGGTCTCGAGCTGGCAGGCGAGCAGCGACGCCACCGGCTTGCCACCGGGCCCGTTGAACACCTCGCGGATTTCCCAATGCGTCACGGCTTCGCGGCCGCCGTCGCGTACCGCCATTTTTTCGCGCGCAAACGGATGCCGGTCGATCGGCGCGTCCACGGTGCCGCGCGGCCTGTTCGGCACGCCCCAGACGAAGGCGAGATAGCCTCGGCGCATCTCGCCGGTGCGGCCATGGTCGGCGAACTGCGCGGTGAGCGAGGCATGCGCGGCGTCGTTCTTGGCGACCACCATCAGCCCCGTGGTGTCCTTGTCGAGCCGGTGCACGATGCCGGGCCGCTTCACCCCGCCGATGCCGGAAAGGCTGGCGCCGCAATGGGCGATGAGCGCGTTCACCAGCGTGCCGGTCTCATGTCCGGCCGCGGGATGCACGACGAGGCCGCTCGGCTTGTCGAGCACGACGATGTCGGCGTCCTCGTAGACGATATCGAGCGCGATGGCCTCGCCCTTCGGCTCCGGGGCTGCTGCTTCCGGCACGTCGATTGTGATCGTATCGCCGCTTGCGACATGATAAGCGGGGTCGCGGACGGCGGCGCCTTTGACGGCCACGGAACCGGCCAGGATCAGCGCCTTCAGCCGCGAACGCGACAGTTGCGCGCAGCGTGCCGCCAGCACGCGATCGAGCCGGGCCGAGCCTTCGTCGCCCGCCACCGTGACCTCGAGCCTCTCGCCGTTGCCTGTCGAACTTTCCTGCAAGAGAACAACCTCATGACCGAAGCCGCCATTCCCGAGCCGACCCCCGAACAGGCCGCCTTGTTCGCGCGGGTGCGCCGGCTGATGCTGATCGCGGGCCTCACCACGGCGGTGGCGGTCTCCGCCGTGCTGGTCGCCGTCGGTTACCGCCTTTACCGCAGCGAGCCAAGTGTGACCACCGCCGCGACCGAGGTCACCGCGGCCCTGCCGAAGGGCGCCCGGATCGTCTCCACGGGAGTGGCCGGCGAGCGCCTGGTCGTGACGCTCGATGTCGCCGGAACCACCGAAATCCGCACCTTCGACGCCAAGACGCTGAAACCGGCCGGAAAGCTGAAATTCGTCAGCGAACCCTGAGGAGACGGCGCGCGGACCGGGGTCGCGGCGGAGCCTCGCCACTAACCAATTCAGCCCGATCCGCCTTGCGGCAAGCCGATTTCAAGGCTATTGCCTGAACCACACGCTCCCTTCGTCTAGCGGTTAGGACGCGGCCCTCTCAAGGCTGAAACAGGGGTTCGATTCCCCTAGGGAGCGCCAGCAAACTCAGGCACTTAGGTAGCCATCAGCCGCGTTCGTTGAATAATGGTTGAATAAGACGCTGGTGAACAGCGGCGAACGCTTGGGGAATTTGCTGCCGACGTTAGCAGAATTGCCTCGGCGCGAGGCTTCACTGTGGCTGGCGCATTCGCGAAAAAATTCTCGTCGTCCTTTAGTGTCCGGAAATATTCAAACCGCCGCTGACGTTCGCTTTCGTACGCGAGCGCCCTCGGATGTTCGCATTGACGTTGCTCGTCGCGCACAATCAACTCTGTCGAGCTTTGTGCGAATAGGAGGGCCACGTGAGTTACAATCGACGAGAGAAAATTGGCGGACAACAGTCACAAGCCAGTCTATCCGCTCCGAAGGCCGCAGAACCGAGCTTGATGCCATTTGCCCAGCGGCTCACCTGCACGATTGGCGATGCATGCGAAGTGACCGGGTTAGGACGCACGAAGCTTTACGAGTTGATAGGAACTGGGCGTATCGTCACGACAACGATCGGACGCCGGCGACTAGTAGTGGTGCGCTCACTTCTGGCCCTGCTTGACACTAACATGTCGAACTAATGGACGTGCAACTTAGCGGGGCAAGCGCAGCACGAGCGTTATGAGATCGAATTGAAGTCTCTTCGGAATTCTTCGGAAACCTCCGAGTTGATCGACGCCAATTCTGATAGGGCGACTGCGATCGTGGTCCACGGGGGCGAGGCATATTGACCATCACCCCGTCGTCTCGCGGCTATGTCTTCGCCCGCAGCCAGTCTCTGTCTTTCCTCTAGAAGGTGCGGGGCTTCGAAATACACGAGTCGTCGACCCAGGCGCCTTAGCCGTGGATCGCCCAATTGGTCCAGCAGACGAAGTCGGTCTTCCCATTTGGCCGAATGGAATGCGACGCAAAGTTCGCGATCAGAATCTGAGAAAAAGTTTCCGCCGTAGATTTGCAACTCAACGTGCTCTGAAGTTGGGTAAATCGTTGCCGCCGAATCCGCCGCATCAACCAGCCTTCCCATGAATTCGGGATCTCCTTTGACCGAGGACGCGCTACGTAAGAGCTGCTCTTCGGAGGTCTCACCGAAAAGGGACTCTTCAATATCCCACAAGGGATAGAGCAGCGGAGACCTGTTGACCCTCAAACGGCGTATGGGCCGCGGTTCGACATTCATGCGTTCGACGAGGGCCGGGCCATCGAGTTTTCTCAACGTCTCGATATCGCCACCAAGATCGAGGCAGTAGTGTATATTGGCGTCCCTTCGGCTGATGCCCACCTTGGTGAGGAAGTGCATCACGCGGGGTGATCCGTAGAAATTAAAATACGCGAAAGCCTGCTCCGCGGCCACAAAATCGACCACGTTAGCTTTGGACGAGAAGCGCAGGAAGGTCGACCACAGTTCGGGCGCGCCAGAGCGTACTAGTCTGCATAGTTCGAGCATCGCTTCGACGTCGCACGTAGCGTCATGCGCGCGGCCAAGTGCGATGTCGTTGGCCGCCGCGAGCGGCCCCAATTGATAGACATCCGCTCCATTCACGATCCCGGGACGAATGATCGACGGATGCAGCGTCCCCGCGGCACGCATAAGATTAAGTACATCTGCCCGCGCGTTTTGGGGCGTATTGGTCAGAAAAATCGGATACAGGCACTGATAGAAGGCCTGGCGAAGGAATTCTTCATCAAAGGAGATTGAGTTGAAGCCGAGGAAGGTTGAAGGAGACCAAGACGAGAGCGTTCGAGCGATTTCGCAGACCATCCTGTAGTGCGTTTGCCGGGACGGGTCGGTTATTTTCGCAAGTGACGTTCCGGTGAGATGCAATGCCCTCGGTGAGGGGACGATATGAGGCATCAATCGTGATCGAGTCTCGAACCTACCGATCTCTACGAGATCTACGTCTGTCCGGACGGCCGCAAATTGCAGAATTTGGTCGAAACGCTTGTTCAACCCCGTGGTCTCGACGTCGTAAAAGGCCAAGGTCACGCGGAAAGCTGCCTAAATCTGATCTAGCCGAAGCTGGAATGCGGTTAGACTTACTCTAAACCGCTGCGCGAGGCTTATAAGATAAGCGTCGTCGTGAAGATCGCCGGTGGATTCAGATAATACTTGGCGAACTAATTTTGCGGGCAAAAGTAGTTCGGAGGCGAATGCGTTCGCTTGTATTTCCAGTGGATCGGACCCTTCGGCCGAAGTCTGGTTGCGCGGAATGAAATTCTTACCCTCCTCGATCATGAAATTCTTGCTCTTGTCGATCAGGACTGCCGTTTCCAGATGAGATCGATGAAGGACTATGTGCCCAAGCTCATGCGCAATCGTGAAACGTTGCCTGTTGGGGTGATGCTTGGAATTTACACCTATGATCGGCTTGCCGTCGCGCAGGAATGCCATGCCGGACAATTCATCGTCGAAGGGATTGTATTCGATCCGGACTCCGAGCGATTTAGCAAGCTTCTCAACCGGTACAGGTGGGTTCTTTAACCCGAGCCGTTCAACGAGTATTCGCGCTTGTTCTCTCGCGTACTCGCTCATTTTTTCCCTCCAGTTGTTCGCCGTAGAAATTGTTCGATCTGCGCCTTTTGCTGGTCGTTGACCTCGCTGCCAACCAGCTTCAGAGGTCCAATCGCCTCCTCAAAAGAAAAGCTTGGCGGTACCAAGTCGATGATCGAGTCAAACTTCAACGCGGTCGCGAGCTTGTAGATCTGATGGAGCATGATCTTCTGCCGGCCGCTTTCGATGTTCGCGAGCGAGGCCCTGGTCAGGCCGATCTGCTCAGCCACTTCCGCTTGCTTCAGCCGCAATTTTTTCCTCCGCGCCGCCACGGCAGCGCCGACGATCCGGTAGATCTCCAAATCAGCCATGTCGGCAAGAGAATCGGAAATCGAGTCCGTCGTCAATGGAGCAAACAATTTCGTGCTTAATACAAACATTACAATAAATTAATATTTTATAGCTAAATTTTTGCCGATTCTCCGGTATTGTTCCGCCGAGGAACTCATGGTCCGGAGGCTCGCGATGGCAGCGGCAAAAGCAACTCTTTTCAAGGTCGATAACGGTGACATGGCGCTGTTCGAGACCGAATCCGGCCGTCGGATACTGATCGACATCAACATCCGTGCGGCGGCCGACGACGAGGACGACGACGCACCGGACGTTATCAAGCAGCTCCGGAAGAAGCTCGACCGAGACGACAAGGGAAGGCTGTTCGTGGACGCCTTCCTGAACACCCATCCGGACGCCGACCACATCCGGGGTTTGACCAAGCACTTCCATCTCGGCGATCCGTCGGGTTGGGTGAAGGCCGACGACAAGATCATCATCCGCGAGATGTGGTCCTCGCCGATCGTGTTCCGCCGCGCCAAGGCCAAGGACGAGGATCATGTCCTGTGTGCGGATGCCGAAGCATGGCGTGACGAAGCCCGCCGGCGCGCCAACAAATTCAAGAAGGATCGGACGGCCGTCGATGGGAACCGGATTTTGATCCTCGGCGAAGACATCGACGGCAAGACCGACGATCTCGGCGAGATCCTGGTGAAGGTGGACGAGGTCTTCTCCAAGATCTGCGGCGCAAGCGACACCTCCTTCGAGGCGCGGCTGCTGGCGCCGATGCCCGCCGACGGCGAGGAGGAGGAGGTCCTGACGAAGAACAATTCCAGCGTCATCATGCGGCTTGACCTGAAGGTTTCCAAGGTCACGCGGGGGCGCTTCCTCCTGGGCGGCGACGCTGAAGTCGCGATCTGGGACCGCATCTGGGAGCGCAACAAGAAGTGGCCCGAACGGCTCGAATACGATGTGCTGATCGCTCCGCACCATTGCTCATGGCACAGCTTGTCCTACGACAGTTGGTCCGAAATGGGCGAGGACGCCGAGGTCTCCGAGCCTGCCCGTAACGCCCTTGGCCAGCCGCTCGACGGCGCCCTGATCATCGCCAGCAGCAAGACCATCGAGGACGACGAGAACGACCCTCCCTGCATCCGCGCAAAGCGCGAATATCTCGACATTCTTGACCCCGTGAAGGGCGAATTCAAGTGCGTCGCCGATAGTCCGGGCGACGACCCGCTGGTAATCGAGGTCTCCTCGGCCGGACCGCGCATCAAGCGCGCCGTCTTCGCCGTCAGCCTCGCT
>WBZP01007883.1_pt1 | contig 10172 bp, 9 predicted proteins | sample 5204301 | NCBI WGS metagenome assembly WBZP01 (sample SAMN12412401, study PRJNA552823) | activated sludge metagenome | isolation source: activated sludge from nitrification reactor of wastewater treatment plant... | place: USA: Pennsylvania | collected 2017 | reverse complement strand
CCGAAAGCCTTTGCCGCACAATTGATCCCGGAAGATCATGGACCTCGTGGGCGTCCCGGAGTAAGTTGACAACAGTCGATTTCAGTTTCCCGGAGGAGCGTCGATGGTCGCCAACGCATCGTCAACCGCGGAGGCCTTGCTCGACGAGGCCCACCTGCCGGAGCTGCGCCGTTACCTGACGTCACTGCCGCCCGGCGAGCGGATCTCGGCCACCGATTCGGTCACCTCGCTGAGCACCGATGACCTGCGCAGCCTGGGGGTGAGCGAACCCCAGTACGTCGAACGCGACTACCGGGTGGAGCGGATCGAGGGCGCCATTCCGGACGGCCTGGTCGGCACCCTCTACCGCAACGGCCCCGGCCGGTGGGAGGACCACACCGGCCGCCCACTGCGGCACCTGTTCGACGGCGACGGCATGCTGTCGGCATTCACCATCTCCGGCGGTGGAGTTCACTTCAAGAACCGCTACGTGCGTACGCGTCACTTCCTGGGCAAGACGGGAACCCGGCATCTGGGAACACCCGCCGCCGGGGGCCTGCTTGCCAACATCGGGCGGGTGCCACCGAATCTGGCCAGTACCAACGTCGTTGCGCACGCCGGCCATCTCTACGCATTGTGGGAGGGCGGCCCGCCCTACGAGATCGATCCCGAGACGCTCGAGACCCTCGGCGAGCGCCGCTTCGGCGGGCGGTTGCGCTGGGTCGGCTCGTATTCGGCGCATCCGTGTCTGTGCCCGCGGACCGGAGCGATGTTCAACTTCGGCGTCGAGTTCTTCCCGCGGCCGCACCTGCGGATCTACCGCACCGACCGGCGCGGCGCGCTGCGGCACTTCCGGTCGGCGCCGATGCCGTACGCCGCGATGGTGCACGATTTCGCGATCACGGAACGTTATCTGGTGTTCGTCGTGTCGCCGATCATCCCCGACGCGCTTCCGGTGGCACTCGGCCTCGAGACGCTCGGCGATTCGATGCGGTACCGCCCGGACCGCGGCAGCTGCGTCATCCTCGTGCCCCGCGACGGCGGACCGATCCGCCGCATCGAGACCGACGCCGTCCTGCAATTCCACCTCAGCAACGCCTACGACGACGGCACCGATGTGGTCATCGACGTCATCACCTACCAGAGCGGAGCACTGCTGCAACACCTGGCACGTTTCCACACCAGCACCCTGGACGACACGCCCTCGCAATTCGCCCGGTTCCGGGTGACGGGTTCGGACCGGGTGCTGCGCGAGGTGCTGAGCGACAGCCCCTGTGAGTTCCCGCGGCATCACCCGGGCCACGAGGGCCGTCCGCACCGGTTCTCCTACGTCAACACCCGTCGGCACCTGCGTGCGTTCTACGATTCGATCACCAAGCTGGACCTGAACGACAGTTCCGAAAGCTCCTACACCGCAACGGGTTCGGGCAACAGTTTCTGCGAGCCGGTCTTCACCCCGAAGCCGGGCGCCACCGCGGAGGACGACGGCTGGCTGCTCAGTGTCGAGTACCGGGCGCAGACGCAGACGTCGCGACTGGTGATCCTGGATGCCGCCGATGTGGAGCGCGGACCGATCGCGACCGCCGAACTGACCCATCACATTCCGCAGGGTTTCCACGGCAACTTCAGCCCGGCGCACTAGCCGGTGGTTCGACGCGGCCGGCCGCTGGCGCTGGCGGTTGCCGGCCTGCTGATCGTCGCGGTGATCGCCGTCGCGCTCTGGCCGAGGGTGCATCGCGACGCCCCCGAACGCACAACAGGTTCGGGGCTCCCGGCCTGTGCGCTGGCATCGTTGCCGCCCCAGGCCGCCGACACCGTTCGACTCGTCCACTCTGGCGGGCCTTTTCCGTACCCGCGCAACGACGGGGAGGTCTTCGGGAACCGGGAAGGGCAGCTGCCGCAACAACACCGCGGCTACTACCACGAGTACACGGTGATCACGCCGGGCGCATCGAACCGCGGGATGCGGCGAATCATCACCGGCGGCGTCCCGTTGACCGACCCGGCGCAGTACTTCTACACCGGCGACCACTACGACTCCTTTTGTGAGGTCTCCGGAGCAGGGGAGGGGCACTGATGGCGATCAGCGTGGCCGCCCAGCCGGGGAGGATGAACTCTTTCGGCGTTTGGTGCCGGACTTGGTGTGAGCGTGGGCGGCGTCGAGCAGCTCATCGACGGCTGCGCTCAGGCACTGCTCGTAGAACTCGGGGTCGGGGAGTGCGGTGCGGTCGGCGGTGAAGCAGAAGGTCACCCGGTTGCCATAGCTGCCGATACCGTTGTTGAGGCCCATGCCATCGAGCACTGGGCCGAGGCCGGTGGTGTCGACCATCTTCGCGCCGCAGAAGTACATCGGGGTCAGGGGTCCGGGGACGTTGCTCACCAGGGTGTGGGCGGCGACGGTGCGCCCGCGCCGGCTCAGCGCGCGCACGGCCGCCCGCTGCACGGTGCCCATCAGGCCGCCGAACGCCTCCTCCGACATCGCCATGAGCGAGCGGACTGGGTGGGCGCCGGACTCCTTGACGTGTGCCGTCGAGGCCACGATGCGCGCCAGCCGGTCGAGCGGGTCGGCCTCGTCGGTCGCCATGGTGATGGGCGCGATCGAATACTCGTTGCCGCTGGTCCCGGTGCTGGTCGCCGAGGTCGTCATGCCGCTGGCGCGGGTGGTCGTCGGGCGGATCGAAATCGGCATCATCGCCACCATGGCCTCGTCGGGCAACTCGCCCTTGTCGAGGAGGTAGTGCCGGATGGCCCCGCCGACGATCGCGACACCGACGTCGTTGATCGTCGCTTCCGGCACCGCAGCGCGGATCTCCTTGAGGACGTCCAGCGTGGTGTAGGCGGTGCCGAAGACGCGGTGGGGTGACACGACCTGATTGAAGCGGGTCGCCTTGGGCAGCGACGCCGGTGATGTGACGTCGGGGTCGCGGGTGTCGGACACGAGCGCGGGCAGTTCGGGCACCACCTTGCGGATCTGGCGCAGTACGTCAAGCGGGCGGGCGGTGCCGTGCAGCGCGGCCCGGTTCAGCAGCGCGAGGTCGGACGGGACAGCGTCGGGCTCCCAGTGGTAGTCCGCCGGGGCCGGCGGCGGTGGCTCGTCGGGCTCGTGGGTGTGGATCGCGGTGAGGATCTCGGCCCCTGCGACACCGTCGATGGCGGCGTGGTGCACCCGCAGGAACACGGCGAACGCGCCCGCGGGCAGGCGGTCGACGCCGTTGAGCCCGTCGATCAGATACAGCTCCCAGGGCGGCCGGGTGAGGTCGAGGGGCCGGGCGTGGATGCGAGCGATCTGGGTGCATAGCTGCCGCCAGCTTCCGGGCTGGGGCAGGGCGATGTGCCGGACGTGGTACTCGAGGTCGAAGTCGCCATCCCGGATCCACCAGGGCCGGTCGAGCCCGAACGGCACATTGACGAGCCGCTCCCGGAAGCTCTCGGCGACGTGCAGGCGCGCTTCGACGTACTTCAGCATCTCCTCGTAGGTGACCGGCTCGTGCGACCCGGTGCGGGTTGACGGGTCGTAGATGCCGACGATGCCGATGGTGTTGTGGGCGGTCGCAGTGTCGAGCGACACCATCGTCCAGTCAGCGCTGGAAAGCTGGCGCATGGTCCCTCCTCAGCTCCCCGACGAATCATATTGCAGCCCATCCGAAGTGAGAGCCGAAACGATGTGGTCGTCGTAATCCGCACCGCGCCACGCGGTGACGTGGCCGCGTGGACACCAGGCAATCGACGGCTCATCCCAATGGTGCCAGAGTTGGGCAGCACCGCGGGGCGGGGCGATCCGGTCGACCTGCCCGGCCACGATGTGGCGCCGTTCGTGGGGAACGAGGCAAGGTCTGGCAAGCGGCGAGACCACCCGGTGCGCAAGCGCCGAGCGGTGGTCGTGAATCTCGCGGTGCCGCCGCCGTTTCCTCGGCGTGATCGGCGCGGCGTCGCGCATCGACGCGGCCAGGTCGCTGGTCGGTACCACCGCGATCAGGCAGGTGAGATCGCCTTCGACGGTCGACAGCAGATTGATGACGTAGGCGCCCAGCGACACGCCGAGCAGGCCCACCGCCGGTGCCTGCTGGTCATCGCGCAGCCACTGCAGCAGCCGGCGAACGTCCCACACCGACTGGGTGAGTCCCAGTACGTTGTTCGTCGCGAAGATGTTGGAGGCGAACTGCCGGTAGGGGGAGAAGCCGCAGGCGCGGGGGCCGTGCAGCGGGAGCACGGGCAGTGCGACGTTGATGCCGAGCACTTCGTGCAGGTGGCGTACGCGCAGCATCTTGACGTCGGCCGGCCGGCCCATGCCCTGGCCGTGGACGGCGACGAGCCACGGCCGCGGCGCACCGGCGTGGCGCAGCAGCCGGACCGGCACCCGGTCGTTGGCGCGGAGGGACAGCCACCGCCCGGCACCCGGCTCGCCTGCCTCGGGTCGCCATCCGCTGTCGAACCGGGCGACCTCGAGCCCGTGCGACAACGCTTCGAGTTGTACGTCGTTGGGTGCGTTCGGAAGCCGGTGCCGCAGCCCCGGGTCGTCGAGCCAGCCGGCATCGCGGTAGTAGTGGACAGCGGCATCGAGCTCGGCGGATGCTGCCGCGTAGTGCTCCGGTGATCCGAGCGACGACAGCAGCGGCATCGGCTCGGATATCAGTGCGTCCACCGCGGCGGCCACACCGAGGCCGACCGACGGCGCCGGCACCGGCACGCCGTCACGCTCGGTGACGCCTCGACGGCCGGCCGCGGCCGCCCGCGCGACCTCGCGGACACCCGCCATGCCGGCCGCTGCCAGCGGCGTGGCCGCGGCGACAAGACCCAGCCGGGTCGAGAGTCTCACCGTTGCGCCCCCGTCGTCGGTCCGCTGTGGCGTCGCGCCGCCCGGCCGGGGGTTATTCGAGCGCCAGCCGGACCTGTCCCGATTCGTCCACGCGGACAGGATATGTCGCCACCCCCGGGCCGCCGAACGCGGTCTCGGCTCCGGTGCTCAGGTCGTAGACGTAACTGTGCAGCGGGCACACCACGACGCCGTCGTCGATGAGGGCGTCGGCCAACGGTCCGCCCTTGTGCGGGCAGGCGGCGTCCAAGGCGCGCAACGAGTCGTCGGTGCGCCGGAAAACCGCTATCTGACAACCGTTCACGGCGAACGCCCGCCCCTCGCCGCGGGGAATGTCGTCTATGTGGCCCAGGATGTGCTCGCTCATCGACAGTGCCCGCTCGTTCGTCGCTGCGCTCATCGGACGGGCACCCGGGGGAGCGGGATCAGTGGCAGCGACGGGCGGAACTGTCCGGCCGTCACGGGCTCCTTTCCGTCGAGCCACGGGTCGCGGTAGGCGTCGACGGACTTCTGCATGTCGGCATCCAGTTGCGCGGCAATACCTTCGGCGTCGTCGACCACCACGGCTCGAATCCGGTCGATCCCGTACCGGGGCACCCAGCTGTAGGTGCGTTCCAGCCACTTGGCGTTCTCGCGGTAGTACTGCAGGAACCGGCCGGTCAGGGTGATCACCTCCGGCGGAGAATCCACCGTGGCGAGCAGATCGCCCTTGCGGATGTGCGCCCCGGCGGCCCCGCCCACGTAGATCTCCCATCGTCCGCCGTCGACCGCGACCACGCCGAGGTCCTTGCACAGCGCCTCGGCGCAGTTGCGCGGGCAACCGGTGACCGCGAGCTTCATCTTCGCCGGACCGGCTATGCCCTGGAAGCGGGACTCGATCTCGATGCCCAGTGCGGTCGAGTCACCGACGCCGAATCGGCAGAACTCGGTCCCCACACAGGTTTTCACGGTGCGGAAACTCTTTCCGTAGGCATAGCCGGACGGCATATCGAGGTCGGCCCACACGTCGGGCAGGTCCTCCTTGCGCACGCCGAGTAGGTCGATGCGCTGCCCGCCGGTCAGCTTGATCATCGGGACCGAGTACTTCTCGGCGACGTCGGCGATGCGGCGCAACTGCTCGACGCTGGTGACACCGCCCTTCATCTGGGGCACCACCGAGAAGGTGCCGTCGCGCTGGATGTTGGCGTGCACCCGGTCGTTGATGAACCGCCCGGCGCGGTCGTCGACGAAGTCCGCACCCCACATCATCTCCAGCAACGACGACAGCCCCATCTTGGAGTTGGCGTCCTCCTTGCCATCCGGTGCCAGCGCGGCGAACACCGACCGCACCGAGTACAACCTCAACTCCCGGATCAGGCGCATGAGTTCGGGCTTCTCGTAGGGGATCGCCGGCACGTACCAGTTGGCGGAGGGATCCTCGGTGGCCGCGCCGCCGGCCGCCCAGGCCACGATCTGGCCGACGAGGCCCTGACACGAACCGCAGCCCTTGCCCGCCCGGGTCGCGGCCATCACGCCGGCGACCGATGTGGTGCCGGTGTTGACGCAGTCCACGATCGTCTTCTTGGCCACGCCGTTGCAGTTGCACACCTGGGCGTCGTCGGAGAGCTCGGCCGCGCCGGTTTCGGCGTCGGGGGTGCCGATGTCGAACATCAGCGCCACCCTTTCGTCGGGCAGCGGGGTGCCCTGATCGAAGGCCTGCATCAGGAACGACACCTTGCTCACATCGCCGACGAGAGTGGCGCCGATCAACCGGTTGTCGCGGACGACCGCCGTCTTGTACACACCGCGCTTGGGTTCGTAGAACTGCACATACTCGTCGTCCTCGTGCTCGGGGTGCTTGACCCCCATCTGGGCGACGTCGACGCCGGCCACCTTGAGCTTCGTCGAGGTCCGCGAACCGCGGTACACCGAGCCGACGTCGACACCGGTGATGTGGTCGGCCAGAACCTTCGCCTGTTCCCACAGCGGCGCCACCAGCCCGTACACCTGTCCGCGGTGTTGGGCGCATTCGCCGACCACGTAGACGTCGTCATCGTCGATCGAGCGCATGTGGTCATCGGCGACGATCGCGTGCTCGACGGTGAGCCCGGCGGCCTGGGCCAGCCCGACGTTGGGCCGGATGCCGGTCGAGAGCACCAGCATGTCGCATTCGACGCTGCTGCCGTCGGCGAACCCGATGCCGGTGACGGCGTGCTCGGCGTCGGAGAGGATCGCGGTGGTGCGCTTGCCCATCAGCACCTCGATCCCGAGGTTCTCGATGGCCCGGCGCAGCACCGCGCCCCCGGTCTCGTCGAGTTGGGCGTTCATCAGTATCGGGCCGGAGTGGACGACCGTCGACGCCAGGCCGCGGTTCTGCAGGCCGCGGGCGGCCTCCAGGCCGAGAAGCCCGCCGCCGACGACGGCGACGTGGCGGTGACCGTCGGCGTAGTCGATCATCGCGGCGGTGTCGTCCAACGTGCGGAACCCGAACACACCGGACACCAGCGTCTTGTTGTCCACCCACAATCCCTCGATGGGCGGCAAGAAGGCGCGGCTGCCGGTGGCGATGATCAGCTTGTCGTAGTGCACGATCGAGCCGTCGTCGGCGAACACGGCCTTGGCCTGGCTGTCGACGCGCACCACTCGCACCCCGGCGCGCAGATCGATCGCGTTGTCGCGGTACCAGGCGACGTCGTTCAGATAGATGCTGTCCGGGGTTTCGGATCCGGCCAACACGTTCGACAGCTGGATGCGGTTGTAGTTGCCGTAGGGTTCGTCGCCGAACACTGTGATGGTGAACTGCGCGCCGCCGCCGCGGGCGAGGATCTCCTCGACGGTGCGCGCGCCGGCCATTCCGTTACCGATCACCACGAGTTGCCTGGTGGACATCAGCCAGCTCTCCCCGGTCGTCGAAGGGCTTCCTCGCCGTCGTTGCCGGGGATGTTGGCCACACGGTAGAACTGCGCTATTTCGTCGAGTTTTCCCCGCGTGACCCTTTCGTCACGGTTTCCTCATTTCCGGCGGACCGGCGCTGTGAGGTGTTGACCGGGGCCGCTCAGTCCAGCAGCCAGTCGTTGGGGCCGAACAGCTCGCAGTGCACCCGGGCCGCCGGGATTCCGCGGGAGGTCAGTTGCCTCCGCACCGCCTGCACGAATCCGTTGCCGCCGCACAGGTAGACCTCGGCGTCGGCCGGCAGTGTGACCTCGTCGAGGTTCAACAGGCCCGTGGTGTCCTCGTACCAGACGTCGAGGGTGGCACTCGGCAGTGCGTCCACCAGTTCGCGCTGACGTTCCCGCAGCGGATGACCGGCTGCGCTCCGGTCGGCGTGCAGCACCTGCACGTCGGTGTCGGGGGCCTGCGCGAGCAGGTATTCCAGCATGCCGATCATCGGGGTGATGCCGATGCCCGCCGAGATCAGCACCACCGGTGCCGGGCCCGGGGTGGGCAGGTCACCGAACGGGACGGTGACGTCCAGCAGGTCGCCGACGGCGACGTTGGCGCGGATCCAGTTGGACACCTCGCCGGCGGGGTGGTCCCCATCGGCGTCGACGGGCTTGACGGCGAACGTCAACCCGTCGGCTCCCGGCGCGTTGACCAGGCTGTACTGACGTAGCTGGCGGGCACCGTCGGGCAATGTCACGCCGACCGAAACGTATTGGCCGGCAACGAAATGCGGCCAATCGGCACCGGCGACGGTCAGGAGCACGGTGCCGGAGGGATCGTCGACCCGGTCGGCCACCCGAAGCCTGCGGAAGACGTCGCCGTCGGACACGCCGGCAGCCGAGTACAAGCCGCGTTCCATGTTGATCAGCGTGTCGGCCATGATCCAGTACACGCGATCCCAGGCCTCGGCCACCTCGGCGGTCACCGTCTCGGCGCCGAGCACCGCGACGATCGCGGCGAACAGGTTTTCGTGGACGATCGGATACTGCTCGGCCGTCACACCCAGGGAGGTGTGCTTGTGCGCGATGCGGGACAGCAGCTGGGCGGGGTGGGGCAGCTCCGGATCGACGAGGTGGGTGGCGAACGTCGCGATGGAGGCGGCCAGCGCCCGCTGCTGAGCACCCTGGGCCTGATTGCCGCGGTTGAACAGATTGCGCAGCAGCTCTGGGTGGTTGCCGAACATCCGCCGGTAGAACTCCGCGGTGATCTCATCGATGTGGGCCCCGACCAGGGGCAGGGTCGCCTTCACGATCTCGGCGTGTGCCGGCTCGAGTTCGACGGTGTCGATGACGGTCATAGGGGGTTCCTTTCGGCGGTGATGGACAGAACGGTGGAAAGTCTTTTGGCTCTGGCCAATTCGGCGACGGTGTGCGTGTCGAGTTCGGCGTAGAAGGCCTTTTTGGCGTCGGCCAGGGCGCGGCGGAGACGGCATGCGGGCACCAGCGGGCACGGGTTCTCGCCCTCGCAGTCGACGACCTCCCGGTCACCCTCGAGTTCACGGATGAGCCGGCCGACCGATACGTGCCGTCCCGCTTCGGTCAGTTCCAAGCCGCCGGCGCGACCCCGGCGCGAGTCGACCAGGCCGAGTTCGACCAGGCGCGAGATGGCCTTGGCGATGTGGTGTTCCGAGGCGCCGGCGGCGACGGCGATGGTTCGGGTGGTGACGCGCCGATGTCGCGATTCGCCGGCGGCCAGCAGCATCATCGCGCGCACACCGAGGTCGGTGAACCGGGTCAGCTGCATGGCCCTGACGGTAGTTAATTACGCATCCCAGATGCGACTTTTATGAGCGTGGTGTCAAACACCTTGCCGGACGCGGTTTTTTGACCTGCGGCGATGTGTTGGTACGTAGCGCGATCAGGGCCGGTAGACGTCGGCGCGGTGGTCCACTCGGACGACAAAGACTCTGCGGGCAGCGTCGTCGATTCGGTAGAGCACGCGGTATGGCCCACGACGGGCGCTGAACAGGCCCGCCAGGTCGTCTCGAAGCGGCTTGCCAACCCGGCGTGGCGCACGGGCCAGATCGCCGAAGGCGAACTCGACGACGGCCGACAGCACCCGCGGTGGAAGCGTGTGGAGGCCGCGTCGCGCCGCTGCGGTGAAACGAACGTCGAAGGCCGCGGAGGGTCCTTCGGGATCTGTCACCGGCGGTGCTGTGGCGGAAGACCGAACTCGGCGCGGATTTCGCTTTCGCCATATGTTTGACCTGCGGCGATGTCAGCATCCGCCACAGCGACCGCGTCGCGAATGCCGGGCTGTGACAGCCAGTAGAGGGTCTCTTGCAGCGATTCCCACTCCTCGAAACCGATCAACACCGCAGCCGGCGAACCGTTCTTCGTGATCGTCACCTGGTCTCTCGTCAGTGTGACGGCATCGACGAACTCATTGAGTTTGTCCTTGAGCTTCGATATCGGCAGTATCTGCATGGCGCTCAGTATAGGCCGTTATTCAGGCCGAT
>WBZP01007882.1_pt1 | contig 10173 bp, 8 predicted proteins | sample 5204301 | NCBI WGS metagenome assembly WBZP01 (sample SAMN12412401, study PRJNA552823) | activated sludge metagenome | isolation source: activated sludge from nitrification reactor of wastewater treatment plant... | place: USA: Pennsylvania | collected 2017 | reverse complement strand
CCGCGCGGGGCGAGGAGATGGCGCCGGAGTTCTTTGCCCATGTCGTCAACGTGAACCTGCACGGCACCTTCCGCATGGCCGAGGCCTTCCACGCCCAGCTGAAGGCGGCGAAGGGGGCGCTGATCAACATCGCCTCGATGTATGCGATGTTCGGCAGCCCGCGGAACCCGGCCTATGGCGCCTCGAAGGCCGCCGTGGTGCAGCTGACCAAGTCGCTGGCGATTGCCTGGGCCGGGGACGGCATCCGCGTGAATGCGGTCGCCCCCGGCTTCATCGTCACCCAGCAATCCGCCCGCAGCCGCACCGACCCGGCCCATGTCGCGGCGGTCAACCTCCGCACGCCGATGGGTCGCTGGGGCCAGCCCGAGGATATTGCCGGGCCGGTCCTCTTCCTTGCATCCCAGGCCGCCGGATTCATGACCGGCACCTGCCTGGCCATCGACGGGGGGTATTCCGTTGCCTGAGCTTTCCTCTATCGGTGCCGCTGTCATCGGGACTGGCTTCATCGGCTCGGTTCACCTGACCACCCTGCGGCGGCTGGGGATTCCCATCGTCGGCGTCCTCGGCTCCAGCGCCGCACGGGGGGCGGACCGGGCGCGGGCGCTTGGCGTGGCAAAGGCTTATGGCTCGCTGGACGAACTTCTGGCCGACCCGGGCGTCCAAGTGGTGCATGTCACCTCGCCCAACGTCGCGCATTACGGGCAGGTCAAGGCGATCCTTGCCGCGGGCAAGAACGTGATCTGCGAGAAACCGCTCGCCATGACCTCGGCCCAGTCAGCGGAAATGCTGGCGATGGCGCGGGCCTCGGGCAAGGTGGCGGCGGTCTGCTACAACACGCGGTTCTATCCGCTGAACCAGCAGGCCCACGGCATGATGCGGGCGGGAGAACTGGGCGATCTGCGCCTGATCACCGGGCATTTCCACCAGGACTGGCTGGCCAAGGACACCGACTGGAACTGGCGGCTGGAGGCGGCGGAAGGTGGCCCGCTGCGGTCGGTCAGCGATATCGGCACGCATTGGGTGGACCTGACCAATTTCATCACCGGGCAAAAGCCGGTGTCGGTGATCGCCGAACTGGCCACCTTCATCCCCGAACGGCAGAAGCCGCTGGGGCCGGTGGAGACTTTCACCACGTCCAAGGGTGCGACCGAGACGCGGAAGATCGAGACCGACGACGCGGCGACGATCCTCCTCCGCTACGGCAATGGCGGGCGGGGGATGATGTCGACCAGCCAGGTCAGCCATGGCCGCCGGGGGCTTCTGTCATGGGACATTTCGGGTTCGAAAGCCTCGGCGGCATGGTCTGCCGAACATCCCGAGGACCTGTGGATCGGCCACCGCGAGGCGCCAAACCAGATCCTGCTTCGTGACCCCTCGCTGATGAACCCGACCGGCGCGGCGGCGGCCTTCATGCCCGGCGGCCACCCGGAAGGCTTTGCCGACACCTGGGCCGCGTTCTTCACCCAGGTCTATCGTGACGTTGCCCGTGGCGGTCGGGGGCCCGAGTCGACCTGGGCCAGCTTCGACGACGGACACTATGAGATGCTGTTCTGCGACGCCGTTCTTGCCAGTGCAGCGCGCGGGGCCTGGGTCGACGTGGCGAAAGGGTAAGGAACATTCAGATGAAGCTTGGCATCCTCACCGCCCCGTTCCCGGACACTCCGCTGGAGCAGGTCGCCGACTATGCCGTCGGTGCAGGTTTCGAGGCGCTGGAAATCGCCTGCTGGCCACAGGCTGGTGGCGAGAAGCGCCGCTATGCCGGGACCGCGCATCTGCCCATCGAGGAGATGACCCCGGCGCGTGGCTCCGAAATCATGGGGATGCTGAAGGGCAGGGGGCTGACAGTGTCGGGCCTCGGCTACTACCCCAACCCGCTCCACGCCGAGGCCAGCCACCGCGAGGCCGTGATCCAACACCTGAAGAAAGTCATCTCCGCCGCCGGGATGATGGGCGTCAAGGTCGTGAACACCTTCGTCGGCGGCGACCGCAGCCTGACCGTCGACCAGAACTGGACCCGGGCGGTGGAGATCTTCGCGCCCATCGTTGCTCATGCCAGGGCCAGCGGCGTGAATCTTGCCTTCGAGAACTGCCCGATGATCTTTTCCCACGACGAATGGCCGGGTGGACATAACATCGCTTACGCGCCGCGCATCTGGCGCCGCATCTTCGACACCTGGGGCGATGCCGTCGGCATGAACTACGACCCTTCGCACCTTGTCTGGCAGATGATCGACGCCAACCGCTTCGTCCGCGAATTCGGGGGCCGCATGGTGCATGTCCATGCCAAGGACCTGATGATCGACCGCGACGGGCTTTACGACCACGGTATCCTTTCCGCGGGGATCGGCTGGCAGATTCCCCGGATGCCCGGCCTCGGCGAGGTTGACTGGCAAGATTTCTTCGCCACCCTCTATCGCGCGGGCTACGATGGCCCCATCATCATCGAACACGAAGACCGCAATTTCGAAGGCAGCGACGAGAAAATCAAACGCGGCTTCGCCCTGGCGCGGGATGTCCTGCGCCCTTACGTCAAGTAGACCAACGATAACCAACGATCTGGGAGGATCACGATGAAAAGACTGCTTCTTGGAACCGCCATGGCCATGGGCCTGGCCGGGATGGCCTCGGCGGAAGGCTACAAGATCGGCATCTCGAACACCGTGCAGGGCAACGGCTGGCGCGAAGAGATGGTCTGCGCGATGAAGGCGGAAGCGCTGGCCTCGGGCAAGGTCGAAAGCCTGAACATCGCGCATCGCAACACCGATGCGGCGGGCCAGCTTGAAGACATCCGCAACCTGATCCAGGCCGGGGTGCAAGCCATCGTCGTCAACCCGGCCAACGCCGACGGCATCAACGCGGCGATCAAGGAAGCGACCGACAAGGGCATCGTCGTCGTCGCCGTCGACCAGGCCGTGACCGAACCTTCGGCCTATATCCTGTCGAACAACCAGACCGAATATGCCTATCTGGGCGCCAAATGGCTGTTCACCCAGATGGGCGGCAAGGGCGCAGTGGTCTACATGCGCGGCGCGGCGGGCGCAGGTGCCGACAACGACCGCGACGTGGGCTTCAAGAAGGCGATGGCGGAATTCCCCGACATCACCGTGGCGCAGGAAGTCTTTACCGGCTGGCAGCAGGACCAGGGCAAGCAGCAGATCAACGACATCATTGCCGCGGGCGTGCCGTTCCAGGGCATCTGGACGAGCGGAATCGACAACGTGATCGTCGACGCGCTGGTGGAATCGGGCGCGCCGCTGGTGCCGGTGGTGGGTGCCGACAACGCGGGCTTTGTCGGGCAGCTGTCGTCGGTCGAAGGCCTGCAGGGTGCGGCCGTCACCAACCCCGGCTCGGTCGGCGGTGCGGGCGTGGCGCTGGCGATCCAGATCCTTGACGGCAAGATGCCGGCCGAGAAGACCGTGCTGGTGAACCCGGAGCTTTGGGACAACGTGAGCGAGGAAGGCAAGGCCAAGCTGGCGGCGGCGGCGAACCCGAACCTGTCGCCCGAATGGCCGGTCTCGGTCTCGATCCCCGGCTGGACCACCTACACGATGGACCAGATCATCGCCTGCAAGGGCCCGGGCGAATAAGCCTGCTCGGCTGATCCGATCCGGCCCCCGGGGGACCGACCCCGGGGGCCGCCTTTTCCTGACCGAAAGCCCGCCATGCCGGAGACTGCCGCCGTTCTTGACGCCACGGGTGTCGCCAAGCGCTTCGGCGCGGTCCAGGCGTTGAAGAACGCCTCGCTTCAGGTGGGGCCGGGGCAGGTCGTGGCGCTGATGGGCGCGAACGGCGCCGGGAAATCCACCTTCGTCAAGATCCTGACCGGCGTCCTGAAACCCGATTCCGGCCATGTCAGGATCAGGGGCCGGGAAAGCACTGTCACCAACCCGGCGGGGGCGCGGAAATGGGGGCTGGTGCCGGTCTACCAGGAACCCTCGCTGATCCCCGACCTGTCCGTCGCCGACAACCTGCGGCTTGGCGACACGGCGCTGGAGCCGTTCCGGCATTGGGTGGCCGAGCTGGGGCTGCCCGACCTTGACCCCGAGGCGATGATCCGGTCGCTGCCGCTGGCGTCGCTGCGCATCGTTGACCTTGCCCGCGCGCTGGCCATCGAGCCCGATGTCCTGCTGTTGGACGAACTGACCGCCGCCCTGCCGACCGACCTTGTCGAGCGCGTGCTGAGGACCGTCCGCGCGCAGGCCGATGCCGGGCGGTCGGTCATCTATATCTCCCACCGCTTCACCGAAATCGCCGCGATCTGCGATCGGGCGACTGTCCTGCGTGACGGGTTGACGGTGGGCGATGTCGCCATCGAACCGGGGATCGAGGAGCGCATCGTCGAAATGATGCTCGGCGGCGCCGTCGCCGCGGCGATGACCGAAACGCGGCCTGCTGGCGCGGCTTCGACGGAAACGCCACGCCTAAGCGTCCGCAACCTGAAGACCGGCACAAGGCTGACCGATGTGTCCTTCGATCTGCACAAGGGCGAGGTTCTGGGCGTCGTCGCCCTTGAGGGCCAGGGACAGGACGAGCTGTTCGACACCCTCGCCGGACAGCGCAAGGCGAGCGCCGGGACGGTCGAGGTGGACGGAGCCGCGCAGACCTTCACCCACCCGGCCGACGCCATCGCCGCCGGGCTGACCCTGGTGCCGGGCGACCGCGCCCACGCGCTGTTCATGTCCCGCTCGGTCAGGGAAAACATCGCCGTGCCGCTGCTCGCCCGCTTTCGCAACTGGGGCGCGATCCGCATGGCTGACGAGGCGGCGAAAGTGACGTCGGCCATCGAGACCCTCCAGATCGACACCCGCGCCCAGGGCGAGGTGCGCAGGCTCTCCGGCGGCAACCAGCAGAAAGTCACCATTGCCCGCTGGATCGCCAAGGGGGTGCAGACGCTCCTCCTCTTCGATCCGACGCGCGGCATCGACATCCGCACCAAGCGGCAGATCTATGCCCTTGTCCGGGATCTGGCCGATCAGGGCGCGGCGATCCTTTACTATACGTCTGAACTCGCGGAAATTCGCCTCGCCTGCGACCGGGCCGTGGTCATCTTCAACGGCCGCGTGGTGGATGTGATCGACGCGAAGGATGCCGATGAGCAGACCCTGATGCGGGCGGCCTATGGCCTGACCGAAAAGGCCCCGGCATGACGCGTCCTGTCTTCCCGTCCATCGCCCCCCCACCCTCTCCCTCCCCCACAGGGGGGGAGGGAAGCGCTTCGGGATCATGGGTTGGCGCCCGGACTGGGCAAGAAGCCCCCTCTCCTCCTCGTGGAGAGAGGGGCAGCCTGCCGGGAGTCCACCCATGAAGCGCTGGATCGAAGCGAACAGCTGGACACTGGGCCTTGCCGTCCTACTGGCCCTCCTCCTCCTTGCCACCAAGCTGATCCAGCCCGGCTTCGGCGCCTCGGGCCTCGACAGCCTCGCCCGCGCCGCGCTGCCCTTTGCGCTTGCGACCGTCGGCATGGCCATCGTCGTCATTGCCGGGGGCATCGACCTTTCCATCGCCGCGATGATGGCGGTGGCGAGCGTGACCGGGGCGGTCCTGATGCAGGGCGCCACGGATTTGCAATCCGTGGTTATCGTTCTGTGTGTCCTCCTCCTCGGACTTGCGATGGGGGCGATCAACGGCTTGCTGATCGTGGTTTCCAAGGTGCCGGACATCGTCGTCACGCTTGCCATGCTCTTCGTCTGGCAGGGTGTCGCCCTTCTGATCCTGAACGCGCCGGGAGGCGGCGCCGCGCCCTGGCTCCGCAGCATCGCGGCGGGCGGCCTGCCCTTGCCGGGCCTTGACTGGCTGCCGCGCGGGATCGTCTTCCTTGCGGTGGTCACCGCCGCGATCTGGCTGCCGATCCGCCGCTCCAAACTCGGCCTGCGCCTCTACGCCATCGGCTCCGACGCCCTTGCCGCCTTCCGGTCCGGTGTTCCCGTCGGCCAGACCCGGATCGCCGCCTACGCGCTCTGCGGCCTTTTCGCCGCGCTCGGGGGCCTGAGCGTCACCATGGGCACCGGCATCGGCGAGCCTATTCCCGGCCCCTACCTCCTCGCCTCGGTCGCCGCCGTGGTGCTGGGCGGCGTCGTGCTGGGCGGCGGCAGGGGTGGCCTTCTTGGCCCGATCCTCGCCGTCCTGATCCTGCGCACCGTGCGGATGGACCTGACCCTCCTTTCCGTCGACCCCAACGTCGCCGCGATCATCGAGGGGTCGATCATGGTCGCCGTGGTGATGTTCGGCGCGGTTCTGGCCACCCGGGGAAGACGCACATGACGATGACCGACACCCCCACCCCGCTGAACCGCCTTGGCCGCCTGATGATCGACCAGCCGCTCCTGCCGCTGATCGGCCTCCTGATCCTGCTGGTCGCGATCCTCGCCATCTTGAACCCCGGCGTCCTCAGCATGTTCTGGGCGGGGAACACGATCAAGATCGCCATCCCGCTGGCCATGCTCGCCGCCTGCCAGACGCTGACCATGCTCACCGGCGGCATCGACCTTTCCGTCGGCACCGTCGCCACCATCGCCGCCTACCTGACCGCCACCCTGGCGCCGATGATCGGCGTGCCCCCTGCCATTGCCATCGCGCTTGCCGCCGCCGTGGTCATCGGGCTGGTGAACGGCTTCGGCATCGCCGTCTGCCGGGTGCATCCGCTGATCATGACGCTGGGCACCGCCCTGATCGCCACCGGCTGCCTGCTCGTCTACCAGCGCTATGTCATCGCGACCGGGGTGCTGATCCCGGACTTCCTGATCTGGCTCGGCACCGGCAAGACCGGCGGCCTGCCGAACAGCCTGGTCCTGTTCGTGCCCTTTGCCGCGCTGATCATCTGGGCGCAGCGCCGCAGCGGGTTCGGGCGGCTCCTTTATGCCATCGGCGCGAACGAGGCGGCGGCGCGCCTGTCGGGCGTCCGCGTCTGGCAGGTGCATCTGGCGCTTTACACCCTGTCCAGCCTGATCGCCGGGGTGACGGGGCTCTTGTATCTGGGGCAGATCAAGACCGCCTCGCTCTCGCTCGCCCTGCCGCTCGACCTGCCCTCGGTCGCCGCAGCCGTCATCGGCGGCACCTCGATCTTCGGCGGCCGCGGCGGCTTCGGCGGCACCATCGTCGGGGCGCTGATCCTGACCGTGCTGACCTCGATGCTGACCCTGATGCAGATCCCCGAGGGCGGGCGGCGCATCCTGTTCGGCCTCATCATCCTTGCCGTCACCGCGCTTTTCATCCGTCTGACCGACCGCAGCTGAAAGGGGTTTTCATGGAAAGGTTCCGCATCGTCGGCATCAGCTTTGACCACATGCATATGGGCGACCTGTTGCGCTGCGTGCAGGACCACCCCGACGCCGAGATCGCGGGCATCTTCGACCCCGACCGCAGCACCATGCAACGCGCCATCGACACCTTCGGTATCCCCGAAGATCGCGTGTTCACCGACTTCGACACCTGCATGGACGCGACTCAGCCCGACCTCGCCATCCTCTGCGCCGCCACCGCCGACCATGCCGACTACACCCGACGCCTCGCGGCCTACGGCGTCCATGTCTTCGTCGAAAAGCCCTTCGCCTCTTCCGTCGCCGAGGCCCGCGCGATGATGGAGGCGGTCAGGCCAACCGGCAAGTATCTGGCGATCAACTGGCCGCTGCGCTGGGTCGAATCCCACGTCACCGCCAAGCGGCTGGTGGACGAAGGCATGATCGGCGAGGTGATCGAGATCCATTCGTATGGCGGCAACCGGGGGCCGCTCTACCACCTTGCCGACAAGATCGAGGTCACGCGCGAGGAGGTGGAGCGGCAGAAGCCGACCTCCTGGTGGTACAAGCGCGCCTCCGGGGGCGGGAGCCTCTTGGACTATCTCGGCTATGGCGCGACGCTGGGAACCTGGTACCGGAACGGCGAGGCGCCGCTGGAAGTCACCTGCGTCACCGACGAGACGCCGGGGATCGAGGTCGACCAGCACGCCATCGTCGTTTGCCGCTACCGGAAGGGCCTGTCGAAGATGGAGACCCGCTGGGGCACCTTCACCGACCCCTGGGTGATCCAGCCGCAGCCGAAATGCGGCTTCGTGCTGGTGGGGACGGAAGGGACGATCGCCAGCTGGGACTATGCCGACCATGTCACCGTGCAGACCCGCGCGAACCCCGAACCGCATCCGATCCCGGCGGACCCCTTGCCGGCGGGGGGGCGCAATGCCATCGAATATGTCCTTGGCTGCATCGCGCGCGGTGCACCCCTGACCGGCCCCCTGGACCCCGCCGTCAGCCTGACCGGCCAGCGCATCGTCGACACCGCCGCCCTGTCCGCGCGCGAAAAGCGCACATTGCCGCTTGTGCCATGAGCGAACCCGATGCCGACACCTATGCCCTGAAGTCGGCGGTGCTGGCCGAGGTTCCGGCCCCCGACCTGCCCTGGCAGCCGCCGATGCCGCGCCAGTATCGGCCCCGGATCGGGATCATCGGGGCCGGGGGGATCGTCGGCGCGCATCTCGACGCCTACCGCACGGCAGGCTGGGAGGTCGCCGCGATCTGCAACCGGACTCTGGCGAAGGCCAAAGCCAAGGCTGCCGAGTTCGCTCCCGGTGCCCGCGTCACCGACCGCTGGCAGGATGTCCTGTCCGACCCCGCCATCGACGTGGTCGACATCACCCCCCACCCCGCCGACCGGCTGCCGATCATCGAGGCGGCGCTGCGGGCGGGCAAGCATGTGCTGTCGCAGAAACCCTTCGTCCTGGACCTGGCCGAGGGGCAAAGGCTGGTCGATCTGGCCCGTGCGCAGGGTGTGAAGCTGGCGGTAAACCAGAACGGCCGCTGGGCGCCGCATCTGGCCTGGATGCGCGAGGCGGTGCGGGCCGGGGTGATTGGCGAGGTGATCAGCGTCCATGCCAGCATCCACTGGAACCACGGCTGGATTGCGGGAACGCCGTTCGAGAAGATCGAGGATCTGATCCTCTACGATTTCGGCATCCACTGGTTCGACTTCCTGCACAGCATTGTGGGTGCCCGTGCCCACGCGATCGTTGCGACCGCCGCAAGGGCGAGCGGGCAAATGGCCGCCGCGCCGCTGCTGGCGCAGGTGCTGGTGCAGATAAAGGGCGGACAGGCCTCGCTGGTCTTTGACGGGGCGACAGCCTTCGGGCCACGCGACACCACCTTCATCGCAGGCACGCGCGGCAGCCTGATGAGCGATGGTCCGGATCTTGGCCGACAGGATGTCACGCTGACGACCGCCGCCGGACGCGCCCGGCCGCTCCTGTCCGGCACCTGGTTCAACGACGGGTTTCGCGGCGCCATGGGAGCGCTTCTGGTGGCCATCGAGGACGATACCGAGCCCGCGAACGGGGCGGCGGAGAACCTTGGCAGCCTTGCGCTTGCCTTCGCGGCCATCGAATCCCGCCGGACCGGACGTGAGGTTGCGGTTGGAACCGCGATGCGCCTGCCGATGTGATCCCGGCCAGGCGCTGCCCGGCACGAGTTGGGCCGGGCAAGAACCTTCTCTGCAGGAGTCCGCGCCGCTTCCGGGGGCAGTCGCGGACAGGATGGGTGCAACTGGTGCCTTTCTGTGAGCGGCTTTCGGGATTGGCGCCCAAAGGATGAATTCATCGAAACTGGCGATGAAACCGAACGAAATTCTGCGTTGGACGGTGAAATGAGAACGGGGCATCTGTCAGGGGCAACAGGAGCGCCCGATGACGATTTCCCTTTCGCTGCCGCGCCAGAGCCCGGCTTCCCGCCTTGCACCCGGTCTTCTGCTGACCGCGGGCATCGTCGTCGCGGCGTTTACCCTGCGCCAGGTTCCGGCGCTGTCGATGTTCAGCCCGCTGATCCTTGCGGTGGTCCTCGGCGTGGGGCTCCGCAATGCCCTGGGCCTTCCCGCCGCCGCGCTGCCCGGCATGCAGTTCGCGCTGCGCCGCCTGCTGCGGCTGGGAATCGTGACGCTTGGCCTGCAACTGACGCTGTCCCAGATTGCCGAAGTGGGGCTGACCGGCGTGGCGATCATCGTCACCGGGCTTTGCGCCACCTTCGGCTTCACCACGCTCGCGGGGCGCGCCTTGGGGGTTCCGGCCAACCTGACGCGGCTGATCGCCACCGGCACCTCGGTCTGCGGCGCTTCGGCGGTGCTTGCGGCCCACGCTATCGGCGGCAAGAGCGACGAGGACGTGGCCTATGCCATTGCCTGCGTCACGCTGTTCGG
>WBZP01007881.1_pt1 | contig 10176 bp, 9 predicted proteins | sample 5204301 | NCBI WGS metagenome assembly WBZP01 (sample SAMN12412401, study PRJNA552823) | activated sludge metagenome | isolation source: activated sludge from nitrification reactor of wastewater treatment plant... | place: USA: Pennsylvania | collected 2017 | reverse complement strand
AACCCAGCAATGGCGACACTGCGCAGCGTTCGGTCGGGGCCTATCCCCGCGTCCGCGGGGGAACCCTGGGCAAAAGTGGAACATTGCGGCGATCGAGGGGCCTATCCCCGCGTCCGCGGGGGAACCCACGTGCTACGAAGGCGCGAATGGTAACTGGCGGGCCTATCCCCGCGTCCGCGGGGGAACCTCATGGTGTGTCTCCGTGCGTGATTACTGCGGGGGCCTATCCCCGCGTCCGCGGGGGAACCATCGATCAAGCCGAAATCGCATCGCGCGATCTGGGCCTATCCCCGCGTCCGCGGGGGAACCTTGCGCATGTATCGGATCGGGTTACGGCGTAGGGGCCTATCCCCGCGTCCGCGGGGGAACCGCGAAATCTTTGCGAGACGCGGCAGAACATGAGGGCCTATCCCCGCGTCCGCGGGGGAACCACCTTCGGCCACGGCGGCCGTCGGTGTTGCTTGGGCCTATCCCCGCGTCCGCGGGGGAACCATCGTGTGAATGATCTTTCGGCCTGCCGCAAAGGGCCTATCCCCGCGTCCGCGGGGGAACCACGCCGCCCGCAAGACCGCGGGCCGAATTCGGGGGCCTATCCCCGCGTCCGCGGGGGAACCACATTGAAATTCTGCACAAGACCACTGGCACCGGGCCTATCCCCGCGTCCGCGGGGGAACCACAGCCACCGAGAGAACCCGAGAAGCCCCTTGGGGCCTATCCCCGCGTCCGCGGGGGAACCCGATATGGCAGGCGATCCACAGCATGAGGGTAGGGCCTATCCCCGCGTCCGCGGGGGAACCGTCGTGCCGTACCTGCAAGATGCCGATGCGGAGGGCCTATCCCCGCGTCCGCGGGGGAACCCAGTGACGGCACTAACACTGTTACACAAGACGCGGCCTATCCCCGCGTCCGCGGGGGAACCTCTTGAAGTCAAGCCCATGACTCCAAAAGTCAAACATACAATTCCATCTTTCCGGATTGTTAAAGAGCGCCGCCTTACCGTCGAGCGCGAGCCACCCACATGCCGTCCATCTCGACCAGTTCCTTCGGCGGCTCGCCGAGGTGGGCGAGCCCGACGCCGCCAGTTTTGTTGTTTTCACGCCAGACCATGATAATGCTGCCGCACGGCGCGGCGTCATGCCAGTCGACGAGGACCTTCCAAGTCCGCTCCCGCACGCCTTTGCTCATGCGCGGCGAAATGTAGACGGTGGGCGCGACCTCCAGCATCACGGAGGCGAGGAAGCCGCGGAAGCGGTCGGCGACGTCACGCGTCACTATCACTGCCAACGGCATCGGTTTCCTCCATGCGCAAGACGGACTTGATGCTGTCGATCATCGACGGAATCACGGACTGCTTCCGAAATACTGCGGCTGCTTCGCGTCGTACCAGGCGGTCGATGGAATCGGGCGCGCAGTCGAGCGCCCTGCGTGCCGCGGCGAAGGCAATCGGCAGCGTGATCGCATCACGGAACAGGTCGGCGATGTCGAGGACGAAGGACTGGCCCGAATCTTCGTGGATGAAACCGAGCTGCGGAATTGCCGCGAGCGACTGCACTGCGATGGCTGCGGCGGCCTGCACCGCCGTGGCAGCGTGGTTGATGGCCTGATTGGCTTCGTCGGCCGATTCGGGGTCGGCGCGGTCGTAGTGGCGGCCGTTCCACGGGATGCGGTAGCGCTCGGCGGTCAGGCGGTAGAGCGTCTTGACGCGCGAACCTTCGATGCCGCGCAGAGTGTCAAGATCGCGGTGCGGCAGGATTTCGCCCATGCGCAGCGCGTACATGCGGCGCGCCACCGCGATACGCCGACGCGGGTTGCCCCACAATTCGGCTTGGCGACGCGCTACGTCCGAGCGGTCGGGTAGCAGTGGTGGGGCCGTGTAGCTGCGAACGCCGTCCACGCCGACGGCCGCCATCAGCGTGCCGTGGCGAGCGAGCAGGCGCAGTGCGTCGTGGGTGACGCTGCTGCCGGGGCCAAGCAGGATCATCGACACGGCCTGGTGCGGGATCTGGTCGACGTAGGGCGTGAGGCTATCCTTACCGGCCAGGAAATGGAGGCAGCCGTCGATCACGCACAGCTCGCCACGCTCCAGCCACAGCAGGCCATGGCGGTCGGCGTGCGGGATGCGGGCCGTCTCCAAGCCCAAACGGCCTTTCAGCATGAGGCGGGCGGTCGCAGGAGCAGCATGCCGAAGCCGAAGGCGCGATGGCGGCCGACCCCGCGCGCGAGCAGCGTCGCGAAGCCAGTCGGGTCGCGCACGGTGAGTTCGCCGGAAAACAGCGCGTCGGGGCCGGCCACTCGCCGCGCCGGGCGACTGCCCTCGGCGGCGCTGCCCTTGCGCATGCTGGCAGTGAGCCGGAAGCCGTCGAGTTGCAGGCGCGCCACGCTTGCGGCCTCGCCTCGCGCCAACTCGCGCGCCACCCATTCGGCGTAAACGGCCTCGCGAGACAATTCCGCGTCCGGTACGCCCCGCTTGTCGATCTCGGCCAGGAAGACGTCGCGCTCGCGCCCCGCGTGTGTTCGCAGCACCGGGCGCACCCGCAGCTCGAAACCCAGCCGCCGACCCGCCGCCCATTCGGTCGGGAAGCTGCGCGTGGCAAAGCGCTCCAGGCCCAGCGTGGCGTGCACATCGGGCGACGCCATCTGGGCCGCCAATTGCAGGGCGCTAGCATCCTGGTTGGTGTAGGCGAGCAGACCGCGCATATCACCGAAATGCCGGAAGGGCTTGGGCGAGGCTTCGCCAAAAGCCGCCGTCAATAGAGTATGCAGCGCGTAGCCAAGGTCATCGCCGCCGGCGGTGAGTCCGAAGCGCGTGGCCCAGGCGGCGAGGCGCCGCGGCTCGGGGTGGCATTGCAACAGCGTCAGACTCATGTGGGCGCCTTCCCTTGTAGGACACCCTCGCAGACCGGGCGCCAGCCGCCATGCACGCCGCTGGTCCAGTTGCGCTCATCGCACAAGTCGATACGTCGGGCACCGGGCAGTTCGCCTTCGCCGGCCGGCCACAACACGCGCGGGCGGGCGTTGGCGGCCAGCGGAGCGGCATCTTGCAGCGCGGCGAGTACGTCGGTCGCGTCGAGCCAGCCCGCGAACAGCGGCGCAACTGGCAGGCAGGGCTTGCGGCCGAGAAACAGCGGGCGCGCGGGCCTCCGCAGCGCCTCGGCAATGCCGTCCAGCGTGGGGGCTTCGTCGGTCGGCTCCAGGCGCAGCGCGACCAGAACGGCGGCGTCGGCGCGATAGTCGCGGTAGCGCAGGTGTTGGCCCTTGTAGGTGCCTTCGCCGCCGGCGCGGCCCTCGGGCCGGCCACTCGTTGTCCAGCCAGCGTCGTCTTTGCGTAACTCGGCGGTCTGGAAATCCGTAAAGCGCACGCCGGAGCGGTCCAGCCGCGCCCCGAACACCAGCCGCGCCTGAAGCCGATCGTGAGCGACTCCAGCCTCGCGCCTCCAGCCCAGCGCGTTGGCGATCAGCCCGGTCAGCATGGATTGAGCCGGGAAGTCGCGAATCACACCGAGGTTGTCGATCGTCTCGCCACCGAAGGCCATCAGGGGGCCTTCGAGGCGGAGCAACAGATGGCGCGCCATCTCAGCACGCGCCGTCGCGAACGATCTGCGCGACCCACTCGCCAAGTTGCGTGAGCGTCGCGCGTTCCGCGGCTGGCACTGAAACCTCGTCCAGCGACAGGAAGCGGCGCGCATTGGGCATACCGTAAGCGGCGTCGAAAGCGGCGATCTCGCTTGCCAGCTTGCTCGCCGCACGGGCACGGATAGTCGCATCGCCCTTGAGGGGCAGCGGGTCGTGATAAGCGGCGGCGAGGCTGCGCGGCTGCCAGTCGCCGGCCTCGACCAGGACGAACTTGGCCCAGTCGTAAGGCGCGGTGGAACCACGCTTCGCGCCGGGGCTCACCGTCGCGATCAGGTGCAGCAAATTTTGTGCGACCTTGCCGGCCAGCCCGCGCTTCTCGGCAGCGGTGCCGGCGGCGAACACATCTTTGGTTGCAATGCCTTCCAGGTTGGCGACGAGTTGCGGCACGTCGACGACCACGTAGCCGTAGTACAGGCCGGAGGCAAGCTCCGTGTCGAAAATGCCGGCGGAGCCGGCACCGTCTTCCTCTTGGGCGAAGTCGTCGACGACGGTGAAGTAGTCGTTTTCGACCTGCGCCTCGTGCACCGTGAAGGCGTGGGCAACGGAGACCGAGGCGTCGCGGTTGGCGAGCGCGTCCGAGGTAACCATGCGGCCGAACAGCGCCGATTCGAGGCCGCTGCCGAGCTTCAGCGCTTCGATGTTCTTCTTCTCGTCCTTCAGGAATTTCGTGATCTGTGCCTTCAGCGCGGCGGGCTCGGCGAAGTCGCTCGCGATTTCGCGGCAGCGGCGTGCGAGGTAGTCGATTTCTTCGTTGCCGAACAGCACCGCCTGGCCGGTTTGCAGCGCCTTGGCGCCCTCCTTCCTTTTGTCGGCCTTGTCGCCAAACAGCGCTTCGAGCAGCGCCTCGGCAGCGGCGAAGGCGCGCACTTCATCGACCCCTTGCTCGACCAGGCGCTGGCGGATCAACTCCGCCACGTAACGCGTGCGCGTGGCCATCGGCTGATCGAGCTTTGCCAGCGCGAAGGCGTCGTCGGCCACGCGCCAGTGGCGCTTGAGGCACTGGGAGGAAATACGCGTACGCACCGCGCTGCCGTAGGGCAGCCGCTTGGCAAGGCCGGCGTCGTCGCGGTTGAGCAGGGCGGCGGGGTAAGTGTGCAGGGTGTGGATCTGGATGAAGCGCGGGAGGCTCATAGTAGTGTCCTGTGCGAGTTCGATCGGTTGAATCGGGTTCAGCGACGGGCGGCCGAGTAGTAGTTGCCGGCGACACGCAGGCGCAGCGTCTCGGCACGTGTTTCGTCGCGGTCGGTGGCGAGGATAAGCGCGCCCAACTCAAGCCAGTTGGGCGCGACGCTGCGGCTCGCCATCAGGCGCAGCAGGCGCGGCACCTGCTGGCGGAAGGCGTCGCCGCGCGCAGTTAAGAGCCGGGTAACGCGGCTCTCCGACACCTCGGCCCGCGCGAGTTGGGCGCCGAGGCGAGCGGAGCTATCGTGGCCGGCTAGCGCCATGCCGTGCGCAAGCAGCGCCCAGCGTTGCCAGGTTTCCGGTGGCCAGTCGTCGGGCGCGATGTCGGCGAGCACCAGCGCACGGGCCAGCGCGCCCAGCTGGTGCGGGCGCGGCGCCTCGGGGTCGAGCCGCGCAAGGGCGGCCTGTTCGCCGTTGTCGAGTGCGGCGGAGTCGCCGCGGAAGTGCTGCTGCCGCGCGATGACCTGTGCCAGTCGGGCGAGCGGGGACGCGGTTGCTGTCGTGTCGGTTTCGGTCATGACGCGGCCTCCTCTGCCGCAGGCTGTGATCGGAGGTGCTGTGCGAGCGCCGGAAAATGCTTGTCATCGCGCAAGGCGCCGTGAAAGTAGGACAACGCCCGCGAGCAGGCGCGGTAGCGCCGCTCGCCGCATTGCGGGCCGATCGCGAATGCGCTGCGCAGTACTGCTTCGGCGCGCCGGGCCAGACCGATCAGCCAAACCAGACGCTCGGCGTTAGCGTCGTCGGCTTCGATTTCGCAGTTCAGGTCGTCGAAGAATCGCGCGTCCTCGTTGCGCTCAAATCGCGAGCAGAGGACGTTTGCCTTAGTCTTGATGCCGTCTGGTGCGTCGCTGATCTTCTTTCGCTCCTTGCCAGCGTCGATGAGCACGACAAGCGCAGGCCACAATACGAACTTGCGCAATTTGGCGATGGCGTCAACGCGCTCCGTCGCTATCTTGGCGGGCAGGTCGGTGTGTCCGCTCCGCAAGAAACCGATTGCCTTGCGTTCGAGAGGAATGCGCCGTTCGTGATACCCCTCCGTCCCACCCTCGCCGCGCGCAATCCCTTGTGCAAGTACGGTGATACCCGATGAACTATCTTCTTTGCGCAGCGCTTGCGCGACCGACTTCCGGTACTTGGAACCCCAGATCAGTTCGGCCGCGACGTCATAGCTGAAACCCCTCGCCGTAAGTTTGAAACTCCTTTCTTCGGCGAAATTGATCGGCATCCATGGGTCACCCATGATTCCGTTGCGAGCCTTTGCATCGACCCGTCGTACCTTGCTGGTCGTATCGTATGCGTGAGCGATCTGCCCATCCTTAGCCCACAACCGGACGCGCCGACAGATTTCAATGAAGAAGGGATCCAGCTCCGAAATTGCCAGGCTACTTGTTCCGTCCCACATCGGGAGCCAGAGTAACGCCACGCCTAAATCGCTTTTCAGTCCAATCGTCTCGGCTATTTCGTCCCGCGCATCGCGCAAAGCGGCTACGTCGCGCCGCCAACGCGTACCGACATTGCCCAAGGGTGCAATTCCCACAGAAGGCCGATTCCCGTAACCACTATTCATGCGCGAGATTCCGTACTTTCCATTGCCCATCACGCCCTCTTGAGTCTGCAGGCTCACCAGCGCAAACAGCCAGTCGTCCGTCTCCGCCCGCCGCATCCGCTCGCTCTTCAGGTCGTGGTTCTTCGACGTGACCAGCATATCGAGCGCATCGGGGGTGGCGATGTCCTTCCAGCCGTCGAGCTTGCCGGCTGGCACCGGCGCTTGCAGGAATGCCGGCTTGTCGTGCGGGGCGAGCAGGCAGAAGGCGCTACCGTCCGGGTGGTCCGGAGTCAGTGCGAGCACGGCGCTGCGCCAATCGGCTACATTGTCCCAAGGCTCGGTCTCGTCGGCTTGGTGTAGCGCGAGCGCGGCCAGCTGCACCAGCAGGGCGTGCCAAGGGTGGCGCTGGTGCGGGCGCAGCGCCGGGTAGTCGCGGACGGCATCGCGGTCGAGGGCGACGAAGAGTTCGGGCAGCGAGAGCCGCCGCGCCTGGCCTCTGGGGTCGCGGATGCGGATCAGGGACTCGTCCAGTAGGTTCAGGCGGGGGCTGTCCATGCGTCACTCCGGGGTGGCGGTTGGCGGGAGTTTTTCGAGGCCGAGGCGGCTGTAGCGGTAGTGCGCGTCGCCAAGGTGGAAGCGGAAGCCGCCCGGTTCGGCGGCGATGTTCTCGGGAAGCGCCTCGGGCGGCAGGCTGCGCGGCAACAGGTGGTGCCGGATCGGTAGTTCGCGGACGGCCCGCCCAAAGGGGCCGAGCAGGGGCGCGTCGAATTCGACCACGCGGTCGGCGATGCCCAGACGGGTGGCGAGTTTTACCTCATCGGGGAAACCGAGTTCGGCGAACGCAGTGTCCAGCGGCAACAGTCCAAGCTTGGCGCTGGTGCGGCGGGCACCGGTATCGCCGTCGATCTGCTGAGCATGGGTCGCCCAAGCTTCGCCCAGCGACTCGAAGGGGCGCAGCGCTTCCGGGTGCGTAGCGGACTCGACCAGCCGCCGGTTATCGGCCGGGATACGGACCTGCGACTCAGCGGCGATCAGTCGGCGCGTGGCTTCGAGGATGCGCACATCGGCATACACGCCCCCTCCGTCGCGGAAGCGGCCGAGGCCATGGCGGGGGCGAGCAAGGCAGGGGGAAAGGTCACCGCCCTCGGGCGTCAGCACGAGCACGCGTGCCTCGCAAAATGCGGCGGGACGTGCCTCGGCGGGGCGAAGGTGGCGGTGCAGGCGGCCGATACGTTGCAGCAGTACGTCCATCGGACACAGGTCGGTGACAAGGAAATCGGCGTCCAGGTCCAGGCTCTGCTCCAGGGTCTGCGTGCCGACCACGATCAGCGGGCCGCTCGGGCGATCCTTGCCGAGCTGCGCTTCGACCTGCGCGTCAAGCATCGGCCGGTCTTCGCGCGAAAAGCGGCTGTGATGCAGCGTGACGGTGTTCGCAACGCGGAACAACCAGTTCGGGCCCGGCGCGGTCGCTTCCAGTGCCGCGAGTGTCGCGACTGCGGCCGGAACTGTGTTGCGGATCACCAGCACGCGCGCGCCCAGCGTGGCGACCTCGAGCGCGAGGGCCGCAATGTGCTGCGGGTCGTCGATAGCGTCCTCGCAGCGCCACGTGATGCGCTTTTCGCGCTGCGCGCCGGTTGTAGCACGCAGGCCCGTGGCGTCGCTGATCGCCGGGTAAGCCAGAGCGCTCGCTTGGGCGAGCGTCGGAAGCTGCCGCGCCTTGCGCTTGCCGGCAGCGAGGTAGCGCGTGCGGGCTGCCGCGCCGAGCGTCGCCGACAGCAGCAGCGTGTGGCCACCGAGCGCCGTTTGCGCGTTGATGAGCTGTTCGAGCAGCACGCCCATGTAGGCGTCCGACGCATGCACCTCGTCGATGACCAACAGCGAACGCGCGGCGAGCGCGTGGCGCAGGTGGGCATGCTTGACTTGCAGCGTGCCCAGCAGGGCCTGGTCGACTGTACCGACGGCCACCGGCGCGGCGAGGAAGCGCTTGGCGGTCTCGCCCGCCCAGCGCCGGCCAGCTTCGGCGTCGGATGGCTCGTCGCTCCACAGCACCTTGAAGTCGGGCAAGGGACGTGCCGTTTCGCCATCAACCGCCGCGTAGCCTGAGAGCGCGCGCACCGCGACCGGGGCGCCGTCGGGCCAGACGCGCGCGAGCGCGTCGCACACGCGCTTGTAGACCTGCGTGGCGGCGACGCGAGTGGGCAGCGCGAAGTAGAGGCTATCGACTTCGCCTCGCGCAAACAGGTGTAAATAGCGCCACAGCGCAGCTTCGGTTTTGCCGCTGCCGGTCTCGGCTTCGAGCACGACGACCGGGCCCATAGCCTCGTCGGCCATCGCGGCCTGGGACGGGTAGGGTGCGGACGCGTCGAACACTTCGCCGAAGTCAAGCGCGGCCTTGAGTTGCTGCCGAAATGGCTCGGCGTCCAGGCCGATGTCGCGCACCGCGATGTGGGCCAGCCGGCGGCTTTCGGCGAGGCGGTCTTCGCCCTGGTCGGAAAACCGGAAGAACCTCGTGTCCGAACCGAGCCAGTCCGCCAACTGCACTAGGCCGGCGAAGCAGTGCGCGAAACGCGGCGAGTCGGGCAAAGGCGATCCGCCTTCAAGGAAGGCCTCAGGGACAAAACGCTGCAGGGCGACGCCGACGCGGGCGAGTTGTTCAGCGGGGTCGTAGCCTTCGCGCGCCATCCAGTGAATCCGCGCGTTGAACCAGTCGGGCGCGTTGCAGATCGGGCGGCCGTGGTGCGCGATGCTGGCGCGTAGCAGTCCGCCCATTGTCTCGTCAGTGCCCCAGTCCGACATTGCTGCCATCGGTAGGCGTAGCAATAACGTGAGGGCCTCGCCGCAGTCGCCGATCGCTCCCTCGAGCAACGCGATGGCTTCTGCGCCATGACCGGCCTTCAGCCAGCCGCGCGGGCGTTCCGCGTCCAGCCAGCGTTTGGCCTGAAATCCGGCGTTTGCTTTGCCAAGGTCATGGAGGAAAACGAGGGCGGCGAGCCGCGCAATGTCGCGCTCGTCGAGCGCGCGCCCTGCGGCAGCTTCGAGGGAGCGGCGGACAGCCCGGCAAGTGCACAGCGCCTCGAAAACCGCCGCGACGTCCGCCAAATGATCGACCAGAGGATGCCACCCGATACCGTTGTGGGAACGACTCAGTTTGCCAAATGCCGATGCTTCGGTCAGATTCTGGCCCATTTGACTTCGTTGATGTGACTCCAGTTGCTTCAACCGCTTGGCGATGCCGTTGCGCGACATTCTGCTTTGATTATCCACTTTGAGAATGCCCAAGTGAATTCTATCCGCCTATCGCTGGCGCTGGGTCATTGTGGGATTGGGATATTGCGTTGCGCGGAACCGGTCGGGCAACGGAGGCGCAAGGAGGAAAACGATAGTGTAAGGAGCGCTTTTGCGGCCCTATGTGGCTGATGATCTGACCGCCGGCTCCGGACGATGAGTAGGCGGTCAGCCTGGAGACTCGACCGGCAGCTTGAAGAAAGGAAAGCTGCCTTGTGGCATGGGAATGTCACTAGGCCTTTCTGGGTCGCCTGTAGCCAAATGAAAGGCGCGCGTCATGTTGCGGCTTCGCGTTCCTGAACGGCCATTGGCATTCCCCGGGATGGCAATTTGCTGCATTGCCACCAATGGATGGCCGGTCCGACCGGGATCGAGGCTAGGATATGGTCCGATTGCGTTGGCATCGAGCTGGCGCGTGCGCGAAGAACGCGTCAGATCGTCGCGGCGTTCTCGTGAAGGATCACCTTGCCGTCGGTTTCCTCGATCAGGCCGTGCACATTCAGATCCTTCATGACGCGGCTGACCATTTC
>WBZP01004205.1_pt1 | contig 10176 bp, 7 predicted proteins | sample 5204301 | NCBI WGS metagenome assembly WBZP01 (sample SAMN12412401, study PRJNA552823) | activated sludge metagenome | isolation source: activated sludge from nitrification reactor of wastewater treatment plant... | place: USA: Pennsylvania | collected 2017 | reverse complement strand
ACGTCCACCACCGCATCGTCCGTATCGCTCACCGTGCCACTGAGCGGCGTCGTCCCCGTCGCCGTCGCCACGTTGGTCGTATCGCTCGTCACATTGATCGTGGCCGTCAGCTCTTGGCTGGCACCTGCCGCCAGGCTCGCTATCGTCCCCACCGTCACGTCGTCGCCCGTCGCCGCCGTCCCGCGGTCGTCCACCACCGTCACGTCACTCAGCGCCACATCGCCGGTGTTCGTCACCGCGTAGTGATAGACCACATCGCCGCCGAGCGTCTGCAGGGTCGCCCCATCCGTCGCCGTCCCCGCCGTCTTCACCACCTGGATCGCCGGATGTATGACGTCCACCACCGCATCGTCCGTATCGCTCACCGTGCCACTGAGCGGCGTCGTCCCCGTCGCCGTCGCCACGTTGGTCGTATCGCTCGTCACATTGATCGTGGCCGTCAGCTCTTGGCTGGCACCTGCCGCCAGGCTCGCTATCGTCCCCACCGTCACGTCGTCGCCCGTCGCCGCCGTCCCGCGGTCGTCCACCACCGTCACGTCACTCAGCGCCACATCGCCGGTGTTCGTCACCACGTAGTGATAGACCACATCGCCCGCCAACGTTGTCAGGGTCGTGCCATCGACTGCGTTGCCAGCGGTCTTCACCACCTGGATGGCTGGGGCAGGAACAAAGGCTACAGGATTGTGAAAATCAGACTCGTCGGTCGCCCCAGGATCGTTCGTCCCCTGGGTGCCGACTACGGCGTTGGGAGCAGTATTGGTAATGGTTTGCACGCGGGTCGCATCTGGATCTAAGGAATAGCCGGCAGGCGCAACTGTTTCAGTGATCGTGTAGGTGCCGAATTTGAGATCGTTCAAAAGGAGCTGCCCTGCATTGGGATCGCGGTCAATATCCGTGTCGCTCGTGACACCATCAGTGTCATCGACCACGGTAAGTGAGCCAGTGCCCGTTGTCGGGTCCGGCGTAACTGTGAAGGTTGCACCTCCTTGAAGGGCGTTTGTATCCGCAGCGCGCTTCTCCCACGCCAGACTGGTCTCAACTACCACACCGCCTTGAAGGCTGCGATCGCCCGCACCTAAGTCATCATCTCCGGCGTTCTTCGTGCCGTTTCCATCATTGTCAACAAAGCCCTCCCCTTTCATATGAAAGGACGCACCCGGAGCATCGGCCGCACCGTTGTCAGGCCCAGCGTATTGATTGTCACGCGCGAGGTGGCCTCCCCAGAAAACTCCCAAATCGACGTTTCCTTCTTTCAGCGTCCCATCGCCATCACTTCCCAAATCCAAGATCAACGAAATCTTCTTCTCAATACCATTATCCAAAATAGTTGGAGCTGACACAGAAACCAGACTTACACCGAAATTGCTTGCGACACGTAAATTACCCCCTGTATCGAGCGTAATATTGGGATCGTCAGGAATTGCTACATTCAATAAATTCGTGCTTGAGGTTAGACCAAACCCGGCTGGTATGGAGGCACTGTTGGCACCAAAGCGAATGGCATCAGTGAGAGTCACACTGGCATTATCGCTGGTCAGAAAGTCATAGGTATTATCGCCCGCCGTGTTGGTGAACTGATAGACGATATCGAGATGGACTCGTCCCCCTTCTTGTGCATCAGCGATTAAATAGCGGAAGGGAATACTATCGCCCTCCACGTAGTCGGAATTAATGTCATTAAGGCTGCCAGTTTGGTATTGACGGTTGCCCGCTGTATCAAGGTCATTAGCGTATTGGCTTAGTGTACTGCCAAAGGCATCCGTAAACATCGTTGTTGCTGTAACGTCCCCTGCACCACCAAACACCCCATCACCATCAGTGTCCTCAGTCGCGGTCAATTCCAGTTTACTGTTCTGGGCGTCCTCCGGAACTTCCCATACTGCCGATATGGTTCCGTTGCTGCCAACCAGCACAGACCAAGCCACATAATTAATGTCGTCGCCGGTCCCTTTAATGCCGTCTGCTCCAAAATTGATGATTTTAAATTCAACGGTGCGACCGCTGGTAAAATCGGTACCCGCGATTTTGACTGTTTCACCGACAGCGTAGTCTTGCTTGTTAGTATAGACTGATGCCATGAGACCCTCCGTTTAAGGTTAATGATTTCAGATTCAAACTCTTCTCGATCACGATCTTGCCTTGATTCATTACCCTAGGCGCTCCATTGCCCTGGTTCGCTCCCAACTTGCCGCAATAAAAAAGGCTGACAGCCCATGTGGACTATCAGCCTTCGTGCCGCCAGTTGGTGCGGACCAACTACGTGTCGATCTGGCTAGAGACTATGTGTCCTACTGAGGGGCGACGACTGGCCCCTGGTGCCGTGGGTGTAATTCCTGATTCACGGCTACGCTCTGTACCCCCCCTTGCGAGAAACGAATTGTGACGGTCCCTGTGATTTTCTTCCCTGCAAGCAACCGGAGCGTCTGCTCTACCCATTGAAGGGTTGGCTTGGGAAGGGTTGGCTTGGCGACTTCCATTTTTACCTTAGAATAGCCTTCAACTCTGATAGGCGCACCAGACACGCAGGAAACCGCCGCCTCCATCAGGCGGCATGATACATACAGAACATGAGTGGGTTTTGTCAATATACGTAAGCATACAGCTGTCAGCATTCCTAACTACGTTATATTTGACTTCTGAGCATCGCGCGCATCGGCCGCACCCTACCATTGACCTTGTTACCGCAAGTGGGATGTGTGAATCATGTTCATCCCTTGCATTTCTCCTTGCGACAGGCACCTTACTACACTCCCCATCACCTTCTGGCCCAAGAGTGCCGGGAGCGTTCTCCTTATTCTGACAGGACATTCGGTTCGTGGCGGTCCTAGAACAAGCGAGTTTCATGCCAGCACCCGAAAACTCCACGCTCTTCACCGTCGCCTACATGGATGACCATCAGCTTCCTCAGGAAGCGGCCTAACCTCTCGTATTCGTGACGTCTGCTTGCCTTGCTTGTGAAGCTCCGGCTCACTGACCCAAAGGTCACATGCGGCAATATTCTTCCAGTACGGAAACTTGTATCCAAGAAGATGCTGAATCTTTTTCGATTCACTCGATCTGCACAGCATCTGATGGAGAGGAGGATGGCTGGAAGATGTTACAAGGCGGAGGTGCAAGACCCTGTCCGACCCACACCATGGCTGACATGCAGGCTTTTGTAGGGCTATGGAGAACCGACGGCCAATGTGGCACAGCCTGATCCGGCAAGAGGCTCTCGCAGGTTCAATCGCAAAGCGCAGAGATGCTCTAGGTTTTAGCGAATAGAGTGGTGCGGTAGATCTCGGAGAATCAAGGCCTTCTCACACCTTGTCAGACCCGACGCTGCCCCACGGACGATGACTACGGTCCCGTTATCGCCAGATTGATCAGCACGCCTTCTCTTAATCCCGTATCACTCACCAAACATTCGTTCTGCCCCAGCGTCTCCATAATCGTCCGGATAATGATTGCGCCGGCGGCGATGACTTCTTCGCGATTCTTTTCCAAGCCAGGAAGTTCAACTCGCTCGGACTTCGTCCTGCAGAGGAGGGTATGCTCCAGTTCTCGAATGGTTTCCAACTTGAGCCCATAGTTGTGGATTCGAGCCGGCTCATAGATCGGCAGCTTCTGAGCCATGGCGGCGAGAGCAGTGATCGTTCCTGCCGTCCCAACGAATCTCGCCTGCCGATAGTCGCCCATATTCGCCACAGCTGCTTTTGTCTCTCGCGCCACCCACTCGCGCGCCTGCCTGACTTCCTCATCAGTCGGAGGATCATGGCGCAAGAGACGCTCGCAGAGACGGACCACGCCGATATCGATCGAGTAAACGATTGGCTTCTGCCCTACCCGATCGAGAATGAATTCCGTACTCCCGCCACCGATGTCCAATGCCAGGATATCTGTCACCCCAATCGGCAAGCCGGAACGAATGCCGAGCAAGGTCCGTCGCGCTTCTTCCTCACCCGAGATGAGTTCGACCTGAAAGCCACATTCTGCGTTGACTCGATCCAAAAACTCCCCTCGATTGCTCGCATCGCGAACGGCACTCGTGGCCACGACAGCGGTCGCTTGAACTTGATGACTATCGATGACCTTCCGCCATTCTTGGAGACAGTGAATCACTCGATCCATCGCCGCCGGACTTAGTCGTTTCGATTGATCAACGCCTTCTCCTAGTCGGAGAATACGCCGTTCAGAGCGAAGTTCTTTGAGACGATTCCCGGGGGTATGCTCTGCAATCAATACACGACAGGTGAGAGTTCCGATATCGATACCGGCCAGTCGTCGCGTACGCTTCGCTGTCTCGCTCATTGCTCGTTCCGAATGGCATCCATCTCAGCTTCCATTTTTTTCTGCGACTCCTTCACAGCCTCGACCTCTTTGACGAGGCGCACAATCTCGGCATCGTAGACAACACGCTCGGCCGTTTCGCCACGCTCCTTGATATCAACGGCCCGTTCGCCAATATCCTTGTAGAGATCGGACAGTTGCCGATCTAGCTTGCGAAGTTCCAACCGGATGCGGAGTAGTTCCGTCTCTTCCAGCGCCCGCCCCGCTGCATGGACAGTCCCGAGACGAAGCGTTGCGATCCCCGTCCGCAGATCGTCCTTTATCCGTTGAAAGAGTCCCATTATTCGCCTAGCTTATCGATCCGAGCTCGAGCTTCTTCTCCCACTTGCGGAGCATGGCCTCGCGCAGCCCCTGATGGGCTGGTTCTTTCAATCCGGGATCAGCTTGTAGCAACGAAAACGCCTCCTGTTTGGCCTGCTCCAGCAGCTCACCATCGCGCACCAGATTGGCGACACGAAACTCCGGCACCCCCCACTGCCGCAGCCCAAAGAACTCACCCGGTCCCCGAATGCGCAGATCGTCCTCGGCAATGACGAACCCGTCGTTTGACCGGACGAGCGCCTCCAGCCGTTCCCTTGCCAGCGACATTGGTTCTTCACTGCCCAGGGTCCGTCTGCTCGATTCCGTTTTCCCCCGTCCTAAGTTCTGCGCCATCAGTAGACAATAGGCTTGATGGTTGCTCCGTCCGACTCGACCACGCAATTGGTGCAACTGCGCGAGTCCGAATCGTTCGGCATGTTCAATCAAGATGACCGTCGCGTTCGGCACATCCACTCCGACCTCAATGACGGTCGTGGCGATCAACAGCTGAATGGTACCCGCCTTAAAGTCAGCCATCACCGCTTCTTTTTCAGACGCCTTCATGCGTCCATGCAACAGACCGACACGAAATTCAGAAAATTCTCCATTCTGTAACTGTTCGGCGCCCTGCAGCGCAGCTTGAAGGTCGACCTTCTCCGATTCCTCCACCAGGGGATAGACGATGTAGGCTTGTTTTTCAGCCAGCAATTCATCACGCACAATCTGGTAGGCCCTCCGCCGTTGTCCCTCACTAAACAGGAACGTCCGCACCGGCTTCCGTCCCGGGGGCAGGGCATCAATGGTCGAAATATCAAGGTCACCGTAGACGGTCATCGCGAGCGTTCGAGGAATAGGAGTCGCGGTCAACACGAGTACGTCCGGTCTATAGCCTTTTTCAATCATTGCCTTCCGCTGCAATACGCCAAACTTGTGCTGTTCATCGATGACCGCCAAGCCCAGGTTCTTGAATGTGACACCTTGCTGCAGAAGGGCATGGGTCCCGATCGCCACCTGGACATCTCCCGCAGCCAGCTGCTCAACCTGCACATTCTTGATCGAGGCTTTCTCACCACCACGCATCAAAACCGTCCGCAGCCCCAAGGCCTGTAACATTCCTGAAAGGTTGCGATAGTGTTGTTCCGCAAGGATCTCCGTCGGAGCCATCAAGGCCGCCTGATAGCCTGACCCACAAGCCATGACGATGGCCTGTAATGCAACAGCCGTCTTGCCTGAGCCCACGTCACCCTGGACCAATCGATTCATGGGGCGTGGCGAAATCATGTCTCGAAATATTTCTCGAATGACTCGTTCCTGCGCCGTTGTGAGGTGAAACGGTAAGAGACTCGTCAACCGTGCGAGCAGCGGGGTCCTGGGATTGAACCGGATCTCCTTCCGTTCGTCATGGACCGACCGATGTCTGGACGCTAACGCCAGTTGCAACAGTAATAGCTCCTCAAACGCCAACCGTCGATGGGCCGCCGTCTTTCCTCGCTCCAATAGATGGTCGTCAGTTCCCGCCTTTGGGAAATGAACATCCTGGAATGCTTCATTGATCGAGACCAACCGCTGTCTCGAGCGCAGCGACAGCGGCACATGATCGATGAGATCCATCCCATGGTCCGTCAGGAGGTTCCGCACGAGCACCCGCATCTGACGAGACGTCCACCCTTTGGTTTCATGATAGACAGGAACAATTCGGCCGACATGCAGCGCCGATTCCCCCCCTTCTCCGACGATCTCGTACTGTGCGACGTCCATGCGAGGCACCATCCAGTCTCGTCGACCAGAGATCACCCGCCCACTCAACATCACGCGAGTTCCAACCGTCAGGACATCTTCCAGGTAAGGCTGATTGAAGAACACCACCTGTAGGCGACCGGACTGATCTTCGATGCCGACCTCCAGCATGCTCAGCCGTCGATTTCTTGTCCGTTTTGCGTCGCACTTCCCAACTATCCCGCAAATTGACGCCACCATCCCCGGAACAAGATTTCCGATCGGAGTCATCACCGATCGATCTTCATACCGCCAAGGGATGGTCCAGAGTACATCTTCTACCGTGTCGATACCCAGCCGTTGCAAGACAGTGGTGCGTTTGGGTCCAACCCCCTTGGCAAATCGAACAGGCAGTCGCCAGAGGTCGGACCGCTCCTCATCAATCGATTCGCTCACATGGATCGATCGCGTCGGCAAGGCCTTCGGACTGGCAGGCTGCTTCGAGGCCTTTCGAAGTGCCTGGATGTGCGCCCCCGCTACATGCAATCGACGACGCTGTTCATCCAGAGAAAGGGATGATGAAAAATCGACGAAGAGGTCACGGAGTGAAATCAAACGAGCTTCGATCGTCCTAGGATACGTCTGTTGGCGAAGAGCCGACAGGACTTGAGTGGAGATGAAATCACTCAGATTGGTGATGGTCTTGAGATGGACACCCTCATCTCGACTTGCGAATTCAATAGGCCGGGCAATGCGATCCAGCCACTCCTGAAACGGCACCAACGGACTCGATTCAGCCTCCGTCTGCATATGGTGGAGGATCGTAGCACAGCATAGTTCATGGCACAACGCAGCTGGCGAGCATACGTCGATCTTATCCGCTGCTTTTTCTAGATTGCTTGGTCACATTTTCCTAGGGTGCTACACTCCTGCCAGACCCATATGTACCGACGCAATATTCGCCACATCCTGATCCCGCTTGCCATCGGTCTGGCTCTCCTAGTCGGGTACAACCTCTTTCTGAAACCGCTCCATCCCTCACTGACGATGAGTCCAACGGAAACCGTGGAATCCGTCCCTCCCCCACCAGCCCCTCCACAAAGCACGCCATCCGAAAGCGACTCCCGATACGTTCGCACCCTCGATCAGACCGTCATCCCACCTACCCCACATCAGGCGCTGTTGGAAGGAATTCGTGATGAAGTCGAAAAGCACAATCTCTCCCTGGCAGAAAACAAACTGAAGACACTCCCGGCCTCCGTTCTATCGGATGGACAATCCAAACCCTTCGTCGCCATCCTGTGGAACAATCTCGGGTTGCAGCAAGAACGTCTCCAAGGTACACGAGCTTCAATCGGTGCGTTTAAGAAGGCAGCGGAACTCGATGACACAAACTCCGTCATCCTTATGAACCTGGCCCAAGCCTACTGGGAACAGCGCGACCGCGCACTAGATGCGGAGTTCTTGACGAAATTGATGAAGGTAGCCCCGGGCGAACCTTTCCCTCATCTTGCCATGGCTGATTTACTGCAGGAGCAGGATGATCTGAATGGCGCAGCCACGCACTTGGCCCAAGCCACCCAACGGGCAAAGCAAGACCCGGCACTCCGATCCTATCTGGCCATCGTCACGGAACGAGTTCAGCGCACACAATCGGTTGAATCTCGCATGACCGCACGCAGCAGCACTCATTTTGTCGTGAAATTCAATGGAGAGGAAGACCACACCACTTGGACGTCGGTGTTGGAGATTCTCGAGGAGGCTTATCGGGATATCGGCCAGAAGTTTGGGCATTTCCCGACCAAGCCCATCATGGTCGTCCTCCACGCAAAAGAATCATTCCAAGGTTCGACTGGCAGCCCTGCGTGGGCCGATGGGCTCTATGACCCCACGCTCGGACGCATCCAAATTCCCACACAGGGAGCCACCACAGATCGGAAATGGCTCGCTACTGTGCTCCGTCACGAATACGTCCATGCCCTGCTCCATGACCGTTTAGGATCACATGCCGGAGCACTCCCAACCTGGTTGAACGAAGGCCTCGCCATGCAATTGGCTGGAGATTCATGGCCGGATCTCGATGAGGCCATACATGGCGAGCTGAAGGTGATTCCGTTGGCTTCTCTGGAAGGGCCATGGGGCGCATTCACAGCCGAAGCTTCAACTGTGGCCTACCTAGAAGCGAATTCGGCAACCCACTATTTGATGGAGCGATGGGGCATGGCGCGCGTCGACGACCTTGTGAAAGCCTTCCAGGCGAAGGCCTCCGTCGCAACCGCATTCCAGGACAAACTATTGATTTCGTATGAACAGTTCCAACGTCAATGGCTTGAGCGCTTCGAGCAGGCTCATTCGTAACCTCCCCCGTGCCTTGTTCTTCTATGGATCAAGCCAGTATACACCGTCAAATCAGCACGGGAATCGATTCATCCTGCGGCTGATGTGGCCAGACGGGAAGTAAATCGGCTTGATCATTCAGCGACCCTTGGGCGCCCTCCTCAGACTCCCGCTGAGACAATTGATCTTCCCAGATAATCTTCTTCCCGCTTGGATCATACATACGAATCATGAATTCGAACCTGTGGGAGCTGTTTGCCGAAACTCGACCCAACATCGTGGACCGATCCGCAATCGAATGGAGATGCGGAGTTTCACCCAGCACCGTCGTAAACTCATCCTCCCAGACGAGAGAGCCGGTTACCACGTCTACCGCACGCAACAAGAATTTCGGCTGTTCGGTTGCCTGCCGCTCCGCGCGGATTCTCGTGATGGTGGCGTGACTAAACTTTCGAGTTGAAATGGTTTGTCCCCCACCCTTTCCGTCAGGTTGCACGAGGTTGAGTCGCCCTTCCCATTGGAATATCCCGGTATTCGCATCGTAAACCCGCAAGACGAAGTTGGAGAGGTCTGTAGCCCCTTGTCCGATACCACCTGCAAAAATACGAGCCCCCTCTTTCCTTCCCGTTCCATCACCTTCCTTGACCGTCAGTTCATAGACATCATCGGATATGATCGCACCTGAGTCAGCTTCATAGACCTTTACCGAAATTGCGGACACGGAACCGATCTGATAACCGAACCCGGCCGCCACAATCGCCCTTTTTTCCGTAGTGACGACGTCACCCCAAGCCAGATCATTTCCACCGTAGAAACTCCATAACCCAATAACGGCTACAAGACTCAGGATCCTTGAACAACCAAGTCCTAAGACCCGTTGCTTTTCATCTACGGAATGAGTCGAGTGGTGACAACCTTTCGAAACATCAGATGTTTGCGGCATGTATCCTCCTCAGAATGTGGATGCATTCTGATAGAGGGCTGGCGGCCGGTAAATTCCTCACTGATGGGATGAATCCCCTCTAAAGAGAGGGAACGAGACAAAACAACTTGGCGGTGATTGAGCCTATCGCCTGGCAGGTTGAGCGACGCCGAACCATCGATACCGATAGCGGGCTATGAGGCGATGGCCCCATCCCGCCAACTGCCGTACCCTGCCGATCCGTAACCCCCACTGCATCAGCGTCCCGCCAGGCAGATGGGGAAGAAGAAGGGAAAATGCATCAAGCGCCTGCAGAATCTTTCCGGAAGGTTGGATGAGGAAAGCTGTCTGAGGTCGACCAAGACGATATCGATGCCCAATAACAGTTACAGTTCTGGCCGCTTCGCTCTGATAGGCGACGAATCTGATACCCGTTCTTGTTTGACTAGGGCGTGTCATCAGTTAGCGACGCGATAGGTTTCTGGATTCACAAGAGACGTTGACTATGATTCACTATTCATGGGCCTTGGGAGGGGCTTATGTATGGCGAAAAGACGCTATGCGTTGCGTGA
>WBZP01007877.1_pt1 | contig 10178 bp, 13 predicted proteins | sample 5204301 | NCBI WGS metagenome assembly WBZP01 (sample SAMN12412401, study PRJNA552823) | activated sludge metagenome | isolation source: activated sludge from nitrification reactor of wastewater treatment plant... | place: USA: Pennsylvania | collected 2017 | reverse complement strand
GAACTCGCCGGTGGTCAGGGAGAGCTGCTTGCCGTCGCGGGCCAGCTGGCGGGTGCCGAGATTGACGCTGATGCCGCCGAAGCGGACTTCGCCCGCGTCGGCCGCCGGCGCCCCGGCCGGCGGCGGCGCGGCCCGGCGGCGCAGCACGGCATGGATGCGCGCCACCAGTTCGCGGGGATTGAAGGGTTTCGGCAGATAGTCGTCGGCGCCCATCTCCAGGCCGACGATGCGATCGACGTCGTCGCCCTTGGCGGTGAGCATGATGATCGGCAGGTCCTCCTTGGCGGCGCGCAGCCGGCGGCAGACCGACAGGCCGTCCTCGCCGGGCATCATCAGATCGAGCACCAGCAGGTCGTAGCGTTCCCGCGCCAGGGCCTTGTCCATCGCCGCCGCGCCGTCGGCAGGCTTGACCGCGAAGCCCTGCTCGCCCAGGTAGCGGGTGAGCAGCTCGCGCAGGCGCTGGTCGTCGTCGACGACGAGAATCTTGGTTTTGCCATCGGTCATGGGACGAATCCTACCGGGAGCCGCCGTCACTGGCCAGCCCGCTGCCGGCAGCGGTAACAAAGTTTTACAAACTGCCCGGCGTCGCACACAGTCTGCTTACAAAGCCCGCCTACGATGCCCTCAACGCCTGCCGCAACAGGCGTCGATAAACCCGAAACATCGTCAAAGGAGAGTGAAATGAAACCCCTGTTCTTCAGCATGCTGGTGGCCGGCATGGCCACCTTCTGGCTGGCGGCGCCGGCCCAGGCTCGACCCCACGACCCGGGCGTGAATGCCCGCCAGCACCACCAGCAGCAGCGCATCGGCCAGGGCGTGCGCTCGGGCCAGCTGACCCGCGGCGAAACCCGTCGCCTGGAGCGCGAGCAGCGCCACATCAACCGCGAAGAGCGCCGCTACAAGTCCGATGGCGTGCTGACCCGCGCCGAGCGGGCCGACCTGCATCGCGACCAGAATCGCGCCAGCCGCCACATCCGGCAGGAAAAGCACGATGGCCAGCGCCAGGGGTGGCACAATAGCGCCAATCGCGACCCCGGCGTGAATGCCCGCCAGCACAACCAGCGCGAGCGTCTGCAGGACGGCTGGCGCGACGGCAGCCTGACTCGCAGCGAGCGCCATGATCTGCGCGACGAGCAGAAGGCCATCCGTACCGAGGAACGCGCCTACAAGGCGGACGGAGTGCTGACCCGCGCCGAGCGTCAGGACCTGCAGCAGGACCTGAGCGCGGCCAGCCAGCACATCTACCAGGAAAGGCACGACGCCGAGCGCCGCTTCTGAGCGCCGCTCGGCAGGACACCCGAAAAGGCAGGAATGGGAATCATGAAACGCTTTGCAGCCCTTGCGGGTGTCCTGCTTGCCCTGGCCTTCAGTTTTCCGGCGCAGGCCCAGCCCGGCGACGGATCCCGCCGCTTCGAGCGCAATCAGCAGCAGCGCGAGCTGCGGCGAGAAGAATGGCAGCGTCGCCAGCAGGAGCGCCAGGAGCAGGAAGGCCGCCCGGGCCGGCTCACGCCGGAAGAGCGTCAGCAGCTGCGCCGCGACATCCGCGAGCACGGCCGCGACGTCTATCGCCCGCGCCAGCGCCGCTTCTGAACTTTCCGGCCTTTGCAGAAAGGGAGACGCCCATGTGCCGTCTGCTTGCGCTTCTGCTCATCCTGTTCGCACCGCTGGCCCAGGCCGCCGCGCTCGGCGCGGCCGATGCCCGCCACCTGCTGAACCGCGCCGGCTTCGGCGCGACAACGCAGGAAATCGCCGACTTCGCCCGCCTGGCGCGCGCCGAGGCCGTCGAACGTCTTCTCGCCGGCGCGGTGACCGAAGCACGCACCCCCTTGCCGGCGGGCGTCGAGGATTACGTTCGTCCTTCCCGCCTTCGCGGCCTGTCCGACGAGGAGAAGCAGGCGCTGCTGCGCACCCAGTTCGAGATCGGCGTCGCGCTGCGCGGCTGGTGGCTCGAGGAGATGCTGAGCACGCCTTCGCCGCTCAGCGAACGCATGACGCTCTTCTGGCACAACCATTTCGTCTCCAGCCAACAGAAGGTCAAGTCGGCCCGCCTCATGGCGCAGCAGAACCGGCTGTTGCGGCGCCACGCGCTGGGCAACTTCGGTGCGCTGCTGCACGCCGTGGCCAAGGACCCGGCGATGATCGTATACCTCGACTCGGCCACCAGCCGCAAGGAGCAGCCGAACGAGAATTTCGCCCGCGAGGTGATGGAGTTGTTCACCCTGGGCGAGGGTCATTACACCGAGCGCGACGTGAAGGAGGCGGCGCGTGCCTTCACCGGCTGGAGCATCGAGCCGGAGACGGGCGAGTTCAAGTGGCGGCCCTTCATCCACGATCGCGGAGAGAAGACCGTGCTTGGCCGCACGGGGCGTTTCGACGGCGATGAGGTGCTCGACATCCTGCTCGAGCAGCCCGCCACGGCGGAGTTCATCGTCGCCAAACTGTGGCGGGAATTCGTCTCTGCCGATCCCGAGCCGCAGGAAGTACGGCGCATCGCCGCCCGCTTCCGCGACAGCGGCTACGAGGTCCGCGCGGCGCTGCGCGCGCTGTTCCTCTGCGAGGCCTTCTGGGCGGCGGAGAACCGCGCCGCGCTGATCAAGTCGCCGGTCGACCTGGTGGCGGGCACCCTGCGCAGCCTGGAGTTTGAGACCGGCGAGCTGCTGCCCTTCGTCTTCACCCTGCGTCAGCTCGGCCAGGACCTTTTCGGGCCGCCCAACGTCAAGGGCTGGCCGGGCGGCGAGGCCTGGATCGACAGCAGCACCCTGCTGGCGCGCAAGCAGTTCCTCGAACGGCTGTTCCGCGGCCAGGAATTGCGCGGACGCGGGCGAGACATGGACGGCGCGCCGGCGCGGGCGGAGCGTGTGGCGTTGCGCGGCGGCCGCCTGGGCGAGGAGGGGCGCGAGCGCATGCGGCGGGCCATGGAGGCGGTGCGTTTCGACAGTGCCGGCTGGCTGGCGCGCGGCGAGCGTTTGCGCCTGGCGCCGCAGGACGTCCTGCTGCCCGGCGAACCGGCCGCAGCGGCCCCGGCCGGAGCCGGCGGCCTCGAGCGGATCCGGCTGCTGGCCCTGGATCCGATGTACCAGCTGAAATAGGGGCAAGGATGAAACGACGCGACTTCCTGCGCTGGATCGCCGTGTCCGGCGGACTGACTTTTCTGCCGGCCCGCGCCTGGGCCGGCGCCGCCTACGAGCGACTGCTGATCCTGGTCGAGCTGAAGGGCGGCAACGACGGACTGAACACCTTGGTGCCCTTCGCCGACCCGGCCTACCATCGCCTGCGTCCGCGCCTGGCGGTCAAGCGCGAGGAGGCGATCCAGCTCGACGAGCACAACGGCCTGCATCCGGCCCTGCGGCCGCTGCTGCCGCTCTGGCAGGCCGGCGAACTGGCGGCGATCCGCGGCCTGGGCTATCCGAGCCCCAATCTGTCGCACTTCCGTTCGATCGAGATCTGGGACACGGCCTCGAAAAGCGCCGAGTACCTGCAGGCCGGCTGGCTGGCGCGCGCCTTTGCCGCGCATCCGCCGCCCGCGACCTTCGCCGCCGAGGGTGTGCTGGTGGGCAGCGGCGAGCTCGGTCCGCTGGCCGGCGGCGCCCGCGCCATCGCGCTGAACAATCCCGCCGAATTCCTGCGCCAGGCCCGGCTGGCCCGGCCAGAGATGCGCGCCGACAATGCCGCGCTCGCGCACATCCGCAAGGTGGAAAGCGACATCGCCCAGGCCGGCACGCGCCTGGCGAATGCCCAGGCGAGCCTGCGCACGGAATTTCCGCGCGGCGAATTCGGCAATGCCGTCCGGACCGCCTGCCAGGTGATCGCCGGCGGCGCCGAGACGGCGGTGCTGCGCCTGAGCCTCGGCGGTTTCGACACCCACCAGAACCAGCCCGGCGCGCATGCCAACCTGCTCGGCCAGTTGGCCGAAGGCCTGGCGGCCCTCAAGACGGCCCTTCAGGAACTCAATCGCTGGGAGCGGACGCTGATCCTGACCTATGCGGAATTCGGCCGCCGGCCGCAGGAGAACCAGTCGAACGGCACCGACCACGGCACGGCGAGCGTGCATTTCGCTCTCGGCGGACGGGTGCGGGGCGGCCTCTACGGGGCGGCGCCGGCGCTCGACCGGCTCGACGGCAACGGCAACCTGCCGTTTGCCGTAGACTTCCGCAGCCTGTATGCCACGGCGCTGGCGCGCTGGTGGGGCATCGATCCGGCGCCCGTCCTGAACGGACGCTTCGAGACGCTGCCGATACTCAGGACTTGATTCTTCGAGGAGAGCCCATGCACCTTTCCATCGCATTGCTGCTGGCCGCGCTGTCGCTGCCGGTGCTGGCGACCGACGCCCCTAAGACCGTTGACGGGGCGAAACCCCCGGTGTCCCAGCAGAAGATGAAGGAGCGCCTGCTCCGGCACGTCGAGGCCCGCATCAAAATTCTGCAAGACTCGCACGCCTGCATCAAGGCGGCGGCCGACATGCAGGCCATCGGCGACTGCCACGAGCAGGAGCGCAAATCGACCAAGGCGCTGCGCGAGCGGGCCCGGGCGGAGATGCTGGCACCCAGGTAAAATTCCGCCATGGAGATGAAGCGGGTCAATGCCGGCAAGCTGCGCGCCATCGGCTACGATGCCGCCACTCGCGTTCTGCGAGTCGAGTTCGACGACCGCCGGCTGCTCGACTATGCCGGGGTGCCGAGCGAAACCTGGCGGCGCCTGAGCACCTCCGGCTCGGCCTGGAGCTATTTCCGAGACAACATTGAGGACGAGTACGCCGCCAGGCGCGTGAAGTAGAAAAGTCGGTCTCCGTGGCACGGCGGTCGGGGCGGTGCCATCGGGTAGAATTCCGGCCGTGAAGCTCCTGGCCATCGAATCCTCCACCGATCTGTTCTCCGCCGCGCTCGCCCTCGACGGGCGCATCGTCGAACGCGAGGCGGTGCGCGGCGACTCCCATTCGGAAAATGCCCTGCCGATCGTCCGGGCGCTGCTCGAAGGCGAAGGCCTGGGGATCGAGGCGCTGACCGGCATCGCCTTCGGCGCCGGGCCGGGCGCCTTCACCGGCCTGCGCCTGGCGGTGAGCGTGGCGCAGGGCCTGGCCGTCGGCGCCGGCCTGCCGGTGCTCGGCATCGGCAGCCTGGAAGCGCTGGCGCTGGGGGCCGGCGATGGACTCATCTACGCCTGCGTCGACGCCCGCATGAACGAGGTCTATTGCGCCGCCTATCGTGTCGCGGGCGAGCGGGTCGAGACCGTGCTGGCGCCGGTGGTGGTGCCGCCGCAGCAGGCGCCCCTGCCGCCGGGCCAGGGCTGGCGCGGGGCGGGCAGCGGTTTCGGTACCTACGCTGCGGCTGTGCAGGCGCGCCTCGGGTCGTTCCTCGCCGCGGTCGATGCCGCCGCCCGGCCGCGCGCCGGCGCGCTGGCCCGCCTGTCGGCGCCGCGCTTTGCGCGCGGCGAGGCGCTCGATCCCGCCCTGGCCGCGCCGCTCTACGTGCGCGACAAGATCGCATTGACCACCCGGGAGCGGCTGGCGGCGGGGGGGACGAAGTGAGCGCCGTCCGCCGGGCCGTCCCAAGGACGGCGCAGTCAAAAGATGGAGCCGCAATGCGGCGAACAATCGTCACCCCCTTCCTTGGGAAGGGGGATGGGGGGAAGGTAGTCCAGTGAGCGCGGTGCTGAAAAGCCTTCCCCAGCTCGCGCCGCTGCAGGCGGAAGAAATCGATGCCGTGCTGGCGATCGAGGACCGGGCGTATCCCTTTCCCTGGAGCCGCGCCAACTTCGCGGATTCCCTGGCCGCCGGCTACAGTGCCTGGACCTGCCGCATCGACGGCGAGCTGGTCGGCTACGCCGTCATGATGCTGGTGCTGGACGAGGCGCACCTGCTCAATCTCACCGTCGCACCGGAGCGGCAGCGCGCCGGCTACGGCAGCCTGGTCATGCGGCACCTGTTCGACACGGCGCGCGGCCATGGCGCGCAACGGATGTTCCTCGAAGTTCGCCCATCGAATGGTTCAGGCCAGGCGCTGTACCGCCGGCTGGGCTTCGAGACCATCGGCCGCCGGCGCGGTTACTACCCGGCCGGGGCGGGACGCGAGGATGCCATGGTGATGGCGGTGGACCTGTGACGCGGCGTGAGAGCCTCCTGCGGGAGATGGGGCTGGCGCCGCTGTGGCGGCAGAGGGACAAGCCGGTCATCGTGGCGCCGGGGCCAACGGAGACGGCCTCGTCCCCGGCCGCCGCTCCGGCGGGCGATGCGCGCGCCCGGCGCATTGCCGCCATGGGCTGGGACGAACTGAAGACTGCCGTGGCCGAATGCCGCGACTGCCGCCTGTGCGAGCAGCGCAAGCAGGCGGTGCTCGGCGTCGGCGACGTCGAGGCCGACTGGCTCTTTGTCGGCGAGGGTCCCGGCGCCGAGGAGGACGAGCGTGGGGAACCTTTCGTCGGCCAGGCCGGCAAGCTGCTCGACGCCATGCTGGCAGCCATCGATCTTGAACGCGGCAAGAAGGTCTACATCGGCAACGCCGTGAAATGCCGCCCGCCGGGCAACCGCACGCCGGAGGCCGAGGAGACGGCGGCCTGCTTCCCCTACCTGCAGCGGCAGATCGAATTGATACGGCCGAAGCTCATCGTTGCCCTGGGCAAGCCGGCGGCGGAGACGCTGCTCAATTCTGAAGTGAAGGTCGGCGCCTCGCGCGGGCGGTTGTTCGACTACCGTGGCATCCCGCTCATCGTCACCTACCATCCGGCCTATCTGCTGCGCAACCTGACGGACAAGGCCAAGGCCTGGGAAGACCTCTGCTTCGCCCGCCACACGCTGCAGGGACTCAACGATGTCGCACGGTAAGGAAGGCTCGGTCCGCGCCATCCTCTATGCGCTGGGCGCGAACTTTGGCATCGCCGTGTCGAAGTTCGGCGCGGCGTGGTGGACCAACTCCGGCTCGATGCTGGCCGAGGCCATCCACTCGACGGCCGACTGCGTAAACCAGCTCCTGCTGCTGCTCGGCATGAAGGAGGCCAAGCGCCCCGAGAGCGCCGACCATCCGCTCGGCCACCACCGCGTCACCTACTTCTGGTCGATGATCGTGGCGCTGCTGCTGTTCTTCATGGGCGGCGCTTTTTCCGTCTACGAGGGCATCGAGCGCCTGCGCCATCCGCATCCGCTGGAGAACGGCCTGGTGGCGTTGGCGGTGCTGGGCGTCGCCGTCGTGCTGGAAGCCTTCTCGCTCGCCGGGGCGATGCGGGAGATTCGCAAGACGGCGGGCGGCAAGCCTTTCCTGCGCTGGTTTCGCGAGACGCGCGAGTCCGAGCTGATGGTGGTGGCGGGCGAGGACATCGCCGCCCTGGCGGGACTGACTTTTGCATTTGTCGCCGTTGCCGCCGCGCTCGCCACCGGCAACCCGCTGTGGGACGCGGCCGGCACCGTCGGCGTCGGCATCGTGCTGATGGTCATCGCCGTGCTGGTGATGATCGAAGTGAAGGCGCTCATCGTCGGCGAATCGGCCGCCCCAGAGCAGCGCGCGGCGATCGAACGCTTCGTCGCCGCCCAGCCGGAGGTGGCCGAGGTGCTCAATGTCATTACCCTGGCCTGGGGCGACAAGGTGGTGATCGCCGTCAAGGCGCGCATGGCCGCGGCGGAAGCCATCAGCGGCGCCCAGCTGGTCGAGCGCATCAATGCGGTGGAAGCGCGCATGCAGGCCGAATTCCCGCAGGCGAAATGGGTATTCTTCGAGCCGGACGTCCGTTGAAATGCGGCTGATCGCCCCCAGATAGCATTCCGCATCCCCACCAACCCAAGGAGACCGCGATGCGCCTCAAACTGCTTGCCCTGCTGGCCCTCGTCGCCGGCCTGCTGTCCGGCTGCGGCTACAACCAGATCCAGACCACCGACGAGCAGGTGAATGCCGCCTGGTCGGAAGTGCTCAACCAGTACAAGCGCCGCGCCGACCTGATCCCCAATCTGGTGCAGATCGTGCAGGGCTACGCCGCCCACGAGAAGGAGGTGCTGACCAAGGTCACCGAGGCGCGCGCCAACGTCGCCGGCCTCAAGGCCACCCCCGAACTGATCAACGATCCGGCCGCCTTCGCCAAGTTCCAGGCCGCCCAGTCGCAGCTCTCCGGCGCGCTGGCGCGCCTGCTGGCCGTCGCCGAGAACTACCCCAACCTGAAGGCGGACGCCAACTTCCGCGACCTGCAGGCGCAGGTGGAGGGCACCGAGAACCGCATCGCCGTGGCACGCAACCGCTACATCAAGGCGGTGCAGGAATACAACGTCACGGTGCGGGTCTTTCCCAACAACCTGACGGCGATGCTGTTCGGTTACGCGACCAAGGCCAACTTCACTGTCGACGACGAGAAGGCGCTCTCTGCGCCGCCGGCGATCAAGTTCGACGGCGGTGGCGCCAAGCCGGCGCAAACCGCGCCCGCCGAGCCGCCCAATCCGCTCAAGCAGGGCTACTGAGCTGCGCATGGCCCCGATCGTCCGCCTGATCGCGGCGCTGGGGCTGTTCCTGCTCGGCGCCGTCGCCCAGGCGGCAGACGCGCTGGTGGCCGTGCCGCCGCTCATGGCGCGCGTCACCGATCTCACCGGAACACTGAGCCGCGACCAGGCCGCGTCGCTGGAAGCCGGGCTGGCGCGGTTCGAAAGGGAACGCGGCAGCCAGATCGCCATCCTGCTGGTGCCGACGACGCAACCGGAGGCCATCGAAGCCTATTCCATCCGCGTCGCCGAAGCCTGGAAGCTCGGCCGCAAGGGCATCGACGACGGCATCCTGATCCTTGTCGCCAGGAACGACCGCAAGCTGCGCATCGAGGTCGGCCGCGGCCTGGAAGGCGCCGTACCCGACGCGGTCGCCAAGCGCATCGTCGCCGAAACCATCGGCCCGCGCTTCAAGGAAGGCGATTTCTTCGGCGGTCTGCAGACGGGCGTGGCGAAGCTGCAGGCCGTCATCGCCGGCGAGGCGCTGCCGGCGCCGAAGTCATCGTCGCCTGCAAGTGCCGCGGCGATGGATCTGGAAACTCTCTTTATCGTCTCCATGGTCATCGCTACCATGCTGGGCGCGGTGATGAACCGCTGGTTCGGACGCCTGGGCGGTTCGACCGTCACCTCCGGCGTAGTCGGCGGCCTGGCCTGGCTGGTCACCGGTTCACTGCTGGCCGCGATCGCCGGTGCCATCCTGGTCTTCATCTTCGTGCTTGCTTTCGCCTCGAGCGGGCGTGGCGGCGGCTGGTCCTCGGGCGGCTGGAGCGGCGGAGGAGGAGGGGGAGGGTGGGGCGGTTCCTCCGACGGCGGCTTTTCGGGCGGCGGCGGGGACTTCGGCGGCGGCGGTGCTTCGGGAGACTGGTGATGAACCTCAAGCGAATCTTACGGCACCTGTTCCTGCCGCAGTGGAGCATCGGGCTGGCCTTCCCGAAAGGCACGCTGCAGGCCATCGAGCAGGCCATCGCCGCTTCCGAGAAAAACCATGACGCCGAACTGCGCTTCGCCGTCGAAGCCGGCCTGCCGCTGGCGGCGCTCACCCGCGGCCAGACATCGCGGCAGCGCGCCGTCGAAGTTTTTTCGCAACTGCGTGTCTGGGACACCGCGCACAACAGCGGGGTGCTGGTCTATGTCCAGCTGATCGACCGCAAGGTGGAGATCCTCGCCGACCGCGGCATCAACGCCCTGGTGCCGCAAGCCGAATGGGACGCCATCTGCCGCCGTCTTGAACAGCGCTACCGCAAGGGCGAGTTTGAGCAGGGCACCCTGGCCGCCATCGCGGCGATCACCGAGCACCTGGCACGGCATTTCCCGCCGGGCGAGGCGAATCCCGACGAGTTGCCGAACCGGCCCGTGACTTTGTGATCAGTGCCCGGCGTTGACGTTCTTCGCCGCCGCCAGCAGCTGTTCCAGTTCCTCGCCGTGCTGGCGCATGTTGCGGCGGTGCCAGAAGCCGACCAGCAGCATGGCCAGGCTGACGAAGACCCCGAACAGGACGATCACCGCGAAGATGGAGAGGTCGAGATAGACCAGCAGGGCGTAGAAGCCCAGCATGAGCAGGATGCTGGTGTTTTCGTTGAAGTTCTGCACGGCGATGGAGTGGCCGGCGCCCATCAGGATGTGGCCGCGGTGCTGCAGCAGGGCGTTCATCGGCACCACGAAGAAGCCGGACAGCGCGCCGATCAGTACCATCAGGCCCATCGCCAGCGGCATGTCGGTGACGAAGATC
>WBZP01007875.1_pt1 | contig 10178 bp, 9 predicted proteins | sample 5204301 | NCBI WGS metagenome assembly WBZP01 (sample SAMN12412401, study PRJNA552823) | activated sludge metagenome | isolation source: activated sludge from nitrification reactor of wastewater treatment plant... | place: USA: Pennsylvania | collected 2017 | reverse complement strand
CGTCGACGACGCCGTCGATGCCTTCCTGCGCGCCGGCGCCACCGACGCGGTGAACGGCGAGGTGTTCAACGTCGGCGGCAGCGAGCCGATCGCGCACGCCGACCTGGTGCAGCTCCTTCTCGAGCTGAGCGGCCGGGGCTCGTGCCGCTTCGTCGAATGGCCGGCCGAGAAGAAGGCGATAGACATCGGTTCGTTCTACGCCGATTCCTCGCGGTTCCAGGCCGCGACCGGCTGGGCGCCGCGCGTGCCGCTGCGCGACGGACTGGCGGCGACGCTCGCCTACTACCGCGAACACTACGCCCGCTACGTGGAGGCCCCCCGATGAGCGCGGCCGACGTGCGCGTGCCGTTCAACGTACTCGCCCTGGGCGAGGAACGCGCGGCCATCGACGCCGCGATGGCCCGCGTGGCCGACTCCGGGTGGTTCGTGCTCGGCCCCGAGGTGGCGGCGTTCGAGCAGGAGTTCGCGTCGGCGACCGGCGCCGCGCACGCGGCTGGCGTGAACACGGGCACCGACGCGCTGGCGCTGGCGCTGATGGGGCTCGGCATCGGCCCCGGCGACGAGGTGATCACGTCGCCGCTGTCGGCCGCCTACACGGCCCTGGCCATCGACATGGCCGGCGCGCGCCCGGTGTTCGCCGACATCGACCCCGAGCGCCTCACAATCGACCCCGCCGCCGCGGCCGCCGCGGTCACGGCGAAGACGCGCGCGATCATCCCGGTGCACCTCTACGGACAGCCGGCCGACATGCCGGCGATCCACGCGGTGGCGGCCCGGCACGGACTGGCGGTGATCGAAGACGCCTGCCAGGCGCACCTCGCCACCTGCAGCGCCGTGCCGGTGGGTCGAGGCTCGGCGGCCGCGGCATACAGCTTCTACCCGACGAAGAACCTCGGCGCACTGGGCGACGGCGGAGCCGTCACCACCGACGACGACGCCCTCGCGGCGCGCATCCGGCGGCTGCGGAACGGCGGCCAGTCGACCCGTTACCACCACGACGAGCGGGGCGTGAACAGCCGTCTCGACGAACTGCAGGCCGCGATCCTCCGCGCCCGTCTGCCGCGACTCGCCGCGCACACGGCCACCCGCCGGCGCCTCGCGTCGGCCTATCGCGCCGGCCTCGGTGACGCCGTGGCGATTCACGTGCCGCGTGAGTTCGACGCCGGCCATGTCTACCACCTGTTCCCGGTGCTCACGCCCGCCCGCGACCGCTTCATGGCGCACCTGCGCGCGGCGGGAGTCGAGACGCTGATCCACTATCCGGTGCCGATTCCGCGGCAGCCGGCGGCGGCCGCCTGGTCGCCCGCGGCCTGTCCGGTCACCGAACGCGTCACCTCCACCGTGGTGTCGCTGCCCCTTTATCCGTCGCTCTCCGCGGCGGCGCAGGCCGACGTGATCGCGGCCGTGCGCACATTCTCGAGGTGACCTGATGCGAGTGCTCATCACCGGCGGTGCCGGATTCGTCGGTTCCCATCTCTCCGAAGCGCTGCTGGCGGCCGGCCACCACGTGCACATCGTCGACGACCTCTCCACCGGCTCGATCGGCAACATCACGCACCTGAAGAGCCATCCGGCGTTCGGATACACGATCGACACGGTCTTCAACGAGCCGCTCACTGCCGAGCTCATCGACGCCGCCGACGTGGTGTTCCACCTCGCCGCGGCCGTCGGCGTGAAGCTCATCGTCGAACGACCCGTCCACACCATCGAGTGCAACGTCCACGGCACCGAGGTCGTGCTGCGGCACGCCAGCAAGAAGCGCAAGCTGGTGCTGGTGGCGTCGACCTCCGAGGTGTACGGCAAGAGCACGCAGGTGCCGTTCCGCGAGGACGCCGACCTGGTGCTGGGCGCCACCACGCGCCACCGCTGGGCCTACGCGTGCAGCAAGATGCTCGACGAGTTCCACGCGCTCGCCTACTACAAGGAGAAGAAGCTGCCGGCCATCGTCTTCCGGCTCTTCAACACCGTCGGCCCGCGGCAGACCGGCCAGTACGGCATGGTGCTGCCGAACTTCGTGCGTCAGGCGCTGGCCAACGAGCCCATCACGGTGTTCGGTGACGGCACGCAGAGCCGCAGCTTCACCTACGTGGGTGATGTCGTGCGGGCGCTGATGGCGCTGATGGTCGAGCCGAAGGCGGTCGGCCAGGTCTTCAACATCGGCAACGTGGAAGAGGTCACCATCCGCCAGCTCGCCGAGCGGGTCCGTGCCGCCACCGGGTCGTCGTCGGAGATCGTCACGATTCCCTACGAGCAGGCCTACGACTCGGGGTTCGAGGACATGCCCCGCCGCGTGCCGGATCTGAGCAAGGTCCGGCAGTTCGTCGGCTACGAGCCGAAAGTCGGGCTGGACGAAATCATCCGGACCGTGGTCGAGGACTTCCGCTCGCGGTGAACGACCGGGGCCGGGCGTATACTGGACGGACCATGACGCGCCTGGCGTTCGCGGCGCTCGCCCTGTTCCTCGCGGCCCCCGTCTGGGCCCAGCAGCTGTCGCTGGACATCCGCGACGGCCTCGTCACCCTGCACGCCACCAACGTGCCGCCACGGCAGATTCTGGCGGAGTGGGGCCGCATCGGCGGCACGCGGGTGGTCGGCGGCGAACGCGTTCCCGGCGCGCCGCTCACGCTCAGCCTCGAAGGCGTCCCCGAGGCCAAGGCCCTCGACATCATCCTGCGCGGTGCCGCCGGCTACATGGCCGCGGCGCGACCGATCCCGGGTACCGGTCGCTCGCGCTACGACCGGATCATGGTCCTGGCCTCGAGCACTCCGCCCGCCGGCGGCGGAGCCGTCAGCGGCGCCGCCAATCGTCCGGCGGCCCCCCGGCCCTTCGGCGTGCCGCCCGAGGTGGAGCCGTCCGACGTCGCGGACGTCGCCCCGGAACTGGATCAGACCGCCGACGTGCCGCAGGTGAACCCGTTCGCCAATGCGTTCGGGCAACCGGGCATGACGCAGCCCTTCGGCCAGCCCGGACAGAATCCGTTCGCGCAGCCCGGACAGAACCCGTTCGGTCAGCCCGTGCAGAACCCGTTCGGGCAAGCGGTGCCGAACCCCTTCGGCCAGCCCGTGCCCGCGCAGGCGATGCCGGCGGGTGGGCTGTTCCAGCCGGTGCAGCAGCCGCCGCCTTCCGGGCCCGGATTTTTCGGAGGCGGAGGCTCGACGACGCCCGGCGTGATCCAGCAACCGGCGCCGCAGCCCGGGCAACCCGGCGCGCGGCCCCGTCCGCAGTAACGCTGTCGCGCGGCCGTCGACGATGACGGGTCTGGATCGCTACCGCTCTGACGACCGACGCGCGCTCGAGGTGCTGTACCGACGCAGCGCCGGCGCCGAAGCGGCCGAGCGCCTGAAGCTCACCTGGCAGTGGGAGCGGCGCCAGAACCCCGCGGCGCGTGGCGCGGCGCCGCCGTGGATCGTGCGCGAGGGCACGTCGGTCGTCGCCGCGCTTCCGGCACGTCCCGTGGATCTCGCCCTGCGGGGCCGGCCGGTACGTGGCCTGTGGCTGACCGATCCGGTGGTGGCCGCCGAGCGCGACCGTCAGGGTCTCGACGAACTGCTGATCCGCGCCGCGTCACGCGACGGTGACGTGACGCTGGCCACCCGTGTCTCCGAGGGCACCGGTGCGGTGCTCGAGCGGATGCGGCTGCCCGCGCCGATCACCCTGCCCTGTCTCGTGAAGCCCTTGAGCCGCCGGGCGCTGCGCAATCCAGACTGGCCGCAGCCGGTGAACCGGCTGGTCTCGGCGGTGACGCTGCCACTCGTCCGCGTGGTGGCGCGGCAGCGGCCCCTGCGCGAGTCGGTCGAGATCGTACGCCGCGTCGACGCCGGCACCGACGTGCTGTGGCAGGCCGCCTCGCCGTCGTTCGGCCTCGCGGCCCGACGCGACGCCGCGTGGGTGAACTGGCGCTTCGCCGAACCGCCGCACGCGCGCTATACGATCGCGGTGCTGCGGCGCGCCGAGGGCACCGCGGGCTACGTAGTCTACCGCCACAGCCACGAGCCGCGCGGCCGCGTGACGCACGTGGTCGACTTCCTCGCCCTGCCCGGCGACGACCGTGCGGTGAAGACCCTGCTGCGCTGGGTCGATCGTGAAGCACGGGCCGCCGATTCCGACAAGATCCGCTGCTTCGCCCTGCACGCCGGCTTCCGCCGGGTGCTGCGGCGCTCCGGCTACTTCGGGGTGCGCAGCGCGCTGTCGCTGTCGATCAAGCTGAACGATCCGGCCGTGCCGGCGCGGTTCTACCGCGACACCGACGACTGGCACCTGACGCTCGGCGACGGTCCGGTCGACCTGTGAGGGCCGCTTCTGCGACAATCGCGGGCATGTCGCTCACCGAGACGCTCACCGCCGACATCGCCACGGCGATGAAGACCAGGGACGCCGCCCGGCTCACCCCGCTGCGGATGCTGAAGACCGCGCTCACCAACAAGAGCATCGAGAAGTCGAAGACGCTCGACCACGCCGAGGAACTCCAGGTCGTCAACGCCCTGGTGAAACAGCGCCGTGACTCGATCGAGCAGTTCGAGGCGGCCGGCCGCTGGGAACTCGCCGACAAGGAGCGTGCGGAAATCGGCGTGCTCGAGGCCTACCTGCCGCCGGCCGCATCCGACGCGGAACTCGCCGCGGCGGTCGAGGCCGCCGTGGCCTCCACCGGCGCGACCAGCGCGAAGGACATGGGCAAGGTGATGAAGGCCGTCATGGCCGCGCTGGCCGGCAAGACCGTCGACGGCAAGCAGGTGAACGAGCTCGTCCGCAGGAAGCTGGGATGAACGCCAAACCATCGGACGCGGCGGTCCGTCTATACCGGTGAAAGGCCTAGTCAGCCTCTCACCATCCTCCTCGGGCTCCCGCCATGCGGCCGGAGCCCGATTTTTTTGCCGTCCACGCCCTGATCCCGCCTCGCCGGCGGGCTTCTGACGGCGTGCTACGCTTCGGCTGGTCCATGTCCACAGCGGAAACGAGCCCTGCGGCCCCAGCCGACGGGGTGCCCGCCGCCGCGTCGTCGACGCGGCTCGCGAAGTCGGCGGGGGTCGTCGGCGCCGCGACGATGACCAGTCGCGTGCTCGGGCTCGTGCGCGAACAGGTGCTGGCGTACTGGTTCGGCGCCAGCGATGCGATGGACGCGTTCCTCGTGGCGTTCAGGGTGCCGAACCTGGTGCGCGACCTGTTCGCCGAGGGCGCGATGAGCGCGGCGCTCGTGCCCACGTTCACGAAAGCGCTCACCACCGACGGCCGCGCCCGCGCCTGGCAGCTGGGGAACTCGGTGATGAACGCCCTGGCGATCGTCACGAGCCTCTTCGTGGCCGGCGCGGTGCTCTTCGCGCCGGCGATCGTCCATGGCCTGGCTGGCGACTACGCCGCGGTGCCCGGCAAGTTCGAACTGACCGTCACGCTGACGCGCGTGATGACACCGTTCCTCGTGCTCGTCGCCATCGCGTCGGCGTGCATGGGGATGCTCAACTCGCTCAACGTGTTCTTCGTCCCGGCGCTGGCCCCCGCCATGTTCAACGTGGCGTCGATCGCGGTCGGCATCGGCCTGGTGCCGCTGGCCATGCGCGCCGGTATCGAGCCGATCCTGGCGATGGCCGTCGGCACATTGGTCGGCGGGGCGGGGCAGATCCTGCTGCAGTGGCCGGTGCTGCGTCGTGAAGGGTACCGCTACGCACCGACGCTCGATCTCCACGATCCAGGACTCCGTCAGGTGCTGGTGCTGATGGGTCCGGGCGTCATCGGACTCGCGGCCACCCAGGTCAACGTCTTCGTGAACACGATCGTCGCCACCGGGCAGGGCACCGGCGCCGTGTCGTGGCTCGGCTACGCGTTCCGCGTCATGTATCTGCCGATCGGCCTCTTCGGCGTCTCGATCGCCACCGCCACGACACCGGCGCTGTCACGCCTGGTCGCGGCCGGTAACCAGCCGGCGATGCGCGGCACCCTGGCGTCGGCGGTGGCGCTGATGCTCACGTTGAACGTGCCGGCGACCTGCGGGCTGGTCGTGCTGGCCACGCCGATCGTGCGCCTGCTCTTCGAACGCGGCAGCTTCACGGCCGCCGACACCGCCGCCACGGCGTCCGCCGTGCAGTTCTACGCGCTCGGACTGGTCGGCTATTCGGTCGTGAAGATCCTGTCGCCGGCGTTCTACGCCCTCGGCCGTTCCCGCGTGCCGGCATCGGTCGGCGTGGCGTCGGTGCTGCTGAACACGGCGCTGAGCTACTCGCTGGCGCCGTACCTGGGCTATCGCGGCATCGCGCTGAGCGCATCGATCGCGGCCCTGTTCAACGCCGGCACGCTGGCCGTGCTGCTGCGCCGCGCCCTGGGCGGCCTGCACCTCGAACGCGTCGCGGCCACCTTCGTGCGCATCGTCGCGGCCAGCGCCGCGATGTCGGCGGTGGCCTGGTGGGGCGACGCATGGCTCGAGGCGGTGTGGCCCGGTCGCGCGCTGCCCGCGCAGGTGCTGCGCCTGGCAGCCGTGATCGGAATGTCCCTGCTCGTGCTCGCCGCCAGCGCGCAGGTCCTGCGGGTCCGTGAGTTCGAGGACGTGCGCGACAGCGTCGCCGGCCGCATCCGCCGCCTGCTCGCCCGCCGCTGAGCGGACCCACACGCTATCGGGCGTTGACGACCGAGCGCCACCCGACCGCGGCAGGCGCACGCCCAGCCTCGCTAGTGAGGCGCCGGGCGGCCGCGACCGGAGCCGGCGAGCATTCCCCGCTGGCCACGTAGCGCAGCGCCTCCCGCAGCGACGCCTCGGCCGGATCGCCGAGGTCGTGCGTGGTGTCGTCGGCGGCGGCACAGGTCACCGGCAGGCCGTCGAAATAGTCGCCGTCGCCGGCCGCATTGACCATGGCGAAGGACACCGGGGCCAGGACCTTGTCGCAGAACGGCAGCAGATACTGGCCCACCGGCTTGCCGTACGTGCGATCGCCCACGACGACGACCGGCATGAACGGCCGCAGGCCGTTGATGACGAGTTCGCTCGCCGAGGCCGAGGCCCGCGTCGTGATCACGACGAGCCGCGACAAGGCGAGGGCGCCGGCCGGCGCCGTGAACCGCAGGGTCTCGTTGAGGCGGCGATTGCGGTCGTTGTGCCGCGACTCGGCGAAGACGGCATCCGCGTGTCCCCGGCCAGCGACGAGGCTCGCCAGGTGCACGGCGACGTCGACGAGTCCGCCGCCGTTGTAGCGCAGGTCGAGCACGAGTTCGTCGACACGGGCCACCGCGAGCGCGTCGAAGGCGGTGTCGAGCGCCTGCACCGAGGGGCGGACGAAGTTGCGGAAGAAGAGATAACCGACCCGCCGGCCATCGACCTCGAACACGCGGGTGAGCGACACGGTGGGTATCGCCACCGTTCGTTTTCGAAGCGTGGCCGTGCGGCGTTCCCCGCCGCGGGTGTCGAATCCGAGCGTCACGGCCAGGCCGTCCTGGGCCGGACCCAGCGCGGCGTCGAGCGTGCCGGCCGCGATCAGGTCGGCGGCACGCACGCCGTCGACGGTGTCGATGCGCGTGCCGCGGTCCAGACCCGCCTCGGCCGCCGGGCTCCCTTCGAACACCTGGAGTACACGCAGCTCGCCGCCGGCCTGGGACGTGGTGACGCCGAGGCCGATGAACTGGCTGTCGGAGAAGAACGCGTCGTTGGCCGCGCGCGACGTGACGTACGAGAACGTGCGATCGAGCGGCCGGAACCGCACCGCGTCGAGGAAGGCCTCGGGCGTCGCCACGCGGGCGGGATCCACATCGGGCAGATGGCGGTACCAGTAATACAACTCGTCGAGCGTGTCGCGCACGAACGTCGTCTGCGACAGCGCCGAACACGTGCCGCTCTGCGCGACGGCCGGGACGCTGCCCAGGCAGACCACCCAGGCCAGGACGAACACGCGGACGCGGGACATGGCGCGCCATCATAGCGCGCCCGGCCGGCCGCCTTCCGCGCGTGTAGACTACGACGATGGGTTGTCGATCGTGACGCCGGCCGCCGCGTCGAGCACGGCCGACGTGACGCCGCGCACGGGCCGCTCGATCGCCGGGCTGTCACCGACGGTGGTGTCGCTCGCGTCGACGCATTTCATCGTCGACGCCTACACGAACATCTACACGCCGCTGCTGCCGCTCTTCATCCCGCACCTCGGGCTGTCGCTCGCGGCGGTCGGCACGCTGGCGATGTGTTTCCAGATGGCATCGTCGGTGTCGCAGCTGGCCTTCGGCGCGCTTGCCGACCGGTGGCGGCCGCGCGTGCTGCTGATGGCGGGACCGATCCTCGCCGTCGTCGTGCTCAGCCTGGTCGGCCTGGCGCCATCGGCGACCGTGCTGGGCGCGCTGCTGGTGCTGGGCGGGCTCGGCGGCGCGGCGTTCCATCCGCCGGCCGCGGCGGCCGTGTACCGCGCGTCGGGCGCCAACAAGGGCTTCGCGATGTCGGTGCACATCACCGGCGGTTCGATCGGCATGGCGATGGCACCGCTGTTCTTCGCGCCGACGATCGAACGCTTCGGCCTGCACTGGTCGCCGATCATCGCGGTGCCCGGCCTGCTGGCGCTCACCGTGCTGCTGCGGCGCGTGCCGGCGATGGAACGGAACCCGCACGCCGGCCGCGAGGGCCTCGCGGGGCTGAAGCCGTACGCGCGGCCGCTGACGCTGCTCTACTTTTCGGTGGTGCTGCGAACCCTCGCGTCGTCGGGCTTCGCGGTCTTCATGCCCGTGTTGCTGACGTCGCAGGGCATGTCGATCGCCAACGCGAGCCTCGCCGGCACCTGTTACCTGCTGATTTCCGGCATCGGGGGCTTCTCCGGCGGACCGCTCGCCGATCGCTACGGGCCGCGCCGCGTGATCATCACCTCGCTGGTCTCGTCGGTGCCGTTCCTGATCGCGGCCTCGCAGCTCTCCGGCTGGTGGTTCACGCTCGCCGTGTCGCTCGGCGGGCTGCTGCTGCAGTCGACCCTGCCGGTGAACGTCACCTACGCCCAGGCGCTCGCCCCGGTCGGCGCGGCCACGGTGTCGTCGCTGATGATGGGTTTCGCATGGGGCATGGGCTCGGTCATGGTGCCCGTCGTCGGCTGGCTCGGCGACCGCCTGGGACTGCCGTCGGCCCTGCTCTGCATCTCGGGCGTGCCGCTGCTCGCGGCCGCGCTGGCGGCGCGGTTGCCCGAACGTGCACGCGAGGCGCACGACACCGGCGATGCACCGGGCCGCTGACCGGCCCCACCCTATAATCCAGACATGGCGCGCTACGGCACTGCCGGGTATTCCATCGGGCCGGGTCCGCTGAGCCAGGCGATCAAGACCCTCATCGGCATCAACGTCGGCGCCTTCGTGCTGTCGCTGATCGTGCCGGCGCTCACGGTGCGGCTCGGCCTCATGCCGGCCATGGTGCTGCGTGAGTACGCGCTGTGGCAGCCGCTCACCTACATGTTCCTGCATGGCGGCATCGGCCACCTGCTGTTCAACATGCTGGCGCTGTGGATGTTCGGCACCGATCTCGAGCGCACGTGGGGCACGCGTTTTTTCGTGCGCTACTACTTCGTCACCGGCATCGGGGCGGCGCTGGTCACGATCCTGTGGTCGCTCACGCCTCTGCCGTATGCGAGCGCCCTGTACAGCACGCTGGTCGTCGGCGCGTCAGGTGCGATCTACGGCTTGCTGCTGGCCTACGGCATGTACTTCCCGCACCGCACGGTCTTCCTCTACATCTTCCCGGTGCCGGCGAAGTACGCCGTCATGATCCTCGGCGGCATCGCGTTCCTGTCGTCGATGGGCAGCGCTGGCGACGGCGTGGCGCACGTGGCGCATCTGGGCGGCCTGCTCGTCGGCTACCTGTATCTCAAGGGCCGGCGAGGCCCGCTCGACGAGATTCGCTACCGCTACGCGAAATGGCAGGCGGGCCGGGCGCGCCCGAAGTTCGACGTCTACCAGGGCGGACGCAGCGGCGCCGGTACCAGCGGCGCCGACTGGACCAAGGAGTGGAAGAAGCACGTCCACTAGGTGCTGGAGGCTAGGGGCTGGGGGCTGGCGCGTGCAGGACTGACGATGCCGCCATGCAACGTGGACGAAGCACGCCCCAGCCCCCAGTACCCAGCCCCTAGGACGAAGTCTTCGGCGTCGGCGTGGGCGTGTCGTGGAAATACTTGTCGGTGCCGTCGAGCCAGTCCTGGCGGATCGGACTGAACACGTCGATTTCGAACGTGTCCTCGAGTGC
>WBZP01004310.1_pt1 | contig 10178 bp, 5 predicted proteins | sample 5204301 | NCBI WGS metagenome assembly WBZP01 (sample SAMN12412401, study PRJNA552823) | activated sludge metagenome | isolation source: activated sludge from nitrification reactor of wastewater treatment plant... | place: USA: Pennsylvania | collected 2017 | reverse complement strand
CCAATCATGGCACCTATTTCTGGCGCACCATCGCCACCGACGCCCATGGTGCGCAGACACAGACGCCGGCGCGTACCCTGATCGTCAATACCGGCAACACGCCGCCGACCGTGCCGCAGTTGCTGAGTCCGCCATCGGGCGGGCAGTCGAATGCCACGACGACGACCCTGACGGTCTCGAATCCGATGGACGCGGAGAACGATCAGGTCTATCTCTACTTCGAGATCGACACGGTGCCGACCTTCGATTCCGGCAACCGCAAGGCTTCCGGCCCGGTACCGTCGGACGGAGGCTCCGGTGTCGATTCCTGGATGGTATCCGGCCTGGTCGAGAACCAGCGCTACTTCTGGCGGGCCAAGGCGAGCGACGGTCGTGCCGAAAGCGCTTGGGCGACCGGCGACTTCCTGATGAATGCGGTGAACGAGCCGCCACCGCTGCCGACGGTGAAGAACCCCGGCAATGCCGCCTGGGTGGCAACGCAGTCGCCCACCTTCGAGGCCAATCCGGTGATCGATCCGGAAGGCGACGCCGTGCGCTATCGCTTCGAGGTCTACGCCGATGCCGCGCTCACGAAGCGCGTCGCCGATGGTGTGTCGCCGACCGCCCAGTGGGTGCCCCAGGTCGCGCTGGCCGACAAGACCACGCACTACTGGCGCCTGCGTGCGGAGGATGTGCTCGGTGTTGCGTCGGCGTGGTCGGCAGCGCACGTGCTCTACGTGAGCAGCGCACCGTACCTCGCGCCGACCATCTCGGTGACTTCGCCGGCCGTGCCGACCGACGGTCGCTCGGGGCGCGCCACGATCCGCTGGGAGGGTACCGATCCCAACATCGATCCGAACATCGCGCTTTACTATGACAAGACGGGTACCGGTTTTGCCGGCATCCGCATCGTCGATGGCATCAAGCAGACCTCGGGCACGGTGTCGGGCAGTTACGAATGGGATGTCTCGGCCCTGCCGCCGGGCGCCTACTACGTCTATGCGGTGATCTACGATGCCAAGGGCGTCGGCAAGGCCTATGCGCCCGGTGCCGTGGTCGTGCCCAACCCGGCGCAGTCCGGCGGTCTGACGATCAAGGCCAAGGAGCCGCTGCGCACAGATGAAAAGGGCAAGCAGGCGAATTTCACGGCCCGTCTGTCGAAGGCGCCGACGCAGAACGTGACGGTCGGCGTATCGAGCAGCGATCCGGGCGAGGGCAAGCCGGCGCCGGAGACATTGACCTTCACGCCGCAGAACTGGCATGTGGCGCAGACGGTGACGGTGACCGGCCAGGAGGATTGCGCGCGCGACGGCAAGCAGAACTACAGCATCTCGCTTGGCAACGTCGCCAGCCTCGACCCCAACTACATCGGCGTCGCCGGTGGCAGCGTCAAGGCCTACAACGAGGATCGCGGCGACCAGACGAGTCGCTGGACGAACAATCGCAGCATCGCGATTTGCAACTACCGCCTGGTCAGCAAGCAGAAGATCAATCGTAATCTCTGGGAGTACGTCTACGAGGCCCGTGCGACCAATACGGGGCCAGCGGTGCCCGCGCTGCGTGCCGTGGTCGGCCGTGTTCTGCCGCCCGCCTCGGTCGAGGACGGCGATCTCAGCTTCGGTGCCGTCGGCACCGGCGAAACCGTGAAGAGCCGCGACACCTTCGTGCTGCGCATGCGCTACGAGTTGCCTGCCGGCGTATCTCCCCTGATCTACTGGAAAGTGACGACGCAATGAAATCCACCCTGAACCTCTGGCGCCGGTGCTGCCGGCAGGCCGGTTTCACGCTCCTCGAACTGCTGGTCGTCGTGGCCATCATCGGGTTGCTGGCCGGCTACGTCGGCCCGCGCTATTTTGCACAGATCGGCAAGTCCGAGCGCCAGACCGCCGTTGCGCAGATCCAGGCCTTCGAGAAGGCGCTCGATCAGTATCGGCTCGATACCGGCCACTACCCGCGCACCGAGCAGGGCCTCGCCGCGCTGGTGACGCGCCCCGAGTCGGAGCCGAAATGGAACGGGCCCTACCTGCAGAAGGATCCCCCGGCCGACCCGTGGGGCAATGCTTATGTCTATCGCTCGCCGGGCGAGAAGTACGAGTTCGAACTGGTTTCCTATGCCAAGGACGGTCGTCCGGGCGGCGAAGGCGAAGATGCCGATATCCGCAATCGCTGAACCGGTGTCGCTGTTGCAACCGGGCGTCGGGCACGGGCAGGGCGGGCATTCCCGCGGCGCTGCCCGCTGATTCATGGCAATCCGGTTGAAGGTGCTTGCCGCGGGGCGGCAGGAATGGATCGAGGTCGATGCGGCGAGCGTCGATGAAGGCGTTCGTCAGGCGGTACGCAACGGTTTCCGGGTCGTCGCCATCGAGGGCCGCGGCAATGCTGCGGCGGCTTCCGCGCCGGCGAGCGGCCGGTTCCCGCTGCTGCTGTTCACCCAGGAGCTGCTGGCGCTGCTCGATGCCGGCCTGAATGTGGTAGAAGCCCTCGAAACCCTGCGCCGCAAGGAAACCTCGGCGGCCACGGCCGCCGTGCTCGACGGGCTGCTCGGGTCCCTGCGCGAGGGCAAGAGCCTGTCCGATGCGCTGGGCCGCTACACCGGCATCTTTCCGCAGATCTACATCGCCGGCGTCCTGGCCAGCGAACGTACGGGCACGCTGACGCAGACGCTGACGCGCTTCGTTTCCTACCAGCTGCAGCTCGACGCAGTGAAGAAGAAGGTGGTGTCGGCGTCGATCTATCCGGTGCTGCTGACGCTCATCGGCACGCTGGTCACGCTCTTCCTGCTCGGCTACGTCGTCCCCAAGTTCAGCATGGTGCTCGAAACTGCGGGGCGCGATACCTCCGCCGCATCGCGCGGCCTGCTCGAACTCGGCGCCCTCATCGGCCGCCATCAGGGTCTTGTCTGGGGCAGCGTCGCCGCCATTCTGGCGTTCGCGGCAGCGGCCCTGGTCCAGGCGCCGGTCCGCCGTGAGCTGCTGGCGCGCATCGTGGCGCTGCCGGTGCTTCGTCGCTTCGCGCTGACGCTTTCCCTGGCGCGCTTCTATCGCACTGTCGCCCTGCTGCTCGATGCCGGCATCCCGCTCCTGCGCGCGCTCGAAATGGCCTCTTCGCTGCTGATTCCGTCCGTCGCCGACGTGCTGCCGCCGGCTCGCGAGCGCGTCCGTGCCGGTCTGCCGCTGTCGGCAGCCCTCGCCGGCACGCCGCTGCTGACGCCGATCGCCGAGAGCCTGATCAAGGTCGGCGAGCGCAGCGGCAAGCTCGCCGAGATGATGGAGCGCATCGCCCGCTTTCTCGATGAGGAACTCGCGCGCCAGGTGGACTGGTTCACGCGGCTGTTCGAGCCGATCCTGATGGCGGTGATCGGCCTCGTCATCGGCATGGTGGTGGTGCTCATGTACATGCCGATCTTCGATCTGGTCGGGAACCTGCAATGAACGCCCACGCCGAGCCGCAAGGCATCCTCACCGCCACCCTGCTGCGCGACGTGCGCCAGACGGCCCTGCGTCAGGGCCGTTCGTGGCTGGCCGTACTCGAAGAGCAGCTCGGGCTGTCGCGCCAGCCGCTGGTCGAACTGCTCGCTGCCGCAACCTGCTACGACCCGGTCGATGCCGTGGCCCTCATGGCGATGCCGCCGGCGTTCGCGTACCTGCCGTTCGCGGAGTGCGTTCGCCGGGAATGCGTCGTGGTGAATGTCGGGGAGGGCGATGCCGCCCGGCTCGCCTTCGTTTTTGCCGACCCGCTGCTGAAGGAGCATCAGCTCTGGGCGGGGCAGAACCTGCCGGCGCCGTTCCGCTGCCTGCTGGCTCACCGCGACGACATCGCCGCCTATCTGTCGCGCCAGGAGGAGAGCCTGCGGGCGATCGACAGTTCGCTCGCTGGCGCCGAGACCGGCAGCGTGGTGGACGACGGCGTCGAGGTGATTTCGCTCGAACGCATCGGTGAGGACGAGAGCCCCGTCGTCAAGCTGGTGAATTCGATCCTCTACGACGCGCTCAAGCTGCGTGCAAGCGACATCCACCTCAAGTGCGACGCCTCGGGCATGGTCATCAAGTACCGCCTCGACGGCGTGCTTGTGCAGATGGGGACGGCCAGCGGCCGCGACACGGCGGAGCAGGTCATCTCGCGGATCAAGGTGCTCTCCGATCTCGACATCGCCGAGCGGCGAGTGCCGCAGGACGGCCGTTTCAAGGTGCGCGCCAAGGGCGCCGAGATTGATTTCCGCGTTTCGATCATGCCGAGCATCTTCGGCGAGGACGCCGTGCTGCGCCTGCTCGATCGCCGTTCGCTGACCGAAGGGCGCGAGGCGCTGCGCCTGACGGATCTCGGTCTCGACGCCGCGTCGATCGGCGTCTTCCGTCGGCTCGCCGCGCATCCCTACGGCCTCGTGCTCGTCACCGGTCCCACCGGCAGCGGCAAGACGACGACGCTCTACGGCGCCATCAACGAGGTCAACACCGGCCACGACAACATCGTGACCATCGAGGACCCGGTGGAGTACCAGCTGCCCGGCGTCCTGCAGATTCCGGTCAACGAAAAGAAGGGCCTGACCTTCGCGCGCGGCCTGCGCTCCATTCTGCGTCACGACCCGGACAAGATCATGGTCGGCGAAATCCGCGATCAGGAAACCGCCCAGATCGCCGTGCAGGCGGCGCTGACCGGCCACCTCGTGTTCACCACGGTGCATGCCAACAACGTCTTCGACGTGCTCGGCCGCTTTCTGCACATGGGGGTCGATACCTACAGCTTCGCCTCGGCGCTGGTCGGCATCTGGGCGCAGCGGCTGGTGCGCGTCAATTGCCCGGAATGCGCCGTCGACGAAGCGCCGGAAGCCGCGCTGCTCGCGGAATCGGGCCTGTCGCCCGAACAGGCAGCGGGGTTCCGCTTCCGTGCCGGCCACGGCTGCGGCCATTGTCGCGGCACCGGCTTCAAGGGGCGCAAGGCCGTCGCCGAGTTTCTCGTGCTCAACGATGCCCTGCGCGAAATGATCGCAACCCGGCAATCCGTCGTGCACCTCAAGGAAGAAGCCCGCAAGCTGGGTGCCCGCAGCTTGCGCGAGGCGGCCCTCGAACTGGTGGCGCAGGGAGAGACGACCCTCGCCGAAATCAACCGCGTGACCTTCGCTTCCTGAACATTCTGCTTAACGCCTGTCATTGAAACCGGATTTCTCCATGATGCCCAACGTTTCCCGGAAACCTCTCCTCGATCGAATCCTCGGCGTGCTTCTGTTCGCCATGGCCGCCTTGCTGGCATTGCCGGCCCAGGCGCAGACCACGGTGTCCGGAGCCATCGGGGCGAATACCCGCTGGAACGTGGCCGGGGCGCCGTACGTGGTAAGCGGCAACGTCAGCATCGAGAACAACGCGGTTCTCACCATCGATCCGGGGGTGACGGTGTTCATGGGCGCGGGCACCAGCCTGACGGTCGTGGCCGGCAGCATCCGTGCGGCCGGTACGTCGGTGGCCCGTATCCGCGTACTCTCCGACAAGACCCGCCAGGGCGGAGCAGCAGCGCCGGGTGACTGGAAGAACTGGGTGTTCACGGCGGGCACGCGGGATACCCAGCTGGACAACGTCGATTTCGAATACGGCAGCGGCCTGCAGGTGCGCGGCTCGGCGCCGGTCTTCAACAATCTCGCGGTGCGCAATCATCTTGGCGCCGCCATCTCGGTCGACCTGACGGCGTCGCCGTCCGGCGTCGGCAATGAGGCGACCGGGAACACGCTCAACGGTATCGAGGTGCCTGGCGGCGAGATCCGCTCGACGGTCAATTGGGGATTGCGCGGCATTCCCTACGTGGTGGCGGCCGGTACGGTGTCGGTCGGCGCGGCACCGACGGTTTCCGGCGTTTCGCCGACCAGCCTGCAACAGGGCGAGAGCACGACGGTGACGGTCAGTGGCACGCGACTCGCCGGCCTTGCCGGCGCCCGCTTCGACAAACCGGGACTGACTGCCGAAGTGCTGGCGGGGGGCACCGATACGCAGGCGTCGCTGACGGTGCGCGCCGAGGCCGGTGCGCCGGTGGGAAATGCCGCCTTGACGGTGGTGGCCGATGCCGGCGAAGCGACGCTGGCCAATGCGCTGAACCTGATCCAGTCGCAGCCGGTGCTTGCCGGCGTCGCCCCGGCGACGCTCTATGCCGGCCAGGGGCCGGTTGCCGTGACCTTGTCCGGCCGCAATTTCAATGCCCAGTCGACGCTGCTGGTCGATGGCGCGGCGGTGACGACCCAGTTCGTTTCTCCCACGCAGATGGGCGCGACGCTGACGGCGCCCGCCGTCGCCGGCAACCTGCGCTTGCGCTTGCGTACCCCCGATCCGGTCAACGCCGGCCAGAATCTGGAGTCCAATGAGGTCATTCTGCCGGTGGCCAGCGGGCAACTGGTGCTGAGCCCGTCGTCGGTCAACGTCGTCAAGGGACGCACCGAAACGATCACGCTGACGCTGCCCTTCGCCGCGCCGGCGGGCGGTGTCGTGGTGAACCTCGCTTCCAACGCCACCTATACGGCTACGGTTCCCGCAACCGTCACGATTCCGGAAGGGCAGAGCAGCGCCAGCTTCGTGCTGAGCGCCGTCGAGCTCGGCGGCGCCACCATCACGGCAAGCCGTACGGGATCGTCCCCGGCGTACGTGACGGTGTCCGTCATCAGGCCGCCCACGCTGACCATCGTTCCTGCCTCGATCACGGTCGGGGTCGGCCGTCCCTACGACGCGACGATCCAGTCCAATGTCACGGCAGGCGCTGGCGGCATCGAAGTGACGCTGCAGAACAGCAACCCGGCCGTGGTGTCGGCGCCGGCGTCGGTCGTGATCCCGGCGGGCAACACCTCGGTGCGCGCCACCCTGAACGGCCTTGCCGTCGGTAACGCAACCCTGGCGGCAAACGCAGCCGACTTCGTGAGCGGCAGTGCCAGCGTCAATGTGCACGTTCTCAAGCTGACGTTGCCAACGTCGGCCCGGCTGACGCCGGGACTCGTTCGGAACGTGGCCGTGACGCTGTCGGATGCGGCACCTGCCGGCGGGCTTGAAGTGTCCGTCGCCAGCAGCAACGCGGCGGCCGTGACGGCCCCGGCAACGGTGACCGTTGCCGCCGGCCAGACGTCGGCCAATATCGCCCTGACCGGCGTTGCAGACGGCACGAGCACGATGACGGTGACGGCGGCCGGGTATCAGACGGCAACGATTCCGGTGACGGTCGCGACGCTGACCGCGAGTATCGGCAGTCCGGTGGTGTCCGCGGTTTCGATCCCCGCCGGAATCACCCAGCCGCAGGTCGTTTCCCTGTCGGGTCCGGCGCCGACCGGCGGCATCGCGATTGCGCTGACAATGGCCGACACGGGCATCGCGACGACCTCCGGTGCAACGGTGACAGTCAACGAAGGGCAGACCGCAATCGGCTTCAATCTTTCCGGTGTCGCGAAAGGCAGCACCACACTCGCGACGAGCGGGACCGGCATCACCGGTGTCAGCGTGCCGATCACGGTGACCGGCAAGCCGGCGCTGTCGTTCAATCTCGCCAGTGCCACCGTCGGCAAGGGTCTCCGTACCTACGTCAGCGAACTGTCGGTACAGCGCAAGACCGATGGCGTGGATTACGCGCCGGCGCAGGCGTTGAACGTGACGCTCGCTGCCGGCGATGCCGCGAAGCTCGGTGTGCCCGCGACGATCACCATCCCGTCCGGGCAATCCTCGGCGACATTCACGGTCAGCGGTGTGGACCTGACGGGGGCACCGGTCACCGTCGACGCAACGGCGACGAACTACACCGCGCCGGCGACGAAACTGTCGGTCAACGTGGTGGCGCCGCAGGTCGGCTTCGTCGGGCTCGACGCGGCCCGCAATACCACCAGCCTGCGCGACGGCTTCCAGATCGCCGTCGTCGTCTCGGGTGCGGGTTATCCGAACGGACAGACGGCCGTCGCCGATACGGCCTTCGATCTCTCGCTGGTCGATGCGACGCCGGCTGACATCATCCCCGGCTTCTTCACCGCCGCTGCCGGCGGTGCCGCGACGACCCAGGTCACGCTGCGCCAGGGCCAGACGATGAGCGATACCGTCTACATTGGCACGCCGACCGCCGGCGGTTCGTACAAGATCCGCGCCAGTGCTGCGGGTATCGCCAGCGGCACGTCGATGCCGGTCACGGTCGGCATGCAGGAACTGCGGTTCTCCAGCACCGCGGTCACCATCGGCAAGGGCCTCCGCAGCCACGCGCAGGAAGTGCAGATCACGCGTGTCCTCGACGGCACGCCGCAGACGGGCAGTGCCCTCACGGTCGACCTGAGCACGGGCGATGCCGCCAAGGTCGGCCTGCCGGCGTCGGTGACCATTCCCGCCGGGCAGTCCGTCGTTTCCGTGCCGGTCACCGGCCTCGATCTGACGGCCGGCACACCGGTCACGGTCGATGCCAGCGCCGCCGGCTATCGTGCGCCGGCATCCAAGCTGGCCGTCTCGGTCGTCGCGCCGACACTGACGCTCTCGGGTCTCGATGGTGCACGTACGACAAGCGATGGTCGTGACGATTTCAATGTCCGTCTGGCAACGCCCGGCTCGCCGTTCTCCGGCAGCCAACCTGCCGCCGCGGATATCCCGGTCAGCATCGGCGTTGTCGATGTGACGCCCGCCGGTGTCGTCGATGGTATCTATGCGGCCGCCACCGGCGGTACGCCCGTGTCGCAGGTACTGATCCGCAAGGATCAGGTCGTGAGCGACATGGTCTATGTCGCGGCACCGGGCAGCCATGGCAGCTACAAGGTGCAGGCCAGCGCAGCCGGCATGACGAGTGTGACGACCGCAGCGATTGCTGTCAGCGCGCAGGTACTCGAATTCTCGAAGACCTGGGTCACGGTCGGCAAGGGTCTGAAGACGCCTGTGCTCGAACTGGGCGTAACGCGCCTGTCGAATGGAACGCCGCTCAGCGGCACCGATGCACTGGTGGTCAACTTGTCGGCGAGCGATGCGTCGAAACTGGCCGTGCCGGCCAGCGTGACGATTCCCGCGGGGCAGTCCACCGCGAGCTTCGCCATTGCCGGCCTCAATGCGACCTCCGGCAGCCCCGTCGCCGTCGATGCTTCGGCCAGCGGACTCACGGCGCCGACGCAGAAACTGACTGTCGATGTCGTCTTGCCGCAATTGCGGATCGAAGGGCTGGAGCCGAACCGCAGCACCAGCGGCGCACGGGACGACTTCAGCGTTTCCATCGGCGTGCAGGGCGAGGGCTGGATCGACAACCAGGCGGCAGCCAGCGACATGGCGATCAACCTGGCCATCATTGACGCAGCGCCGGCAGGCATCATTGGCGGATTCTTCGATGCTGCCAGCGGCGGCTCGGCGATTTCGCAGGTGCTGCTGCGCCAGGGACAGACCGCGAGCGACACCGTCTTCGTCGGCGTACCGGCCGCAGCGGGAAGCTACAGGGTGCAGGCGGCAATCGCGGGGATTGCGACGGGTACGTCGGACCCGGTCTCGGTAGCGGCGCAGAACCTCTCGCTCGCCTTTGCCACGACCAGTGTATCGGTCGATCCGGGTGCCAGTGTTGTCACGTCGATTTCTCGATTGATGAACGGGCAGCCGTTCGAGGACGTGCAGCCGCTGACCGTAGCACTGAGCAGCAGCGATGCCGGCCGGGCCAGCGTGCCCGCGTCGGTGACGATTCCCGCCGGTTCGTCGAGTGTCAATGTCGAAGTGAGCGGGGTGGCCGTAACCCAGGGCAGCCCGGTGCTAATCGATGCCTCGGCACCGGGATATGCGGTGCCGGATAACAAACTTGCGGTTAACGTCGGCCGTCGCTTGGAGTTGAATTTCTCACAACAAGGCATCGTCGGGTTGGAAGTCGGCGGCAGAATGACGGTAGAGGTCTGGCGATTGGCGGATCAGAGTTGCGACTGGAGCGGCGAGAGTTTGACCGTTGTCCTATCCAGCAGTGATTCCGGGAAGGTTGGCGTACCTGCCTCGGTGGTCATTCCGGCGGGCCAGTGCTACGTGTCGTTCGCGATCAATGGACTCGCCAACACGGTCGATACGCCGGTCACGCTCGATGCCAGTGCGCCGGGCTACGTATCTCCGATGGAGAAAACGCAGGCGGTTGTCGGCGTGCCTTTTATTGTTTATTGGCAAAATTCCATCGGTGTAACTAAAGGAGGTACGTCCGAGAACTGGTTTTATCGATACGTACGCCTGGGCGACAACAACAACGCGTGGTATGCGTGT
>WBZP01007871.1_pt1 | contig 10182 bp, 7 predicted proteins | sample 5204301 | NCBI WGS metagenome assembly WBZP01 (sample SAMN12412401, study PRJNA552823) | activated sludge metagenome | isolation source: activated sludge from nitrification reactor of wastewater treatment plant... | place: USA: Pennsylvania | collected 2017 | reverse complement strand
GGTGAAAACCGTGCCATTCAGGCCGCACAACAGGCTATCGATAGCCCGCTTCTAGAGGTCTCTATTGATGGTGCTCGGGGCATACTCTTCAACGTTATCGGTGGCCAAGACCTCTCGATGCATGAGATCAATACCGCCGCAGAGGCTATTACTGCCGCCGCTGACCCAGATGCAAACATTATCTTTGGTGCAACTATCAGTCCAGAGCTTGAGGGTGAGATCATCATTACCGTTGTCGCTACTGGCTTCGACGCCGCCTACTTTAGTAATCGTTCTCGCCCTAACCTACAGACTAGTGATATGACAGCCTCTGAGCCTGGTAGCGAACCACTGGCAAACCCTGTCGAGGGAATCGCCAAGGCAACTGACGCCGATATGGAAGATGTCGACATGGAGGTAAACGACCAGCATGTTGAACATTCTGAACAGGTTGCTGACTTTACGAATGACGAAGCTCCAGCTACCGACATCTGGAAAGATGCCGAGGGTGTAAAGACGCACCACAACGACAAGGCCGGTGCGAGCCTAGATGAAGACGTCGAACCGACTATGCACAAGCCAGTTGTCTCTGGTTTGGACGAAGAAGAGCTAGAGAAGCCTTCGTTCCTGCGCCGTTTGACCCGTCGCAAGAACAAAGACGAGAAAGACGACTTTTAAGACGTCGCAGAAAATATCAAGACGAGGCCGTGTATGGCCTCGTTTTTTGTCTATCAAGCACCAGGATGCCTATAGAACTATGTTGTAAAAACGTGGTATGGATCAGTACTAGCGTGAACACAAAATTTAACAGGGGTAATTGGCGTAGTTTGTAATAAAAAACACAGCGCCCCAGACCTTTACCAGACACTACCTGTAGGGGTATAGTACCTAGCAAGCACACTATATGTAGCAGGTGATGTGGGGGGTAACACTAAGCCAGAGCTCGTTAGGTTACGAGTGCCGTACATTATCACCTAAGGTACGTACAGAAGGAGAACGCGTATGAAGTGTAGTCAATGTGAGTTAGACGACACAAAAGTCATTGAAAGCCGTGACGTTTCCGAAGGCCAAGCAGTGCGCCGACGTCGGGAATGTACCGGTTGTGGCTACCGTTTTACTACTTACGAACGTATTGAACGTCCGCAGCTTATCATCATAAAAAACGATGGTACTCGGCAACTTTTTAGCAGACAGAAGCTTATGGCAGGCCTATACAGGGCTTGCGAGAAGACGCCCGTGACGACCATGCAACTTGATAAACTCGTCAATGCAATCGAGCAAGATCTCTATGCTTGTTCCGAGCAAGAGGTTAAATCGGGCAAAGTTGGAGAGATGGTTATGGAGAGGCTTGCAAGTCTGGACGAAGTCGCTTACGTGCGGTTTGCAAGCGTGTATCGACGCTTTAAGGACATTGCGAGTTTCGAGAGAGAGCTAGCAGGAATACGTGAACGTAAAAATAGTGAAGCAGTAGTCAAATAGAATAAAAATCTAAGCCAAAACAATAATTAAGAGGGAAAATGGAGGATAGTCTTATGGCACAGTCAACAACCGAAGTTAAGCGGTTTTTTACGAAGGGCAGAAAAAGGATACGACAAGGTTGAGTGGGAGAAGCGTGATTCTTCGATCAAAAACCCATTTACGGGTGAAGTAGTCTTTGAGCAGAAGGACGTCGAGATTCCAACCGGCTGGTCCATAAACGCACTGAACATTGTGGCACAGAAGTACTTTACGGGTACGCCTGGCGACAAGGATCGCGAAACTTCACTCAAGGACCTTATCGACCGCGTGGTTGACACCGTCGTTAAGCAAGGTGTTCAGGAAGGGTACTTTACAAACGATGTCGACGCGGAAACATTCCGCGAGGAACTCAAATATGTACTAGCAACTCAGCGAGCAGCCTTCAACAGCCCGGTTTGGTTCAACATCGGTGCGAGCCAACGGGCTCAGCAGGCAAGCGCTTGTTTCATCTTGGGCGTAGAAGACGAAATGACTTCCATTTTACAGTGGTACACCGACGAAGGCATGATCTTTAAGGGTGGTTCAGGAAGTGGTGTAAACGTCAGCTCAATTCGCTCTAGTGTCGAGCCACTGGGCAAGAGCGCGGGTACGGCATCTGGGCCCTTAAGCTTTATGCGCGGTGCCGACGCAAGTGCCGGTGCCATTAAGAGTGGGGGCAAGACTCGTCGTGCAGCTAAGATGGTTATTTTGAATGCCGATCACCCAGACATTGAGGAGTTTATTTGGTGTAAATCTATCGAAGAGGACAAGGCGCGCGTGCTTCAGGCTGCCGGTTTCGATATGAGCCTCGACGGTAAAGACATTTTTAGCGTTCAGTACCAGCACGCCAATAACTCGGTCCGCGTAACAGACGAATTCATGCAAGCTGTCGTAGATAACAAAGACTGGGACCTTAAAGCAGTCAAGACTGGCAAAACTGTGCGCACCGTTAAAGCCCGCGACCTATTCCGTCAGTTTGCTGAAGCCGCTTGGCGTTGTGCCGACCCTGGCATGCAGTTCGACACGGTCATCAACAAGTGGCACACGACGCCAAACGCCGGTCGTATTAACGGTTCGAACCCATGCAGTGAGTACATGCACCTCGACAACTCTGCGTGTAACCTCGCGAGCATTAACCTGCTGAAGTACCTAAATGATGACTTTAGTTTTGACATTGAGGCCTTCAAGCACACGGTTGAACTTATCTTTACTGCCCAAGAAATTTTGGTGGGCTACAGTTCGTACCCGACCGAGCGGATTACCAAAAACGCCAAAGCCTACCGCGAACTTGGAATTGGATACGCTAACCTTGGCGCATTGCTAATGGCACAGGGCTTGCCGTACGACAGCGAAGAGGGCCGAGCTCAGGCTGCGGCTATAACCGCGCTCCTGACCGGCCACAGCTATGCTACAAGCGCACGTATGGCTCAGAAGGTTGGTCCGTTTGCCGGCTTTAACAAAGACCGCGATGGCATGCTTAAGGTGCTTCGTATGCACCGAGAGGCCGTGCGCCACATCGATGCTGGCCTAGTTTCAGAAGACTTGCTGAGTGCAGCCGCAACTGCTTGGGATGAGGCAGTCGAATTTGGTGAATTGTACGGTGTACGTAACAGTCAAGCCAGCGTCTTGGCCCCAACGGGTACCATTGGCCTCATGATGGACTGTGACACCACGGGTATTGAACCAGACCTTGGTCTTGTTAAGGTGAAGAAGCTCGTTGGTGGCGGTACGATGAATATCGTCAACCAGACAGTACCTCGTGCGCTTCGTGCTTTGGGCTATACCCAAGAGCAAACCAACGATATTGTGGCCTACATTGACACAGAAAAGACCATCTTGGGCGCGCCACATTTGCGCAAAGAACACGAACCAGTTTTCGCATGTTCTATGGGCGACAACTCTATTCACTATCTTGGTCACGTCAAGATGATGGCAGCTGTACAGCCATTTCTGTCGGGCGCCATCAGTAAAACAGTAAACATGCCAGAAACGGCTACGGTCGAAGATGTCGAGCAACTACACATTGACTCATGGCGCATGGGGCTGAAGGCTGTCGCTATTTATCGCGACAACTGTAAGGTTGCTCAGCCTCTCAGCATGGCCAAGAAAGACGGTGATGACGACAAGAAAGAGGAGGCAAGTATGGCCAGCGCACCTGTAGCAACTTCGGACGATGGCAAGATTGTCCTGAAGGGCGCAGTACGTCGTAAACTACCACGCAAGCGCACCAGCCACACGTACCACTTTGAAATCGCTGATCTCGATGGCTTCTTCACTGTTGGCGAGTATGACGATGGCACGCCGGGCGAAATCTTCATCATCTGTAGCCGACAGGGCTCGACACTGGCTGGTCTGCTCGACTCCTTTGCTATCAGCATGAGTCATGGCTTGCAGTACGGCGTACCGCTTAAGAGCTACGTAAAGACGCTTCGTGGCACCAGTTTTGCGCCATTTGGCATCACTGATGACCCAGATATTCGGACTGCTAGCTCAATCACGGACTACATCGTTCGTCGCTTGGCACTCGACTACTTGAGCTTCGAAGACCGCCTCGAGTTGGGTCTGGCAAGTTTTGACGATATGCCAGAAGCACAGACGAGCTTGCTCGATGAAGCTGGTCAACCTGAAGATGAGGGTAACGACGACGATGCGACCAGTGGTCGCGACACAACCGAGTCAGTCAAGGTCCAGGATGTTGAGCCAGTCTCACAAGCAATGGCACCTGCGGCTGAGAGTAAAGATGGTGGCAAGACTGTCAAAGACTCGACAGCACCACTGTGCTATAACTGTGGCAATCAGACGCAGCGAAGTGGGAGTTGCTATGTGTGTACTTCCTGCGGAAGCACGACGGGCTGTAGCTAAACCCTCAGAACAACCGGCAAGGTATCGGCAAGGCCGACACTTTGCCGGTTTTCTCGGCCCTAGCCCATTTTTTCTCTGCGGTGCTCTTTCGCCGTATTTCAGATACGACTCACTCCGCTCTTCAAGAAGAAAATGACCTATGGCTCAAGCTCTGAGCGTTTAGTGCCACACTCATTATCCGAAGGGTGTAAAAACTGTTCTCGAAGTAAATTCGAGAGTATATTTGATTTTAATTTAATTCTTAGGTCAGACCGGCTATACTAAAAACATGAAAGTGATGGTGTTTTATCGGCCCGGTTCTGAACATGCACGTCAGGCTACTGACTACCTTGCGGAGCTCGAAAGACAGCATAGAATTGACTCGAGTGATGTTGAACTGGTTGATCTTGATACGCGCGAAGGAGCGTCGCTTGCGAGCATCTATGATGTGGTCGCCTACCCAGGCATGGCGGTTGTCGATAACTCTGGCGCCTTTGTCAAAATGTGGTCGGGCGAACTCCCCCTGCAAAACGAATTGATGAGCTACTTGTTTACATCGTAAGCAGTGCGGGTATAAACCACTTGCAGAATAACAGGGGGATTTGCTATACTTTTGGACAGAGGCGTTGTAAAGTGCATAACATCTGCGAGGTTGCATTTTACAGAGGTAGTTATCAGCTACTTGCGAATATATTTTTCGGCGCTTCGGGAAGAACGCCTACATCTCGTAGGCTAGTAGAACCCGACGGAAGGCCCTGTAAGTAGCCGAAACTAAGTGCTGAAAGAGTCACCTCTTTTGGAAGCCAGATGGTACCCCCGAAAACACCTTCGGGTCTGGCGTCTAAAAGAGGTGATTTTTATTTGGAGTGAACGGATGAAAACAATACTTATTTACGGCGATTCAAACACTTGGGGACAAAGCTCTCATCTTGGTGGAAGGTATGATTACGAGACTAGATGGGTAAGTAAGTTGAAAACACTTTTGGGTACGGGGTTCGATATCGTGCCAGCTGGACTCTCGGGTAGGATTGCGGGTAGTTACACTAACGTGGAAGATATTAAACGCGGCAAGGATGCGTTTGAAGTGGTATATAGACAAACTTTTCCGCTCGATGTTGCAATAATTGCACTCGGTACGAATGACTTGAAAGATAAGTATAGTATAAGTACAGCACAGATTGCAGACGATATAGAGTGGTATAAAAAGGCTCTAGAAGAATGGACTGACTATGCTGGTAAGAGATTATGCTCAAAAGTACTATGTATTGCTCCCCCAAACTTCATAGAAGGATTATTGGAAGCCGATGAAGCACGTCGCACAGATTTAAACAAACAATTACAGGCAAGGTTTGATAATTTGCTCGTTCTGGATGAAATAGATATGAGTGAAGATGGGGTACATTTTTCAGAAGAAAGACACAGGCAAATGGCAGAAGCGGTGTATAAGAAACTAAAGGAGATGGGGTTATGAAGTTTAAAAGTGGAACACGACGAAGGGCGCTGGAGTACGAAAAGGACATTGCGAAGCGTTGGGCAGCAGAAAAGACCTTCGAAAAGTCAGTCGCGCAGCGTCCGGCAGATAAACAGTGGGTGTTTTACGATGGGCCACCATTCTTGACGGGCACACCCCACCACGGACATCTCCTGGTTTCGACAGTCAAAGATACGATGGGCCGTTTCCAGACTATGAGAGGTAATAGGGTAGAGCGAACCTGGGGCTGGGATTGTCACGGCCTGCCGGCTGAAGTATACGTAGAAAAGCAACTCGGCATAGCGAACAAGAAAGAAATTGGCACCAAGATCAGCGTTGATGAATACGTGAAGGCTTGTCGGGCTTCTATGGTAAAGACGGGCACCGAGTGGGAGGACACTATCGAGCGCTTGGGGCGCTGGGTGGAGTTTAGGGGCGCGTACAAGACCATGGACAAAGAGTACATGGAGTCCGTCTGGTGGGCATTTAAAACGCTGTATGAAAAGGGCAAGATCTACGAAGGCGAAAAGATCCTCGTGTATTGCACCAAGGATGCTACGCCAATTAGCAAGAGCGAAGTCGCCATGGAAAACAGCTACCAAATGGACACTGACCCAAGTGTGTTTGTGTACTTTAAGCTTGAAGGTAGCGACGAGCATATGTTGGCCTGGACGACGACTCCGTGGACACTGCCAGCCAACGTAGCAGTAGCGGTACATGAGCAAGAAGAGTATTCACTGCTTGAGCATGAGGGCAAGAAATTCTACGTGGCTAGTGAGGCGGTCAGTCGTGTTATGCAAGATGCCAAGAAGCAACCTTTGGCGTATAATGTTGTTAAAAAGATACAGGGGTCAGAGCTAGTTGGAAGGCGCTATGAACCGCTCTTCGAAAACCGTGGAACTGGGGCTCATCGTGTGCTGCACGCTGACTTTGTGAGTACGGCAGATGGTACGGGCCTGGTACACGAGGCCCCGGCTTACGGAGAAGAAGACTACGAGCTGTGTAAGCGCGAGGCCGTGCCAGTTGTCTCGATCGTAGACGCCGATGGTAACTACACCGAAGGGCGTTGGGTAGGCCAAAACATCTGGGAAGTGAATAAGGAGATAGCCAAGACACTTGTCGAGGAAGGCAAGGCACTGAAAGTGGAATACATCCGCCACGAGTACCCACACTGTCACCGCTGTGGTACCAAGCTGATGTATCGTGCTCACCCGAGCTGGTTTATGGACATACAAGGTCAAAAAGACAACATGCTCCAGGCCAATTCCGAGACGCGCTGGACACCCGACAATCTGAGGACAGGTCGTTTTAACAACATTATCGAACAAGCTCCGGACTGGAATTTAAGTCGTGACCGCTATTGGGCAACACCCATTCCGGTGTGGCGTGGCGAACGAAACGATGGCGCGGAGATCGTGAAAGTATTTGGTAGCTACGACGAATTTGAAGAGTTCACTGGGCTCCGCCTGGATGACTACCATTTGCCACAAGTGATGAACGTAACTTTCGAGATGGATGGCACGACGATGCGTCACATCGGCAAGGTGCTTGACTGCTGGTTCGAGAGTGGAAGTATGCCGTTTGCGCAGCACCACTATCCGTTCGAGAACAAAGAGAAGTTCGAAAGCACATACCCGGCCGACTTTATCATCGAGGCAATCGACCAAACCAGAGGTTGGTTCTATAGCCTGGTGGCCGTAAATGTCGGTCTGTTTGGCAAGGCGCCGTGGAAAAACCTGATTTGTACAGGGTTTGTTATGGCTTCCGACGGGACCAAACTGAGCAAGAAGCACAAGAATTACACCGATCCAGTTGAACTCATGGATAAAGTTTCTGCGGATTCCTACCGGTTTCTGTTGATGAGCTCTCCGCTGACTGTAGGGGATAACTTCGTAATGCAAGACAAAGAGTTAGTGGATGTCTCGCGTAAACTCAGCATGATCTGGAACATGTACGATTTCTTCACTATGTACGCTGAGGTTGATGGCTGGCAATACAGCGGTGTGCTAGCCGATCCGCTCGATAAGCTGAGCAACCCGCTCGACGTTTGGGTAGTGTCGCGCTTGCATCAGCTCGTGGCCGAGGTCGAGGAGCGTACCGAAGCCTATGACCTACAGGGTGCGCTCAAGCCAATCTTGCCGTTCATAGACGATGCCAGTAACTGGTTTGTGCGTCGTAGCCGTCGTCGCTTCTGGAAGAGCGAAGACGATGGGGACAAGGCAGAGGCTTACCTGGCTTTGCACTACGTTTTAACTCGTTTAGCCTTTGTACTGGCGCCATTTACCCCTTATCTTGCGGAAGAACTCTACACCAAGATGACGGGCGACACTGAGTCCGTTCACCTCAAGGACTGGATACCAGCCGGCAAGGTCAACGAGCAGGTTATGAACGAGATGGATGAGGTGCGAGACTACGTCAATCAGGGTCTGAGCCTGCGGGCCAAAGCAGGACTGAAGGTTCGTCAGCCACTGGCCAGCATGACGGTGCCACGACTGGGTGAGCACGTCGACTTTAAGAGCATTGTGCAAGATGAGGTGAACGTGAAAGAAGTAAAAGCCGGCTCCGCAGTGGAAATAGACGAAAATCTGACGCCAGAACTAAAGCGTGAGGGCATGATGCGCGAAGTTGTTCGCCACGTTCAGGCTACGCGAAAGGCGACTGGGCTGCAGGTAGACGACAGAGTAGAGCTAGTACTGCATACGGCCGACAAAGAGCTTGCACGGGCGCTAGAAGAGCACAGAGATACGATTATGGCAGAGACCTTGGCAAAGACTTTGATGAGTGAACCTACGGACGATATGCAGGTGGTCAAGGTCGAGGGCGCTGACCTCGGTGTTTGGCTAAAGAAAGCGTAGTACTCCTCTCGGCGCGTGCCAAGGGGTGTATAATTGGGGGAGAAAATGGTAGAAAAGCGAACAGTTGTTGGGATTGTGCCTTGTTTTGATGATGGGCAGGGGCCCGTCTACTTTCCCGGTCCGAAGACAGACAGGGTGTATTTACGCAACGAGTACATGCACGTACTAGCATCTGTCGGGGCTGTGCCACTGATATTGAGCCCAGAAATGCCCATGAGCATGATAACTGACCTATGCGACGGCGTTGTTATTTCCGGTGGTTTTGATATTGCGACTGTCTGTTACGACGAAGAGCCTCTGACAAACGAACCTATAGAGCCCATTAAGCGCTATATGTGGGAAGAGATTTTGATCGAGGCTTGTGACCGAGAGTCTATACCGATCTTAGGAATTTGCTATGGCATGCAGCGACTCAACTTGTTTTATGGGGGCACCTTGCTTCAGGATATTGAGCTGTTGGTGCCGGAAAACATTGGCCATATAGAGACGAAGCACGCAGTAACTTTCCAGAAAAACTTTCTGGGGCTATCTGCCGGGAAGACGTATACCATTGAATCTCGGCATCACCAGGCTGTAGATGCGCTGGCTGATGGCTGGGAGGTGTGTGCCAGTGCGCCTGATGGGGTTATTGAGGCGATGCATGGCAGGGGGCATTTTGCTATGCAGTGGCATCCCGAGTCAGACGAGACAGGGATGCACATTTACCGCGCTTTTGTAGAACATTGCCACGACCGTAGCCAGGGGAGAGCCAAGCGCATGAACGGCACATGCTATACACCAGAAACTACTTAAGAAACTAAACCAAAACATTTTCACTTTTGTTACGACCGTGCGAAAAGTGAAAATGTTATTTGACTTTGAAGGCTTCGTAAATTTGGACGAATTCGCCTAGGTTCATTTCGTCGACAACTTCTTTGATGATGTTTACGTGGTTGATGTCTGTGGCCCACACACTGTGTTGGATGTGTTTGAACTGTAAGTCCATAAGTATTCTGCGCAGCGTATGCCGAGCATGTGCAGAATGTTCTGGTATGTCGAAGATAACCATAAGTTTCGAGCCTTCAGGAAGCTTCTGTGACACAAATTTTGAAGCTGTTAGCTTGCCTTTTGCTGTAAGCCTGGGGATTTTGCTTTCATCGTATTTGATGTGGCCGCTTTTTTCTGCTCGAGACATTGCTTGCTTCAGAGTTGATTCGGAATGGCCACTAATGCGAGATAGTTCGTAAAAGAACCTGCCTGGCTTGAAGGCAAGCCAAATGTTTTCCTCGGAGAAGGGGAGGAGAAATCCGCGGAGCACAAATTCTCTGGCAGTTCTCGGTTTTCTCATGGCTACAGTATACATCACTTTTCGCACGGTCGTAACAAAAGTGAAATGAATGCAGGTTTTTTTGGGGTGGACGTGGATGTGCAGCGTGGGGTGGGCTCAGTCAACTAACACGGAACAAAGGTAACTCGTAAAAAGTTCTCTGGGGATGAGAACCAGCTTGGCTGGTTCTGCCGAGCCATCCATTCTTTACAGATAAGCTCTAGGTGCTTTGT
>WBZP01007869.1_pt1 | contig 10184 bp, 11 predicted proteins | sample 5204301 | NCBI WGS metagenome assembly WBZP01 (sample SAMN12412401, study PRJNA552823) | activated sludge metagenome | isolation source: activated sludge from nitrification reactor of wastewater treatment plant... | place: USA: Pennsylvania | collected 2017 | reverse complement strand
GGCGGACGCTGTCGTTTTCGGCGAGCTGCGCGCCGGTGCCCTGCAAGGTGATGGCGCCGGACTCCAGCACGTACGCGCGGTCGGCGATTTCCAGCGCCATGAGTGCGTTTTGTTCCACCAGCAGGACTGTCGCGCCCTGGTCTCGAATCTCAGCGATGGTGGCGAAAATCGTCTCGACCAGGAGTGGCGAAAGGCCCATCGACGGCTCATCGAGGAGCAGCAGTTTTGGCCGCGCCATGAGCGCTCGGCCGATGGCGAGCATCTGCTGTTCGCCGCCGGAGAGTGTGCCGCCCGGCTGCGAGGCGCGTTCCCTCAATCTCGGAAAGAGCTCGTACACCCGCTTGAGGTCGGAATCGAGGTTGTCGCGCCGCTGGTATGCGCCCAGGAGCAGGTTGTCGAGGACGCTCATGCGGTGGAAGATGCCGCGCCCCTCGGGCACGTGACTGATGCCGAGACTCACGATTTTGTGCGGTTCCAGGCGGTCGATGGCAGCGTCTTTGAAGGCGATCCGGCCCGAGCGGGCGCGGATGATCCCGGAGATCGCCCGAAGCGTGGTGGATTTCCCGGCGCCGTTGGAGCCGATGAGCGTGACGATCTCGCCTTCCTCAACGGAAAGGCCGATGCCCTTCACGGCCGAGATGGCCCCATAGCCAGCCACGAGCCCGGCAACCTCAAGGAGCGGCATGGCCACCCTCTTTGAGCGCGCGTGTGCCCAGGTAGGCTTCGATGACGCGGGTGTCGCGCTGCACCTCCGCCGGCGTGCCCTCGGCGATTTTGCGTCCGTAGTCCAGCACGGTGATGCGTTCGCAGACGCCCATGACCACGCGCATCTGGTGCTCGATGAGCACCACCGTGGTGTCGAATTCGTCACGGATGCGCCGGATGAGCGAGATCATCGCGGCGCTTTCCTGGGGGTTCATGCCGGCGGTCGGTTCGTCCAGGAGGAGGAGGCGCGGGCCCGTGGCGAGGGCGCGGGCCATTTCGAGGCGGCGCTGGTCTCCATAGGGCAGGCTGCGGGCGATTTCGTTTTCGCGGCCGGCGAGGCCAACGCTCCGCAACAGCGCCCGGCCGCGTTCAATGCCGTCACGTTCGGCGCGCGTAATCGGTGGCGGTTGGCTGACCGCCAGGCCGATCTCCTTGAGCCCACCGGCGACCCCCCTGGCCGCGCCAATAACATGCATGATCGTGACGTACGAGAGCAGCCTCGAAGGGCGCGGCGGGATGTGGTGTTCCGGCAGGCCGCCGATGCGGCGGTGACTGGCGACGAGGATGTTCTCGATCGCGGTCATGTTCGAAAAGAGGCGGATGTTCTGGAACGTCCGCGAGACGCCGGCCCCGGAGATCTCGTGAGGAGCGAATCCGTCGATGCGGCTTCCCGCGAGCCAGACCTCGCCGGACGTCGGCCGGTAGAAGCCCGTCAGGCAGTTGAACAGCGTTGTCTTGCCCGCGCCGTTGGGGCCGATAAGGCCGTGAATCTCGCCGGGCGGCACGTTGAACGAGACGTCAGACAGGGCGCTGAGCCCCTGGAACTGCATCCCCACGGCGCGGACGTCGAGTTCGGCTGCCGCCATGTCAGTCCGTCCCTACAAGAGGCTCGGCTGGTTCGACCTGGAACTCCAACTGGCGGCGGCGGCTGGGGAAGAGCCCCGAGGGCCGGAGGACCATCACGGTCACGAGGAGCGCCCCGAAAACGATGAAACGGTAGATGGCCAGCTTCTCGCCCCACTCGCTGGCGGGCGGCAGCTTGCTCACGTCGAGCGTGGTGAGGCCGTTGAAGCCATCAATGACGGTGTTCGCTCCGTCACGAAGCCAGCCGAGCTTCGCGAGCAAATCCCCCGTCTCCGAGAACTGCAGGATTTCCGGCAGGCCGATGAGGATGGCAGAACCGGCGATGACGCCGGTGGTATTCCCCATGCCGCCGATGATGACGAGCGCCAGCACGTTGATGCTGACAATCAGGCCGAACGACTGCGGGGCGACGAAATCGATGAACGGTGCATAAATGGCGCCACCGAGCGCACCAACGGACGCGCCCATGGCGAACGCCATCAGCTTGTAGCGCGTGGTGTTGATGCCCATGCCTTCAGCCACGTCTTCGTCCTCGCGGATGGCCTCCCACGCGCGGCCGACGCGAGAGTCGCGTAAGCGGGAAGTAACAAACCAGACCAGCATCGCGGCGATGAGCGCCATCACGAAGAACTCGTCAACGTGATCGACCTTGCCGGCGCCGTAGTCAGGCTTCGTGATGCCGAACAGCCCGGAGGAGCCGCGCGTGACGTTATCCATGTTGAGGGCGAGGATGCGGATGATTTCACCGAAGCCCAGCGTGACGATGGCCAGGTAGTCGCCGCGCAGGGGCAGCACGGGCAGGCCGAGTAGCAGGCCGATGCACGCGCCGATGCCTACCGCCATTGGTAAAAGGATCCAGTAGTTCATGGTGCCGGCCACGGACGGCGAAATCGGTGCGCCCCAGATGGCGACGACGTAGGCGCCCGTCGCGAAGAACGCCACGAAGCCGAGGTCCAGAAGCCCCGCAAGCCCCACCACCACGTTCAAACCCATCCCCAGCGTGGCGTAGAGCGTGACGAGGAAGAGCATGCGGATCCATGTTTCATCGAGGAACGTGAGGCAGATCAGCCCGCCGATGAGGAAGATCAGCGCGTGCGACCATTCGGGGAGGCTTTCGCGCCGGCGGTTCAACGTTCGAAGGAACTCAGGCACGCTTCGTCTCCCTCTGCCGGAAGATGCCCGTCGGCCGGAAAATGAGGACGAGCACCAGGAGGCTGAACGCAACGACGTCTTTCCACTGGTTGGGGAGGTTCACCCCCGGGATTTCGTTCAGGAGCTCGCGGCCGACGGTTTCGGTGAGGCCGAGGAAGAACCCACCGATGACCGCGCCCTGGATGCTGCCGATGCCCCCGAGCACGGCCGCGGTGAACGCCTTCACCCCGGGCACGAAGCCCATGCTGCCGCGGATGCTGCTGTAAAAGAGCCCGTAGAGGACGCCGGCGAAACCGGCCATGATGGCGCCGAGGGCGAACGTCAGCATGATCGCGCGGTTCACGTCGATGCCCATGAGTGCGGCGTTGTCGCGGCTTTCGGAGACCGCCCGGATTGAACGCCCGATGCGCGTCCGCTGGATGACCCAGTACAGGAGCAGCATCATCGCCAGCGACGACGTCATCAGGAACGACTGCAGGTAAGAAATCGTGAGCGGGCCGAGTGAGAAATCGCCACTCGGGAAAATCGTTGGGTAGAACTTGGACTGGCCCTCGAGGAAGCCGTCGTCAACGAGGTGGCTGAGGAACACGCTCATGCCGATCGCGCTGATCAGCGGGGCGAGACGCGGCGCGTTGCGCAGCGGCCGGTAGGCGACGCGCTCCACGATGAGTGCGGTGGACATGGAGGCGGCGCCGGCGATGATGAGCGCTACCAGGATCGAAATCGCTACCATCGCGCCGGAAATGTCCTCACCGCCGAACGCGACGAGGACCCCGTAGCCCGCGAAGGCGCCGATCATGAAGACTTCGCCGTGCGCGAAGTTAATGAGCTGCAGCACGCCGTAGACCATCGTGTAGCCGAGGGCGATGAGCGCGTAGATGCTGCCGGTGGTCATCCCATTGACGAACTGGTCGGCCCAGAACTCCATGGAAGCAAGGAAGAGGACCGTCAAGCGGACGCTCCGTTGTGCGGCTATGCGAAAAAACGGGAGAGGGGCTTGAAGGCCGCCTCTCCCGTCCGGGTCTCAGGCGCTGGCGAGATTACTTCTTGCCGGCTTCGAGTTGGACGTACTTGCCGCCCTGGACCTTGAAGAAGCGGACCACGGCGCCCGCGCGGTTGCCGTTGTTGCCGAAGGTGATCTTGCCGGATGCGCCTTCGAGGTCGGTCTTCTTCACTTCTTCATTGACCTTCTTCAGGTCGATTTCGAGCTTGCCGTCCTTCTCGGTCGCGGCCTTTTCGATGGCCTTGATGAGGGCGGTGGCGGCGTCGTAGGCCTCAGCGCCGAACGTTGCCGTGTCAGCGTTGCCCTTGAAGAGGTTGGCGTACTTCTGCTTGTAGGTGTCGAACTGCGAGCCCGTGGTGCCCGGGAGCGCGAGGTAGGCGCCTTCCGCGGCATCCTTCGCGCCAGCGATCAGCTCGTCGTTCTTGATGCCGTCGCCGCCGATGTACGGGATCGACTTGAGGTCCGCTTCAGCGCGGAGCTGCTGCAGGAACGGAGTCGCTTCCGCGTAGAAGCCGGCCTGGTAAATGACGTCCGGCTTGGCTTCCTTGATGGCGGAGATGATCGACTTGAAGTCGGTCGTCTTCTTTTCGTAGCCCGCGGGCGTGCCCACGATGGTGCCGCCCTCTTCCTTGAAGTACTTCTGGAACTGATTGCTCAGGTCCTTGCCATAGTCATCGGTGTCGAAGACCACGAACGCCTTCTTCGCCTTCAAAGTGTCGGTGGCGAACTTGGCCTGCTCTTTCGCTTCGTCGGCGTTGAGCACCGGGACGCGGAAGAACGTCACGTAGGGGCCTTCCGGACGCGTGGGTTCGGTGAGGTCGCCGGCCGTGGCGGACGGGGAAATGTGCGTGATCCCGGCGTCGTCATAGATCTTGAGCGAAGCGCGGGTGCCGCCGGAGCAGATCGGGCCGATGACGGCAACCACTTTTGCCTTGACGAGGCGGTCAGCCGCGGCAGGGCCGCCTTCCGGCGTGCAGAGGTCGTCTTCGCGGACCCACTTGATCTTGTGGCCCTTGATCGTGACGCCGTCGCCGGCGGTTTCGGCCGAATCGGCGATCGGCTTGCCGAGGCTCGCCGTGTCCCCTGTCAACGCGGACGAGATGCCGATCGGGATGTCGCCGTCGACCGTGATGACCCGGGCCTTATCCAGGCCGGCGGTCTTGTACCCGGCGTCGCTGAACCCGGCGCTGCCGCCGGAATCGTCGTCGTCATCGCCGCTGCAGGCCACTGCGAAGAGCGCCATGAGCGCGAGCAGTGAGAAGAGCAGGACGAAACTGGACCGTGTTCCCTTAAACAAAGTCTCTCCCTCCTCTGAAGGCGCCTACCGATTGGTAGATCACCCAGACGGCGGCGATCCTAGGTTTGGGCCGGGCTCAGAGTCAAGGAATCGAAAGGGCCCGCGAGTGCCGGGCCCTTCACGAGTTAACCTGCGGAGCGGCTCAGTCGCCCGTTGGGAAGCCGGCGTCCACCCAGGCGAGCGTGCCACCTTCGACGTTGAACAGCGGCAGTTCCTCGAGGCCGGCGGCGATGGCGAACTCCGCGGCGAGGGCGCTGCGCGCGCCGCTCTTGCAAATGAAGAGCACTTCCTTGCCGCCCGCGAAGTCGCGGATTTGCTTCACTTCGCCCATGACGGTGTTCACGGGGATGAGCCGCACGTCTTTTGCATGGACTTCCACGTATTCGTTCGGTTCACGTACGTCCACCATTACAGCCGAACCGGCATCCAGCTTTTCCTTGGCCTCGGCGACGGAGATTCGGGTAAAGGGTTCGCGCTCGTTCTTGGTTGCCACTGAGGCCTCCTGAGGATTGTTGACTATTTTAGTCGACTATAGGGTAGCAAACCGGGTGAGCTTGCCGCCAGTTTTTCCGCCAAGCACACTCGCAGCGATGACTGGACCACTCGGACTCGACCCGGCGACGCTGCTTGCGGAGTGGGCGCGCCGCGTCCGCGCGAACAACGAACAGGCAGAGCGCTTCCGCGAGGCCCCGGAGCGTCCGGATTTCTACGCGCCCATCGCTTCAACCTTCAAGGCAAACCCTCGGCGCACGGATGAACCGGCCCTGGACGTGCTGCGCGGGCTCGTCGTGCCGGGCGAGACGTGGCTCGATATCGGCGCGGGCGGCGGGCGCTACGCTCTGCCGCTTGCGCTGGCCGGGGCGCACGTCACCGCCGTCGACCCTTCGCAGGGGATGCTCGCGGTGCTGGCCGAAGCCGCGGCCGAGTTCGGCGTCGAGGGCGTCACGGCCGTCGAGTCGCGTTGGCCCATGGCCAACCCGCCACGGGCCGACGTCGCGTTCATCGCCCACGTCGGCTACGACATCGCGGACATTGGCCCGTTCCTGGATGCGATGGAAGCCAGCGCCGGCCGGCTTTGCGTGGCCGTGCTGCTGGCCGAGGCCCCGGCAACGCAGGCTGCGCTGCTCTGGCCGGGGGTCCACGGGGTCGAACGTGACCTGCTCCCGGCACTGCAGGAGTTCCTGGTACTGCTGCTCGCCAGGGGCAAGGTCTTCACCGTCTGGCTGGGGGAGCGTACGCCGGGCTCGCACGCATCACTGGAGTCGATAGTCGGGTTCGCGCGCCAGCAGCTCTTCATCGAGCCGGATGGTCCGCTTGCACCGAAAATGCTGGAAGCGCTGAAATCGCTTGCAATCGAGCGCGACGGGCGGTTCTACTTGTCAGACCGGCCGGTGCCGCTCGGCGTGGTTACCTGGAAACCGTAGAGGCGTCCCTATGCCCGATCGCGTGATTGGCCAGCTTCGAGACCTGCGCAAGGAAATGTACCCGGGCCTCAACACCCTGATGGTGGCGGCGAACGCTGTCTCCAGCGCCGAGTATCCCATCGCGGTGAAGGCGCTGGATGGCGCGCTGGCGTACCTGCAGGACCAGCTCTTGCCGGTGAGCCGCGCGGAGGAGTTCACGCTCTTCATCGCGGTCGACGGCGTCATCGCCGCCGTCGATTCCTGCCAGGTGATGAAGGCGCAGCACACCAGCATCATGCGGATGACCGGCGACCTCGCGCAGGCCATCGAAGCGGCAAAGAAAGACGGCGACATCGCGGCCTATGCGAAGTACCTGCACCCGCTGCTGTACGGCCTCTACGCGTTCGTCCGCGCGCACCTTGAGAGCGAGGACGAGGTGTACCTGCCGCTCCTCGATTCAGCCTTGAGCGAGAGCCAGGTGGGCGTGCTCGTAGACAACATAACGCGTGTTGCGGCGGGCAGCAGCGCACCGCGGTAGCGACAACAGAGAGCGCTTTTGCGAGTACCCACTCGTGAAAGTCGGCGATCGTTCGTCCCCGCAGACACGCGACCTGAACTCCCCCTCTCCCGCGACCGTAGAAGTCGGGAGAGAGGGCCGGGGGGTGAGGGCAGGCCCGCCGCATACACCGCCAATTCCCTCAACTGAGTGGCTAAATCGCTGACCAGCCGGAATCGGACGGCAGGACGGCGCCGTTGATGTTGGTGGAGTCCCGGCTGAGCAGGAACGTGATCGACGCCGCGAGCTGGTCCGCCTGGGCCGGCGGCGGGATCACCGCCTGCATCAGCGGCCCCATCCGTTCCATCGCCATCTGCGAGCCGAATGTCGCCTGGATGTTGGTGATGGTCCCGCCCGGGGCGACGGCGTTCGAGCGGATCCCCTTCGGGCCGTAGATGACGGCGGAGTTCTTCGTGATGCCGATGACCGCGTGCTTCGAGGCGGTGTAGGCGACGCCGGCGGCGGAACCGCGCAGGCCGGCCTCCGACGTGATGTTCACGATGGCGCCATAGCCCGCCGCGAGCATGAGCGGGACGACCGCGCGCGTGAGCCGGACGATGCCGATGACGTTGACCCGGAACACGCGCTCCCAGACTTCGTCGGTGACTTCGTGGACCGGGGTGAAGTTGTCCATGATCCCCGCGACGTTCGCCAGCGCATCGACGCGCCCGGCCGCCGCGGCGACGATGCGGGCGACGTCCGCTTCGTCGCTCACATCCCCGGCGACGGGGACGACTGCGAGCCCTTTCGTTTCGTCGACGAGGGCGTCGAGGCGTGGCCGGCTGACGTCGGATGCGATGACGCGGCCGCCCTCCCTGGCGACGCGCAGGGCGGTGGCGCGGCCGATGCCCGACCCCGCGCCCGTGACAATGACTGTCTGCCCATCGAACCGTCCAGGCGTGATGACCTCCGTCCATGTCTGCGTTGGCTGTGACATGACCACCTCCCCGGGATTCAGTCGACCCTGGCTTCAACCATTTTGGCGCGCACGAGCGCCTCGACAAGGGCCGGTCGTATCGGATGTTCGGGCGAAAAGCGCACGGTGCCCTTGCCGGTCTGGAACCCGCGCAGCTGTTCCCGGAACGGTTCGAGGAGCGTGTTGCTCAGGACGTAGAGCGCGCAATGTGAGCCGCTGGCTCCGAAGCTCACGATCATGCGGTTGCGGTAGCGGAGGGTGGGGAGACGGTAGCTGATGACTTCGGTGGCGCCGGGGAGGATGGCATGGAGTTGAGCGCGGAGGGTCTCAAGTGTCTCGCGCCGGGTGGGCGGCAGGGCGGCGAGGTAGGCGTCGATTTCGTTCACGTCGGGCGATCCTGAGGGTTCAGCGTTGGAGATGCCGACGGGCCCAGTGCTTCCGAACCAGGCGGTCGAAGAAACGGATCACCCAGGCCCAAACAAGTGCCACGAGCGCCACGGTAGCCCAATCCCCGAACCCGGAAACGCCACGAGAATGGAGCAACCAAATTCCCAACCAGACAGCTGCCTGTTCCGGGATAGAACGGACGAGAGGCCCGAACTCCTCCCACAGCGTCTTCTCTTTGAATGGTTCGTCCCAGAAGGCGCCCTGAGGGCCGAAGTCGAGTTGCCACGAGGCGCGAAGCTGCTGCCACTTCGACCTGCAGAAACGGGCCAGCCAAGACCGAAACCGCTCCAATTGGGCCACTCCTCGACCGAATAGTCGGCACTTGGCCTGCGCAGTGCAAGACCCCGGGGGGCGGAGACCGGAAAGAGTCCCGGTCTGCACAGGGAGAGGGCCTCCGCGCTGCGGGGGCGGGAGGTTCGAGAGGTAGGTGTCGCCTTGGTTCAACGGAAAAGCGCATCCACTTGTGTCTCTTGGTCTCCCCGTGACACCCACTTTGACACGACTAGGACGGCCAACGCGCCCAAAGCCAGACTTCGACGCTTCGCAAGACTACACAAGCGCCGAGAATCGCTGGCGTCGCCGCTACCCAAACGAGCCAACTATCGAAGGTCGATAACGCGGTTAAGACGCTCACCACGATGATGACAAAAGCGAGCTGCAGCCACCGTAATCGGCCTCGGCGTGCCTTCGGCCATTCCGCCTGACCACGCTGCCAGTTCACAAGCTCGATGTACCACTCAGACATGACCGTACTCAAGACCGCAACTTGCGCAGACCCCCTCCCGCGCACGGGAGGGAGCCCGGGATCTGGCTGGCCTTACCCCTTGCTCGGGAGTTCGACCTGCACGTTCGCGCGGGTGCTTGGCTGGCCTTCGGCAAGCGTGACGACTTCGAGCTCGATGACGTTTTTGCCGTCTTCGACGCGCTTGTCGACGACGCGGCCCGTGAGAACCAGCGGACGGTCGGCTACGTCCGGGCGGCGGTAGGCGGCGCGGAGATTGCGCACGTGGCCTTGCGTGCCGGCCCAGTTGCTGACGTATTGGGTCAGCCAGGAGAGCTTGAGCAGGCCGGGGACGAGGGCGCCGCCGACGCCGAGGCGCTTGCCGGCTTCGATGTCGGAGAACGCCGGGTTCGTCGGGTTGTCGCGGCCGAAGAAATCGATCGCCATGTCCGTCGTGGGCGTGCGCTCCAGCGGTTCCATCTCGTCGTCGACTTTGACGTCTTCGTAGTACAGCTGGCTCATTCGTCGCCCTTCCTCTGGGACTTGGGATCGAACTGAGTAATCGTGATCATGGCGGAGGCGACGTGGTTGCCGGCGGCATCGAAGTACTCGGTCCCCTGGGTGACGAGCACGCTGTAGCCGTAGCGGCCGCCAAGCCGGTCGCGGATGTCGAACACCTGGCTCACGGCGCTCAGTTCCTCGCCGATCTTGAACGGGCGCGTGAACTTCCACTCCTGCTGCGTGAGCAGGCCGCCGGGCAGCACCTGGGGCATGCCGCGGCGGGGGCCGCCGCCCATCCCGGCGATCACGTAGGGCGGAGCCATGCCCGTCCCATCGGCGTAGCGCGGGTCTTTGTCTTCGAGCACGTCGCGCATGCGCTTCGCGTCTTCTTCCTTGATCGTGACCTTCGCCGGCTCGCTTTTCTGGCCGATGGCGGCGCGGTGTTCCTCGGTTATCAGGCTTTGCTCAGGTACTGACATGGGCACTCCAATCGTGGGCGGGAGTTTAGCATCGGGCGAAACTTCGCGCCTGCCGGAGCCCGGAACTATCATCTGCGTGCGCTATCGATCGATAGCAGTGAACGATGAGGTTGCTCGCGTGCGCATCGAACGGGTTGGAG
>WBZP01007868.1_pt1 | contig 10185 bp, 8 predicted proteins | sample 5204301 | NCBI WGS metagenome assembly WBZP01 (sample SAMN12412401, study PRJNA552823) | activated sludge metagenome | isolation source: activated sludge from nitrification reactor of wastewater treatment plant... | place: USA: Pennsylvania | collected 2017 | reverse complement strand
ACGTGGCGCGTCGTCGACCATGCCGCAGAAGCGCAATCCCATCTCCTCCGAACTGATGCTCGCGGCGGCCAAGGGCGTGCGCCAGCATGCCGGATTGATGCTGGACGCGATGGTGCAGGATTTCGAACGCGCGACCGGGCCCTGGCATGCCGAGTGGATGGCGATCCCCGAGAGCTTCGTCCTCACCTCGGGCGCCCTGCACCAGGCGAAGTTCGCGCTCGGCGGCCTGATCGTGGACGCCAAGAGGATGGCGGACAATCTCGACATCAGCCGCGGCCTGATCGTTGCCGAAGCCGTGATGATGGGGCTGGCGCCCGCGCTCGGCCGCCAGGAGGCGCACGACGTCGTCTACGATGCCTGCCGCCTTGCCAACGACAAGGGCATGACGCTCGCGGACGCGCTGTCGGCCGATCCGCGCGTCGCCACGCGGATTGACCGGACGAAGATCGAGCGACTGACGTCGCCGAAGAATTATCTCGGGCTGGCGCCTGAAATGGTCGACCGGGTGTTGGACTCGATGAAGCGATGACGCGGGAAGACCGTAGTTCCCCGGGGAGGCTGGTTAACGCTGTGTTAACTTCCGCGACCGCAGGTTGAGGAACGTCGATTTACCCTGTCGGTCGTTTCGCAATGTGGTTCGAGAACCTCCGTCCGTCCGCCGCCCTGAGCCGGGAGGACTACGCCGACCTCGATCATTTCCGCGAGAGCGAGCGCTATGCGCGCGCCGAGAGCCTGCCGCTTTCCGCCAAGGACTTCTGCGTGATGCGGGCGCGGCTGGCGCTGCCGGCCTGTTCGCTGTCGCTGGTCCGCACCTTTCCCCGCATCATCAACGGCTACGACTTTTCCGGACGGTTGCTGATCGTCGTTCCCATGGACGACGTTTCCTCGACACGACTGAACGGCCAGCCCGTCGGGCAATCGCTGATCCTCATCAAGGGGCAGACGAGTTGCACCGTGGTCGAGCCGGAAGGACGGCTGGTGGCGATCCTCTCGGTCGCTCCGGAACAGCTCACCGGCTTCAGCCAGCTTCGTGACGGCCATCGACTATTGCGGGTACCGCCGGCCGGATTGGCGCAACTGCAGATGCTGATCCGCAACGCGCTGGAATTCGCCGGGGCCGAGGCGGAGGCCTTCATGGCGGCCGGCGTGCGCGACAGCCTGCAACAGACGCTGTTCGACGCGTTCGAGGCCGCGATCCGTTCGGGCGCAGGTGACGATGACGGCATCGCGGCCGCCCTGCTGCGCTACAAGACCATCGTCGACCGGGTCGACCACCTCATCGCGCTCAATCCGCTCGACGCGGCGAACGAAAAGCTGGCGGAAGAAGTCGGCATTTCCGTCCGCACGCTGCAGACGGCAAGCCGCTGCATCACGGGCCTTGCCGTGCATCGCTACAGCCGGCTCAAGCGGCTGTGGCTGGTGCGCCGGCAACTTCGCAGCGGCGCGATCGGACTGACCGTGAAGGCGAGCGCCATGGCGCATGGATTCTGGCACATCAGCCAGTTCACCAGCGCCTATCGCGAGAGCTTCGGCGAACTACCCTCGGCCACGCTCGCGCAGGCGCGCCTTCGTGCCGGATCGCCGCGATCGGCCTTGAATTTCCACTGAAGTTGCTGGCATCCTCGTAGCAATGGTCGGTCGTCCGCGCGCGGCGGTTCCGCATAAGCGCGCGCCGTCACGGCCGTACGGTTCCACAGCGATACAAAGGCATTCCGATGAACTCTCCCCAGCGCAACCTCACGGCCTCGATCGATCCCGTGAAGCTCGATCGGCTTGCCGAGGTCGCGATCAAGGTCGGTCTGCGCCTGCGCGAAGGACAGGATGTACTGCTGACGGCGCCGGTGGTCTCGCTTCCGCTGGTGCGGCGGATCGCCGAGCATGCCTACAAGGCCGGCGCCGGGCTGGTGACGACGTTCTTCTCCGACGAGGAATTGACGCTGGCCCGCTACCGCTTCGGCCAAGATCCCGGCTTCGATCGCGCCGCGGGCTGGCTCTATGAGGGCATGGCGAAGGCGTTTTCCAGCAACACGGCGCGGCTGGCCGTGGTCGGGGACAACCCGATGCTGCTGTCCGGCGAGGACCCCGCCAAGGTCGCGCGCGCCAGCAAGGCGAACTCCATGGCCTACCAGCCGGCACTGGAGAAGATCGTCAATTTCGAGACCAACTGGAACATCATCGCCTATCCCAGCGCCTCCTGGGCCAGGCAGGTGTTTCCCGGCGATGCCGAGGATGTTGCGATCGCCAAGCTCGCCGACGCGATCTTTTCCGCCTCGCGGGTCGACAAGGACGGCGCGGTCGGCAACTGGGAGGCGCATAATGCGAAGCTGCGCGAGCGCACCGACTGGCTGAACGGCCAGCGCTTCCACGCGTTGAAATATTCCGGTCCCGGCATGGACCTCACCATCGGCCTCGCCGACGGACACGAATGGGAAGGCGGCGCGTCGACGGCCAAGAACGGCATTACCTGCAACGCCAACATTCCGACCGAGGAAGTGTTCACCACCCCGCATTGCCGTCGCATCAGCGGGCACGTCGTGAGCTCGAAGCCGCTGTCTTATCAGGGGACGCTGATCGACAACATTCAGGTGAAATTCGAGGAGGGGCGCATCGTCGAAGCCCGGGCGTCGCGCGGCGAGGAAGTCCTGAAGAAGGTGCTCGATACCGACGAGGGCGCGCGCAGGCTCGGCGAAGTGGCGCTGGTGCCGCATTCCTCGCCGATCTCGAAGAGCGGGCTGCTGTTCTTCAACACCCTGTTCGACGAAAACGCCGCCTCGCACATCGCGCTCGGCCAGTGCTATTCGAAATGCTTCGTCGACGGCGGCAAGCTGACGCCGCAGCAAATCGCGGCGCAGGGCGGCAACCAGAGCCTGATCCATATCGACTGGATGATCGGCAACGCCGAGACCGACATCGACGGCGTCCACGCCGACGGCCGCACGGTGCCGGTGTTCCGCAAGGGCGAATGGGCGTAGCCGTTCGCCGCGGGTTGCGGCGTCAGAGTTGCAGCCGATACACCTCGGTCGCCGTTTGCGAGAACAACGCCGTCTTCTCGGCCTCGCTGTATTGCGCGGCGATCCGCTTGAATGCGTTGAAGATCACCTGGTAGCTGCACTGGCCCTTGTCGGGCGGGAAGTTGCTTTCGAACATGGCACGACGCGGCCCGAATGCCTCGATGCACGCTTCGACATAAGGACGCCATGCGGCAGCGGCCTCCTCCGAAGAGGGCGGCTTCGGCCGAAGATGGAAGTCGTAGCCCAAGAGGCACATGGCGAGTCCGCCGAGCTTGACCGAGACGTTGGGGCATTTCGCGATATCCTGGATCGCGGCCTTCCAGATCGGAAAAGTCTCCTCGCGCTTGCCCGCAAAGCGCCCGCGTCCGACCGGCCCGCCGCAATGATCCAGCACGATCCGGGTGTTCGGGAAGGCGCGGGCGAGATCGGCCAGCTCGCCGATCTGGGGATGAAACAGCCAGGAATCGAAGGAGAGATTGAGCGGCGCGAGGCAGGCGAAGCCCTCGCGGAAGGTGGAATCCAGCAGCAGCCCCTTCGGCCGCGTCGCATACATGCCGGCGACCTCCGGCTCGGGATCCCAGGCGGACGAATGGCGGATGCCGCGGAAGCGGCCGTTGCCGGCGGCAATCTCGGCCTCGAGGACGCCTTTGACGGCGCTGCCCAGCAGCAAATTGGCGTGGCCGACGATACCGGCATTGATCTGCGCATTGCCATAGCCGCCGCTCGCGCTCATGGCCGCGGCGCCGTTGGCGAATTCGACCTCGCCGACCGGGCGCAGCGCTTCAGGCCCGCCGGCCCGGTACATCGAGCGCGCCTCGACATAGACGGTGGCGACGACGTTGTGGCCGGAGGCGATGTCGTCGGCCAATTCCTCGATCATGTAGTGCAGACCGCCACGATGCCAGAGGTGGTGGTGCGGATCGACGATCGGGCGGGCGGGATCGATGATCTCCTCGCTGTGTTGCGCCAGCCAATCCTCGCGCGGATCGGCAAACAGCCCGCTGCTGGATACGGGTGCGGAAATGACGGACATGTTGACTCCCCGATATTGTTCTTGTTGCTCGGCAGCCGGGCTCACACCCCGTCGAGAATGATCACTGTGGGCGAGCTTGGCAAGCTGTCGCGGGAAATCCTGAACGAGCGCTCGTTCCGCCGGTCGATGTCGAACTGCTGGCCGATCCGCTGCATGAACTCGTCGAGTGGGGTGGCGAAGCGGTGCATCGGCAGCACCACCGACGACCGCAGCCGCTTGGTGATCTCGGAGATGCCGTCGAGCGACATGGTGTAGGTGCCGTCGATCGGTACCATCAGGATGTCGATGCGGCCGATCTGGGCGAAATGGCTCTCGTCGAGCTTGTGGTGGAGGTGGCCGAGATGGCCGATGCAGAGCCCGGCAGCCTCGAAGATGAAGATCGAGTTGCCGTCCCGGATCATCTCGCCGCCGGCGAAGTCGCCGTAGTAGCGGCGGGTGTCCGTGGTGACGTTGCGGATATAGGCGTCGCCGAAGCGCAGGTCGACTAGCGCCGGCTTGCCGTTTTCGCCCCAGCCGTGCAGGACGTGCGGAATCCTGGGATCGGGAAACAGCGTGAAATGCGTGCTGTGCGCGCGGTTCATGGTGACGACGTCGGGCAATCGGCCGCCCGCATGGTAGGCGCCGCTGAAGTCGGTGGCGATGCGTACGCCGCGTGGTGTATCGATGTAATAGGTGGAGTGGCCGGCATAGGTGATGACGACGTCCTCGGCCTTGGCTGCCAGCCGATAGCTCACCGGCGTCGCGCGCGGCAGGCCTGCCATCGCCAGGCACTCGCTGCGCTGCGGGCCTTGCGCCTGAGCCGGAACGACGATGAAGAAGCCGAGCAGTGCGAAGGCAGCGATCAATCGCGACATGATGGACCGTCCACGGGGAGATGTCGGCGGATAGTCTAACGCCGAATCCGGCCGCCGTCATGACGGCTTCCGTGCCTGCGTCAATCGCGCCGCGGGCTGATCTTCCAGGTGCCGGCCATGATGGCGGCGGTCAGGGCGCCGCTGATGGCGGCGGCAACAGGAGCGGCGAGTGCCAGCGCCGATGTCGCAGCCCAGCCGATCGAGGAGAAGGCCTCGGCAAAGGTCGCGATGCGCGAGGACGTCTGGCGGCGACGGAATTGGCTGCGCTTCGCCTGAACGCGGAACCAAAGCTGGATGGCGGTGGCGGATGCGGTGGCCACGATCACACCAAGCGCCGTGACGGCCGCCTGCAGAGGTGAGGCAAAGGCAAGTACTGCGACCAGCGGCGCGAAGATCACGGAAATCGTCATCAGCACCACCTCGATCTTGGCCCTGACGATCGCGGTAGCCGGAAGCGGCGCGGTCGCGACCAGGTCGGCGGCGTCCTCTCCCGAGATGGTCAGCCACGCTAGCCCGCCGGCGAGTTGGCCCGCCGCCATCACCATGACCGGCGTTATCAGCATGACCGCCGCCGAACTGTCGGAGAAGCTGCGCCACAGCAGGAGGGCCGGCGGCACGAGGTACAGCAACTGCATCAGGCTCTGCGATACCAGCCACGGATCTCGCATGAGCAGCACGAACTCCTTTCGTCGCAGCGCCTGCTGTCGCGAACCGTTGCGAAACGGATTGGCGCGATGGCCTGCGCGAACCGAGGCGCCACCGGCCGAAACGCCGATGGCGGTGTCGGCGAAGCGGGGCGAGAAGATCGCCATCACCGCGCCAAGCATGAGCAGGGCGATCGAGAGCAGCAGCAACAACGCTTCGCTGTCGCCGAGCGCGGCATGGGCCGGCCACCAGAGCAGGCTGCCGGGACCGGGCGCGAAACCTGCGGCAGCGTCGGAAGTCAGTACGGCGAAGCGCGACAGCGTGCCATAGGAGATGATGGCCGCGACCTGAAGGGCGATGACGAAGCCGGCACCGACGACGGCGGCGACGATTTGCGCCACGAGGCGCGTCCGGCTCGGCCCGATCGCCCGGAACAGGATCAGGGTCACCGAAATGGCGACTGCAGCAGCCGAGAGTCCCGTCGCGATGACGACGCCGTAGGCCGCGAGCCATCGCGGACCACCCATGATGACGAGAACGTCGACGAAGGGCGTCGAGAACAGGAGCCCCATCGAGGTGACGGACAGGGCTATGGCGGCGATCCGTACCGAGAAGACGTTGGTCAGCCTCGCCGGCGAAGACATGATCAGATCGAGATCGGCGCGGGCATAGAACACCCGCGTGACCGACTCGATTGCCTGCGACAGCATCAAGGCCCAGGCAAGTGCAATGACAGCCGTCATCACGATCAGCGAGGTCTTGTCGAGGGGCATCTGGAGATCGGCAAAGCGGCCGACCACGGCGTATGCCGGCAGATGCATGATGGCGGCAAAAACCACCAGGCCGATCATGGCCGCGCGTTTGCGGCCGCGGCGGCCGCCGGTGAGCATGGCGATCCATTCGCGCCAGGCAAGCCGGACCTCGTGGCGGACGAACCAGGAGAGACTGGAGGCCGGGCTCATGCCGCGGCCGCCTCGTCGACCAGCGCGATGAACATGTCTTCCAGCGTGTCGTTGCGACCGTTGCGCTGGCGCAATTCGTCCAGCGTGCCTTCCGCGACGAGCCGTCCGGCGGCGATGACGCCGATTCGGTCGGCCATGCGCTCGGCGACCTCGAGGATGTGCGTGGTCATGATCACCGTGCAGCCGGCGCGCACGCGCGCCTGCAGGATGCCTTTGACATGACGCGCCGACAGCGCATCGAGACCCGTGAGCGGTTCGTCGAGGATGATCAGGCGCGGGTCGTGGATCAGCGCGCCCGCCAGCGCCACCTTCTGGCGCATGCCCTTGGAAAAGCCCTCGCAGCGCTCGTGCAGGTGCGGACCGAGACCGAGCGAGGCTAGCAAGTCATGGGCGGAGGATTCGGCCGACGCGGCATCGATACCCCAGAGGCCGGCGATGAATTCGAGATATTCGAGCGGCGTCAGCTTGTCGTAGATCATCGGCTCGTCGGACACCCACGCCATGACCTGCTTGGCCGCGATGGGGTCGGCGAGCGCATCGATGCCGAGAATGGATATCGATCCGGCATCGGGACGCAACAGGCCGGCGACCATGCGCAGCGTCGTGGTCTTGCCCGCGCCGTTGGGGCCGAGCAGTGCGTAGAATTCGCCGGTACGGACGCAGAGTTCGAGCGCGTCGACTGCCGGCCGGTCGAAACGCTTGGTTAACCCTCGCACCGCCAGCGCGGCTTCGCTCGTCGTCATCGGGCAAGATCCATGTCCGGTACGGTTTCAGACCATGGACCGAAAGATATTTCGGCGCGGTGAATCGCGCCGCCGCAATGATCAAGATTTCGGCGGGCTGCGGCATTTGTCCGCAAGAAGCAAGGGCTTGGAGCCTTCAAGCTTTGTTGACATGGATCGGGGCTTTGGGCTGTATAGCCGCGGCTTTCAGGGCCCAATCGGCGCATCAAGACGCATAGCGTGTGGACACAAGATACGAAGGCGCTCTTTTAAGAATCGTCGTCGTATCGGGGGAGGGATTGAATGCTGGACTTCGTTCAGCAGCTGGTGAGTGGCATTGCGCTCGGCTGCGTCTACGGCCTGATTGCGCTCGGTTTCGTCCTTATCTACAAGGCGACCGAAGTCGTTAACTTCGCCCAGGGCGACCTGATGATGCTGGGCGGGTTCTTCGGCTTCACCTTCATCGGCATGCTCGGCTTCAATTACTGGTTCGGCTTTGCCGGCGCCGTGATCGCCATGGCGTTGTTCGGCATGTTGGCCGAGCGCGTGGTGGTGCGTCCGATCCTCGGCTATCCGCAGTTCTCGATCATCATGGTGACGATCGGTCTCGGCTATTTCCTGCGCTCTATGGCCGGCATCATCTGGGGAACCGACGACCTCAAGATCGACACCCCGTTCAGCCAGGGCGTGCTGAAGCTCGGCACGCTGGTGCTGGCCTACGACAAGCTCTCGGTGATCGCCGCGACCGTCATCCTGTGTACGCTGCTCTACCTGTTCTTCAACCGCACCACGCTCGGCACCGCGATGCGGGCGAGTTCCGAAAACATGCTCGCCGCCTATTACATGGGCATTCCGGTAAAACGCGTGGTGTCGATCGTGTGGGCGATCAGCGCTGCAGTCGCGGGTACCGCCGGCGTGCTGCTGGCGCCGATTACCTTCATTCACTCCAATGTCGGACTCGTGCTGGGGCTCAAGGCGTTTCCCGCGGCCGTGCTCGGCGGCTTCGGCTCGATCCCCGGGGCTCTCGTCGGCGGCGTCCTGATCGGCGTGATCGAAAGCATGGCCGGCTTCTATCTGCCCCAGGGCTGGAAGGACGTCGCACCCTATCTGGTTCTGCTCGCGGTGCTGCTGCTCAAGCCCGAAGGCCTGTTCGGCCTTCACGTGCGCAAGAAGGTTTGAGGAGCGGCCCATGCGTTTCATCTTCAAGACCGACTACGAAGACGACATCCGGCTGTTCCCGCATTCGGGCTATGTCTGGACCTACGGCACGCTACTGGTGCTGCTCGCCATCGCGCCGTTCGTGCTGTCCAGCTACATCATGAGCCAGCTGGTGTTCGTGTGCATCTACGCCACCGTCGGCGTTGGGCTGTTGATCCTCTCCGGTTTCACCGGCCAGGCCTCGCTCGGCCACGCGGCGTTCCTGGCGATCGGTGCCTACACGGCGGCTTATCTGCAGCAATACAACGTGCCGTTCCCGGTCTATTTCCTCGCGGCGGGGCTGCTCACCGGTGTGATCGGCGCGCTGGTCGGTTTTCCGGCTCTCCGGTTGCAGGGCATCTATCTCGTCATCGCCACCATCTCCTTTGCCTTCATCGTCGAGGAAGTGCTGGCGCGCTGGGAAAGCGTGACCCACGGCAACGAAGGCATGCGGGTCAAGACGCTGTCGCTGTTCGGAATGACCGTGCCCCGCGACGGGCCTGGCTTCTACTTCCTGTGTCTCGGCTTCCTGATCCTGACCATCCTCGGCACGCTCAATCTGCTGCGTTCGCCGACGGGCCGGGCCTTCATCGCGATCCGCGACAGCGAGACGGCGGCGCGCAGCATGGGCGTCAACGTGGCGCTCTACAAGGTGAAGTCGTTCGCGATCTCGGCGGCGATCACCGGCTTCGCCGGCTGCCTGTTCGCGCACAAGCTCACCTTCATCTCGCCTGAGATGTTCACGCTGCAGCTCTCGATCGAATTCATCATCGTGATCCTGATCGGGGGCACGTTCAGCCTGCATGGCGCGGTGCTGGGGGCGATCTTCCTCGTCATGATCGATCCGTTCCTGACCTATCTGAAGGACGACATGCCGGGCATCCTCGCCGGCATCGCCTCGACCTTCGGAGCCAGCAAGGCGACGGCCTCGAGCGTCCAGAGCAACGTTGCGGCCTTTGCCGCGGCGAACGGCCTGAAAGGCGCGATCTACGGCGTGATCATCATGGTGTTCGTGCTGTTCGAGCCGCTCGGCCTCTATGGCCGCTGGCTGAAGATCAAGCTCTTCTTCCAGCTGTTCCCGCTCTACAAGCGCGCCACCTTCAAGCGGCAGAAGATCTACGTGAAATCGGAGCGGAACCGATGAGCTATTTTCGGGCCGAGAACCTGTCGCTGCACTTCGGCGGCCTGAAGGCGGTCGATTCGGTGAGCTTTGCCGTCGAGAAGGGGGAGATCCTTTCCATCATCGGTCCCAACGGCGCCGGCAAGAGCTCGATCTTCAACCTGATCTCGCGCATCTACCCGCCGACCCACGGCAAGATCTTCTTCGAGGACCAGGACATCACCCAGCAGCCGGCCTCCGACATCGCCAAGCTCGGGATCGCGCGGACGTTCCAGAACATCGAACTGTTTGAGAATGCGAGCGTGCTGTCTAACCTGCTGGTCGGCCGCCATCGTCATTCCACCACCAGCCTCTGGCAGGAGCTGCTGTTCCTGCCCGGCGTGCGCGCCAGCGAGAAGGTGCACCGTCGTCGCGTCGAGCAGGTGATCGAATTCCTCGATCTCGCGGCCTATCGCGACAAGCTGATCTCCGGCCTTCCGTACGGTGTGCGCAAGGTGATCGAGCTCGCGCGCGCGCTGTGCTCGGAACCCAAACTGATCCTGCTCGACGAACCTTCGTCGGGACTTAATGTGGAAGAGACCGACGATATGTCGTTCTGGATTCGCGACATGAAGAGCGAGCTCGGCATCACCGTGCTGATG
>WBZP01007866.1_pt1 | contig 10187 bp, 9 predicted proteins | sample 5204301 | NCBI WGS metagenome assembly WBZP01 (sample SAMN12412401, study PRJNA552823) | activated sludge metagenome | isolation source: activated sludge from nitrification reactor of wastewater treatment plant... | place: USA: Pennsylvania | collected 2017 | reverse complement strand
ACTTTTAAAGGGCGTTTCAGGCCTAAACGCGGCCTCCTTAGCCCCCTTCCGCTGCCTTACCCCACCTCTTTGGGGCATTTGCCCAATTCTGTGCACTCTTCCGATATGTGACCTGTTTGACAGCCAATCGCACTCTTTTCTCTTTCTTAGGAACGCTTTCGGTAGCTCCAAATAGCCAGCGCATTCAAAAAAACACCCCCTATCAGGATGTTCCTGAAATGATGAGTCAAATCCTGCAACATCGCTCCTTTTAACAAAATCATGCGCATGGCATCGACCATGTAGGTCACCGGGTTGATCCAGGCCAGGATCTGCGCCCATCGAGGCATGCTCTCTATCTGGGTGTACAGACCACTCAGCAAAATAAAGATGAGCATGAAAAAGAAAGCGACCATCATGGCTTGTTGCTGGGTATTGGTGAAATTGGAAATCAACAGCCCAAAACCCAAAATGGTGATGAGGTAAACACCCGAAAACAGATACAACACCCACAGATTGGACCCGGGCACAATGCCGTGGATCACAAAGCTGATCAACAGTCCGATGGTGAGAATAACAAAACCCATGACCCAAAAAGGGATCAGCTTACCTGCCACAAACTCATATTTGCGAATGGGCGATACATTGATCTGCTCTATAGTGCCTATCTCTTTTTCCTTCACAATATTGAGAGCCGACAAAAATCCACCCACCATGGTAAGCAATACTGCCAAAATGCCGGGTACCATGAAATGCTGGTAATTGGCCAGACGATTGTACCGGTTGGAAGCCGTGACTTTGATCAGCGGTAAAGGAGAGACTTTTGGCATCTGGATCCATTCCTGCCTGATTTCATCATTGTATTCCGAAAAAATGGAGGCGGCATAAGCGGCACCCAGGTTTCCCTTGGTGCCATTCACGGCATTGACCACCAGCGAAAGCGAAGCTTCATCTTTGGCCACCCAGTTTTTGGCAAATCCCAAAGGAATCTCCACAAACATATCGGCCTTGTCTTCTCCCACCCATCGCATGCCTTCTGCATTGGACCGGGCATGACCCACCAGGTGAAAGTATCCGGAATGGGCCAACTTGTTGGCAAGTCGGGCTGACTCAGCTGAACGGTCATAATCTACAATGGCAATGTCTATGTTTTTTATTTCGTAATCGGCCGCAAAAGGAAGAATGAGCAGCTGCAAGGCCGGCATAATAAAAATCATACGCAGGATAGCAGGATCCCTGAAGGTTTGCCTGAATTCTTTGATGACCAAAAACCAGATATTTCTCATGACAGCCTGATGTTGAATTTTTTGTAACTAATGAATAAAAACAACAGGGTAAATCCGAAAAGAATGAAGACATCCATTTTTACGGCTGCAAAACCCTGGCCCTTGATCATAATGTCGTTGATGGCGTAATAAAACCATTTAGCGGGAATGATGTTGGAAATCACCTGCATTGGCAAAGGCATGTTTTCAATGGGGAACATAAAACCGCCAAACATGATGGTAGGCAACATCATACCCATGAGAGAAATGAGCATGGCCACCTGCTGAGAATCCGTTATGGTGGAAATCACCAGCCCCAATGATAACGCCGTTATGATGAACAAGGCAGCCACACCATACAACAACAGAAGGTTGCCCCGGATGGGTATTTCAAGCAGGAAGCGACTCATCAGCAAAATGACGGTCACAAGGATGAGTCCCAAAACAAAATAAGGAATGGCCTTGGACAAAATCACAATGTGGGGTCGCGTGGGTGAAACCAATACCAATTCCAAATTACCCAATTCTTTCTCCTTGACAATCGATACCGATGTCATAAGCACGCATATAATCATCAGCACCATGGCAATCACACCGGGCACAAAGGTGTACTCTCCCTTGAGCTGCGGATTGTACATCATACGTGGTTCTACTTTCAGGGCCATGGGCAATTTGAGATCTCCGTAGACCCTGTTTCTGAAATCCCTGACAATAAGGGAAATATAGGTATTGACCGTTGAAGCAAGGTTGGGATTGGTACCGTCTGTCAGCAACTGGAGGGTAACTTCTTTTTGGTGTTGGGTCTCTTCTGAAAAACGAGGGGGAATGACCAATACCACTTTGGCAGCACCTGAACGCAACAATTCATCTGCCTGTTTTGGATTGTCAATGACACCCCGCACGTCAAAATACTTACTGGCATCGATCTGCTGAATGAGGCCAGCCGACATTTCATCCTTCGACATATCGGTGATGTAGATAAATGTATTTTTAACCTCGTTGCTCAGGGCGAAACCAAACAGAATAATTTGTACAATGGGCATGCCCAGCAAGACCAACAAGGTTTTTCTGTCGCGCAGAATATGCCTCACCTCTTTTTTAATAAATGATTTAAAGGTACTCATATCATATCGCTTCTTTTTGCCTTGCGGGCCAGTCTGTAAAACATATCATCCATAGAATCGGTAGCGTGCTCAAGTTTCAGCTCAGCTGGTTTGCCCATGGCTTCGATCTTGCCGTCCACCATGATGGCAATGCGGTTGCAATACTCTGCTTCATCCATATAATGGGTAGTCACAAAAACGGTAATCCCTCTTTCGGCGGCTTCATAAATAAGGATCCAGAATTGCCGACGGGTAAGCGGATCGACACCTCCCGTGGGTTCATCCAAAAAAACAACACCCGGCTCATGAATGATGGAAAGAGAGAAAGATAGTTTTTGCTTCCAACCTAATGGCAAAGAACCCACTCTGGTTTTCTTTTCAGAGATCATGCCCAGTTTTTGCAACATATCATCTGCCGTTTTTTTCAGGCGACGCCCATAAACACCATAAATGCCACCGTAAAATTCTATGTTTTCCATTACGGTAAGGTCCTGGTAAAGTGAAAATTTCTGGCTCATATAGCCGATGTTTTTTTTGATCTTTTCGTTTTCGGTATACACATCAAAACCGGAGACCGAAGCTTTGCCGGATGTTGGCAGACTAAGCCCTGTAAACATGCGCATGGCAGTGGTCTTCCCTGCTCCGTTGGCACCCAGAAAGCCAAAGATTTCTCCTTTACTCACTTCAAGACTGATGGCATCGACCGCCGTAAAGTCTCCGAATTTTTTAGTAAGGTTGTCTGCCATTATGGAATATCCTAAACTCATACCGATTGTATTTTTTGGGTGGAATGCAATTGGATTAAAAAAACATCTTCGATACCGGCACCAATGGCCTTCACCCTGGCATCAGCGAGCCCTGAGCGCTGCAACCACATTTCGAGATAAGAGCCATCTTTTTTAGTAGCCTCCAATTCCACGTGCAGGCAGTCACCAAAGGGATAAACCCCTTTTACACCGTCATATCCTTCCAGCAATTGAAGGGCGGTGTAAATTTTTTCAGCCCTTACTTCCCACAAATTGAGTTGGTAAGAAGCAGCAATGCTGTGCGGCGGAGCCACCTGCAGAATTTTTCCTTCGTTGATGAGGGCAATACGATCACACATGGAAGCTTCATCCATATAGGGTGTCGAGACCAGGATGGTAATACCTTCGTCTTTCAGGCCTGACAACATTTGCCAGAATTCTTTTCGGGAAACCACATCAACACCTGTGGTGGGCTCATCGAGAAACAAAACTTTAGGTTTGTGAATGAGTGCGCAAGACAATGCCAATTTTTGCTTCATCCCTCCTGACAATGCGCCCGCTCTCCTATCTTTGAAGGGTTCAATCTGCTCATAAATGGGTTTGATCAGGTGGTAATTTTTTTCAATGGTAGTATTAAAAAGCGTAGCGTAAAACTCAAGGTTCTCTATCACCGAAAGATCCTGGTACAAAGAGAACCTTCCCGGCATATAGCCTACGTGTTGCCTGATCTGGTTGTAATCTTTCACTACATCATAGCCCATTACGGTCGCATAGCCTTTGTCTGGCACCATGAGGGTGGTAAGGATTCTGAACAAGGTGGTTTTTCCTGCACCATCGGGACCAATTAAACCAAAAAGTTCACCTTCCTCAATGCTGAGATCAATGCCATCCAGCGCAGTCACGGTCTCCTTTCCGCCATAGTATTTCGATACTTTGGAAACCGTGATCATGGCTTTGAGCTAAGATCTACTTCGCCATACATACCCATCTTGATGCTACCATCATTGACCACTTTAACTTTGATAGCGTACACCAATTGAGTGCGCTCATCTTTGGTTTGAATGGTCTTGGGTGTAAACTCAGCCTTATCGGCTATCCATGACAGGGTGCCTACGTACTTTTTTTCTTCCCCATCGCCGGAAGCAATAAACACATTTACTTTTTGTCCCAAACGGGCTTTTGGCAGTTGTTCGCCGGTTATATAAGCACGCAATATCATTTCCTTAAGGTTGGCCAGCTTACATACTGCTTTTCCGGGGCTCACCCACTCGCCTTCGTTAACATAAGTAGTAAGAACCGTTCCTTCGATGGGAGCAATGATGCGTGTGCGGTCGATCTGATCTTCCAGCAGGCTTTCTCTTTTCTCCAGAGGGCCGGTTTCACTGATGATGCCCCGGTTTTGAATTCTTACCGCAGCCTGGGTACTTTCATACTGTGCCTGCAATACTTCAATTTTACCATGGATAGCTTCCAGCTGTTTCTCAGCAGTAGCCACCTTTCCATCGATGTCGTCTTTTTGTTGCTGGGTAGCAGCCTCTCCTTTAAAAAGTTTGTGGATGCGCTCCTGCTCGTTTTTGAGGGTCGACAATTGAATCCTGGCGGCCTCCCATTCTTTGGTAGCTGCCTGGGTTTGCTTTTTGATGACAGCCAGCTGGGGACCGGCTTCGTTTTGCTTTTGTTTTAAGGCCTCCATGCTGGCAAAGACCTGCTCTTTCTGGAGCTGAAGTTGAATGGAGTCTATTACGGCTATCAACCCTCCTTTGGCAAGCTGACTGCCTTCTTCAGCCGGCATGCTTATTACCCGGCCCATGGCTTCGGCAGACACTACCACTTCAGTGGCTTCGAAGCTGCCACTGGCATCGTGTTCGAGACCACTGTCTTTGCAGCCGGGAGCGATGGCCAATAGACCGCCCAACAATATTGTTGCTGTATATTTATGTGTATTAATCATATTTAATTTTTTTACTGTTATTAATTTTTTCTGTTTGGATCTTGTACTTTACATAAATTATTGCTGCTACAGCCAGCCCATATTGAGCTGCATCAACCAGGCATTTTTGCTCATTTTGATTTGATTAATTTCTTTGTTCAACCTGGCCTCTGTCACGTCGTTAAGGCGGGTGAGGTAAGAAGAAGCCGTGATGCTGCCATTGGCCAGTTGCACCTCTGAGGTGGACAGGATGCTTTGTCTCAGGCTCACCAGCTCTTCGTCTTTGGGAGCCATTTTATCCAACCGTTGCCAGTCTCTTAGCAACTGCTGGTAGCGCATTTGTTTTTTTCTCAACACATCGTCTTTTCGTGCATCGGTCTTCTCAACGGCATAGCGCGTAAGCTGTTGTTGATTATGATAGGTATAAAAAGCAGACAGCTGCCAGGTGAGTTTTAATCCTACAAGGTAATAGGGGGCAAATTCATTTTTCAAAAAATTAAGTCCGGGCTTGCCATACCCTGTTTGGGCAAAAGCGGCGAGCCTGGGCAAAATATTTTTTTGTTCCAGTTCCAGATTTTGAACCATCAGATTTTTTTGCAGATCGAGTTGAGCCAAAAAACTGGCACTTTGGTTGACGGTGCTGTCCGGCAAAATCGAAGCATTGCCCAACCGATTGATACCTGACTTTCCTGTGAGTAAGCCCAACACATCCAGGGCTGCCTGGTGGGCAGAAGTCACTTCTTCTTTGGTGCCTTGCAGTTTGATGGCTTCAGCTTCCAGCTGATCGCTTTCAGATCTGAGCATGGCACCGGAAGCTACAGCAACCCTGGCTTTTTTAATGACGGATTGAAGGTTTTCAATAGCCAGGTCCAATTGTCGCATGCGGATTTCTGTTTCCAACACTGCAAAATAAGTGAGGATCGTATTTTCTACGATGCCCTCGATTTCTAGTTTAATCCCATTCTGGTCAAGATCCAACTTGTCTTTTTGCAATGACTTTAATGCGCTGTTGGTACCACCATCATAGATCATCTGAGAAATATCGGCCTGCAACTTGTATTGATCTTTCGATAATCTCGGAATATTAACACCAGGAAAAGACAAGTCAATGCCCGAAGTCTCCGATTGATAACTTGCCTGGGCTGAAAGATTGACCTGTGGCAGCCATCGTTTATTGAGGTTGGAAATAAAGAGCTGGTGTTCTTTATCCATCAGGCCCGATACCTGATTAACAGAGCTGTGCGATCTCGCATCGGAGAGGGCTTGCTCCAGGCTGTATAATGTCTGGCCCTCCACCCGGGTAAGGATCAGGACCAAAAAGACCCCTATCCACCATTTAAATACATACTTTTTTCTTACCATTTTTAATATTGAATTTGATATTCCCGTATCATTAAATCAGCTACCAGCTCCTTTCTTTCCATCATAAATTGCTGATAGCGCTCTTCAGACAAATCGAGGATGAAACTAAAAACCGGAGCAGCCACAATAGGATAAATACATAGTGAGACAGTATTGACCAGCAGCTCTTCCACCGATGTCTTTCGCATATTGCCTTTCTGGTATTCTTCCTCAAACATTTTATCCAGGCTCTGCCTCAGGCCGGAGATGGGCAAACGCCCCATTTTTTCCGGAATCATGTTAGGGTTTTTTCTGGCTTCGGTAAGCACAAAAAGTGGCAGAATCGGAAATTCACTGATGATGTCAATTTCGGCGTGGACAAACTGTCTGAGTCGTTGGCCCAATGGCAGCTCTGTCTGGAACCAAATTTGAAAAACGCCAAAGACCTTCAACAGCTTATCGTTGAGTATACCCTCAAATAACGATTCTTTGTTTCTAAAATAATAGTGCAGCAAAGCCTTGTTGATACCTGCTGCATCTGCAATTTCCTGCATCCTAGCTCCCTCGAGTCCCCTAAGTAAAAAAACGGATTCTGCCGCCTTTTTGATTTTCTCTTCTGTGCTTAATTGTTCTTCCAAAATGCTGACTTTTAGATAGTTAAGCCCTTTAATAAAATATTTGACTATTTGGTTTAACCATTTGGTTAACAAATTTAGCCAGTTTTTTCAGTTCTCCAAATTTTTTTTAATTTTTTAACCGAAAAAGTTCAGCAGCGCTGCTGCCGGCAAGTCAACAATGATTTAAAGCAGGGTCTTGGCTGAAGTCTTGCGAAACCATTTTTTATTCAGGTAATGACATAGCCAGGCACTTCCAGCGCCTAAGGCAGCGCCGGCCAGAACATCAGAAGGATAATGAAGGCCCAGGTGCATGCGGGAATAAGCCACGCCGCCGGCCCAGCCATAAGCAGGCACAGCTATGTACCATTTGGGCCAAATCAAGGTCGTGGAAGTAGCCAATGCAAAAGCGGAGGCCGTGTGTCCTGAAGGAAAAGAGGGGTCATCGGCTACATAGGCATTGTTTATTTGTGGGTAGCTTTCATATGGCCTTTTGCGGTTAATGGACCATTTCAATCCCTGAGTCATCGCCACAGTACCTACCGTTACTGCCAACATTTCCAAACCCCTTCGCTTTCCGGTTGTGTGGTTGGATTGGCTGTATTCATACACAAAAACACTCAGGGAAAATCCAACAGAAAGGGGTGCAACTGAGTTGGATAAGTGTTTACACAATGGATCCAGGTCCCGGTTTCTATTGAGGTTGATATCTTCCAGCAATCGGATATCCCAATTTTGTGCAGTCCCCCGAAGTGGCAATATCCAAAAGACCAGCAGGCTAAACAGCCATGTTTTTATCAATAATGTCAGGAATCTAGCCATTGCATTGCTTAATTTCACTTATGCTGAACGAAAACAAGATAAGAATTTCTTTATCGGAAGCAATAAACGAGTGCTGTAAAAATAAAAAAGCAGGAATGCAACAACCCTTATTTCCAAAGAGAGCCTGCTTTTCATACCAAACGTAAAAGGCGGGAGTCAGCAGATCTTTTTAAAAATAAAAGTTCAAAACTACATTCAGGTTGGACATATCAACCTTGTTGTAAACAAACCTGAGATTGTTGTAATCCTCCCCTACTTTCCATTTGTACAAATAAAGTACCTGTGCTTCCAGGCCTCTGAGAAAGCCACCAAAGCTATACCTTACATCGAGATTGGCTTGCCAGTAAGCGGGCATACCGTATTTATTCAAGGCAAAATTCTTTACATCCGGAAGATCAAAATAACCCAGAGCTGCGGTATATTTCAACCCTTTCACACCAGGTTGAGAAGTCCATTGTAAAACTATGGCAGACAAATCACCGTAGCCCTCATTTCTTTCTCTTGCCATGAAGGTAAAGAAAGGATCACGGCCCCATTCTCTGGGCATAAGATACCTGCCATCACTTGTGATCCGAGTAAAGGCAGCATGGATGGTGTTCCTGGGTATGGAGAAGCCTAGTTTTCCTCCTACAACAAGGGCATGGGCTCCCGGCTCTATATAAACTCCGGCTGGGTTTTCAGTACCGCCCTTACCTGTTTGCTTTTGATAAACAAGTTGAGCTCCATAGATCAATTGGCTTGCAGTACCTGCTTTCACACTGCCCTCCCACTGGTACAAAGAAGAGTAGTACAATTGGGGAACCCACATTTGCCAGCTTTGCCACTTATGATTTTTGCCAACCTTACCCATCAATCCCCCATAAGCTATGCCGGAAAGATTCAGATTGCCTTTGTAGGAGGATGGTTTTCCGTTTACATCTACGCCGGAAGGAAAAAGGCCGATGGATTCACCAATATTAAAATACCTGGAGGTGCTCCTGGGCGATATGCCATACAGAAACCCTCCGGCGAAATTAATATGCTTGTTTATCTTCCATTCGGTCCATACACCATCTACCGCGGTAGGCCGCATCCTTCCGTCCTGGAGATTGATGAAAGGGGTATTGATGTACTGTTTACCAAGGGTTATCTTAAAATCCTTTCTCTTCCAGCTGAGGTACAATTCCTCCAATCTGCTCAAATCGAGTTTATCGTCTTTAGGTGAAAGGTCAAAGAGTCCCAATTCGTATCGGTTACCCAATCCTGTAGTGGAATCAGGTTGCAGCAAATCAGAAGACGCTACATTGAACACATAAATGCCGCTTAGTGCAAATTGAAAACCGTAAAAGGATTTACTTTCAAACTTCAGTCCGCCTCCCATGGCAAGAGCATAGTCGTCTTTGAGTTGACCTGAGTTGTTTGTTTGCATCAAAAAACTCCTGAAATGGCCGCTGATCAATCCCTGCTTAAAAACATCGACCAATTTTTGGGTGTCTTGCGTAGCTTCCTGACTTTTCCAAACCTGGGGCTTTTCATTGATTTCCTGATGCTGGGCGGTTGCTCTTCGCGAAAAAAGGATGAAGCAGAGCGCAACTCCCCACTTCATCCAACCTGGAATTTGTTTTATCATTTAAATCCTGTTCGTCAATGAAAATTGTAAGCCACACCGCTTACCTGGGTCAGCAGTGTGTCTGGCGCATCCAGGGCAACAGCATTGTGGTGCGGTACCGGACTCACGGGTGAATTTTTTTCCAGGTATTCCAACATCACATGATGTAAGGTATCTCCTGTGTTTTTAGGCTCAGTGATACCCTTGATTCTGCATATCACATCTTGCGGGTCGCCGTCTCTTTCACAGGCAAGTACTTGATAGCTGGCCTCCAGATCGATTGGCTTTCCTTTGATCAAAACCTCCTGAACCCTCTTGCCCATTTCGCCAAATGCATAAAATTTCACCTGCATGCCCTTAAATTTCACCACCCATCCACCGAATCGCTTCGATGCATCTTTGGCAAAAACATTATTGAGTTCCTTTTCCAACCACTCCATCAGGATGCTTCCTTTCACCTTTCCTGTTCTAACCGGACTGTCTACCGGAAGCATGTCGAAAATGAAGCCATGGGTTATGGGATAATTGCCCGTATGGTCTTTGGTAGCCACCGGTGGACAAAATCTAAAACCATTGGACAGCACCACATCGATAGCCGGGTACTTCCATTGTAAGGCATCAACCACCATGGTGTCGATAGTATTCTCAATTACAAAATACCGGTATAGCGGTACAGTACTGTAACCCACGACAGTATGAATATCTTTCTTAAATACAGCTTCTGCCTTTTCAATGAGCGATTGCATTTCTTTGTCTCCCTTATTTTCAGTTGCCCCAACTTCCACCAGCTCATACGCAT
>WBZP01003291.1_pt2 | contig 10187 bp, 12 predicted proteins | sample 5204301 | NCBI WGS metagenome assembly WBZP01 (sample SAMN12412401, study PRJNA552823) | activated sludge metagenome | isolation source: activated sludge from nitrification reactor of wastewater treatment plant... | place: USA: Pennsylvania | collected 2017 | reverse complement strand
ATTCACTCTTAACTGAGTATTTCTCGGAACGCTCGTCTTTTTCAAGCCAAATATGTTTTTCTAGAATAAGTTTGTCGTTGACAGCGTACTTTCTCCAAGCTCTCTTTAGGTGCTCTGATTGAATTTTGAAATCAATTTTAATTACAATTCTTTTGTCTCTATCATTAAAATCTGATTCACTGACACCGCCAGCGCCTGCAGACAAAAAAACCTCTACTGCACTTAGAAGGTTTGATTTCCCTGAATTATTTTCTCCAATGAGAATCTGTAAGGAATTAAATTTAGCATCTTTAATAGATACTATTGACCTGAAATTTTCTATACTTACTGAATCAATTTTCATTGTGATATAGTAATCTCTAACCATCTGAAATATAGGCCTAAAATAGGCCCAGTTCAAACGAAATATGTCAAGAGTGGTATATAAACAAAAACACCTGCGGAAGGTGCTTTATTTTATCTAAAATATGTCTCGATAATCTAAGAAAACAGTTCGAGCTCGATGAGGAGGCCTTTGTATTTTTCGAGATACTCCTTGGCCTGCTCGCGGTCGAGGGTGAAGGTCGGCTCATTTACGATGCGGTTCCGGATCGCATGAGCTTCGGAGAGTCCGGCATAGCTCTGAAGCTGGCCCGAGTGCATATGAGCGAGGCGTTCAGACATGTTTTCGCCATCAAAGCCGGATTCTTTCAGAAGGTCGTCGCAGAAATGGTCCGCCTCGAGGATCGCCACCTTGTAATGGCTGGGGTTGTCGCTCTCGAGGCGACGTTCGACAGATTCCCATTTCTTGCTCGCTTCGTTCTTCCGAATGAGCGGACGAGTGGTTCCATAGAGTTGAAGCTTCAGGTTGCCAGTAACACCGCGCATGAGGAGGAGTAGAACGATGTCAGCAATGAGGACAAGCGAGTAGACAATGAGAAATACCTTGAGCACCGTGAAAACGGCTGCCTGGCTCACGAGAGACCAAATCGCCGGTACCATACCGATGAAACCAAGCGCGTCAAATTCCGTACTCATATAGTTTGTCCCGTTACCGATTTCCGAAAACGAAGCATAGATAGACGGACAAAATACTTCCTCTACATTATACCCGAAAACGTGAAAACAAAGTCTGTAACAAGGTGAATGATATAACCGACTGCCACTTAGAGACTCACTTGTTGTCCGGCAGTTTCAAAGGCATGAGTGAGATTGAGCACAGTCTGTTCCTCGAACCAACGACCCATGAATTGTCCACCGATAGGGAGCGCGGCGCCATCGTCCGCGATCGTACCGATGGGAAATGATATCGCCGGGACACCGACCAAGTTCGCGGTGACCGTATAGATATCGGAGAAATACATTTTCAGCGGATCACTGGTCTTCGACCCGAGTTTGAACGCCACCTCCGGCGTCGTCGGAGAGAAGATGACATCCACCGACTCGAAAGCTTTCTGGAAGTCCTGACGGAGGAGGGAACGGACCGCGAGGGCTTTCTTGTAGTAGGCGTCATAGTAGCCAGCCGAAAGTGCATAGGTGCCGAGCATGATACGGCGTTTCACTTCCGGGCCGAGGCCAACTTTGCGCGTGTCGAGATAGGTCTCGAGCAAGGTCGAGGTCCTTTCAAACGAATCCTCCTGATCATTCACCGAGAGGCCGTAGCGGATCCCATCGAAACGAGCGAGATTGGAACTGGTTTCGCAGGGCTGGATGATATAGTATACCGGCAATGCCAAGTGACTGTGTGGCAGGCTAATGGGGATGATCTCGGCACCGAGGGACTTGAACACATCGAGTGCGGCCATGGCAGCCGCTTTTACTTTGGCATCGAGTTTGTCGGTAAAGTATTCGTTTGGGACGCCGATCTTCTTTCCCTTGATATCGTCGGTGAGGAGGTCTTCGTATCTGGGTATGGGGCGCATAGATGCCGTAGCATCGAGACTATCCTCTCCAGCGATCCGCGAGAGGACGATAGCGACATCCTCGACTGACTGACCGAAAGGACCAATCTGATCGAGTGAGGAAGCCATCGCAATAAGACCAGAGCGAGACACACGACCATAGGTCGGTTTCATGCCATAGAGCCCGCAAAACGCAGCCGGCTGACGGATCGAGCCCCCTGTATCCGAACCGAGTGCCCACACCGCCATGTCCGCTGCCACTGAGACAGCTGAACCACCCGAACTGCCACCCGGTACGCGATTCGGATCGAGCGGGTGTCGCGTTGGTCCATAGCCACTGTTTTCAGTCGAGGCCCCCATGGCGAATTCGTCCAGGTTCGTCTTACCGAGGATGACCGCACCCGCCGTGTGGAGTTTTGCCACCACAGTCGCATCATACGTCGCGATATAGTTGTCGAGGATTTTCGATCCGGCCGTCGTCCGTTCCCCGACCAAGAGCAGATTGTCCTTCACCGCTCCCGGGATACCGGCGAGGAGATCGATCGCCTCACCCTTGGCAACTGCTTGATCCACAGCTTCTGCCTCACGGAGGGCCGCTGCCTCACGCACATCGAGGTAAGCATGCAGACCCCCATCGCGTTCACGGATACGGGCAAAGTATTCGGTCGCGATCGCTACCGCTGTCTTCTCGCCATTTTGGATCTTCTCGTGGAGTTCGCGAATCATAGGATGAATGACAAGTGACATGAGACCGGTGACAAGTTCAGATACATCTCATCAGACAGGTCACTTGTCTCTTGTTACATGGTTCAAAAGACTGATCTCACTTTGAAATAACCCTCCTTCTTATCGGGAGCATTCTCCAAGATACGCGACGCTTCACCGGACGGACTCGCGATGTCCGCTGCGGCACGATCCGATTCTGATGCCATCGACGTTTCAGCGGGTGCGCCAGCTACGTCGACGTCTTTCAATTCCTCGAACCAGTCCAGGACGGCGGAGAGGTCCTTCTGGAAATGCATCACCTCAGCATCGGTCAGACCGACACGGGCGAGGGTCGCGATATGTTTGACTTCGTCTTTACTGAGTGACATGTAGCAAGTGACAAGTGACAAGGGCTACTTTTCCGTTGACCGGATGAGTCCGGCAAGCAGTCGGCCTGTGTCGCTTCTCTTCTGGTTTAAGGAGTTATGCTGTTCATTCGAAATATACTGAAGCTCGAGTGATAAATCAATGTAGTACTCCAATTCTGTCAGTGAGCCTCTCGCTATGTGAAGGAAATTGATGTTCTCCTTCACTGTTCGTCTCCCATAACCCTCGACAACATTTGCAACCACCGAAACCGCACATCTCCGCATTTGAGAAACAAGTCCGAACAACTCCTCTCGGGGGAAATTTTTCGTGACATGGTAGCCATAGTCTTTGCACTCACCTGTCTCTTGTCACTGGTTGCTTGTCACGTATCAGCCGCCGAAATTCGTCCTCATCCACTATCTTCACTCCGAGTTTTTGGGCGGTATCGTACTTGCTGCCGGGATCGGTACCGACGACAACAAAGTCCGTTTTACGGCTTACTGAAGCCGAAACCTGACCACCTAACTGCTTTATTGTACGCTTGGCTTCATCCCTTGTAAAGTGCAAGAGTTCGCCGGTCAAGACGAAGGTTTTACCCGAAAGCGGTGCGGCTTCAGTATGAATGAGTGTTGGTAAGACCATCCTTACGCCAGCAGTGTCGAGTGCGCGTAACAGCCTCACGTTCCGTTCATCGATGAACCACTCTGCCAGACTCGTGGCGGATTTGTCCCCGATGCCATCGAGAACCGTCCACTCTTCGGATGAGAGTTTCTGCACACATCCGAAGAGTCGTTCGGGAGTAATCGTCTTCGTTTTGACTTGGGTCGTGACAAAGTGAGCGATGATCTCCGCCGTCTCTTCACCGACATGACGGATGCCGAGCGCAAAGAGGAAGCGTTCGAGCGGCACTTGCTTAGCACGTTCGATCGACGCAGTGAGCTTTTCCGCGGATTTCTCGGCAAAGCGTTCAAGTGGTGCGATGTCGCCCGGCGTGAGCTCAAAGATATCGGCCAGAGTCGCGATGAGTCCGGCCTCCATGAATTGCTCGACGATTTTCTCCCCCATCCCGACGATATCAAAGCCTTTCTTCGACACCGCATGGATGATGACCTCGCGTTCGACGGCATAGCAGCGCGGATTGGTACAATACAGGGCCGCCGAGTATTCCGACTCACCGTTCTTCTCGCCGATAATTCGGCGTTCGACCGGACTCTCGCATTTCGGACACTTGGTCGGCATGAGGAACGGACGCTCCTTGCCGCTGCGGAGTTTTTCCATCACCGAGACGACTTCCGGGATGATGTCGCCGGCTTTCCGCACGACGACCGTATCGCCGACTCGAATGCCGAGCCGGGCAATCTCGTCCGCATTGTGAAGTGTCGCCCGTGAAACGACGGTGCCCGCAAGCCGGACCGGCGTGAGGTGGGCGACCGGCGTGAGTACACCGGTGCGACCGATCTGGACGCTGATCTCTTCGACGACACTCGTCGCCTCCTCGGCCGGGAATTTGAACGCGATCGCGAAGCGCGGCGCCTTGCCGGTATAGCCGAGCGTCGTTTGCAGATCCCGGTCATTCGTCTTCACGACGATACCGTCGAGCATGTACGGCAAACTCTCGCGCCGATCGTTCCATTCGGTATAAAAGGCCTCGACCGCATGGACGGACGCACATTTGCGAATATGCGGATTCACCTTGAAGCCGACTTCCCGAAGCAGTGCCAGCTCCTGTTCCTGGGTTGCTGGAAATGTTTCGCCGGACAAAGCCTCGATATCATAAATAAACGAGTCAAGCCGACGCTTGGCGGTAATATGTGAATCGAGCTGACGGATGGAGCCCGCTGCAGCATTCCGGGGGTTGGCAAAGAGTGGTTCTGCAGCTGCCTCACGATCGACATTGATCCGCTCCAGTTCCGACTTGGAGAGCCACGCCTCGCCCACGACGATGATGTCGATCGGTCGAGCGAGCCGCAGCGGAATAGAACGGATCGTCCGCAGGTTCTCGGTCACGTCCTCGCCGACGACGCCATTGCCCCGGGTCGCACCCCGCACGAATTCGCCCTGTTCATAGGTGAGGACGATCTTCAGTCCGTCGATTTTGAGCTCGGCTAGGTACTCGATTTGCTCGCGCTGGTCGCCAGTCTCCTTGGCCAGGTGCCGCCGCAGTTTCGCATCCCACTCCACCAGCTCGGCCACATCGAAAACATCATCGAACGACCACTGTGGCACGGTATGCCGGACTTTGCGAAATTCGGTCCGTGGCTCGTCGCCGACACGTGATGTCGGACTGTTGGGACTGCGGAGTGCAGGATATGCGCGTTCGAGCACCTCAAGCTCGCGGTAGAGAGAATCGTATGCCTCATCAGAGAGTGTCGGTGCATCAAGCACGTGGTAGCGATGCCGATGGAAGTCAATCTCGCGGCTCAGTTTTTCGATTCTCGCTCGGGCTGCACTTTCATTCATCGCTGCATCCATCACCAGATCCATAGGCCGCATCAGATACCGATATAATTGTAGTCTCGCAGTGACACCGTCGTCTGAGCGGTCGCGACCGCCCCACCCGTACCAATAGTCACAGATATCGTCACCCGCCCGACATGCGGATTGGGCGGCGTGTCATTGAGAGAAGTCGACGGATCAATCTGGAATCGATGATTGGAGATGTCTGAAAGCAGTGGGGTGTAACCGATCGAGGGGAAACCATAGGTACTACAATTGCTTCGATTGCTATCGGGATCAGCATTGGTGAAGAGCGCATCACCAATCGGACTCGCTCTTTTACTGAGGACACCAGCACTGACTTGGTACTGGATACATCGGCTCTGCGAATAGTCGAAGAAGACAATCGAACTCGCACCCGGGCTGATGATACTCGATGTGCGGAGCTCCTTGGCCATGAGGTTCAGGGCAAACTGGGCACTCTCCAAATTTGTCTGGATCAGCTTCTGCCCACGATAGGACTTGGTACTCTGGGCCATGATCTGCATCGTCCCCATCACGATAACACTGAAGGCTGCCATCGCCACCACCACTTCGATGAGTGTAAAGCCAAGGATCTTTTTTCGAGTGCACGGCATAGTCATTTCCAATTATTGAGAAGGAGCTCGGTATAAACACATTGGGTCGCCAAAGTGCAATTACCAACGGCCCCATTGCCGTTTAGACTCGATCCTGGACCATTTGGTTTCCAAGAAACAAAGCTCTGCACCCGGGCCGTATCCGCACCTCCAGTATGGTCAATTTTCAAGAGCCGGTAGAAGCGCGTCGCCGTGCCCCCGCCATGCTGATATAGTCCGTTCCCGTCCAAGGAAAGCAAGGTCGAAGGCGATCCCGGACAAGACATATCCGCCGTCACCGAAGAATTATAGCTGATGGTACAAAGCTGGTTCGCTACATTCGGAAAGTATCGGAATGGGTCGCAATTCCCTAACGTCGAAGTCGAACAGTTATCCCCGGCGGTCCAGTTCTTGGCCCGATAGGCAATATTGTTGTCCCGAATATTGCGGACAATTTCCGCACCCTCTTGAGCGAGCCCGGTCGCGATGATGACACTGCGCGTATCCGTCGACTGCCGATGCGACGCCGAAAAGAGGCTCATCACCGTCACCATCCCCACCGTGAGGATGAAACCAGCCAACAAGACCTCGGCGATAGTAAATCCCTGGAGTGGTATGAGACGGGATCGGCGCATATGCTCTCGTGTTATGGGCAACTATTCGAACCATTCTCTAGGACTCGGCCCGCGGCAGAGAGACAGACATACACCATCGATCCACCCTTGGTGAGGGCGATACTCGCCGCCCCCGTCGTCAGTTCACCCCGCGGTACCGAAAAGCTCGCCGTGAGATTCGAACCAAAGACCACCCCACGGGACAAGCTGTACGTCGCCAGCACACCGCTGGTGCAACTGCTGCCATACGTATGACTGAGCGTATATGTACTCCCCGAGCCTTGGACACTGTACGTACAGTTGTTCTCGCCGATGTTCGCTGTCCGTCCAGACAAGGCATAATTTTGAGCCTCGCGGAGTACGGCGGCTACCTCGCGCGATGACCGATTCAGATCACGTGCCGTCCGACCCGCAGTCAATGAGATCAAGGCGAGTGCACTCAGAATACCGATGATCGCGACGACAATCATCACCTCGATCAACGTGAAACCTGACCCTCGCTTTTTCATTACGTGCATATCACTATTGTACCGCTAAATGGGGTGAAACTAAACAGGGAGGAGGAAGAGTGAAAGCCACCATGGGTTCAGTGCCTGTATACAGAGCGTCACAAACGTCCCTGCGACGAGGAAAGGAGCGAAGGGGACCTGGCTCTTCATCCCTCGTTTCTTCAGACCAAGCAATGCTACCCCGATGACTGCCCCAATGCCAAATGACAGAGTGAAGAGGATGAGGAGGGTTGGGAGTCCAACTGCCGCACCCGCGATACCCGCGAGCCAGACATCTCCCATCCCCATCCATGTCTCATGAGAAAAATAGACGAGCGCGTAGAAAATCAACGCGGCGAGGCTGCCTCCCCAGAGCATATCCCGCCACGGTGCCGCTGGGTCGATCCAGGGCAACGGCGAGAGTATAGTAATGGTGACAACAAAGACCGCAACCGCGATGACGCCGGTGAGGAGGAGCACCAGCGGGATTTCCATATTGCGCGCATCATAGAGTGCGATGACGAGGAAGAGCGACACGAGAACAAGCTGCCAGATGACCGACGCGATATCCACTAGTGTCCCCGCCTCGAACATGAGCGTTCCGAAAAGCGCAAAGAGTCCGCCCGTGAGGAACTCAACCGCCGGGTACTGCCACGAGATCGGATACCGACACTGGCGACACTGGCGACCAAGCAGGAAGAAAGAGAGTACCGGGATATTGTCATACCAGCGGATGATCGCCCCGCATGATGGACACTGCGACCGACCGCCAAGTGTCACACCCGCTTCGAGCCGGAGCACGACGACATACAGGAAACTCCCAATGATGAGACCGAGCAAGAAGAAAAAAAGGATGAGCATACTTCAAATCAGGAAGGGTGATAGTACAACTTCCTGAAGATACTTAAACTTAACTCAAACTGAAACGCGAGAGCTCTTCCCGAATAGTCTGATCATCCCGCTCAAACCCCGGTCGGAAAGCAACGGTCTCGGAATAATCAAGATCCTCGTAGTAAGCCAGTTGTGAGCGAAAATTCTTCTCGTTAAATTCCGCGCCAAAAATACTCGTGGCCTTATCGACGACCTCTCCGAGGGTATGATATTGCTCCATCACGAAATAGAGATCGACATAATCTTTCCATTTGGCCCGCCGCCCCAGCGCATAAGCCTTCATTGCTGAAAGCGTCAGGATGTCTGGCAAATCAACTATCTCATCCCAATGAACCGCATATTCGATTGGGAAGGGATACTGGAGGAACGTACACTTCACGCCATTTACGAGGACCGTATACTCACCCGGGTTCTCGACCACGGTCCGGATTTCCTTGGCAAAAGTGATAACCTGCTGGCGCAGAGCCGCGTGCCGGAGCGGTTCAGACGTGAACAAATCAAAGTCAACAGACTCACGATGTCCAATATGGAGTGCCAGAGCTGTACCGCCAACCAAGCCAAAACTGCCCCGAAACTCCTTCAGGAGAGGTATGAGCGTTTGTTGGGCCGCGGAGAGAATTTCAGTGTGCAGCATAGCGGGAGAAATACAATCGGAAGTAATTCGCTATCTCTGGCCGGTAATTGCTCCTGGACTTCTCCTGCTGATCAGAAAAAACTTTCGCCGTCGCAGCGAGACCGATAATAACAAAAAGCTCCTGGACATCCTGCCAGGTCCCATAGTTGAGCGTATGTTCGACAATCGAGGACTCCGAGAGATTCTTCACATCCCTCACGTGCCAGACGAGGTGCGGACGAGCCTGAATGAACTGATTGAGGGCGACGTGGTCACTCATATTTCCAGTAAAAACACCCGATTATCACCCTTATCGTAGCACGAAAATAGCCTTTTCTCAACACAAAAGAGGCCACTCGGGCCTCTAGTTATCGTGATGCTCAATGCAGACTAGACGCAGCCTGGGGCCGTCCCGACAAACCCCGTAATCCCCGTCTCTTGTATCGTCGCGGTACAGGTACCGGTCAAATTCGCCGCTGGCACATCGATTTGAAATGTCCCTGCACCAGCCTGACCACAAGACGGCGTAGATACTTCAACGATGTTCGCCACATCGATGACGTCTTCGGGTATATCGCCAAAGGTCACCCCACCATCCGTGTAATCACCCATAGAATCGCTATCACAGGCTGCGATCGCCTGGGTCTGCATGCTATGCGCGACGGCCTTGAATTTTGCCATCTTCGCCTTCTCCCGAGCACTCGAGAGTGAGACGAGCACGATCGAGGCGAGAATACCGATGATCGCGATGACGATGAGGAGTTCGATGAGAGTAAATCCGGATGTTTTTATTTTAGCATTCATACTATGTAGCCGCGGCTCCACATTGTGATGATGGCGGATTGGCTCATCAAAACCTGGGATTATTGACGAATATACCTTAATCCAATTAGCAACCTGCGTTGAAGACTACACCCGTGGAACTAATGAGTGTCAGGTCTGCACCCTCACACGCAGTCGCAGCAGCTGACGTACCAAGATCGATAGATTCGGTCCGGATATCGAAAGTTCCCGCACCGTTCACACCACAACTTGAAGACGTGTAGGTGATTGTGTTCATCTTGCTATTCGAGGCTGGCACCGGAATCTCACCTGCAGCAAGCGTGCCGTTCGCATCCGAGTCACAAGCCAGAAGGGCTGCAGACTGGAATGAGTGGACCTGAGCCTTGAATGCTGCGATATTCGCCTTCTCCCGAGCGCTCGACAACGAGACGAGCACGATCGAGGCGAGAATGCCGATGATCGCGATGACGATGAGGAGTTCGATCAAGGTGAAACCTTTGTATATTCTGCGCATATTTATTTAATTTATTTGTGTACTGTTTTAGTATAGAACAAATCCGACGCAAGCACCATACATTGTCAATACTATCGGATTGAATAAAAAGAACTGCCAAAACAGTTCTTTTTATTAGTCTAAGAATTTCTCAGAGAGACTAGCAACCTGCGTTGAAGATTACACCTGTGTCACTAATGAGTGTCAGGTCTGCACCCTCACACGCAGTCGCAGCAGCTGACGTACCAAGATCGATAGATTCGGTCCGGATATCGAAAGTTCCCGCACCGTTCACACC
>WBZP01007864.1_pt1 | contig 10189 bp, 9 predicted proteins | sample 5204301 | NCBI WGS metagenome assembly WBZP01 (sample SAMN12412401, study PRJNA552823) | activated sludge metagenome | isolation source: activated sludge from nitrification reactor of wastewater treatment plant... | place: USA: Pennsylvania | collected 2017 | reverse complement strand
CGAAATGTGTAATCCAGCCCGGCTCGAGGAGGCGAACGCTCCGGAACGACGCACTGGAGTTACAAAAGCGTCAGCCCAAGGGACGGCTTTGTGACCAATATCGACGGTGGTCCGGCCACCGGCGTCGGAATCAGGACTCGAGCGCCGCTTTTTTTTCTTCGACCTCGGCCTGCAGCATCTCCCATTGCCCGAGCAGGTCGCCGACCTCCCACATCAGCGCCTGGTGCCGGTCGAGCGTCGGCGTGGCGTCGGCTGGTCGGTCGTAGAACCCTGGCGCGGCGATCGCCGCCTCGACCGTCTTGATCTCGGTCTCGCGCTCGGCGATGCGGGCTTCGAGTTCGGCCAGCCGCGTGGCCGCCACCTGCAGCGCCCGTTCCCGCTTCTTGCGCTCGGCGGCGTCGCGCTTCCGATTTTCGTACGAGACGGGCGCCGGGGCTGGCGGTTCCGGCGCCGCCGGCACGGCCGAGGCCCGCGCCGCGGGCACGGGTGGCGCGGCTTTGGCGGGCGCCTGGGCGCCGTTGGCCTGGCTCCACAGGAACTCGGCGTAGGTGCCCGGATACGTGCGCGCCCGGCCGCCGCCGACCTCGATGATCTTCGTCGCCAGACGCTCCACGAAGTAGCGGTCGTGCGAGACGAACAGCAAGGTGCCGCCGTAGTCGACCAGCGCGTCGAGCAACACGTCCTTCGAATCCAGGTCGAGGTGGTTGGTGGGCTCGTCGAGCACCAGCAGGTTCGACGGCCGCAGCAGCATGCGGGCCACCGCGAGGCGCGTGCGCTCGCCGCCCGAGAGCACGCCGGCTTTCTTGTGGACGTCGTCGCCCGAGAAGAGGAAGCCGCCCAGCACGTTCCGGATCGCCGGCACCATGTGCATGGGCGACCCGGCGGCGAGGGTGTCGTAGACGGTGAGCGCCGGGTCGAGGGTGGTCGCTTCGTCCTGCGCGAAGTACTGCATGACGATCTGATGTCCTTCGACCCGGGTGCCGCGATCCGGCGCCTCGACGCCCGCCAGCAGGCGCATCAGCGTCGACTTGCCGGCGCCGTTCGGCCCCACCAGCGCCACGCGATCGCCACGCTCGATGAGCAGCGTGACGTCGTCGAGCACGAGCTTGGGGCCGTAGGCCTTGCGCACGTGATCCAGTTCGAGCACCGACCGGCCGCTCTTGGCGGCGGCGGGGAACTGGAAGTGGATGCGCTTGCGCTCGGGCGGCACCTCGATGCGTTCGACCTTCTCGAGCATCTTGATGCGGCTCTGCACCTGGGCGGCCTTGGTCGCCTGATAACGGAAGCGGTCGATGAACTCCTGGACGCGGCCGATCTCCTCGTCCTGCCGCTTCTTCGCCTCGCGCAGCCGCGCCAGCCGTTCGTCGCGCTGCACGAGGTATTGCGAGTAGTTGCAGTGGTAGTCGGTGATCGTGCGCAGTGACAGATCGGCGATGCGGCTCACGACCGCATCGAGGAAATAGCGGTCGTGCGACACCAGGATCACCGCGTGCGGGTAGCGCGACAGGTAGTCCTCGAGCCAGTTGCGGGCTTCGAGATCGAGGTGGTTGGTCGGCTCGTCGAGCAGCAGCAGACCGGGCGACTGCAGCAGCAGCTTGGCCAGCGCGAGGCGCATCTGCCAGCCGCCCGAGAGGTGTCCGGCCTCGGTGTCGAAGTCGGCCGGGCTGAAGCCGAGCCCGCGCAGGATCGTCGCCACCTTCAGGTCGATGGCGTAGCCATCGCCCATGCGGAAGCGTTCCTGCAGCGTGCTGTAGCGATCGAGCAGCGCGTCGTGTTCGCCGGCCGGCACGGACGCGTCGGCGAGTCGGTGCTCGAGGTCGTGCATCTCGGCCTTCATCTCGAGCAGCGGCCGCAGGGCGTCGCTCGCCTCGGCGAACACCGTGCGGCCGGAGTACGAGAGGCCGTCCTGCGGCAGGTAGCCGACGGTGAGCGCGGTCGGCCGGATCACCTCGCCGCCGTCGGCCTCCTCGAAGCCGGCGAGCATCTTGAGCAGCGTGGTCTTGCCGGCGCCGTTCGGGCCGCACAGGCCGACGCGGTCGTGGTCGCCGACGTGCCAGGTGACCGCGTCGAGGAGCACCCGCTCGCCGAAGCGCTTGGTGAGGGACGAGAGCTGGATCATGCGAGGACGCGCGCGGCCGTGGCGACGATGTCGGCGGACCGGGCGGGCTTCACGAGGTAGCCGGCGACGCCGAAATTCAACGCCTCGATGGCCGCTGCCTCCGACGAGTGCGCGGTGATGACCATGGTCCGCAGCTGCGGACGGCGACGCCGCGCTTCCCGCAGCATCGCGAACGCCTCGAGCGCCGGCAGCCGCAGCTCGGTGACCACGAGGTCGTAGTCGCTGGCGGCGAGCCGGGTGGCGCCGACCACGCCGTCCGGCGCCGTGTCGACCGTGTGGCCGGCGTCGCGCAAGGCGATGGCGGCCGTGTCGCGCGCCGCGGCGTCGGCGTCGACCACGAGCACCCGGCGCGGACCCCGCGGCGGCGCCGGCACCGGGCCGGCGGCCGGCACTGGCGCCGTGGCCGCGCCCTGCTGGTCGAGCCAGGCGTCGATGTCGCGTCGCCTGAACCGCCATTGCCGGCCGACCCGAACCGCCGGCAGCTTGCCGGCGTCGATCAGGCGGTAGACGGTCCGCAGGTTGACCTGCAGGTAGGCCAGGACCTCTTCGGTCGTCAGAAAGGCGTCGGGCGCGGTGGGCGGCGTGGCCACGGGAACCGGAAGATTGTATCCCGCGACGTCCGGAAGTCGCGGTCAGGGAACCGGTTACCGGGGGTTTGCCGGCGCCCGTGGGACCGGTAGAATCGGGGGAGTCCCGGGCCCGGCTGGCCACCACGGCCAAAGCACCCGGGGCACCGTCTTAGCTTCTGTTGGGGCTCGACATCGAGGAGCCGCCGGCGGCCGCCGGACGAGCTCGACCGGAAAGGGCGACGTTGACCGTGCAGGCACTGACGATCACCGACGAAGAGCTCGTCGCGCGATCGATGGACGGCGACGCCGATAGTTTCAACCAGCTCATCAAGCGCTGGGAGCGGCCGATCTACGCCCTGGCGTATCGCACTCTGGGCCGTGAGGACGACGCGCGCGACGTCTGCCAGGAAACGTTCCTCCGCGCCTACCGTGCCATCAACGGGTTCAAGGGCCAGGCGAAGTTCTCGTCGTGGCTCTACCGCATCGCGCTCAACCTCTGTCGCGACTGGATGCGGCGGCAGCGCCGGCAGCCCACCGTGCAGCCGCCCGAAGACGTCGACATCGCCGACCTGGCGGCCGAACGCGGGCCCTCGGAGTCCATCGAGACGCTGGTGGGCCGACGGCAGCTCGGCCGGGCGGTGGCCGCGGCCATGGCGCGCCTGCCCGAAGAGCAGCGCACCGCGATCGTCCTGAAGGAGTACCACGGCCTCACGTTCCAGGAAATCGCCGAGATGCAGGGAGTCCCGCTCAGCACCGTCAAGACCAGGCTGTACCAGGGCCTGAGCGTGGTGCGGCGGCAGTTGGAGAAGGGCGGCATGTCGGCAGCCGACATCCGCGGGGACGCATGATGAGTAGCGAATTCCAGTGCGACGACACCGCGACCCTGATCGCGTTCGTCTACGACGACATCGAGCCGCTGCAGAAGGACGCGGTGGCCCGGCACCTCGTGGAGTGCGTCCGGTGCCGCGACGAGGTCGCGGCGCTCGGCGGCGTGCGGCAGGCGCTGGGCGCGTGGACACCGCCGGTGCCCGAGCTGCGTTTCACCGTGGTGCCGGAATCGGCGGTGTCGAACGTGGTGCGGCCGAACGTGCCGGCCTGGCAGACGGTGCCGCGCTGGGCACAGCTGGTGGCCGCGACGCTGGCGCTGGCTGTGGGCGCGTCGGTCGCCAACGTGCAGGTGCGCCGCGACGCCGGCGGCTGGACGGTGAGCACCGGCTGGATGGCTCCCGCCGCACCTGCCACCGACGCCGCGGTGGCGCCGACCGATGGACAGTGGAAGACGGCGCTCGCGGCGCTCGAGCAGTCGCTGCGGCGCGAGATGGCGGCGCGGCCCGTGGGCACGGCGACGGTGGCCGCGACTCCGGCCGCCGCGGCGAACGCCGGCGCCGACGCCGAGACCATTGCCCGCGTGCGTGCCCTCATCGAGGCGAGCGAGAAGCGGCAGCAGCAGGAACTGGCGCTGCGCCTGACGCAGTTCGGCCGCGACATCGACCTGCAGCGGCGCGCCGACCTGGTGCGCGTCGAACAGGGCATCGGTCAGCTCGAAGGCCGCACGGGGGCCGAAGTGGCTCGCCAGCGTGAAGCCATCAACTACCTGATTCGGGCCGGACTCCGGCCGCCGCAGTGATCCGGATCGCAGAGAGAGACGCCGTCATGACACGCACGTGTTCGATGCTCGGAGCCGCGGCGGTCGTCGCCCTGGCCACGTCCGCCGCCGCGCAGCCGGCGGCCGCGCCGACAGCGCAGGAACAGCTGCGGCACCAGATCTACCTGATGGAGGGCGTGCTCGGCCGCGCCGTCACCTCGGGCGCCGCCCGACTCAACGCGCAGTTCCGCGCCCTGCTGCCGGACATGGTGGTCGTCGCCGGCGAGGCGAACGCCCGCGGCTTCAACCTCGACGGCTACGGGGTCTTCTTCGACGTCGAGGTGCCGGTGCTGCGCCAGAGCATGATGTGGAGCCTGCGCACCATGCTCGATCAGGACACGCAGGGCGCCAGTGACGCCATCGCCTCGCTGCGCGCCATCGTCGCTTCCACGGCCGGGCCCGAGCGCGCCATCGCCGAGAACGCGCTGCGCCGGCTGGAACTGCAGCTCCGGCCCTTCGGTGTGGCGCCGCAGCCGGCGCCGTCGCCGGGGCAGGGCATGCAGGCGGCGTCGATGAGCGGGTTCGGTGCCGCTGCCGGGGCCGCGCCAGCGCCGGCCGCGCCCCGACCGCAGCTGAACGCCGTGCTGCTGCAGGATCCCAACAAGGCCTACACGGACGCCGTCGTGAAGTCGCTCATCGAGGCCATCGTCGACAACGCGCTGCCGATGGTGTCGGTGCTCGATCCCGACTCGTATCTCACCGTGGCCGCCCGCGACAACGAGCGCCGCGACGTGCTCGACCCGTACGAGGAAGTCTCCACCTTCACGCTGCGCATCAAGGCGGCCGACCTGGCCGCTTACCGCGGCGGCACGATCGATCGCGAGGAAGCGAAGAAGCGGGTTCAGGTGCAGGTGTTCTAAGGGCAGGGAACAGGGAACGGGGAACGGCCCGGATTCCGAGCCCTGACGGAGCTTTGTGCGCCCCGCGGTGTCTGATACGGCATCGCCGCTGCGCGCCGGGCGCGGTCGCGCTATCCTCTACACCGTGATGCACAGCCGTCTCGTCCCCGTGGCCCTGCTGCTCGTGACCCTCGCGGGCTGCACGAAGGTGAACCCCGTCGAGGTGCTCGAGCCGGTCGACGTGACCACCGGCTGGTTCGACAAGGGCATCGAAAACGGCAAGAACAAGCTGGTGCCGCAGGTGCAGCTGAAGCTGCGCAACAAGTCGAACGCGCCAATCGACGGCGTGCAGATCAACGCCATCTTCCGCCGCGTCACCGAGCAGGAGATGTGGGGCGAGCACTACGGCTGGGTGGTGCGTAACCAGGCGCTGGCTCCCGGCGCCGCCACCGAGCAGATCGTGCTGCAGTCGGCGCTCGGGTACACCGGCGAGCAGCCGCGCATGCAGATCCTGCAGCACTCCGGGTTCATCGACGCGAAGGTCGAGCTGTACCTGAAGAAGGGCTCGCAGGTCTGGGCGAAGCTGGGCGAGTTCCCGATCGAGCGGCAGCTCCTCACGAAGTAGCGCCTATAATCGCCGGCATGTCGCAGACGCCGGCCCCAGCACCCACGCTCGAACGCCGGCTCGGTGCGCTCGACGCGGCGGCCATCGTCGTCTCGAACGTCATCGGCGGCGGCATTCTCTTCACGCCGCCGCAGGTCGCGGCCATGGTGCCGCATCCGCTGCTCTTCCTCGGCACGTGGCTGGCCGCCGGCGTGCTCGCGTTCGCCGGCGCCATGGCCTACGCCGAGCTGGCGGCGCTCCGGCCGAGAGCCGGTGGCGAGTACGTCTACCTCCACGCCGGCTTCGGCCGGGTGGCCGCGTTCCTCACCGGCTGGACCTCGTTCGTGGCCGGCTTCTCGGGTGCCATCGCCGCCAGTGCCGTGGTGCTGGCGTTCTACCTGGGCCGCTTCCTGCCGATCGCCGGCAGCGACCAGGCGCTGCTCTCCCTGCCCCTCGGCCCGCTCACGCTCACGCTGTCGCCGCAGAGCGTCACCGCGCTCGTGGCCATCTGGGGCATGTCATGGATCCACCTGCGCGGTGTCGGTCCAGGCCGCCTGGTCGGTAACGTGCTGGCGAGCCTGAAGGTGACCGCGCTCGTGCTCTTCATCGTGCTCGGGTTCGCGTTCGGCACCGGCTCGATGGCCAATCTCTCGACCGCCGCAGCGGCCCCCTCCACCGGGGCGTGGCTCTTCGCGCTGGTGCCGGTGCTGTTCACCTACGCCGGCTGGAACGCCGCATCGTACGTGGCCGAAGAGGTACGCGACCCCGGGCGCAACGTGCCGCGGGCGCTGGCCCTCGGCACCGTCGCCGTCGTGGTGCTCTATCTGTTCCTCAACGCGCTGTATCTCTACGTGCTGCCGGTGTCGGACCTGGCCGCCGTGCGCGGCAGCGTGCTCGACGTGATCGCCGACCGGCTGCTGGGCTCGCGCGCCGGCGACATCATGGGCGTCGTCTCGATCGTCAGCCTGCTGGCGAGCATCTCGGCGATGGTGTTCGCCGGGCCGCGCGTCTACTATGCGATGGCCCGCGACGGGGTGTTCTTCCCGGCGGCGGCGCGCGTGCACGAAACCTATCGCACGCCGGCGACCTCGATCGTGGCTCAGGCCGCGTGGAGCTCGCTGCTCGTGCTCACGGGCAGCGCCAATGCGCTCACCACCTACACCGGCTTCTCGATCACGCTCTTCAATGGCGTCGCCGTCGCCGCGCTCTTCGTGCTGCGCTGGCGCGAGCCGGCGGCGCCGCGGCCGTATTCCACGTGGGGCTATCCGGTCGTGCCGGGTGTGTTCGTGGTGGTGTGCGCGCTCATCGTGGGCAACGCGCTGTGGGCCGACCTCGCGCGCCCGATCATGAACGGCACCGCGGTGGGGCCATCGGCCGCCGGCCTGCTGATCATCGCGCTGGGCCTGCCGCTGTACGCCTGGTTCACGCGCCGGGCCGCGTAGTCGCCGTACACGACGACGGCCGGCACATACGGCCGGCCGTGTCGTCGTCGACGCGAGCGCCCAGACCCGACGTCAGGGCGCCGGCGTCATCCGCCCGCGATAGGTGATCGTGCGGCCGGGCTGCACGCGCACGTCGAACACCAGCGTCTCGAAGCCGGGCTTGCGGATCTCGATGCGGTAGCCGCCGTCTTCGAGCCGGAGTTGCTGGAAGGTGCCGTCGAAGTCGTCGACCGCGCCCGCGTAGTAGCCGTCGACGTAGACCTCGGCGTCGCGATGGTCGACCTTGAGGCGCACGCCGCCGGTCCAGCCGTAGCCCCCGTATCCGCCGTAGTACCCGCCGTAGCCACCCCAGGCATTGCCGTAGTAGCCGCCCCAACCCCAGCCGGCGTAGGCGCCGTAGGCCGGCCAGCCCCAGCCGTACCAGCTCCACGGATCGTAGAGGTAGTAGCCGAATCCGGCCGGAGCGCCGTAGTAGCGGCGACCCACCCCCGAGCCCCGCCACGCCGTCGACGGGCCCCAGCCGCCGCGCGGCTGGCTGCGCGGTACCGCCTGCGCGCGCGAACTGCCGCCGCGCGAACCGCTGTCAGGATTGCGTACGCCACCGCGTGGGACGGCGCCCCCAGACGGCGACCCGCCGCCGGAAGCGCGTCCACCGCCGCCGCCACTCGGGCGGCGCCGGCCGCCTTGTTCGTCGAGCGCGGCCGCGGGCGGCGTGGCGGGCGAGGGGGAGGACTCGCCGACGCGCTCACGCACGCGGATTTCGGGGGCGCGCACCGCCTCGGATCGACGCGGGCCGTCGTCGGCGGGAGCGGCGCGGCGATTCACGCGCGCCACGGCCGCGGGCGGAGCCGCGGCCTCGGGCGCAGGATCCTGCGCGAGGGCAGGAACGGAGACGACCACGCTCAGCAGCGCGGCCGGGATGAGGACTCGGCGGGCAGTCATCTCAGCACCTCGGGAGGTCAAGGCAGACGGCACGCTCGCCCAAACTGCAACTTCACTGCCAGCGTCGACACGGCGATTTCTCGCCGCCGGTAGCACGGCGCCGTCTCAATTCCTTGACACTGAATTTCTCCAGCGGGGACACTGGAACGCGCCCGCGGCCATCCGCGCCGGCGCTCTCCTTCATGCCACGTCCGTCGCCGCCCACGCTTTCCGCGCCCATCGCGTCGCGGGGCTCACGCCGGATGCGCGGCATCGCCTGCCTCGTGCTCGTCCTCGCCCTCGCTGCCACTGCCGGGTGCGGCAAACGCGGGGCGCCCCTGCCGCCGTTGCCCCGGGTGCCCGGTGCGGTGCAGACCTTCTCGGCGGTGCGGCGCGGCGACGCCGTCGACCTGGCGCTGCTGGTACCGACCGCCAACGCCGGGGGCGACACCCCGGCGGACATCGCCCGCGTCGAGGTGTACGCGGTGACGGCGCTCGCCCCTCCGCAACTCGTCGCCGGACGGGTGCCCGAGGGCGCGGTGCTGGTGGGAACGTCCCCGGTACGGCGGCCGGTGCCCCCGTCCCCGCCTCCGCCGCCCGGCGGTGCCGCCCTCCCGGCGTTGCCGCAGGAACCCGGCGTCACCCAGGGCGAACAGGCCACGTTCCGCGAGATGCTCACCGCCGAGGCGCTGCGTCCCGCCGCGCGTCAAGCCGCGACCGGTGTCCTGCCCGCCGCGACGAACCCCGGTCCAGGCCCGGTGGTGTTCGAGCTGCCCGAGCTGCACCTGAAGCGGTACTACGTGGCTGCGGCCGTGAGCCGTCGCGGACGCCTCGGTGCGTGGAGCGCCGTGCGCGCCGTCCCGGTGGCCGCGCCGTCGGGCGCGCCGTCGACGCCGGTGCCCACCTACGACGCCGCCGGCTACACCCTCACGTGGACGCCGGCGCCGGATGCCCGCGTGGCGGCCGCGGCGGTCGACGGGGTGCTCGAGTCGCGTCCGCTGGGCCCGGTGCGTCCGCCGACGCGCTACAACGTCTACGCCGTCACCAATGGCGCGCTCGCCGCCGCGCCGCTCAACACCGAGCCGCTGCCCGCCGCCACGGTGACCGCGCCCGGCGTGGCCTTCGACGAGGAACGCTGTTTCGCGGTGCGCGGCGTCGACACCTTCGACGACGTGGCGGTCGAGGGACCGGCCTCGGCGCCGGGTTGCGTGACCGCGCGCGATACCTTCGCGCCGGCGGCGCCCACCGCGCTCGAGGCCGTCGGCGGCGCCGGCGTGATCAGTCTGATCTGGGAAGGCGTGGAGGCCGCGGATCTGGCGGGCTACGTCGTGCTGCGCGGCGAGGCCGGCGCCGAGCCCACGACGGTCCTGACCCCGACACCGATCAGCGCGCGCAGTTTCGAAGACCGCCAGGTGACGCCGGGCGTCCGCTACAGCTACGTGGTCGTCGCGGTAGACTCGGCGACGCCCGGCAACCGCAGTGCGCCCTCGAACCGGGCGGACGAAACGGCACGGCAGTGACGAAAGACCCGTAGGGAACAGGGAACGGGGAACAGGGAACGGAACACGACGATGGACAAGATCTACCGGGTGCAGCAGGGGATGGGTGGGCGCTACGTGCTCGAGCGCGACGGCGCCTTCACGTGGCTCGAGGGCGACATCTTCGGCGACTACCGTGCCGGGGCGCCGGTGGAGGGGCCGATGCCGGCGTTGCTCTCGCCGGTCGCGCCGACCAAGGTGATGGCGATCGGTCTCAACTACAAGGACCACGCCGCCGAGATGAAGAAGGCGCTGCCCGCCGAGCCGCTGCTGTTCATCAAGCCGCCGACGACCGTGATCGGCCCCGAGGCCGAAATCCGGCTGCCGTCGTGGTGCGGACGCATCGAGCACGAAGCGGAGATGGCGGTGGTCATCGGCCGCCGTGCTTCGCACGTGAAGGCGAAGGACGCGATGGCGCACATCCTCGGCGTCACCTGCCTCTGCGACGTCACCGCCCGCGAGCTGCAGGCGAAGGACGTGCAGTATTCGCGCGCCAAGGGCTTCGACACGTT
>WBZP01007862.1_pt1 | contig 10194 bp, 7 predicted proteins | sample 5204301 | NCBI WGS metagenome assembly WBZP01 (sample SAMN12412401, study PRJNA552823) | activated sludge metagenome | isolation source: activated sludge from nitrification reactor of wastewater treatment plant... | place: USA: Pennsylvania | collected 2017 | reverse complement strand
GCATCTTTTAATACGTTGAAAGTTTCAATATCATTTGGGTTGATTAATGCCAGCGCATTAGCTGCACCGGATATACCGCCATTATCAACAGGGACACCATCTATTACTATTAACGGGTTATTACTGGCATTTAAAGAAGCACCTCCACGAATGCGGATTGTACTTCCGGAACCAGGTGCTCCACCATTAGATGTAATTTGTACACCAGCAACTTTGCCGGCAATCAGCTGTTCGGGAGTAGTAATGTTACCTTTCTGAAAGTCCTTTGAGGTAACCAGGGTAACAGATCCGGTCAGATCTTTTTTCCTGGCAGAACCATAACCAATAACCACGACCTCGCCAAGTTGTGTGTTATTAGCTGCCAATACAACATCCACCGAGGTTTTGCCATCAATAGCAAATTCTTGAGGAGTAAACCCCACAGATGAAAAAACCAATGTGGTTGAACCATCCGGTACTGTGATCTTATAAAGACCATCAGAACCAGTGGTCACAGCAGTTTTCGTACCTTTTACAGAAACAGTAACTCCCTGCATGGCTGAGCCATCCTTGGAATCAGTAACCTTTCCTGTTACAACCCTGTTCTGTGCAAATGAAATTTGTGTAATAAACGCCAGCAGAAAGACACCTGCGGCCTTCATAATTTTTGAGGAGAACATAAGCAATCATTAAATGTTATGCAATCAGATTTGCAAATACACAATGTGTATTTAAGACACAATGTTAGAACAAATTTAACCTTAAAAAAAATTTATTTTTAATTTTTCTTAACAATGTGTACTTGGTACAAGACAAAGAAGGGAGGCATTTTGTTGCCTCCCTTAAAACATTTTTTATAAAAAACTATAAAACAAGTAGTTACATATAAATTAATGCTGGCCTTTTTTGAGCATTCTTTTTCTTGTACTCTGGCCTGAGCCGGTGTAATTTCCCGGGCCTGTGGGGTACATTTTCCTCCATTTCCTTAGTATCAACCAGCCAGTCTTTGAGGGCAATTTTCTTTCTGAAATTGCGCCTGTCAAGTTCTACACCCAAGATGGCTTCATATAATTCCTGCAGTTCCCGCAGTGAAAACTTCTCAGGCAGCAGGTTGAAAATAACAGGATAGTCCATCACCTGTTGCTGCAACCTGGCCAGGCAGGTATCAAGAATAAGTTTGTGGTCAAAAGCCAGATTTTTGATTGTTTGTACCGAGTGCCAATGCAATTCGTTGCTGTCAACCCGCAACCTGTGATTTTTAATATCAACCAAAGAATAATAAGCTACAGTAATTACCCTTCCCGAAGGGTGACGGTTAAGCCCGCCAAAAGCATGCACCTGTTCCAGGTAAACATCATCAAGGCCGGTTCTTTCTTTTAAAATACGGTATGAGGCGGTATCAAGATCTTCATCAGGTTTTACCAAGTCTCCCAGCAAAGAATACAATCCCTCAAATTCTTCAAGGTCTGATTTAATAAGTAATACTTTCAGGTCTTTTTCATCGTAGCCAAAAATCACACAGTCAACAGATATACCAATATTAAAATAATCAAGGTGACTAATTTTTTCTATCTCGGCCGTTTTTAGCCTCAGGTCATTTTCTGTCATTGTAGTGGCTTTAAGGTTTACTTGATTATCATCCGGGCAACTATTTTTTTGCCTGCACCTTCAATATTCAATACATAAACTCCGGCAGGCAGGTTATCAATCTTACCAGCAAGAGGCAGTTGGTAACTTCCTTTCTGCAAACGTTGCGAAAATAAGATACTAACCTGTTGCCCGGAAGCATTTATCAGCTCAACTTTCAGGTTTCCGGTTTCTGGCATATTCAGGTTAAGAACTGAAGATGATTTTGCCGGGTTTGGAGAAACATAAGCAGTCAACATATTATCGGTTGCCAGAACTCCTCCTGTTGAGGTAACCACTGCATTTACCAAATTCCTGTTCAGATAAACATGGTACTCGCCGGGCTGCAGTGTAAAGTTTTGGGCAGAGCCTGTAGCCGTAATGGTTCCTCCCCGCAGGTAATCGTACCAGGTGCCAGCAACTGGGAAAGTAACCGAGCCAGATTGTGCATTTACATCAAAATTTCCAATTACCACCACACAGGAGCTGTCGTTGGCACTGCGCAGTCGTAAATACTTAAATGCCCCGGAAAGGTTGCGGTCAATCGTTGTATTATTGGCAATAAACACATCTTTAAACCATGGATGGAAACGCAGTTTGTTCATTGCACTGAAAATATCATATACCCTTTTGCGGTTAACAACTGACGTATAATCCCACTTAATAGGTTTTTTGTCCAGCCGGCAATTATTGCTGATTGTGCCATCCACACAACGGTTAATAGAATAATCATATCCCAGTTCCCCAAACTCCCAGATCATTTTGGGACCGGGTGCCGCCAGGAAGAAACTTCCGCACAATTCAATCCGCTTGAGAGCTGTGTTTAAGTCTTTAACATTATGCGCCGCATTAGAAGTATTGCCAAACTGCAGATTTTTGTACATCAGCCTCTCTTCATCATGGCTTTCCATGTAACTTACAAGATGAGGCTTACTCCAGCTTCTGGCAGAAAAAAGATAGTTTTCAAAATTGGACGTAGCAGTCCAGCCCATCGAAGCTTCCTGAAAGTTATAAGTGTTATTTCCCCAAAGCATCATTCCATAATTTGATAATTCGATTTCTTCTCCATTATCGGCGAAATGTTCCAAAATACAGTATGACCCGGGTGATTTTAGCTGCATTGTATCGTAGTATCTTTTCCAGATGGCCACCCTGTCAGCATGATACTGGTAAATACAACTTTCATCTAAAGTACTGCCTCCACACTGGGCATTTTGTGTAAATCCTTTTGCCAGGTCCCAGCGGAAACCATCTAACTTATACTCCTGCAGCCAGTATTCAATTACCCGGCTGGTAAAATTTCTTGTCTGTAAACTTTCATGGTTAAAATCATTAAACACATTATATGGGTGTTTAGCTGTTTCATTCAGCCAGGGGTTATTTGCCGCTGGTTGGTTGGATGCAGAGTTCCAATATAATGCCGCCAGCGGATTCGCACCTGTTGTGTGATTTAATGCAATATCCATTATTACAGAAATACCGTTTTTATGGCAACTGTCAACAAATTCTTTCAGCGAATTCTTTGGCCCATAATATTTGTCTGGTGCCAAAAAGTAAGAAGGATTATAACCCCAGCTTTCATTTCCGTCAAATTCGTTAAAAGGCATTATCTGAATAGCGTTTACACCCATCGTTTTGAAATAGCTCAATGTATCTTTCAATGTTTTCCAGTCGTGGGCTGCCAGAAAATCCCTGAGCAGTAATTCATAAATAACAAGATTTCTTTTATCAGGTCTTGAAAAACTGGGCACCGCCCAATTATATGCAGGTGGCGATGTTTGCAGCACACTAACTATTCCAGTTGTCAGTCCGGTTGGATAGGCTTTCAGATTGGGATAAGTAGTTGAAGTTATGTAGCTGTCATTCCAGGGGTCAAGCACTTTTTCGCAATAGGGGTCGCCAATTTTAAGTGTGCCATCAACAAGGTACTGGAAGGCATATTCTGTACCTGCTGTTAACCCGGTAATGCGCAGCCACCAGTAGTTACCATCAGGTGTTTTGTTCATTACATAATTGGTTTGCTCAGCCCAGTTGCTACCAGGAAACTCACCGATTACTGAAACACGGCTTTTGCCAGGGGCATATAACACCAGCACTACAGATGTGTTGCCGGCCTCATAGTTAATACCATCCCTGACACCAGCAGGCAATGCTGCCACATTAGGCGCACTGGCTACAAAAAACTGGAAGCTTTCAGACTTCGTTGTTGCACCAACAGTAGCATCAACCCTTATCGTTTGATTACCCCCGGTTGTGAGGGTAGGATTGGCAGAAATAGTTGTTGCGCTGGAAGCAGATTGTATTTCTGTACCATTCAAAAACAATTTCATGGTAGATGACTGATTGGCTATCGCCGTTAAACTGATATTATCGCCTACCTGTTTTGATATTGGCTCAGGAATTCTGTTATAAGTTGGCTGAAAGAAAGGAACAGTGAATCTTGTGGCAAGGTTATTATCATAAACCGGAATAAACATATCTGTTCCATCGGTATTCCGTTGTACCGTATTACCATTTCCTGTCCTGAAAAGTATAGCAATCTTTAAAATGGTTTCACCCGCAGGAACACCAAAAAATGTGCGAATACCATTCGTAATTGAATACTGCCATTTATTGCTGCCTAAAGACGTAGCCTGTGCCGCAGTTGGCGTTGTCGCCCAGGTAAACTTTGAATATCTCCAGTCAGTATTGCTGGTACTCAAATTTGTAATAACACCAATATGCACATAAACATCAGATACAGGTGTGTAATTATTCAAAGCCTGGTTACCCTTTGTGGCATCCATTGTAACAGTAATATTATCGTTGTCTTTTGGAAAATCGGGTGTCCAGGTTAATAACTGTGCAAAACCGGACAGTGAAAGAAAGCAAAGTCCCGCAACCAGTGCAGCAATCTTTTTATTCATAGCAAGCTAATTTATTTGCCTAATTGTTTTTCTCAACAAAAAACCGAAGCTTTTCGCTAATTTGGTTTTTCGAAGGTAATAAATATGTACTTACAACACATTAGATTTTTATCCTGCCCCTTTTCTGAACAAGATTATGACGCTTAACTTTACCTTTCAACCTATCGGTATGTATTCTAAAGATAGCACAATAGAATTGCAAAATATTACAAATGAATTGGTTAAAAGAGAGGCTGCCGGTTCAATTACTGTTGCCGATTTGTCCAAACTTCGGGAAGTTCTCCGCTTTCACGAATACAGGTATTACATTCTCAACGACCCTTTGTTGTCAGATTTTGAATACGATCAGCTTTACAAAGCATTAGAAAAAATCGAAAAAGATAATCCTGAACTCATCAGCCCCGACTCTCCCACCCAGCGGGTGGCAAAAGGGCTAACAAAGGAGTTTCCGGCGGCGCAGCACCTTGTGCCCATGCTGTCGCTCGACAATTCTTATAACGCTGAAGACCTTGTTGATTTTGACAGAAAAGCAAGGGAATTATCAGGACAGGATATAATTGAATATTGTGTGGAGCCGAAATTTGATGGCGGCAGCATATCGTTGATTTATGAGAATGATATGTTTGTACGGGGTGCCACCCGTGGCGATGGTGTGGAAGGCGATAATGTAACTATTAACATAAAACAAATTAAAACAATCCCTCTTTCAGCAAAGTTTTCTGAGTTTGGCATTCAGCAGGCAGAAATAAGAGGCGAAGTGCTCATTAATAAAACCAACTTTTCCCGCTACAATGAACAATTGACAGAACAGGGCTTATCTCCATTGGCAAATCCAAGAAACGCAGCTGCCGGCACTTTACGCATTAAAGATTCCGCCGAAGTTGCCAAAAGGAACTTAGAGGCTTTTGTTTACCATGTCAGCTATTTTACTTTAGAGGATGGCCGGCAAACACCCGTTGAACTTTCCTCACATGCTGCTTCCCTAAAACTGCTTTGGGACCTTGGTTTCCGCAGTCCAGAAAAGGAAAAAAAGGTTTTCACAGGAATTGAAAAAGTGATTGAATACTGCAACGAGTTTGAACAAATCCGTGATACGCTGCCATACGAAATTGACGGCATGGTAATTAAAGTGAACAGCTTTGCCATGCAGGAAAAATTAGGCATGACATCACACCATCCCCGCTGGGCCATTGCATATAAGTTTAAAGCCAGGCAGGCAACAACTAAGCTGATTGACGTTGAATTCCAGGTAGGACGTACCGGGGCAGTTACGCCGGTTGCAAAACTGGAACCTGTTGCCGTAGGCGGTGTAACTGTAAGCAGCATTTCAGTACATAATGAAGAATACATCAAAGAAAAAGATTTACGCATTGGCGATGCAGTGCTGATAGAAAGGGCTGGTGATGTTATTCCGCAAATTGTAAAATCGCTGCCCGATGTGAGGACCGGAACGGAAACACCGGTTATATTTCCAAAAAATTGCCCGGTTTGTGACAGCCAGCTTTTTAAAGAACAAGAAGAAGCTGTGTGGCGCTGTATTAATATTGAATGCCCTGCACAGGTAGTAGAACGGATTATTCACTTTGTAAGTAAAGATGCGATGGACATTCGTGGTTTTGGTGAAGCCAATGTCCGTAAGTTTTACGAAATGGGATTATTGAAAGACATTCCAGGCATTTACACACTTGATTTTTCAAAAATTGGCAGCCTCGAAGGGTTTGGACAAAAATCTATTGACAATCTGCTCTCAGCAATCACCAATTCAAAGAAACAACCTCTTAACCGGCTTATTTATGCACTGGGCATTCGTTTCGTTGGCGAAACCACCGCCAAAACATTGACACAGGCCGTTAACCATTTACTTGATTTCAAAAATTTCACCATAGAGCAATTGCAAAATCTCGAGGATGTTGGTCCAAAAGTTGGCGGCAGCATCCATCACTTTTTCAGCAACGAAGAAAATATTCATATGCTGGAGGAACTCGAAAGGCTGGGGCTTCAGCTAAAAAATGAAAAAAAGGAATTGGCCACCGGCGGAAACCTTCAAGGAATAACATTTCTTTTTACCGGCACACTGCCTACATTAAAAAGAAGCGATGCCGAAGCTATGGTGGAAGCAAACGGAGGCAAGTTACTGAGTGGTGTAAGTACTAAACTTAATTACTTAGTGGCAGGAGAAGATGCCGGCAGTAAATTAGAAAAAGCAAAAAAAATTAATACGGTACGGATAATTTCTGAAGCAGAATTCCTTCAAATGATTTCATAAAATACCTGTATGTCTCAAAATCTTTCTATATTTAACTGAACAAAAACCGGACATTAATAACTGCTGCATTGAGTTATTAATCGCATCCGATTCTGGATTTTTTAAAAACCATTGCCATGATTAAGAAAATTCCCGGCGAAAGCTGGAAGCCACTTCTGTTTCCCGGATGGAAAGAGATGAGAAACCGCTATGCTGTTTCTTCCGCAGGCAGAATTGCCAGTTATAAAAAAGATGTCCTTCAGGATGGAAAAATTCTTTCTGGTTCCATTACTACTGGTTACAAATCGCTCAACCTGCACCGGCCTGATAAAAAAGGCACACTTTATATACACAGGGAAATTGCTAAGCTTTTCCTAAAAAAGCCCTCTGCTGCGTACAAGTATGTAATACATGTTAATCATAACAAAACTGACAACAACATAAAGAATTTACGCTGGGCTAACCTGGAACAAATGATGGCGCATCAGCAAAATAGCCCTGCAAAGAAGGCCTATAAAATTGTACAGGCCAACCGTACTGTGGGATTAAAACTTACCGCCAGCCAGGTTAAGAAGATCAAAGCAGTTCTGGCGAGCAAAAACAGAAAACTGACTATTAAGCAACTTGCCGACAGTTATAACGTAAGCGAAATGACCATGTACCGCATTAAGAATAGTGAAAACTGGGGAAGAGTGTAGGGCAGAATCAGGATTAATTGGATTTTTACAGATTGAAAGGAATGCTTTGTTAATTTTATCTTTTCAAACCATTTATTTCTTGTTTAATCTTTGCTATGCTTCAACCTTCAACAGTCAGATTTCTTAAAGACTTAAAAAAGAATAACAACAAGCCCTGGTTTGATAAGAACAGAAAAATTTATGAAGAAGCAAAGCTGGACTTTGCCGGTTTCATACAGCAGGTAATCGTTTTGCATGGAAAGAAAGATGCAACGATAAAAAATCTTACTGCTAAAGACTGTATGTTCCGCATCAACAGGGATGTCCGGTTTTCAAAAGATAAATCTCCATATAAAACCAATTTCGGAGCCTTTGTTAACCCCGGAGGAAAAAAATCAGTACTTGCCGGTTATTATTTTCATTGCGAACCCGGCCAGGGGTTTGTGGGTGGCGGATTGTACATTCCCATGCCACCGGAACTGAATAAAGTACGCCAGGAAATTGATTACAACCTTGCCGCCTTTAAGAAAATTATCGGCACCAAAAAATTCAAGGCCGTTTATGGCGATATTTCCCGTGATGCTGAATACTCTCTCAGCCGTGTACCCAAAGGATATGAACCGGATAATCCTGCCGCCGAATACCTGAAGCTGAAAAGTTTTGTAGCTATGACTAATCTGAAAGATGCTGATTTCACATCAAAAGACCTTGTAAAGAAAACGGTTGCAGCCTTTGAAGCACTGCAACCGCTTATTGAGTTTATCAACCACTCTTTATCAGAGTAATCCTTTCGACAAAAGGTATTCAGCAATTTGCACTGCATTAGTGGCAGCTCCCTTACGCAGGTTGTCGCTTACAATCCACATATTAAGCGTTTTGGGCTGTGTTTCATCACGGCGAAGCCTTCCTACAAATACTTCGTCCTTCTCATGTGCCCACAACGGCATCGGGTAAAATTGTGTGGCATCATCGTTCTGCACCACAATTCCCGGAGCTGCTTCCAGCAATGTTTTTGCCTCAGCCAAATCAAATTCATTCTCAAATTCCACATTTACACTTTCGCTGTGACCGCCAACAACCGGAATGCGGACAGTAGTAGCAGTAACCTTTATCGCATCATCCTGCATAATCTTACAGGTTTCCTTAATCATCTTCACTTCTTCTTTGGTATAACCATTTTCCAAGAATACATCAATCTGCGGAATTACGTTCAGGTCAATCTGGTATTTGTATGCCATCTCTCCCTGTACTCCTTTTCTTTCGTTAAACAACTGGTCAACAGCTTTCTTACCAGTTCCTGTTACACTTTGATAAGTTGACACCACTACTCTTTTTATCTTGTATTTTTTGTGTAACGGCTGTAATGCCACCACCATTTGAATAGTCGAGCAGTTAGGGTTTGCAATGATTTTATCATCCTTTGTAAGCACTTCAGCATTTACCTCAGGTACCACCAATTTTTTCGCTGGGTCCATGCGCCAGGCCGATGAATTGTCAATAACAGTTATTCCTGCTTCAGCAAACTTTGGTGCCCACTCAAGCGATGTGCCGCCGCCGGCAGAAAAAATAGCTACAGCAGGTTTGGCCGCAATCCCGTCTGCCATGCTTACCACTTTATACTTCGCTCCCTTAAACTCCACTTCTTTACCAACTGATTTTTCAGAAGCTACTGGTACTAACTCAGTAACCGGGAAATTTCTTTCTGCCAGAACCTGTAACATTTTTGAGCCAACTAAACCGGTGGCACCAACTACTGCAACTTTCATGTTTTTGTTTTTTATTGTTTCAAATTAATTTGTCAGATGGTAACCATCAGACAAAAAATAAGGCCTTCTTTTGGAAGGCCTGCTAATCTTTTTATGTTACACACACATAACGCTGCAAACCTTTCGCCTCAGGCGAAACGTTTCTCAATGCGTTTTGTATGTTTCATTGTTATCATGTCGGGTGCAAAAATAACCGTGCAGCTTTTTTCAACCAAAAAAACAGCTAATAAATTTGATTTTGCATGTAAAAATGATTTTATATCTTACAACTATGAAAAAACTTATCCTTTTGAGCATTTTGCTTACACCTGTTTGTATGCTTGCGCAAAACAGGTACGACATTGTGATTGATGAAATAATGGCCGACCCGACGCCGCAGGCCGGACTCCCTGCAAACGAATGGATTGAATTAAGAAACGTAACGGCTGCTCCCATCAATTTACAAAACTGGAGAATTGGCGATGCCAACGGTCAAAGCGGCCCGATGCCAAATTTTATATTACAGCCCGATAGTTTAGTAATTGTGTGTACGGGTAGTGCAGTTTCTGCTATGACTGTATTTGGAACAACAATATCAGTTACCAGTTTCCCTTCGCTTGACAATGATGGAGACCAACTATTCCTGAAAGCGGCCAACGGAAAAATAATCCATGCGGTTGCTTATTTTTCGGGCTGGTATAAGAACGAACTGAAAAAAGATGGCGGATGGACCTTAGAGATGATTGACACAAAGAATCCTTGTGCAGGCAGTAGTAATTGGACAGCAAGCACCAATATAGCAGGTGGCACCCCGGGAAAAAGAAACTCAGTTGATGGAACGAACAACGATGCGACAGGTCCACAATTGAAAAGAGCTTATACAACAGATAACTCAACTATAATGCTTGTGTTTGACGAGCCAGTTGACAGTTCAATTGCGGCAACCTTGTCAAATTACACTATTGATGCCGGGGCAACGCTTATCTCATCGGCAACAAATGCCCCGTTGTTTAATG
>WBZP01007860.1_pt1 | contig 10195 bp, 12 predicted proteins | sample 5204301 | NCBI WGS metagenome assembly WBZP01 (sample SAMN12412401, study PRJNA552823) | activated sludge metagenome | isolation source: activated sludge from nitrification reactor of wastewater treatment plant... | place: USA: Pennsylvania | collected 2017 | reverse complement strand
CCCGCATGCGCCTGCACCAGCCGCTCGCGCACCGTGGCTGTGTGCCCCTGCACCTCCGCCTGTGATACCCCGAGAACCGAGGCCGCTTCGCTCGGATCGAGCCGTTCGACCTCGGTGACGGCCAAGGTCGCCCGCTCCACCTGGGAACTCGCCTCGATCTCCCGGATCAGGGCATGAGTGGCCTCGAGATCATCATCGTCGCGGGCAACCTCGTCGTCCCACGGCAGGACCGTCGGAGCCGCCGATGAGACCGCTCGCACCCGCGCCTTCAGCGCCAAGCCGTATGCCGTGCGCCGCACCTGGCTCGGCGTGCCGCCCGCCGCCATCGCTCGAATGGCGATCCGATGGGCGCTGGCCCGGTCACGGCATACGAGGAAGAGCGCGTCCTCGAGCCGGGCCCCCCACGTGCCCGCTTCGAGCTCACTCATCGTCCCCCCAACGGGATCACACCCGCGGGAACATCCGGTCGGTGTGCTCGCCCTGCTCGTAGATCCGAGACGCCGGACCCACGATGAGCGGATCCGGGGAGCCGACGGTCTCGAGGTCCTTGGCCTTGTAATCGATCGAGGACAGGATCACCCGGAAGGCCTCCAGGCGAGCCCGCTTCTTGTCATTGGACTTAATGACGGTCCACGGGGAGTCGCCGGTGTCCGTGTAGAAGAACATCGCCTCCTTGGCCTCGGTGTAGGCGTCCCACTTGTCGAGGCTGGCAAGGTCGGTCGGCGAGAGCTTCCATTGGCGTACCGGGTCGTTCTGGCGGCTCGAGAAGCGCGCGAGCTGCTCCTCACGGCTCACCGAGAACCACAACTTGACCAGCTGGATGCCCGAGTTGACCAACATCCGCTCCAAATCGGGGGTCTCGCGCATGAACTCCAGGTACTGCTGTGGCGTGCAGTAGCCCATCACCCGTTCGACGCCGGCGCGGTTGTACCAAGAACGGTCCATGAAGACGATCTCGCCGCCGCTGGGCAGGTGCTGGATGTAGCGCTGGAAGTACCACTGGGTCTGCTCGACTTCGGTCGGCTTCTCCAGGGCGACCACCCGGGCGCCACGCGGGTTGAGATGCTCCATGAAGCGCTTGATCGCGCCGCCCTTGCCTGCCGCGTCACGGCCTTCGCAGATCACCAGGAGCTTGATCCCGGTCTCCTTGGCGTGGAGTTGCAACTTGAGCAACTCGATCTGCAGTTTGCGCTTGGTGGCCTCGTACTCGTCGGTGGGGAGCTTCTTGTCGTAGGGGTAGCCCTGCCGCCATGGCTTCAGTGCCCCATTCTTCGGCGCGATGGGGGCGGGCTCGATGCCGAGGTCCTCGAGTTCGTCGAGCTCATCGGCAAAGTCCTCGGTGACCGAAATACGGGTGTCGTCATTGCTCACGATCCCGATCGTAGCGGGGGGCCTGCGGCCAGGCTGAGGGAGGTCGGGCGGTGGCTTGGGCCGTTCGCCATCCGGAGACGGCCCCTATGCTGACCATCGTGATTGGCGACGCGGCCCTACGCATGGCACGCACCAGCGTGCTGCTGGTCGCCCTGATCACGTCATCGACCGCCGCTCACGTTGCGGGCGGCGGGGGTGTCCAGCCGATGGCTGTGCTTGCTCTGGCCGCATTGTCGGTGTTGCCCTCGATCTGGCTCGGCAACCGCCCCCGATCCCGCGCCATGGTGTGTGCCGTGCTCTGCGTGGGTCAGGCGGTGTGGCACTACGGGCTGGCCATTGGGCATGGCTCAGCACCACTCGCGTCCTACGCGGCGTCCAGTCACACCCTGCACGGCAACCCCGACGGTCTCGCGCTCGCCACGAACTCTGGCCACGAGCTTGCCCACGGCGCCATCGGGGTACCTGGCTGGTCGATGACGGCCGCGCACGTCATCGCAGCCATCGCCCTTGCCCAGGCGCTCCATCTCTTTGACGAGCTTGTCCAGTTCCTTGGGCGGGCGTTGCGCGCGCTGGCTCAGGTCGCCCGGGCCATCGTCGCGCTGCCAACACTGACCGACATCCTGCCGACCCGGGCGGCGCCCGGTTACTGGCAACCGCGAGTCGCTGCGGCGTGTTCGCCGACCTATCGCCCGAGCTGGCGCGGACCCCCGGCCGGCGCTCTTCTTCGCGCTGACGCCTAAGGGTGGTGGCCCTCGTCCGACTTCCGGTTTGAGGGTGGCCTTCCCGTACCTCATCCGTCCCGTCTGTATGCCGTCGCGCGCGTGTGCGCGCGGCAGGTCGCAGGGGCGGATCTTGACGTTTCGCTACTTCCCCGAAAGGGATTCCATGACAACCACGTTTGACGCACCACCTCTCAATCCCGGCGAGCCGGCGACTGGGACCACCGCACCGCGAGACCCGGTGCGGAAGTCGGGCCTGTTCAGGGCCTTCTGGCGGTGGCACTTCTATGCCTCCGTGCTCGTGATTCCGGTGTTTGCCCTGCTGTCGGTGACCGGGCTGATCATGCTCTTCAAGTGGCAGATCGACCCGATCCAGGAGCCAGCGATGACCTACTCGGCTCCCGCCTACGGCGCCACGGCCTCCCTGGACGCTCAGCAGGATGCCGTCCTGGATGCCAACGAAGGCGCCGCGGTGACCGCCGTTCAGACCACCGCGGGCGATCGATCAACCATCTTCACCATTGATCGCGCGGATGGGACCACGGTCAATGTCTACGTTGACCCCTACACCGCCAAGGTTCTCGGCGTCCGCGATCCGACCACGCTGATCTCGGACATGGCGACCGTGGCCCACGGCAACATCATCTTCGGGCCGAAGAGTGAGGTCACGCTGTTCACTGACCCCATCACCGGTGAGGACTTCACCGTCGGCAGTATCGGTGACCGGATCATCGAGACAGCGGCGTGCTGGTCCCTCATCATGGCGCTTACCGGCTATTACCTCTTCTTCCGTGGGCGGGCCGCCCGGGCTGCCCGCAGGGCCAAAGCCGCCGCTGGCGCGGTCACCAGGTCCCGACATGCGATGGTCGGTGCGATCGCGGGAGTAGGCATCCTGTTCATCGTCGCCTCCGGGCTGCCGTGGACCGGGCTGTGGGGCTCAACGGTTCAGAAGCTGGCGACGGGCACGCAACTGGCCCTCTGGGGCGATGACCCGGGAGCCACATCTCAACTGGCAGAAACGATTGATGAGGCTGGGTCGACGTCCGCGCCGCCGCCGTGGGCCGAGGGTGCCGCGCCGCTGCCCACGAGCGATGGCCACTCCGGGCATTCCCATGGCGGCGGGGAGGCAGAAGGGACTCCGGCCATAGGCCTGGATGCCGTGGTGAAGGCGGCTACCGACGACGGGGTGCCGCTGCCGGTATACATCACCATGCCGGACGGCCCGGAGGGCGTCTTCTCAGTGATGTCCGACATGTGGCATGACAAGGACAGTGCGGCCTACGACGATGTGTCCAAGGAGCGGGTCGTGCATGTCGACCAGTACTCGGGCGCCATCGCCGGGCGGTACTCCTATGCCGAGTATCCAGCGGCCGCCAAGTTGGTGAGCCAGGGCATCGCTCTGCACGAGGGCCAACGCCTGGGAACGCTCAACTTCTGGGCATCTGCGGCCTTCTGCGCGGGACTGCTGTTCCTTTGTGTGACGGGGCCGATCATGTGGTGGCGACGTCGCAAGTCAGGGATCAGCGCACCGCGCGGCAGCATGCCGGTGAAGGCGCGCCCTTGGATCGCGGTGGTGATGGTGATCTTTGGCGTGCTCTTCCCACTCTTCGGGGTCACGCTGATCATCGTTTTGCTGGTCGACCGCGTGGTGATCCGCCGTTCTGACCGGCTGCGGAGCACCTTCGGGACGACGGCTTAGTCCCTTCGCCGAGCCTTGCTGGTGGCGGTTACCGGGAGACCTGGAAACCGCCACCAGTGGGCCCGCCAAGTGCGCCGGGACGGCCAGGTGGCGGGCATAGGCTTGGGTGCGTGGACCCCCTGCTTGCCGGGACCCTGGGCGGGGTCATCGGCCTCACCATCGGTGTGCTCGTGATGTGGGCGAGCCGCCGCAATGCCGTGTCTGGCGACCCGGCCTCGACACCGCAGACCCTGGTGCCCGAAGGCGTGCGGGATGTGCTCGCGGTGCTCCGCTCCAGCGCTGTCGTGCTCAATGTCCACGACGAGGTGGTCAGCACCTCGCCGTCGGCGGTGAGTTACGGCCTGGTGCGTCATGGCGAACTCGTGCATGACGAGCTCGCGCAGCTGGTTCGCGCGGTCCGCCACGACGGGGTGGTGCGGGAGGTAGAGCTGGAGTTGCTCAAGGGTCCGAGTGCCGATTCCTCGGTCGTGATGGCGGTTCGGGTGGCCGCACTGGGCGCCGATCATGTGCTCGTGCTGGCCGAAGATCGCACCCATGCGCGCCGCGTGGAGGAGGTGCGACGCGACTTTGTGGCCAATGTGAGTCACGAGCTGAAGACGCCGGTGGGGGGCATTTCCTTGCTGGCCGAAGCCGTCCTCGATGGCCGGGATGACCCCGAGGCGGTCGGCCGCTTTGCTCATCGGATCCAGGTGGAGTCCGCCCGACTCACGCATCTGGTTCAGGACATCGTTGACCTCTCCCGGCTCCAGGTCGCCGACACCCTGCATGCACCCGAACTCGTGGGGATTGACCAGGTGGTGATCGAGGCGATGAGCCGGGTCGAATTGGCCGCGCAGGCACGGGATATCAGCGTTACTCGGGACACCGATCCCAGCCTGCGGGTCTTTGGTGACGCCGAACTTCTCACGACCGCCGTGACGAACCTGCTGACCAATGCGGTGAACTACTCCGAGGCACACACCGCAATCAGCGTGCGGAGCCTGCGCGTCGGTGACAGCGTCGAGATCGCAGTTGCCGACCAGGGGCGCGGCGTCCCGGCAGCGGATCAGGAGCGCGTTTTCGAGCGCTTTTATCGGGTAGACCCGGCTCGATCTCGCGAAACCGGCGGCACCGGGCTGGGGTTGGCCATCGTCAAGCACGTGTGTGCGACGCACGGCGGCGAGGTTGTGCTGTGGAGCGAGGCCGGCAAGGGGTCGATCTTCACGATGCGGCTTCCGGTCGCTAACCCAGGCCCGCATGGGGAGGCCATCACATGACGCACATCCTGGTCGTCGAGGACGAGGTCTCCTTCTCCGACCCGCTGTCGTATTTGCTGAGCAAAGAGGGCTACGAGGTCACCATCGCCGAGACCGGCCCCGAGGCCCTGGAACGCTTCGATGCCGTCGGCGCCGACCTGGTCCTGCTCGACCTCATGCTCCCGGGCCTATCTGGGGTGGATGTATGCCGCGCGCTCCGTCAACGATCCAATGTGCCGGTCATCATGCTGACCGCCAAGGATGGCGAACTCGACAAGGTGGTGGGACTGGAACTCGGCGCGGATGACTACGTCACCAAGCCCTACAGCTCACGCGAGTTGCTTGCGCGGATCAAGGCAGTGCTGCGCCGACTGACCGAGCCTGAGGACCTCCTGCCCGCCGCTCTCGAGGTCGGCCCGGTCCGGATGGACGTGCAACGGCATACGGTCACTGTTCGAGAGGTCGCCATTTCGCTGCCGCTCAAGGAGTTCGAGCTGCTCGAGCTGCTCCTGCGGCACAGCAGTCGGGTGTTGACCAGGCGACATCTCATCGAAGGCGTCTGGGGTAGCGACTACGTGGGCGATACCAAGACCTTGGATGTCCACATCAAAAGGCTTCGCGCAAAAGTGGAGACCGATCCGGGCAACCCGGATCACATCCTCACCGTGCGGGGGCTGGGCTACAAGTTTGAGCCCTGAGGCGTGCGGCCTCAGCTGGTCGGCGCGTAGTCCTCGAGGTAGTCCTTCGGTGAGAGGACCGGGACGGTCAATTGACCGACGCCCGAAGGCGCACCGGCAATCGTGACGGTCACCCAATCCCCAGGACCACCGGGCACGGCGGGAACGCTGGTCTTGGTCGCATCGCTCGAGATCGAGGTCGCGCCGCCGGCCGGCACCTCCACCGACACCGGGCTCCCGCCTTCGCCGACACTCAACTGCAGCGCGGTGGGCTGATCGCCCTGGTTGACGACTTGGCCAATGAGCGTGCCGGGCCCATCCTTGGTGGTCGCGACCACCGCGACATTGCGCAACTGCACGTCACCCAGGGAGAGCCCGACGCCGTCGGCAGCGGGGTAGTCGACATCGGTCTGCACGGGTGAGTTCAAGGAGCACCCGGAGAGTCCGAGGGCGAGAACGGCAGCGGCAGCGACGGTGGCGGTGCGCAGCGAGGACGAGAGCGTGATCACGGAAGACAGCGTATCGGTCGCCCGCCGATGAGGCGTCCGCAGGGCCCGGCGATGCACGATCAGGGCTGATTGTCAAGTGCGAAGTTGCTGTGGAAAAGTGCCCCGCTAGGCCTCTGACCTGCGGATATGCCGTCTCACTGAATGTGACCTGAGAGTCGGCGCATGGTATCCTGATGCCTGCGAAAGGGGCTTTACTCATATGGTCTTCAAAGTCGGCGAAACGGTTGTGTACCCCCACCACGGGGCAGCGCGAATCGAGGAAATCAACACCCGTACTATCCGCGGCGAGGAGAAGCTCTACCTCAAGTTGAAAGTCGCCCAGGGAGATCTGATCATCGAGGTCCCGGCCGAGAACTGTGATCTCGTGGGCGTGCGCGATGTCGTGTCCAAGGAAGGCTTGAACAAGGTCTTCGAGGTGCTCCGCACTCCGTATGCCGAGGAGCCGACCAACTGGTCGCGCCGCTTCAAGGCGAACCTCGAGAAGCTCGCTTCGGGCGATGTCATCAAGGTGGCCGAGGTTGTTCGTGACCTGTGGCGCCGTGACAAGGATCGTGGCCTGTCCGCTGGCGAGAAGCGCATGCTGGCCAAGGCCCGCCAAATCCTCGTGTCCGAGTTGGCGCTGGCCGAGAAGACCGACGAGGAGAAGGCTGAGACCATCCTCGATGAGGTCCTCGCGTCCTGAGCCTCCGCACTGACGTGACCGACGCCGACGCTGCCCGCAGCGTCGGCGTCGTCGTCGTTGCCGCCGGTTCGGGTACTCGCCTAGGTGCCGGCATACCCAAGGCCTTTGTACGGGTGGGCGGTCGGTCCCTGCTGGCCCATGCAGTCGACCGGATCGCGGGATTGCCCTCGCTTGCGGGGTTGATCGTCGTGGTGCCGGCAGATGCCATTGACCCGGCCGATTGGCCGGAGGATCTATCCGGTGCCCTGCCCCCCGGCGCGCGCGTCGTGGCTGGGGGTGCGCAGCGAACCGACTCCGTACGCGCCGGGCTGCGCGCACTGGACCAGGAGACCGGTGGGGCCTACGAGGTGATCCTGGTTCATGACGCGGCTCGCGCGTTCACTCCGCTGGCGGTCTTCGAGCGGGTGATCGCTGCCGTGCGCGGCGGGGCTGCCGGTGCCGTGCCCGGCCAACCAGTCGTGGACACGATCAAAGTGGTCGATGAGCATGGCGTCATCACCGGCACGCCAGAGCGGACCCTCCTGCGAGCGGTGCAAACCCCGCAAGGTTTTGCCGCTGACGTGTTGCGGGCGGCATACGCGTCCGGGCTCGCCGGTACGGATGACGCGGCACTGGTCGAGGCGTTGGGCGGCCGCGTGGTGGTCGTGGAGGGCGATCCGATGGCCTTCAAGGTCACCACTGCGCGTGATCTCGAGCGCGCCGAGCGGCTCCTGGCGGCAGGATAGGCCTGGTGAGCAGCCTTCCCCGCGTCGGTATCGGCACCGACGTCCACGCCTACGCCGACCACGACCGCGACTTGTGGCTGGCCGGACTTCGGTGGCCGGGGGAGCGCGGGCTGGAAGGTCATTCCGATGCCGACGTGGCGGCCCATGCGGCCTGCGATGCGCTCTTCACGGCCGCCGGGATCGGGGACCTCGGGGCCCACTTTGGGACCTCGCGCCCCGAATTTGCTGGGGCCTCCGGGTGCGCACTACTCGCCGAGGCGGCACGGTTGGTGCGTGCAGCTGGCTTCGAGATCGGCAATATCGCCGTCCAGGTGGTCGGGAACCGCCCCAAGCTCGGCCCGCGCCGCAGTGAGGCGGAGGCCGCTTTGAGTGAGGCTGCCGGGGCACCGGTGTCGGTGAGTGGGACGACCACCGACGGGTTGGGCCTTACGGGTCGAGGCGAGGGTCTTGCTGCTCTGGCGACCGCGTTGGTGGTGGCTCGGGGCTGACCCCCCGCTTGGTCCTACCGGTGACCAGAGCCAGGATGATCAGCGCCACGCCCAGTACCTGCAAGAGGTCCTGGATCCGGACCAGTGTCGGCTGTGAAGCCCAAGTGAAGCGCTCGTCGAGGACGCCATTGGCGACATATGCCGTGGTGAGCAGTCTCGACGAGAGCAGCAGCGCGAAGGCGGCCGTGGCATACCGGCGCCATGGTCCACGCGATGGGTGCCAGAGCGAGGCCACCAAGCCGACCAGCCAAAGTCCGCTGAGCAGCAGGCTGAACAGGATCGCAAAGAACGCTCGCATTACTGGATTTCCCGTCCCTTGCGGGGGATCGCGGGCAGCTGCCGGCCCCGGAAGACGGCTGCCACGAGGGCCGCTAGGCCGATCGCCTCAAGGACCGCAGCGGCTGCGCTCAGCTTGACCGAGAGGCTGACCACGGTGTCATCCGCGCGTGTCCACACGCTCCGGCTGAGCCAGGCCAGCGGGAGGTCCAGGAGTTGGGCGACGATCAGCACACCGAGAGCCCACGTCGCCAGCGTCCGCCAACTGCCACCGTGGTGGCGGCGAACGTAGATCATTGCGGCCACCCAGAGCGCGAGCGAGACCAGGTCTGTGCCCAGACCCACGAACCAGCCCACCGCCTCGCTCATGGGAGCAACGGTAGAGCACCGTGTGGGCGCTGCGGGGGTACGGTAACGGCCATACCGGCCCAGTTGCTCAAGGAGGACACCATGCCGCAGACCGTCAAAGGCGTCATCGCCCTTGCGAAGGGAGCGCCGGTCGAGTTGACCGACATCGTGATCCCGGACCCCGGGCCGGGCGAGGCGGTCGTCAAGGTCGAGGCCTGCGGGGTGTGCCACACGGATCTGCACTATCGAGAGGGCGGGATCAATGACGATTTCCCCTTCTTGCTGGGGCATGAGGCGGCCGGGACCGTCGAAGCGGTTGGCGAGGGTGTCACCGAGGTCGCACCCGGGGATTTCGTCATCCTCAACTGGCGTGCGGTCTGTGGCCAATGCCGCGCCTGCCTGAAGGGTAAGCCGTGGTACTGCTTCGCCACCCACAACGCCAAGCAGAAGATGACCCTGACCGATGGCACAGAGCTATCGCCGGCCTTGGGGATCGGCGCCTTTGTCGAGAAGACCCTGGTAGCGGCCGGCCAGTGCACGAAGGTCGACCGGGAAGCCTCGGCTGCCGCTGTCGGCCTGCTCGGCTGCGGGGTGATGGCGGGTTTCGGTGCCGCCGTGAATACGGGCGGAGTCTCGCGCGGCGACTCGATCGCCGTGATCGGCTGTGGCGGCGTCGGCAATGCGGCCATCCAGGGCGCCAAGGTCGTCGGAGCCACCACGATCATCGCGGTGGACGTCGATGATCGGAAGCTCGAGGCGGCTAAGACCTTCGGCGCGACCCACACGGTCAACGGCGCCCGCGAAGACGTGGTCGAACGGGTGCGTGAGCTGACCGGGGGCCATGGCGCAGATGTGGTGGTCGAGGCGGTGGGGCGGCCGGAGACCTACGAGCAGGCGTTCTATGCCCGCGATCTTGCGGGCACTGTGGTGCTGGTGGGCGTGCCCACTCCCGACAAGCAGGTGACCCTGCCGATGATCGAGATCTTCGGCCGGGGCGGCGCGCTGAAGTCCAGTTGGTATGGGGATTGCCTGCCCTCTCGGGACTTCCCGATGCTGGTCGATCTGTACCGGCAGGGGCGTTTCGATCTGGACGCCTTCGTTAGCGAGCGGATCGGGATCGGCGACGTGGAGGCAGCATTCGCCAAGATGCATGCCGGCGAGGTCCTGCGTTCTGTTGTCATCATGGAGGGCTGAGTAGGTATGCCGCCGGCTGTCACCTCCCGCTCGGCAGGCGGGGTTCGAGTCGAGTCCGTGGTCACCTCAGGGCAGTTCTGCCTGGATGGTGGCTGCTGGGATGTGGACAACAACGTCTGGATCATCGGGGATGACCAGGCCTGTGTCGTCGTGGATGCCGCTCATGATGCCGAGGCCATCGTGGCTGCTGCCGCTGGGCGAACCATTACAGCGATCATCTGCACCCATGCCCACAATGACCACATCAATGCCGTCGGCGAGGTGCAGCGCGT
>WBZP01007859.1_pt1 | contig 10196 bp, 8 predicted proteins | sample 5204301 | NCBI WGS metagenome assembly WBZP01 (sample SAMN12412401, study PRJNA552823) | activated sludge metagenome | isolation source: activated sludge from nitrification reactor of wastewater treatment plant... | place: USA: Pennsylvania | collected 2017 | reverse complement strand
GGCACAACAGTAAGCAGCATATTGTCTGATGCCACACAACCCTGCGGCGATGTCACTGTTAATGTATAGTTGGTCGTTACTGGCGGATTAGCAGATGGGTTCAGAATAGTTGCTGAACTTAGGTTGGAAGACGGTGTCCATACATAAGAACCTGAAGAAGCAGTTGCCTGCATCTGATAAACATCACCGGCGAGAATGATAGCATCTGCACCTGCATTAACAGCTGCAGGCTGATTTACCACAACAGTCAATGTTCGTTGTAATGTGCAAGTTCCCAAAGTACCGGTAACAGTATAAGTTGTTGTAGCCTGTGGCGACAATGAAGGATTGGCAATAGCAGGATTGCTCACTCCGGAAGTGGGTGTCCAGCTATAAGAGGCAGCGTTGCCTGTTACTACAGGAGTGAACGAAGCCCCGCGGCAAATAGTACCACCAGCAACTGTTCCCATTGTAAGGTTATTGGTAAATGTGATGGTCACCGATTGCGAAACTGTACAAAGTGAAACCGGGTTGCGGGTGATAACGGTATAAGTTCCGGCAGCAAGACCGGTAAATGTGTTAGATGACTGGTACGAAGAGCCTCCGTTAATGCTATACTCATAAGGGGGAGTACCGCCGCCTGCCGCTGTAATTGTTATTGTTCCGCCAGCTGAACAGTTGCCATCCGTTTTGTTTACTGTTTGTGTCAGTGTATTTATATTAGCCAGTGTAATTGTTTGCGGGGCAGAAACACAACTGAGGGCATCCCTTACAAGCACTGTATAAGTACCGCCTGAAAGCCCGGTGAATACATTGGAAGCCTGGTAAGATGACCCGTTATTGATACTATACTGGTATGGAGGTGTGCCTCCCGCTGCAGTTACTGTTATGCTTCCATTGGGCGCACAGGTTGGATCCACTTTTATAACGGTCTCTGTTGGTGTCTTTTTCTTTACAAAAACAGTGTCGGTAAATACCAGATCAGTTGGAGGAGCACCCACACAGTCATTATAAGTTACTTCTACCACATAAGCAGTACTGTCTGCAGTCGGACAAACATTCCGGAAGTTTAAATTCAGTACACCGGCAGATAAAGTGCTGGTATCTGCTGTGGCAACCTGTGTTCCGTTTACAAGCAAACGGGCACTTTTCAGCCTTGAAACCCCTCCGCTGGGAATAAACCGATAACATGAATCAATATTAGCACCTCCCCAAACGGTACAGTTTTTACCTTCTGCGGCAACAGCTTTATCCCTGCTAAAATTCTGGATTCCCAGAATTGCTAATCCTGAGTTCCAGGTTGAGCAAACCGGTTTGTCATGAACATACACTTCCACAATACCGGTTCCCTCATAAATAACGATTTGCGATGTAGCAATAGTTGAAGTACAACTGAACATAGGCACACTGTTGTAGCTCCCTATAAACCTTCTTTTGGGGGCTGTTCCTTCTACCCGCCACTCAATCTTACGCTGTCCGTTGGCAGTATTCGTGGGGTAAATATCATGATAAGGCCCCATGATGGAGGCCTTTGGGTAATAAGTGGAAAAAGAACTGTTTTGGGTACCCCCAGCATATGGAATAGGAACTGGCGTACCAGATCCCCCACTTGATGTTAAAGGCCAGGAATTTGCTGTGTTTGCATTCGTAGCATCAAATGTAAAAATGCAGTTTGACCCAAGAACAACTGAGCTGTAATTGCTACCATAAAAACAGAAGTTAAAGGGCAATCCTATAAGAGCACTGAACCTGTCATCAGTATAAATAGCAGTAAGCTCATTACCTGAAGTTGTGGTATACGCATAAGGTTGGTATGCCGGTCTTGTCAGTACATAATCATCACTTTGCTTAATATGTGGCACCTGTACCACAATATCGGTACAGTTTGTACCACAGTTAAGTGTAATGTTCCGGTTGGGAATGGTGAAAGTTGTGGCGGGATTCTGTGCCGAAGCAAATACCATGGCTACACACCCGGTGATAAGTGAGTAAATCTTTCTCATCAGCAAAAATTCCTGTAATTCCTACAGGTTGGTTTTGGTTGTAATAAAAGGTAGCAATACGGTTAATTCAAGGAAATCAAATTCTAATCAGGCCTGGATGGTGAAAAATCCTAAGGTTGGTTTATTGCTTGCTTCAAACATAAGGAATTTTTGAAATTGACAAAATCAAATTTGCGGCTTTTTGCGGTCGTTGACCCAAATCAAGAGCAAAACAGTCCTTCATATACACCAAAATGCCCTACATTTGCAACCCCAAACGAAATCCCAAGGGAGAATAACAAATCCCGTCTGAATTGGAATTTGGAATTTGTTTTTTGGCATTTCATTTCCGGATGTGGTGAAATTGGTAGACACGTCAGACTTAGGATCTGATGCCGTAAGGTGTGGGGGTTCGAGTCCCTCCATCCGGACAGCAAAAGTTAACAGGTTGAATTGTTGACAGGTTGATATTCAAAACCCAACTTTTCAACCTGTTAGCATATAAACTTTTCAACTTAACAACAATGGCTACAGTTACAAAAGAAAACATCGGCCTGCTGCATGAAAAACTGACAGTGAAGTTAGACAAGGCTGATTACCTCCCCGCTTTTGAAAAAGCATTAAAGGATTACAGTAAAAAAGCAAATATTCCCGGCTTCCGCAAAGGAATGGTGCCCTCCGGACTGATTAAGAAAATGTACGGCGCATCGCTGTTTACCGATGAAGTGCTGAAATCAGTTGACAGGGAACTCATCGGCTACCTGCAAAATGAAAAATTTGACATTTTCGCCCAGCCGCTGCCGCTTGAAACCGACTTCACTCAGTTAGATGTGACCAATCCGCTGGACTATACATTCCACTTTGAAATTGGCGTAAAACCCGAATTCAGCCTGCCCGACCTGGCAAAAGCTAAAACAACCCGTTATGTGGTTACAGTAACCGACGAAATGATTAACGGCGAAGTTACCCGGCTGCAAAACCGTTATGGCAACATGAAAGATGAAGAAACCATTTCTTCAGAAGAGAATGTGCTCAACCTCACTTTTACCGAATCAAATGCTGACGGCACTGCTATGGAAAATGGTGTGGTTAAAGACAATTCAATATTGGTGAAATATTTCGCTGAAAGCTTCCGCAGCAAATGGATGGGAAAGAAAACCGGTGATGCAGAAACTGCACAATTAAAAGCCGCTTTCGATGAAAAAGAAAGAGAGTGGATCATCAGCGATCTTGGGTTAAAAGAAGATGCCGCTGCTGCTGATAAGTATTTCACCATCGCCATAACAAAGGTGGGCCTGCTGGAGAAAAAAGAACTGAACGAAGATTTCTTCAACCAGTTATACCCCGGACAGGAAGTAAAAACAGAAGCCGATTTCAGAAACAAAATAAAAGACGAAATACAGGCTTACTGGAACGGTCAGGCCAATAATCAGATCCACGACCAGGTCTTTCATGAACTGGTTGACCATACCAAAATTGAATTTCCCGAAGCATTCCTCAAAAACTGGATTAAAACACAAGGAGAAGATAAAACGGTTAAAACCGACGAACAGGTGGAAGCCGAATTCCCCAAATTCATCAGCCAGTTGAAATGGACACTTATCTCTGACAAAATTGTTCAGGAGAATACCATACAGGTATCGCCTGACGAAATCAGGGCATTTGCCAAAAATCAGCTCTTCAGCTATATGGGAGGTGCCAACCTTAGTGACGACCAGCCCTGGGTAACTGATTATGTAGAGAAAATGATGAAAGACCGGAAATTTGTAGAGGACGCATACAACCGCATACAAACTGAAAAAATGTTTGAGTGGGCTGCCACACAGGTAAAACCTTCGGACAAAGAAATTTCGGCAGAAGACTTTACCAAAATGGTGGAAGAGCACCAGCATCATCACCATTGATATAGTTGATACGTATTTGCTGAAAGGTTGATAAGGAAGCCCCCTGTCAACCTTTTTTCTTTGAACCAGTCAACTTGTCAACTTATTTTGCCGTTTTGCCTTTTGGACGGATATTTGATGTCAAGGAAGAAAGTTGAAAAGTTAGAAAGTTGATAAGGATCCAGATATCCGTAACCTCTTTTTACCTGTCAACAAATTAACTTGTTAACCTGTTAACTAAACAACATGTCATTCAATTCAGAATTTGAAAAATATGCCGTAAAACACCACGGCATTTCCAGCAATACATTACATGGCTATGCATCGCACCTGGTTACTGCCATGACACCCAACATCATCGAAGAACGTTCGCTGAACGTAGCGGTGATGGATGTGTACAGCCGCCTGATGATGGATCGGATTATTTTCCTGGGCTACCCTATTAATGATGAAATAGCCAATATTGTAACGGCGCAGTTGCTCTTCCTCGACTCCACCGACCGTTCGAGGGATATTAATATGTACATCAACAGTCCGGGCGGCAGTGTGTATTCCGGCCTGGGTGTGTATGATACCATGCAATATGTAAGTCCGGATATTGCCACTATCTGTATTGGCGTGGCAGCATCAATGGCCTGTGTGCTGTTAGGTGCAGGCACAAAGGGCAAGAGAGCTGCGCTGAAACATTCCCGCATTATGATGCACCAGCCCAGCGGCGCTATTGGCGGGCAGGCAAGTGATATAGAAATTACAGTGAACGAAATCCGCAAACTGAAAAAAGAACTGTATGAAGTGGTAAGCACACATACCGGTCAGCCAATGGAAAAAATTGAAGCCGACTTTGACCGGGACAACTGGATGACCGCTTTTGAAGCAAAAGAATATGGACTGGTTGATGAGGTGTTATTAACCAACCCAAGGAAACAGAAAAAAGACTAAGCCGTATCAGCTAAAACGATAAACCTGTAAACTTTAAACTTATTTCATGAACCGCAATAACTACATATACAACAACTGGAAAGCTGAAGACGAAGATGAAAAGGAAGAACAGCCCAAAAGCGACCTGATGATGTTCAGTAAAAAACTGGAGAAATATTTCTTTGAAAAAAGGGCTATCTACCTATGGGGTGTTGTTGATGACAAAAGTGCCAAAGACGTGGTAAGCAAACTTCTGCTGCTGGATGCCGACAAGCCCGGCGAAGAAATCAAGTTTTACATCAACAGTCCCGGTGGTGTGGTAACCAGCGGCATGGTGATGTACGATACCATGCAGATGATTAAAAGCCCTGTCAGCACAATTTGTATGGGACTGGCAGCGTCCATGGGCAGCATATTGCTGAGTGGTGGTGCCAAAGGCCGCCGATTCATATTCCCTCATGGCGAAGTAATGATTCACCAGCCTTCGCTGGGTGGCTACATACAGGGTGTAAGTACCGATTTGGAGATTCAGGCACGGCAAACAAAACGGGTAAAAGAGATTGGTGCAGGCATCCTGGCGAAGAACTGTGATAAGTCAGTTGAGCAGATTATGAAAGATTTTGACCGTGACTACTGGATGGATGCCAAAGAAGCAGTAGAATATGGCATAGCCGATAAAATTGTGGAAAGCCTGTAAAACAATGGTTTCCAGTAAATAAGTATTTATTTTCCTGCTTTACAAGAGAAAATCTCACAAAAAGCACTCAAATAAAGCCACTCTTCTCAGGGTGGTTTTATAATTTTGTTGTTAAGAATTCGTTATTAACCAGTTATTAATCCGTAATTCTGAAAATATAACATGGCAAAAAGTCCTCTGCATTGTTCATTTTGTGGTCGCAGCCGTGATGAGGTTCGTATCCTCATTGCCGGCCAGGAAGGCCATATTTGCGAAAACTGTGTTGATCATGCACGGGAAATTATCGACCAGGAACTCTCCGTTCGTGACGATAAAGGCGCTGCCGCATTCAAACTCACCATTAAGAAGCCGGTAGAAATTAAAAAGTTTCTTGACGAATATGCGATTGGCCAGGATGAAGCTAAAAAAGTGCTGGCTGTTGCTGTTTATAATCACTACAAAAGGTTACAGCATAAATCGGCGGAGAATACTGCCAACGAAGTGGAGATTGAAAAGAGCAACATCATTATGGTGGGAGAAACCGGTACGGGCAAAACCCTGCTGGCCAAAACCATTGCCCGCCTGCTGAATGTACCTTTCGCTATGGTGGATGCCACAGTATTTACCGAGGCCGGTTATGTGGGAGAAGATGTGGAAAGCATCATTACCCGGCTGCTGCAGGTATGCAACTATGATGTAACGGCTGCCGAAAGGGGCATTGTGTTTATTGATGAGATAGACAAAATTTCAAGAAAAGGCGATAACCCTTCTCTTACCCGTGATATTAAGGAAGGTACACAACAGGCATTGCTCAAACTGCTCGAAGGCAGCGAGGTACTCGTTCCGCCGCAGGGTGGCCGCAAGCATCCTGAGCAAAAAATGATTAAGGTTAACACCAATAACATCCTCTTTGTTTGTGGTGGCGCTTTCGATGGCATTGAAAAACTCATTGGCCGCAGGGTGCACACCAACACAATCGGTTTTAATGTGGATAAAGATTCGCAGGATGAAATGAAAAAGAACCTGCTGCAATATGTGAATGCGCAGGATTTAAAAGCATTTGGTCTTATACCGGAGTTGCTGGGCCGTTTACCCGTTATCACTCACCTTGACCCGCTGGATGCCACCACACTCAGGGCCATTCTTACCGAGCCCAAGAATGCTCTGGTAAAACAATACAAAACCCTGTTTGAACTTGAAGGCATCAAACTCACTATCGAAAATGAAGTGCTTGATTTTATGGTGGAAAAAGCCATGGAGTACAAGTTAGGTGCAAGGGGATTGAGGAGTATTTGCGAAAGTATCCTCACCGATGCCATGTTTGAAATGCCCTCTTCAGCCGAAACTGATTTCGTTCTCGACCTCGAATATGCCAAACGCAAGTTTGACAAGAGCAAGATGAATATCCTGAAAGTGGCGTAAAGAGAACGAACCACGATTATCTGGATTTGTAAGGATTATGATGATATTGTGGCCTGGCCACACAGACTATTGCCCCGGACTTGATCCGGGGTCTTAACTTTTAACCCAAAACTTAAAAACTTCTCCATGCAGGAACTTATTGAAAAATTGAAAGCAGAAGCTGGTCTTACTGAAGAGCAGGCTAAGCTGGCTATCGCCACTATTAAAAATTTTGTTGTAGAGAAATTTCCGATGCTTGAGGGAGCGGTGAATAGTGTTTTTGGAGGGGAGTAAAGTTGGAGGGGATTGTTTGTGACTCTGCTGATTGTTTTGCGGGGCAACGAGAGGCGCTGTGTTTCGTTTTGAATCTTTTTCTTTCCTTACTTTTTTCTTGGACAAAAAAAGTGACAAAAAAGTCATGGCAAACGCCATTGCTCCGCAGGCTTTGCCGGGCCAACGCACTGGAGAGTTTGTAGTTGTGGGATTGTTTTGTTTTGGCTAGGGGATGATGCAAGACTCTTCTGCTTGCTATTCGGAGCAACGAAAGGCGCTGTGCCCCGCCTTGAAAGTGTTTAAAGAAATATGGGTTTTAAAGTACGGCGGGATCCGCCGGGAGGCGGACACAGCAAGGCGCTGGGAATTTTCTAAACCGTTGTGCTGTTGGTTTCTTGGCTGCCCGCCTGGCTTTACACAAGACCAACTGCGGCGTAAATTTTTTGTTAACCACAGAAATGCCGGGTCAAGCCCGGCATGAGGAGACGCTGAAAGAAATTGCTATCCACTGATGGCACAGATTAATGCAGGAAGGAAATAAATTAGTACAACGGCGAGTGCCACAAAGCAGCACACAAAGCCCTCTGACACTGCCTGTGAAGAAGGATGGAGACAATCTGTGACTCCGTAAATCTTTTCCTTTTCATATTTGACCTTTTAAGTTAAGAGATAATCTCTAACTTCAAGTGGTCAACTTTTGGGGAAGCTCACAATCTGCCTGCGCTGTATTAGCCTCACATAAGACACAATTTATTTGCCGAAGACATGACAGCGGGTGTTACTTTCCCAAAAAGACCAACAAGGGCTACTAAAAAGTTGATAGTTATTCGTCCGTTGGAACAGAAGCCGATTAGCGAACAAAAAGCTGAGAAAATATTCGTCATCCGACCTATTGCCAAACCGCCGGTTGGGCGTTCGGTTTTTCATTCCCCTTAATATTTATGTGATATTCCTGTCACTTTATAAATGCTGTCCAATTTTTTGCCATTAATAGTTCCATTCTTTAAATAAAAGTGTGCTGTCTGAATGTTTTTAAATGTCAAAAGTTCATCCATTAATTCATTAACAGAATTACTTTGAACAGATAAATGGTTAAGAGATTTCATTGTCTTTAGGCATTCTGGAAATGATTTGATGTCGCCTCCAATTCTTAATTCTTGCAACTTGTCGCACTCACATATTTGTGCGGGAATTTCAGTAATGTTATTGCCGATTAAATTTAGTTCTTCCAAATTCTTGGCTTTTGTAATTTCTATTGGAATACTTGAAATATTTTGGTCAGTCAATTCAATTTCTTTAAGATTTGGAAATTTGAAAATCTCCTTGGGAATTTCATTGATATGATTTTCAAAAGGATCTAATTTTAAGACAATCACCTTCTCGGGGTCGTTTAAAGCTCTTTCGATTGAGTTAAATTCTCCTGTTTGTTCTAGCTCTTTTGATTCACTAACTTGTCTATTTGTTTGTACTAAATTAAGAAATAAAAAAACGACTATAAATGAACTTATTGCCGTAATAGCAAAAAGTGATGCATTAAATTTAAAAAGCTTTGCAGTCCTAGCATTTTTTATAATAATAATGCTTGTAATGATGTATGCGATTGCAGAAAACAAGACAATAGAAAATCCATTGTCGGTATAAAATGATTTTTCGTTATTTGTTACAAAACCAATAACCGAATAATTTCTTGAGTCATCTGCATCAATTTGATATAAAAAAATTAAAACAAAGAATAGGTGGGATAGAATAATTAAAATATAATTTGAAATTCTTTGTTCAGAAAGATATGTCCTTGCTATGTTGTGTAAGATTAAATGACTTATTCCAAAAATGAATATGGTCGCAATTCCAATAATAAGCAACCAACCGAAAATTGACATTCTTAATGCAATCCCAAAAGCAACGGTTAAAGTCAATAAAACTGTCTGTAATGTTTTGTTCATATATTTTCTTTAGCTGCCTCTGGAAGCTGACACCCACACATAAATATACGAAAGTTTTAACCTGTGTTAACTTTCGCATTTTTTTCCTTCAGTCTTCCAAATCCGCCAGACGGCCTTTATTGTGTCTTGCGTGCCGGCCTTATACAGGGCAAAGAGGCCAACAATCGAAAGGGAAAAAACTCCCTGTTGACTGTAGTTTTTCTTTTGGCTAACTAAAGCTTGATTGAGAGGTTTAATTGTCCGCCTAAGCCCACTTCAACTATTTTCTGCAGTGTTGAAATACGAACTTCCTTTATATCGTTTTCTATTCTTGAAATGTAAGCCTTATTTGTTCCGCATTTTTCTGCAAGTTCCTCTTGTGTCAGGCCTTTTTCAAGCCGGGCTTCATAAATCAATGTACCCAGCTTGAATTCCTGATAACCTTTTTCCAGTTTATCTCTTTTGGCATTTCCTCTTTTGCCGTAATGTTTTTCTTTGAACTGTTCAAGGGTCAAAGTTTTACTTTTTTTCAGCATAATACTCCTCCTTTATTTTTAACACCTTTTCAATTTCTTGTCGTGGCGTTTTTTGAGTTTTCTTTTGAAATCCACTTGTTACAACAATCAATTTCCCTTTGTCAAAGAAGCAAAACACCCTGAAGATGTCGTTTCCTTGTTGTATCCGGATCTCGTAAAGTCCGCCTGTCCCTTCCAAATGTTTAAGATATGTTTCCGGCACTTGCGGAAGGTCTTCAATCAAATTAAAAGTCCAAACGATTTTGTCCTTTACCTTTTGACGCTGCTTTACAAAGAACTCTTCAAAGTAGTTCTTGTAAAAAACGACAGTTCGGTGTTTATGAGTTTCCGGCACCTGGCAAATATACAAAAGTTGTCCGAAAGGACAACTCAAAGTCTTAGTCAGGCCGCATGATAAACTTATTAACAGGAAATATTTTGCTTTTGCTGGTCTTCCTAATTTGCCAGGCATACTTTGTTGTGATCTTAGTATCGGGCTTGAACAAGACATAAGACCAAACAACACAAAAGGAAAAGCCCCGTAGGAATACGGGGCTTTTATCTAGGTTTTCGCTTATAGATTACTTCTTTTTCCTTGGAGATTCCAACGCAGCCTGTGCCGCAGCAAGGCGTGCAATCGGTACACG
>WBZP01007858.1_pt1 | contig 10196 bp, 7 predicted proteins | sample 5204301 | NCBI WGS metagenome assembly WBZP01 (sample SAMN12412401, study PRJNA552823) | activated sludge metagenome | isolation source: activated sludge from nitrification reactor of wastewater treatment plant... | place: USA: Pennsylvania | collected 2017 | reverse complement strand
GCAAGACCCCGCGCTGGAGCTTCGACGACATGTACCGCATGTTCCCGCGCCTGCAGGAGCGCCAGCACACCGAGGCCGGCGTACTTTCGGGCGGCGAGCAGCAGATGCTGACCCTGTGCCGCACGCTGATGGGCGACCCGCAGCTGATCATGATCGACGAGCCGACCGAAGGCCTGGCGCCGAAGATCGTCGAGCAGGTGGCCGAGTACCTGCGCGAGCTCAAGAAGCGTGGCATCAGCGTCCTGCTCGTCGAGCAGAAGCTGACGATCGCGCTCGAGGTCGCCGACCGCTGCCTGGTGATGGGCCACGGCCAGATCGTCTTCGAGGGCTCGCCTGCCGACCTGCGCGCCAACGTCTACGTGCGCAAGGAGTGGCTCGAGGTCTAGGGCCCCGCGGCCTGCCCGCCGCCGTTGTCGCGGCAGGGACAGGGCCGCGGCGAGGTCGATCCCTAGAATCCAAGGACTGTTCCATTCCCCAAGCTCCCGAGGAGTCGCCATGGGCGCCAAGTACGAAGTTCGCGGTGACGTCGCCGTCGTCACGCTCGACAACCCCCCGGTCAACGGACTCGGTTTCGACACCCGCCGCGAATGCAGCGCCGGCCTCGAGCGTGCGATGGCCGACGCCGCAGTGCGCGCGGTCGTCATCACCGGGGCCGGGCGTGCATTTTCGGGCGGCGCCGACATCCGCGAGTTCGGCTCGCCGAAGGCGCTGGCCGAGCCGAACCTGCACTCGCTGATCCGCCAGACCGAGGCGTGCCACAAGCCGGTGGTAGCAGCCGTCAACGGCACCTGCATGGGTGGCGGGCTCGAGCTCGCGCTCGGCTGCCACTACCGCGTCGCGGCCCAGGGCATCGACATCGCACTGCCCGAGGTCAAGCTCGGGCTGCTACCCGGTGCCGGCGGGACGCAGCGCCTGCCGCGCGCGATCGACGTCGAGACCGCGCTCAACATGATCGTGAGTGGCACGCCGGTCAAGAGCGATCTGCTGGCAGCGCTGACGGGCCAGAAGCTGTTCGACCGCATGGTGACCGGCGACGTGGTCGAGGCCGCGTGCGGACTCGCGCGCGAGAGGGCGGCCGCCCACGAGGCGGGAGCGCCGCTGCCCCTGGTGCGCCACCTCGAGGCCCGGCACCCGAACGCCGACGCGTACTTCCAGTTCGCGCGCAACATGGTCAAGGGGATGGCGAAGAACCTCCCGGCGCCGGCCAAGTGCGTCGACGCGGTGGAGGCAGCTGTCGCGCGCCGCTTCGACGCCGGCCTGTTGCTCGAACGCGAGATCTTCCTCGCACTGATGATGACTCCAGAGAGCAAGGCGCTGCGCCACGCGTTCTTCGGCGAGCGGGCGGCGAGCAAGATCCCCGACGTGCCGGAGGACACGCCGCAACGCAAGGTCGAGAAGGTCGCGGTGATCGGCGCCGGCACGATGGGCGGCGGGATCAGCATGAACTTCCTCGAGGCCGGCTTTCCGGTCATGATCCTCGAGATGAAGCCCGAGGCGCTCGAGCGCGGCGTGGCGACGATCCGCAAGAACTACGAGCGCCAGGTCACGAAAGGCAAGCTCAAGCAGGAGAAGCTCGAGCAGCGCATGGCCCTGCTGAAGACGACCCTGTCCTACGACGACATCCGGGACGCGGACATCGTGATCGAGGCCGCGTTCGAGGAGATGGGCGTCAAGGAGGCGGTGTTCAAGGCGCTCGACGGCGTGATGAAGCCGGGCGCGATCCTGGCCAGCAACACGAGCACGCTCGATATCGACCAGATCGCCGCCTTCACGAGGCGGCCGCAGGACGTGCTCGGCACCCACTTCTTCAGCCCGGCCAACGTGATGAAGCTGCTGGAGGTGGTGCGCGGCGCGAAGACGGCCAAGGACGCGCTTGCCACCGTGATGGCACTGGCCAAGAGGATCCGCAAGACGGCGGTGGTGAGCGGCGTGTGCGACGGCTTCATCGGTAACCGCATGCTCGAGCAATACAGCCGCCAGGCCGGCTTCCTGCTCGAGGAGGGCTGCACGCCGGCGCAGGTGGACCGGGCGGCCGAGAAGTGGGGCATGGCGATGGGGCCGTTCCGTGTCGGCGACCTGGCGGGCAACGACATCGGCTGGGCGATCCGCAAGCGCCGCTACGTCGAGAAGCCGACGATGCGCTACAGCAGGACCGCCGACTTGCTTTGCGAGATGGGCCGCTACGGCCAGAAGACCGGCGCCGGCTGGTACGACTACCAGCCGGGCAAGCGCGATGCGATCCAGAGCCCGGCCGTCGAGGAGATGATCGCCAAGCACCGCCAGGCGCTCGGGATCAAGCCGCGCAGGATCAGCGACGACGAGATCGTGCACAGGCTGGTCTATTCGCTCGTCAACGAGGGCGCCAGGATCGTCGAGGACGGCATCGCGAGCAAGGCGAGCGACGTCGACATGGTGTACCTGACGGGCTACGGCTTCCCGCTCTTTCGCGGCGGGCCTATGTGTTACGCCGACACGCAGGGCCTGTTCAACGTCGTGCAGACAATGAAGCAGTTCGCGCGCAACCCGCTCGACGACCAGGCGTTCTGGCAGCCGGCGCCGCTGCTCGCGAAGCTGGCCGCCGAGGGCAAGACGTTCACATGAAGGCCGCGCACGAGCCCCGCGCCGCCCCGACCCGCATTCAGAGGATCTCCCCATGAGCCAAGCCCTCATCGTTTCCACCGCGCGTACGCCCCTGGCCAAGAGCTGGAAGGGCGCCTTCAACATGACCCATGGCGCCACGCTCGGCGGCGTGGCCGTGCGGGCCGCGGTCGAGCGTGCCGGCGTCGAGGCCGGCGCCGTCGAGGACGTGCTGATGGGCTGCGCCAACCCGGAAGGCGCCACCGGCTGGAACATCGCGCGCCAGGTCGCACTGCGCGCAGGGCTTCCGGTCACGACCGCCGGCGTCACCGTCAACCGCTTCTGCTCGAGCGGCCTGCAGACGATCGCGATGGCCGCCCAGCGCATCATCGCCGGAGAAGGCGAGGTCTACGTGGCGGGCGGCGTCGAGAGCATCTCCTGCGTGCAGCAGGAGATGAACAAGCACATGTTCCAGGACCCGTGGCTCGTCCAGCACAAGCCCGAGATCTACTGGCTGATGATGCAGACGGCCGAAAACGTGGCCAAGCGCTACCAGGTACCGAAGGAGCGCCAGGACCGCTACGGTGCCGAGAGCCAGCAGAAGGCCTGCGCCGCACACGCCAAGGGCCTGTTCGCCGACGAGATCGTGCCGGTGACCACGGTGGCCGGCGTCGTCGATCTGGCGCTCGGCCTGCGCAGCAAGGAAGTGACGGTGAGCGTCGACGAAGGCCTGCGCCCGGGCACGACCTACGAGAACATCAAGGACATCCGAACCGCGGTGCCCGGAGGCGTGGTGACCGCCGGCAACGCCAGCCAGTTCAGCGACGGCGCCGGCGCCTGCGTGGTGGTGAGCGAGGCCTACGCCGAGAAGAACGGCCTGAAGCCGCTCGGCCGCTTCCTCGGCTTCGCGGTGGCCGGCTGCGAACCCGACGAGATGGGCATCGGCCCCGTGTTCGCGGTGCCCAAGGTGCTCGCTCGCCTGGGGCTGAAGGTGGCCGACATCGACCTGTGGGAGCTCAACGAAGCCTTCGCGGTGCAGGTGCTGTACTGCGCCGACCGGCTCGGCATCCCGATGGACCGGCTGAACGTCAACGGCGGCGCGATCGCGATCGGCCACCCCTACGGCATGAGCGGCCAGCGCCTGACCGGGCACGCACTGATCGAGGGCCGCCGGCGCGGCGCCAAGCGGGTGTGCGTGACGATGTGCATCGGCGGCGGCATGGGCGCGGCCGGTGTCTTCGAGGTGTTCTGAAGTGCGGGCTCGGCCCGTCACCGGATGACCCCATGCGCGAGACGCTCGACTTCCTGCTGCACGACTGGCTGCGCGTCACCGAGTTGACCGCGCGGCCGCGCTTCGCCGAGCACTCGGCCGAGACCTTTGCCCAGGTGCTCGACACCTGCGAGCGCATCGCGCGCGAGAAGTTCGCGCCGTTCAACCGGCTCGTCGACACCGAGGAGCCGCGGGTCGTGGCGAGCCCGGACGGGGAGAAGGTGATCCTGCCGCAGGCCACCCACGACGCCTGGAAGGCGTACGCCGAGAGCGGCATGCTCGCCGCGGCGCAGGACGTCGAGTGGGGCGGCATGCAGCTGCCCTACACCGTCGAGGCGGCGGCCAACGCCTTCTTCGCGCGGGCCTCGGTCAGCATCGGCGCCGGCATGCTCACCACCGGCAACGCGAACCTGCTGATGGCGCATGGCTCGCCAGCGCAGAAGCAGGTCTTCGCCGCCAGCGAGTTCACCGGCCGCTGGTCGGGCACGATGTGTCTGTCGGAGACGCAGGCCGGATCGAGCCTGTCGGACGTCGCCACGCGCGCCGAGCCCGACGGGGCCGACTTCGAGAGCGATCCACTCGGCCCGCGCTACCGCCTGCGCGGGAACAAGATGTGGATCTCGGCCGGCGAGCATGAGCTCACCGAGAACATCATCCACCTCGTGCTGGCCAAGATCCCGGGGCCGGACGGCAAGTTGATCCCCGGCACGCGTGGCATCTCGCTGTTCGTCGTGCCGAAGCAGCTCGTCGACGCCGAGGGGCGGCTCACGGGCGAGCGCAACGACATCGCGCTGGCGGGCCTGAACCACAAGTGCGGCTGGCGCGGCACGACCAACACGCTGCTCAACTTCGGCGAGGGCCGGTTCCGGCCCGGCGGCCGCGCCGGCGCGATCGGCTGGCTCGTCGGCCGCCCTGGCGAGGGGCTGCGCTGCATGTTCCACATGATGAACGAGGCGCGCATCGGTGTCGGCATGTCTGCGGCGATGCTCGGCATGGCCGGCTACGAGGCGAGCCTCGACTACGCGCGCCAGCGTCCGCAGGGGCGTCCGATGGGCTCCGCGGGCAAGGACCCGTCGCAGCCGCAGGTGCCGATCGTCGAACATGCCGACGTGAAGCGCATGCTGCTCGCGCAGAAGGCCTACGCCGAAGGCGCGCTCGCTCTCGAGCTGTACTGCGCGCGGCTCGTCGACGAGCAGCACACCGGCGACGCCGCCGCCGCCGAGCAGGCCGCGCTGCTGCTCGAGGTGCTGACGCCCGTCGCCAAGAGCTGGCCGAGCGAGTGGTGCCTGGAGGCCAACTCGCTCGCGATCCAGGTGCTGGGCGGCTACGGCTACACGCGCGACTTTCCGGTCGAGCAGTACTGGCGCGACAACCGGCTCAACATGATCCACGAGGGCACGCATGGCATCCAGGCGCTGGACCTGCTGGGCCGCAAGGTGGTGATGAAGGGCGGCGCCGGGCTGAAGCTCCTGGCCACGCGCGTGAGCGAGTCGATCGCCCGTGCCGGGCAGGTGGCGGGCCTGGCCGAGCCGGCCAACGATCTGGCGGAGGCGTTGCAGAGGCTGGGCGCAGCGACGAAGTCGGCCTGGGCCACCGCGGTGCCCGAGGAGGCACTGGCCAACGCGACGCCCTACCTGCAGGCCTTCGGGCATGTGGTGCTGGCCTGGATCTGGCTCGACGTGGCGCTGGCCGTCGCCGCGCGCCCGGGCCGTGGGCTCGCGCCGGGCAAACGTGCCGCCCTGCGCTACTTCTTCGCCTACGAGCTGCCGAAGATCGACGCCTGGCTCGCCGTGGTGGCGCGCCGCGAGCCGCTGCTTCGCGAGTTCGACCCGGCCTGGCTGTGACGACGGAGACGGACCACCGGCTCGAGACGCTCGCCTGGGTGCTGATCTACGCCGGCCTGCTCACGCTGCGATCGCGCCGCGGCCCCTGAACCTCAACCGACCGAGGACCACGCCATGGGAACCCCCGTCCGGAACCTGTTCGACTTGAGCGGCCGCTTCGCCCTCGTCACCGGTGGCTCGCGCGGCCTCGGGCTGCAGATCGCCGAGGCGCTGGGCGAGGCCGGTGCCAAGATCATGCTCACCTCGCGCAAGGCGGCCGACCTCGAGGAGGCCGCGGCCGATCTGCAGGCGCGCGGCATCGACGCGCGCTGGATCGCCGCCGACGCCTCCGACCCGGCGCAGGTGCAGAAGGTGGTCGGCGAGACGATGCAGCGTATGGGCCGCATCGACATCCTCGTCAACAACGCCGGCGCCACCTGGGGCGCGCCGATGGAGGACTACCCGCTCGAGGCCTGGGACAAGGTGATGAATCTCAACGTGCGCAGCGTGTTCCTGTTCTCGCAGGCGGCGGGCAAGGCGAGCATGCTGCCCAAACGCTACGGCCGCATCATCAACGTCGCGTCGATCGCCGGGCTGGGCGGCAGCGCCGAGATGAAGTTCATCGCCTACGGCACGAGCAAGGGCGCGGTGGTCAACTTCACGCGCACGCTGGCCGGCGAGTGGGGGCCGATGGGCATAACCGTCAACGCGCTCGCGCCCGGCTTCTTTCCGAGCAAGATGACGAAGGGCGTGCTCGCCGCCTTCGGCGCCGAGAACCTGGCCAGCGCCGCGCCGCTGCGCCGCATCGGCGACGACGACGACCTGAAGGGCGCGGCGCTGCTCTTTGCCAGCGCCGCCGGCAAGCACATCACCGGGCAGATCCTGGCGGTGGACGGCGGCGTGTCGTCTGTGCACCGCGGCGGCTGAAGTCCCTGCGCCCGGCCGCTGCGTTGCCGACCCCTCTGGAGCCGCCATGAGCCACCGTCGCATCGTCCTTGCCTCGCGCCCCGCCGCCGAGGCCACGCTCGCCAACTTCCGTCTCGAGACCGTCGAGACGCCGCCGCTCGCCGACGGCCAAGTACGGGTGCGCCACCACTGGCTGAGCCTCGACCCGTACATGCGCATGCGCATGAACGACGGGAAGAGCTACGCACCGCCGGTGGCGATCGGCGCCGTGATGGTCGGCGGTACCGCGGGCGAGGTGGTCGAGTCGCGCCACCCGGGCTACGCCGTCGGCGACCGCGTGGTGGGGCAGGGCGGCTGGCAGGAGTTCTCGGTCGTCGACGCCGGACCGAATGCCCCGCTGCGCAAGGTCGACGCGAGTCGCATCCCGCTCTCGGCATACCTGGGCGCCGTCGGCATGCCCGGGGTCACCGCCTGGGTCGGGCTGCACCTGATCGTCGAGCCGAAGGCCGGCGAGACGATCGTCGTCGACGCCGCCAGCGGCGCGGTCGGCGGCGTCGTCGGCCAGCTCGTCAAGACGCGCGGCGCGCGCGTGGTGGGCCTGGCCGGCGGGCCCGACAAATGCGCCTACGTGAAGGACGAGCTCGGGTTCGACGCCTGTATCGACTACCGCGGCAAGGACTTCGAGGCGCTGGCCGCCGAGCTCGACGCCGCGGCCCCGAACGGGGTCGACGGCCTGTTCGAGAACGTCGGCGGGCTGATCCTCGACGTCGTGCTCTCGCGCATGAACGCCTTCGGCCGCATCGCGCTGTGCGGCATGATAGCCAGCTACGACGGCCGGTCGATGCCGATCACGAACCCGCGCCTGCTGCTGACGCAGCGGCTGAAGCTGCAGGGCTTCATCGTCAGCGAGCACATGCACCTGTGGCCGGCGGCGCTCGCGGAGCTGGCCGAAGGCGTGGCGAACGGCCGCATCAAGTACCGCGAGACGATCGCCGCGGGCCTCGAAGCCGCACCCGAGGCCTTTCTCGGGTTGCTCAGGGGCCGCAACTTCGGCAAACAGCTCGTCAAGCTCACCTGACCGTCGTGCGCTGGACCTGGCAGCGCTTCGCCAATCTCGGCGTCGACGACCTCTACGACGCGCTCGCGCTGCGCTGCCGTGTCTTCGTGCTCGAGCAGGGCCCGTACCTCGACCCCGACGGCCTGGACCGGGACAGCTGGCATCTGCTCGGCCGCGACGAGCCGGGGGTGCTGCAGGCCTACCTGCGGGTGGTCGATCCCGGCCTGAAGTACGCCGAGCCGTCGATCGGCCGCGTGATCACCTCGCCCGAGCGGCGCGGCAGCGGCCTCGGCCGCGCCCTGATGGCCGAGGGCGTGGCACGCTGCCTGGCGGCCTACCCTGGGCAAGGCATCCGCATCAGTGCGCAAAGCCACCTGGAGCGCTTCTACGAGGGTTTCGGATTCGGCCGGATCGGGGCAGACTATCCAGAGGACGGGATTCCCCATGTCGAGATGCTGAGGGCACCATGAGCGCCACCCACGAGGTCTTCAACCAGAGCACGCCCTTCGAGGGCGCGAACCTGTTCCGCGTCAACCGCCCGTTGCGCGACGCGCTGCGCACCTGGGTGCCGGCGCTCGACACGAGCGGGCTCGACGCCCTCGGCGCCGAGATGGGCTCGGCCGAGATGCAGCGCCACGCCCGGCTGGCCAACCACCACGGGCCGCAACTGCGCGCGCATGACCGCTTCGGGCGCCGCGTCGACCAGGTCGAATTCCACCCCAGCTACCACGCGCTGATGGGCGCCGCGCTGCGGCACGGCCTGCATGGCTCGCCCTGGAGCGGGCCGCGGCTGGCGCATGTGGAGCGCGCCGCCGGCTTCATGCTCTTCACCGAGGCCGAGCCCGCGGTGCTGTGCCCGGTGTCGATGACCTACGCGGTGACGCCTTCGCTGCGCGCGAATGCGGCGCTGCAGGCCGTCTGGGGGCCGCTGCTGGCGGCGCGCGAGTACGACGAGCGCTTCGTCCCGCATCAGGTCAAGGCCAGCGCCGGGCGCGCGGTGACGATGGGCATGGGCATGACCGAGAAGCAGGGCGGCTCGGACGTGCGCGCCAACACCACGCGCGCCGAGTTCGACGGCGAGGACGCCTGGGGCCGGCGCTTCGCCCTCACCGGCCACAAGTGGTTCATGTCGGCACCGATGTGCGACGCCTTCCTCGTGCTGGCGCAATCGCCGGGCGGGCTGTCGTGTTTCTTCCTGCCGCGTTTCCTGCCCGACGGCAGCGTCAACGCTCTGCGGGTGCAACGCCTGAAGCACAAGCTCGGCAACCAGGCCAACGCCAGCAGCGAGGTCGAGTTCGAGCGCGCTACCGCTTGGCTGGTCGGCGACGAGGGCCGCGGCGTGCCGCAGATCCTGGCGATGGGCGCGCTGACGCGGCTCGACTGTTCGCTCGGCACCGCGGGGCTGATGCGCGCGGCGCTCTCGATCGCGCTGCACCATGTCGAGGCGCGCCACGCCTTCGGCAAGCCGCTGGTCGCGCAGCCGCTGATGAAGAACGTGCTCGCCGACCTGGCGCTCGAGAGCGAGGCGGCCACCGCGCTCGCGCTGCGCGTCGCGCTGGCGGTCGACCGCACCGAGCATGCCGCCGACGCCCACGAGCAGGTGATGCGCCGCGTGCTGACGCCGGTGGCCAAGTTCTGGATCTGCAAGCGCGGCGCCGGCTTTGCCCAGGAGGCGATGGAGTGCCTGGGCGGCAATGGCTATGTCGAGGAGGCGGGCGAGGGCGTGATGGCGCGCATCTACCGCGAGATGCCGGTCAACAGCATCTGGGAGGGGGCGGCCAACATCATGGCGCTCGACCTGCTGCGCGCGCTGCGCGGCGCCGACGTCGCGCCGGCGCTCGAGCACGAGCTGGCGCCGGTGCGCGGCGCGCACCCGGCGCTCGACACCGCGATCGAGCGCGTGCTGCAAGGCGTCGACGCCGGCGTGCCCGAGGCGCAGGCGCGCATCCTGGCGCGCGACGTCGCGCTCGTCGTGCAGGCCGCGCTGCTGCAGCGCCAGGCGCCGGCGGCGGTGTTCGACGCCTTCTGCGCCTCGCGCCTGCAGGGCACGCCCGATGTCTTCGGGCTGCTCGACGAGCGCGCCGACCTCGACCCGCTGATCGAGCGCGCGCGTCCGGTCGAGGCCGCTTGAGGTGGCGTGCACCTTCGCCGAAGAATCACTCCCCCGAGGACTCGCAGATGACCAGACAGCAGCATGGCTTGGCCGTGATCACCGGCGCCGCATCGGGCCTCGGCCTCGAGACCTGCCGCATCGCGGCGCGCCGCGGGATGAGGATCGTGATGGCCGATGTGCAGGCCGACGTGCTCGAGATCGCGGCGCGCGAGATCGAAGGCCTGGGCGCCGAGGTGCTGCCGTTCCAGATGGACGTCTCGAAGGCGCGCCAGGTCGAGGACCTGGCGGCGGTGACGCTGCAGCGCTTCGGCACGCCGACCATGGTGTTCAACAACGCCGGCGTCGGCGGCGGCGGCCTCGTCTGGGAGTCGACCGTCAAGGACTGGGAGTGGGTGCTCGGCGTCAACCTGATGGGCGTCGTGCACGGGGTGCGCGTCTTCACGCCACTCA
>WBZP01007857.1_pt1 | contig 10196 bp, 9 predicted proteins | sample 5204301 | NCBI WGS metagenome assembly WBZP01 (sample SAMN12412401, study PRJNA552823) | activated sludge metagenome | isolation source: activated sludge from nitrification reactor of wastewater treatment plant... | place: USA: Pennsylvania | collected 2017 | reverse complement strand
ACGCGGCGAGAAGAACTGGTGGACCGCGTAGTGGTTGGCACCGTGGATCTCGACGCCGTCGAAGCCGGCTCTGCGGGCCAGCGTAGCCGCCCTGCCAAAGCTCCCGATCAGCTTGTCGATCTCATCGGCGGTCATCGCCCTCGGCGTTTGGGCTCCGGGCCGCAACGAGGCGACGGCGGACGGCGCCCGCATCCGCTGCTCGCCTATCAATTCCGGCTTGGAGATGCGGCCGCCGTCATAGATCTGCAGGATCGCGAGACTTCCGGCCCCGCGCATCGCTTCGGCGAGCCGCGTGAGGCTCGGCAGGTGTCGCTCGTGGGCCACGCCGATTCCCTGCCAGGAGCGTCCGTCGTCCTCGACGTAAGCGGCGGACGAAATCACGGCGCCGAATCCGCCGGAAGCGCGCCGACGAACGAATTCGAGTTCTTCTTCGGCAGCCGTCCCGTCCTCATGGGACGCATCGGTCGTCAGCGGTGCGACGACGAAACGATTCGCGGCTTCTCGTCCGCTGTTGAAGCGCAAGGCAGTCCAGACATCCATCGCTCAAAACCCCAGATATTCCCCAAGGCGGTCACGCGGACCGCAGTCGTCAGCCCTTTACATCCTGCCGTTCGGACGCCGTCGCCGGCTTGCCGCCCTTGGCGCCGACGACGCGCACGGCGTCGCCATCGGCGAGCCCATCCGGCGGCGCGACGATGATGCGGTCGTCGGCTCCGAGCCCGGAGGCGAGTTCGATCTCCTTGCCGAGGTCGCGGGCGATCGTGACCTTCTTGAACAGCACCTTGTCGTCATTGCCGACGGTGGCGACCGACAGGCCATTCTGGTTGAAAATCAGCGCGCTGGAAGGAATGTGCAGCGGCACGGCGTCGCGCTGCAGGTTGAGCCTCACGCTGGCGTAGCCGCCGGGCATCAATTCGCCGCCGGAATTGTCGAGCGCAAGCTGCATTCGCGTCGTCCCGGAGGAGACGTCCACCGATTGCGAGGAAGCCTCCACCGTCGCCGGAAAACTGCGATTGGGATATTCCGGCATGGTCAGCACGGCGCTGGCGCCGACCTTGATCGAGGGCACGTAGTTCTGGGGCACGTTGACGTAGACGCGGAGCCTGCTGACGTCGGACACCACGAACATCGGCGGACCGGAGCCGCCGCCGGCATTGATCAGCGCGCCGACATCGGTGTCGCGCGCGGTGACGATGCCGTCGAACGGCGCGGTGATCTTCTTGTAGCCGGCCAGAGCCTCCAGCCGCTCGACATTGGCCTGTCCGGAATTGACGGCGGCCTTCTTGTTGGCGAGATCGGCGGTTCGTTCGTCGATCTCCTGCGCCGAGACGAAGTTCGACGCCACCAGCGTCTTGCGGCGGCTGAGCGTCGCTTCCGACAGCCGCGCGCTGGACTGCTGGCTGGCGAGATCGGCGCGCGCCTGCAGCAACTGCTGGTCCAGATCGGGGGCCTCGATCTCGGCGATCACGTCGCCGGCCTTGACGCGCGCGCCGATGTCGACGTTCCAGCTCTTCAGGTAGCCGGAGACGCGCGCGAAGATCGGCGCACGGGAATAGGCCTCGAGCCGTCCCGGCAGGTCGATGGTGGGATTGAGCGCCCGGCCGGTGGGCAATTGCACCGCAACGGTCGGGATGGCCTGGTCGTCGGTCCATTGCTTGAGCCTGGTCCCGGCTTCCTCGCGGGCGCGGATGCCCGAAATCACGACGAGGACCAGCACGATGCCGGCGACGGCGCTGAAAATGCCAAGCTTGCGTCGCGAAGCCGGCGGTAGCCGTTCAGTGGGCATGCGTCGTCTCCGGTGAGGCGATGGCGTTGGCGTCCTGCTTCCTGTGTACCATGCTGAACACCACGGGAACGAAGATCAGCGTCGCAACCGTCGCGAAAATCAGTCCCCCAATCACGGCGCGGCCGAGCGGCGCGTTCTGCTCGCCGCCCTCGCCCAGCCCCAACGCCATCGGCGCCATGCCGATGATCATGGCAAGCGCGGTCATCAACACGGGACGGAAGCGGACGAAACCGGCTTCGAGCGCGGCGGCGACGGGATCGCCGAGCTCCTCGTAGCGCTCGCGCGCGAAGCTGATGACGAGCACGCTGTTGGCAGTGGCCACGCCCATGCACATGATCGCGCCTGTCAGCGCCGGAACCGACAGCGTCGTCTGCGTGGTGAAGAGCATCCAGACGATGCCGGCAAGCGCGGCCGGCAGCGCCGTGACGATCACGAACGGATCGGACCACGACTGGAAGTTCACCACGATCAACAGGTAGATCAGCACGACGGCGGCGAGCAGGCCGAACAGCAGCCCGGAGAATGCGCTGTACATGGTCTCGACCTGGCCGACCAGCGTCACCGTACTTCCCTTCGGCACCTCCTTGGCCGTCTCGGCCATCAGCGCCCGGATGTCGGCGGCGACCGAGCCCAGGTCGCGGCCCTGCGGCGTCGCGAAGATCTGCACCATCGGCTGGATGTCGTATTGGGAGACCACGGCGCTGGAGGCCGAGCGCCTGATATCGGCAATGCCGCCGAGGATCGGCGACTGCGTATTGCCGGTCGCGGTGATCGGCAGGGTCTGCAGCGCGTTGAGGGAGTCGATCTGGTATTGCGGGGTCTGCATCACGATCGAATAGGACACGCCGTTGTCGGGGTTGAGGTAGTAGGTCGGCGCGACCTGCGAACTGCCGGCGAGGTTGACCACGAGGCTGTTGGTGACGTCGCGCTCGGTCAGTCCGACATACTGCGCGCGGGTGCGGTCGACGTCGATATTGAACGTCGGCGCATTCGGCGATTGCTGGATGCGGGCGTCGGCTACGCCGGGGATGCGGCGGATGCGGCTGAGCAGCTTGTTGGCGTAGGCGAAATTGGCCCCGAGATTGGCGCCGCGGATCTGCAGGTCGATCGGCGCCGGTGCGCCGAAATTGAGGATTTGGCTGACGATATCGGCGGGCAGGAACGAGAAGCTCAGGCCGGGGAATAGCCGCGGCAACTGCTCGCGCAGCGCCTTGACGTGCTCTTCGGTCGGGCGATGGCCCTCCTTCAGCTTGATCTGGATGTCGCCGTCCATCGGCCCGATCACGCCGGTGTTGTTGTAGGTCATGTTGATGCCGGAGATCGGCATGCCGATGTTGTCGGTCAGCGTCTCGATCTCGCCGGGAATGAGCTTGCGCAACGCCTTCTGCACGTCGGCGAGCAGGTTGGCGGTTTCCTCCACGCGGGTACCGACCGGCGCGCGCACGTGCATAAGGATGTTGCCGGCGTCGACCGCGGGGAAAAAGTTGCGCCCGAGAAAGGGCGTCAGCAGGAACGATACCATGACGAAGCCGAGGAAGCCCGCGACGAAGACCCTGCGATGGCCGAGCGCCATGCCCAGCAGGTCACGATAGCCGCGTCGCAGCCGTTCGAACCGGGATTCGAAGCCGCGCTGGAACAGCACCAGTGGATTGCGCGACGGCGGCGGACCATCCTCGTGGTGCGTATGCGGCTGCAGCAGGTATTTCGCCATGGTCGGCACCAGCGTGCGCGACAGCAGAAACGACCAGATCATCGCGAACATCACGGCTTCGGCCATTGGCACGAATAGGAAGCGCGCCACACCCTGCAGGAAGAACATCGGCACGAACACGATGCAGATGCAGAGCAGCGACACGAACGCGGGGGTCACGATCTGGTTGGCACCGTCGAGGATGGATTGCTCGACCGGCTTGCCCTGCTCCAGGTGATAATTGATGTTCTCGATGGTGACGGTGGCGTCGTCGACGAGAATGCCGACCGCGAGCGCAAGGCCGCCGAGCGTCATGATGTTGAGCGTCTCGCCGATCGCCGAGAGCATGATGATGGCGCCCAGCACCGAGAGCGGGATCGAGACCGCGATGATGACGGTCGAGCGCCAGCTGCCGAGGAACAGCAGGATCATCACGCTGGTCAAGAGCGCGGCGATCACGCCTTCGACGGCCACGCCCTGGATGGCGCCGCGCACGAACACCGACTGGTCGCCGATGAAGCCGATCTTCAGCCCGTCCGGCAACTGGTCCTTGACGTCGATCACCTTCCGCTTGATGCCCGCGATGATGTCCAGCGTCGAGATCGCGCCGGCCTTCAGCACCATCATCAGCACCGAACGATTGCCGTCGACATGTACGATGTTGGTCTGCGGCGGATTGCCGTCGCGCACCGTGGCGACGTCGCGCACGTACACCATGGCGCCGTTGACGAGCTTGATCGGGAGGTCGCCGAGTTCCTGGATGCGCAGCGGCGAATTGTTGAGCTGGATGGTGTATTCGAAGCTGCCGATCTTCTGCGTGCCGACCGGCGTGATCAGGTTCTGCGCGGCGAGCGCGTTGGCGACGTCCTGTCCGGAGAGGCCGCGGGCCTGCAGCGCCGTCGAATTGAGGTCGATGGTGATCTGGCGCTGCTTGCCGCCGAAGGGATACGGGATCGCCGCGCCGGGCACGGTGACCAGCGGCGTCCGCAGCTGATTGATGCCGATGTCGGCGAGGTTCTGCTCGGTCAGCCCCTCCCCCGACAGCGCGACCTGGACGATCGGCACGGTGGAGGCGCTGTAGTTGATGATCAAAGGCGGCGTCGCACCGGGCGGCAGCTGCTTGATCATGGTCTGGGAGATCGCCGTGACCTGCGCGTTGGCGGTGCGGATGTCGACATTGGGCTGAAAGAAAATCTTGATGATGCCGATGCCGGTGTAGGAATTGGCGACGATGTGCTCGATGTCGTTGACCGTGGTGGTCAGTGCGCGCTGGAACGGCGTGGTGATGCGTCCGGCCATCTGGTCGGGCGGCAGGCCGGTGTAGGTCCAGACCACGCCGATGACGGGGATGCGGATCTCGGGGAAGATGTCGGTCGGCGTGCGCAGCGCCGCCAGCGGCCCGATCAGCAGCAACAACAGCGCGAGTACCACGAAAGTATAGGGCCGGCTCAGCGCGATGCGGACCAGCGCAACCATGAATCAGGAATCCCTAAAGCCAGCCATTATATAACGGCAGGGTTCGACGCGGCCCGGCCATTGTTATTGGCGCCAGCCTAGCCGAAACGGGAGCGGGTTGCCACGCCCGCGGCGCAGGCGCCCTCCGCGCCGCAACATGGCTGATGACCGCCGCTTCGCCCAGCAGCCCGACGGGGCGGCCAACCCCTCACCGTGAAGCCGCCAGATCGCAGCGAGCCACCCCGGAATTGTTGCAGCAGCCGCCGAAACGTCTGTGATCGCGAACCGTGACGCCTCTGTTTGGGCCGCTGATGACCAGAACGGTTCCCGACAAAGCCTCAACCGAGCCAGGCCAAGGACTGCGCCAGGAATTGACTCGCATTCCGTCGACACCAGTCGCCATGGGCCACGATGACGCGTTCGGCATCCCAGCCAATCACCTTCGTTCGTGCCGACCGAGCAAGCTTTCGGTTGAAGAAGGAAAGCCGCCATTCGAGCGGGGCATGAGCGCCGGCGGACAATGTGATTCCCGCGACTTTCGCCACCGCTCGCTGCCACGGCTTCCAGTGCGCCTTGAGGTAATCGGCATCGAACGCCTGAACGAGGTCCGCGAAGATGACCGATCTCGACGCCCGGTGGAAGAACACGACCTCGTCGAGCAGCGGCGATCCGCGGAACCAGGCCTGATCGATATCGGAATACCACGCTTCAGGCGGCTGCTCGGTGAGTGCAAGCTCAAAACGGAGGTCAGGTCGCTTTGCAATCGTCGAAGCCGGCCCCCATAGCCGCGCTTGCGGGAAATGCTGCATCCATTCCGGCAGAAAGAGATGATGCAGCTTGTTCGGACTGACAAGGTGGGTGACAACACCGATCCGCGTGACCGCTTCGGCCAGATCAGGTTGCAGCGGGATCGGCGACCATACCCAGAGCGCATCTCCCGCCAATCGCACGATCACCATTCGGGTGGGATAAGGAAACCATGGAAGTCGACATCCGGCCCATCGGCAATCCAGATTGCCTCGGCAATTTGCTCGAGTTTCATGTCGGTCTCCCAATATCTGGGTTGGTCAAAACTCCCTCTTCAGATTGCGCCGGACGATCTGCTCTGACTCCACCGGACGCCCCACAGGACCGCGCCAAGCACCAGCACCAGTGCCAGCAGTGTCAGGGCCGCACTGGCGGCGTGCGCGTATTCCCATTGCCGGCGCGCCGCGTCGAAATCTGCGGGCATCCGCGTCCAATTGCCCGTGAGGGCGTTCATCGGATAGATGGCGGACCAGAAGATGATCTGGGTGCCGACGAGCAAAGCAAGCGCCGCCAGCGACAGATAGCGCGCCACGGGAACGCTCCAAGTTGCGATGGCATGGGCGAGCGTGCAACCTACGGCGATGACGATCCCGAGGCCGAACAAGGCCCATCCGTCGTAGACCCTCTGAATCGTCATGTAGTCGGATGCCGACATCTTCATCTTGTTGAACATTTCGAAGAAGTGAGCACCCTCGGGAACGAGATAGATCGCGACGGACACGACCGTGATGATCCGCAGGATGCCGGTCCGGAATTGACGTCGAAGTTCAGGCATCGGGAAGTTCCGTCCCGGGACCGCTAGGGCGTGCCGTGTCGTGAACATGCTTCAGCTTGTCAGGATTCCTCACGACATAGACCCGTCCGATCCGGTCACTGGCGATTTCGAGAGCGATGGTGAGCATGTCGCCGTTGGCGAGTGTCGCTACGCATCCAGGCAATCCGTTGATCGCCGCAGGACGCATGTCGACGATGGGCTCCGCCTGCTTGCGTGCCACGCCCGCGAAAAGACTCAAGATCCTGGCGCGCCCCATGATCGGGTTGAGAGCGGCCCGGCGCTTGCCGCCGCCATCGGTGTACAGCACGGCGTCTTCGGTAAGGATATTCGCCAGGCCATCGACGTTGCCGGTGCGATAGGCCTTCATGAACTCCTGAAGGATCTCGCTGCCCTTGTCGGGCTCGACCTGGAATCGTGGTCGCGATTCCCGGACGTGGGCACGTCCACGCGCAGCCAGTTGCCGGCACGTTGCCTGATTGCGTTCGAGCAGCCGCGCCACGTCCTCGAAATCGACGTCGAACACGTCATGCAGCAGGAAGGCTGCCCTCTCGAGCGGCGAAAGCCGCTCCAGCACCAGCATCAATCCCACGGACAGATCGGCTGCATAGTCGCTTGCCGTCTCCGCGCCGAAAGTTTCGGCCTCCAGCACCGGCTCGGGCAACCATGGACCGACATAGCTCTCACGCCTGGCGCGAGCCGATTTCATCTGGTCGAGACAAATGCGCGTGACGACCGTGGCAAGGAATGCCCGCGGGGATTGGACCCGTGCCCGCTCGGTGCCGTGCCACCGGATGTAGGCCTCCTGCACGGCATCCTCGGCTTCCGTCATCGACCCGAGCATGCGGTACGCCAGGCCGGTCAGATAACGGCGGTGTTCTTCGAACCGTTCTGCGGCCCCGCGCTGGCGCTCGGTCGGCGATTTGTGGTGTTGCAAGACATCAGTCATGGGGCGATCTCATGGAAGCGAGCGGGTCAGGCGGCCTTGCGCTCGTCCGGATGCTGGGCGCGCGCTCCAATCGCAAGGCGGTTGAAGGCGTTGATCATGGCGACGGCTATCGAAAGCGCGATCACCTCGTCCTGCGAGAAATGCCGCTGCAAGGCCTCGAACACGTCATCGGGAGCGTGCGTTTCCGCGATCCGCGTCAAGCTCTCGGTCCAGGCCAGCGCGGCCCGCTCACGCTCCGAGAACAGAGCGGACTCGTGCCAGGCGTCGAGCAACAAGAGCCTCGCAGGGTTCTCGCCATGCTTGAATGCTTCGCCGCTGTGCATGTGAAGACAGAAATTGCATCCGTTGATCTGCGAGGCCCTCACTTTGACGAGCGCGGCCAGCTTGGGATCGAGATTGTCCTCGGCCCATTGGCTGGCGGCGCGCATGGCCTCGATGCCCTTGTTCGGATTGGCGAGATTGATGCGGGGTGTCATTTGGCGGCTCCTTGATTGTTCGACAATTGACTGTTCGACGACAAAGAGACGAGCCACGACGGGGTTCGTGACATGCCAATAACCGATTGAGCGGAAAAAAGAGCAACGGGTTCCGCAGCGCAAATGTTCCAGTTCCCTGCTTCTCCTCCGGTTGAGCCGGATCGGGTGGAACCGAATTTGCGCTCCGTGTCGCTTTTCGCGCCGGCCGCGGGATGCGACAAGCCAGCCAGCGGCTATCGCGTCAGTGGAAGATGCGTCCGGAGTCGATGACGACGGTCTGGCCGGTCATGGTCTCGGTGCGGCACATCGCGACCACCATGTCGGCGCAGTCGTCCTTGTCGGCGGCCTTTTTCAGCAGCGAACTCGATGCCGAGCGTTCGATCTGCTCGGGCCGGAGATTGGCGGTCGCGCGGGTGCCGTCCAACAGGCCCGGCGCCACGCAGTTGACGAGCGTCTCCGGCGCCAGCGCCACCGCCATGCACCGCGTCAGGTGAATGAGCCCCGCCTTCGACACGGCATAGGCGATGGACGAGCCGGTCGGGCTCAAGCCCGCCACCGAGGCGATGTTGACGATGCGGCCGCGTCCTTGTGCCTTCATGTGGGGAGCGACCGCCTTGGTCAGTCGCATCGGCCCGGTCAGGTTGACGGCCATGATCTTCTCCCACACCTCGAGCGAGAGACTGTCGAGATCGCCGAAGGGGATCGAGACGTTGTAGGCGGCGTCGTTGATCAGGATATCGAGGCGGCCGAAGGTCCTGACGACGTCGCCGACCAACCGCTCCACGGCCGCGTCGTCGGTGATGTCGCAGGCAAGGGCCTGCGCGTTGATCTGATGACGCGAGGCCAATTCAGCGGCGACGCCTTCCGCCTGGTCGCGGCTACGCGCGTACATGACGGCGAGATGCACGCCCTCTTGCGCGAGCGCGTGGCAGATGCGCTGCCCCAGCCCGCCATTGCCGCCGGTCACCAGCGCCACCATGCCCTTCAGGTCCATCGCTTCTTTCCTCCCCCGCGGCGACGTCGCCTCGCCGCGCTGCTCTTGTCGGATTCAATTGGGTGTGGGCGCATTGGGATCAAGCAGCCCTTCGCGCTTCAGTTCGCTCCAAAGCTGCACCGGGATTACCGAGGACAGGCGGGCGATGTTCTGCTTCACTTCGGCGGCGCTGAGTGCTCCGGGGATGACCGAACACAAGGCCGGATGAAAGAGCGGAAACTGCAGCGCGGCAGCACCAAGTTCGACGCCATGACGCCGGCAGACTACCTCGATCTTCTGCGCCTTCTCGATCAGATGCGCCGGCGCGGCCACGTAATCATGGGTGGCGCCGGGCTTTACGCCGCCGGTAAGGATGCCGGAATTGTAGGGTCCACCCAGGATCACCGACACGTTGCGCTTCAGGCATTCCGGCAAGAAGGCATCGAGGCCGCCCTGTTCCAGCAGCGTGTAGCGGCCGGCGAGCAGCATGCAGTCGAAATCGCCGGCCTGGATGAACCGCAGGCTGGTGTCCGACTCGTTGATCCCGACGCCGATCGCGCCAATCACGCCGGCCCTTCGACACTCGTCCAGCGCCTTGAAGCCGGAATCCATCACCGTCTTGAAGCGTTCCTCGAGAATCGCACGATCCTTGATCGTCCAGAAATCGACGTCATGGATCAGCGCGATGTCGATACGTGCCAACCCGAGCCTCAGGTGAGAATGCTCTAGCGAGCGCATGACGCCGTCGTAGGTGTAGTCGAACACCGGCGCGAAACCGGGCAAGCCGTTTTCGCGGAATTCGGGCGGCTTTGCCTCGCCGGGCTTCATCGCGTGCAGGATACGGCCGACCTTGGTCGAGAGCACGTACTCGTCGCGCGGCCGCTGACGCAACGCAGCGCCCATGCGCAACTCGCTGCGACCGTAGCCGTAAAACGGGGACGTATCGAAATAGCGAACGCCACCTTCATAGGCCGCATCGGTCAGCATCGCGGCTTCCGCGTCCGGGATCGTCGCACGGAAACCGCCCATCGGCGCGCCGCCGAGACCAAGCGTGGTTACCTCGAGACTTGTCTTGCCGATCCTGCGTCGTTGAAGGGTCATCATTCGCCTCTCGGTGTGAAATGGCTGGGAAACGGGCGGTCAATCGAACAATGTTGCCAGGCGCTTCTTGATGTTGTCGGCGATGTAAAGCGCCAGCGCCTGAATGGTGGACGTGGGATTCACGCCGCCTGAGGTAACCCAGATACTGCCGTCGACGATGAAGAGATTCCTGACGTCGTGACAGCGC
>WBZP01007855.1_pt1 | contig 10198 bp, 15 predicted proteins | sample 5204301 | NCBI WGS metagenome assembly WBZP01 (sample SAMN12412401, study PRJNA552823) | activated sludge metagenome | isolation source: activated sludge from nitrification reactor of wastewater treatment plant... | place: USA: Pennsylvania | collected 2017 | reverse complement strand
CCGGCCCACGGCGCCGGTGAGCGTATCGAGTTCGCCAACCAGTTCACGGGCGCGACGCTCGGCGTCACCGCCGGACGCGCGCGGCAGGCCGAGGCTCGTGTCGGTGCCCGCAAGGCCCTTGACGACCTTGCCGACATAGTCGGTGTTCTCGGCGAGACGCCGGGCGATGACGGCGGGATCACCACTGACCGTGCTCAACCTGCCAACGTCGAGTTCGATGCGCGCGAGGGCCGTCGCGAAGAGGTCGAGCGGTCGGCCGATGACCGAGCTCGTCGCAGCGCCTGGTACGGCAATCTGCATGCTGGCCATTTCCTCGGCCATCGCAGGCGCGGTGTCCTGCACGGCGCGTGCAGCGCCCGCCGCGTTCGCGAGGACAGCGGCGGAACCTGCCAGCGAGGCGGCATCTGCCTGCAAGCCTGCCCAGCGCTTGTCGCGCACCCAGGCCGCCTGCGGGGAACGCTTGGCGATCTTCGCAAGCTGCGCCATGTTGTCGGTGACAGACCGCATCGCCGCAACATCACCGCGCGCAGCAGCCGCGGCGTCCTGCGCGAGGCTGTGCAGGGCCGCAGCCACAGTGCCCCCGCCCGATGCAGTCGCCCCCTGACTGTGCCACCAATACGCAATGACTGCGGCAAGCGCGAGCGCCGCTGCCGCGGCGGCCAGGGCGCCGAGGCGCTTCGCCGCCCGAGTCAGCGACTGGTTGTCGTGAGTTGCCATCCTGTTTGTCTTGTCAGGCCGCTGCATCCAGGAACGCTGCGCTCTCGATCAGCGTTCGCAGGCTGAGCACCGGCCATTGCTCCTGGCTTCGCCGGAAGGTTCCGGCGAGATAACGTTCGCACCGCACCACCGTGGGCGGCACATCCCCGGAAAACTCCGCTTCCGCAAAGCGCCGGAAGCCGAGCACTTCATCAACCAGCAGGCCCGCGGGAATCTCGCGGTGGTGCGCGACGACGATGCGGGCATTGCGCGTCACCGGCGTCACGCCGCTGCCGAGGAACTGCCGCAGGTCGAGTACCGGCAGCAACTGTCCACGGACATTCGCGAGCCCCTTGACCCAGCCTTTCGCGCCCGGCACACGCGTGAGCGCGCCCGGCACGCCGAGCACTTCGCGCGTCTCCTCGCGTGCGACCAGAAACAGCTCTCCCGCCATTCGCAGAGCGACCCCGACCCACTCGCGCCCGGCAGCACCTTCCTGCGCCACCTGGGCCGAAACCGCCCGCCCGCGCCGCTCGAGCTCCGACAGCAGCTCGTAGGGCCGGTCGCGCAGGCTCCTGAGTGAGACTGCGTCAGTCATGTCAGGCTGCAAGCGTCGCCTGCGCCTTCGCGACGAGCTGGTCGGGCGACACGGGCTTGACCATGTAGTCGACAGCGCCCTGCCGCAGCCCCCAGATCTTGTCGGTCTCCTGCCCCTTGGAGGTCACCATCACGATCGGAATCGTGCGCGTGTGCGGATCGTTCGAGAGCGCGCGGGTCGCCTGGTAGCCGTTCATGTTCGGCATGACGATGTCCATGAAGATGAGATCGGGGCGGATCTCCTTTGCCATGCGCACCGCCTCGACTCCGTCGGTGGCGGTGGCGGTCTTGTAGCCATGCCGCTCGAGCGCTTTCTGGAAGACGTGCACTTCGGTCGGCGAATCGTCCACGATCAGTATGAGCGCCATCACAATCATCTCCCGACATGCGACTCGATTGCAGCCAGCAGTTCGTCCTTCGTGAAGGGCTTGGTGAGATAGTGCTCGGAGCCGACGATGCGGCCCCGGGCGCGGTCGAAGAGCCCGTCCTTCGAGGACAGCATGATCACCGGGATCGACTTGTAAACCTTGTTGTGCTTGATCAGCGAGCAGGTCTGGTAGCCATCGAGCCGCGGCATCATGATGTCGACGAAGACGATGTCGGGCTGATGGTCGGCAATCTTCGCGAGGGCGTCGAAGCCGTCGATGGCGGTGTAGACCTCGCAACCCTCCTTCGTCAGCAGGGTCTCGGCCGTGCGGCGGATGGTCTTGCTGTCATCGATGACGAGCACCTTCAAGCCCCCGAGCTTCGAATTGGCGCCATTCACTTGAGCACTACTCCCGGCGCGTTTTCGCGCAGAATCGACCGCTGATCTGCCGCGCGTTTTAACATATCGGTATACCCCCCGCCATGCCGGTCGCGTCACGTTTCCGGCAAGCCGCGGGCGACAAGGAGCCCTGGATGACCGTGGTGCGAGACCTCGCCGTCGTGATGGACCCCATCGCCGGCATCAAGTACGCAAAAGACTCGACTCTGGCGATGCTGCTGGCGGCCGCGAGCCGCGGCTGGCGGCTCTGGTACCTGGAGCAAGCCGACCTCTCGCTGCGCGACGGGGTCGCCCGGGGCCGCGCACGGTCGCTCACGGTACGCGCCGATCCCGTGAACTGGTTCACATTCGGCGAGACCCGCGATCTCGCGCTCGGCGATCTCGACTGCATCCTCATGCGCAAGGATCCCCCCTTCGACACCGAGTACATCTACACCTCATACATCCTCGAGCGGGCCGAAATGGCCGGCGCGCTGGTGGTCAACCGGCCCCGGGGGCTGCGCGACATGAATGAGAAGGTGTACACGGCGTGGTTCCCCCAATGCTGTGCGCCAACGCTCATTACGCGCGACATGGACCAGATGGGGAAATTTCTGGTCGGGCACGGCAAGATCGTCGCGAAGCCGCTGCACGGCATGGGCGGGCGCTCGATTTTCGTGATCGAATCCGGTGACAAGAACGCAAACGTGATCTTCGAGACCCTCACGGACTACGGCAGCCGCTTCGCGATCGTGCAGCGCTACCTGCCCGAAATCGTCGCAACCGGCGATTCACGCGTGCTGCTGGTCGATGGCGAGCCGATTCCCTTCGCACTTGCGCGCATCCCTGACGCGCACGACCATCGGGGCAACCTCGCGGCCGGCGCCCGCGGCCAGGGTCGGCCGCTCAACGACCGCGACCGCTGGCTTGCCGCCGAGATCGGCCCGAAGCTCGCCGCGCTGGGCATGCTGTTTGTCGGTCTCGATGTGATCGGCGGCTTTGTCACCGAGATCAACGTGACGAGTCCGACGGGTATTCGCGAGCTCGACCAGCAGTTCGGCCTGAATATCGGCGCAGTTCTCATGGACGCGATCGAGCGGCGCCTATAATCCGCGCGTGGCTGGCGCAGCACTGGCAGTGAAGGAAGGCATCGCCCCGGTTCGCGACCGGCTGGTGACCACCGCATTTCTCGCGGCCCTCTTCCATGGCGTCGTCATCCTCGGCATCACCTTCGGCGCGGCGAGCGGCAGTGGCGCTGCTCCCGGCCTGCAGGTCCTGCTCGTGTCGGACGAAGTGCCGGAGGCTGACCGCAACGACGACGCCACCTACCTCGCACAGCGCACCCAGCTCGGCTCGGGCACGTCTGCAAGCGCCCGCACGCCACGCAGCCAGGCGCGCGCAGGCACTGCGCAACCTGACCTGCGGACGGTGGAACGCCCGGATGCAGAGGAGCGCGTCCTGACTGCGAACGCGCATTCCGGCACCATGCGTTATCTCGGAACGGAGCAGGCACTGCGGCAGCAGCCGAAATCTGCGCCCGCTCCGCTGCCCACCGAGGCTCCGGATGCCGTGACCGGCGAAGACGCCGACTCGAGCGAACTTGCCGGCAAGCAGCGCGCAGAGCTCTGGATCACGCCCGACACGCGGGAATCGAGCCTCGCGCCATACCTCGACGCCTGGCGTCGCAAGGTCGAGCGCCTCGGCACGCTGAACTACCCTGCCGCGGCACGGCAGGCGCCCGGCACCACAAGCCCGGTGCTGGAAGTGGCGATCAGCGCCGATGGTCAGCTGGCGTCGGCTGTCGTGCGGCGCTCAAGCGGCTCGCCGGCGCTCGATGCAGCGGCCATCTCGATACTGAAGCTCGCCAGCCCGTTCGAGCCGTTTCCGCGCGAGCTCGCGATCAACTACCGCGTGTTGCGTTTTGCCTACGCCTGGGAGTTCGCAGAGGGTCATACCGCGCGCGGCACCGTGACGGCACCCGCCGATTCACGCTAGCGCGATGGCGCACAAGTGCCCATACTCCTGCGCATGGGCACCGGGTCGTCACTCACGAATCAACTGCTGGTTGCGATGCCCTCGCTGGCGGACCCCAACTTCGCCCAGACCGTCACGTTGATCTGCGAGCACAGCACGGACCGCGGCGCGCTCGGCATCGTCGTCAACAAGCCGCTGCCGATGAAGCTCGCGGATGTGCTGTCGCAGATGAAACTCGATCCCCTCGATGAAAGCATCGGCGATCGGCCGGTGCTGCGGGGTGGCCCGGTGCACACTGATCGGGGTTTCGTGCTGCATCGCCCGGGCGGCAACTGGGATTCGAGCCATCAGGTCTCGGCGCTCATCCAGGTGACGACCTCGCGCGACGTGCTCGCGGCAATGGCGAACGGCCAGGGCCCGGAGGACGCCTTCATCGCCCTCGGCTATGCAGGCTGGGAATCAGGTCAGCTCGAACGCGAAATGCTTGAAAACGCCTGGCTCTCGATACCGGCCGACGAGGGCATCGTGTTCGGGCTGCCTTACGAAGAGCGCTGGCCCGCCGTGTGGCGCCAACTCGGCGTCGACCTCGGGAAGATGACCCCCTTTGCCGGGCACGCCTGATCCCGTACGCATCGCGCTCGCCTTCGACTTCGGATTGAAGCGCATCGGCCTCGCAGTGGGCGACACGCTCACACGCAGCGCCGCCGCACGCGGGGCGATCGCCGTCTCCGCGAGCGGCCCCGACTGGACAGCCATCCTGCGCGCCGTGCAGGACTGCGCGCCGCACGTACTCGTGGTGGGCGCCCCTTATAATGTCGACGGCGAGGCGAACGGGATGACCGTCCGCGCGCGCCAGTTCGCCGCCGAACTCGCGGCACGCCATGCACTGCCGGTTGAACAAGTGGACGAACGCTACTCCTCGATCGAGGCGACGGAGCGCCTCAAGGCGCAGCGCGCGAGTGGCGAACGCCGCAGGCGTCTGCGCAAGGAAGATATCGACAGCGCTGCAGCGGTCGTGATTCTGGAAAGATGGCTGGAAGGGGAACGATGACGGGACAGACGCGCGCAGACGGCTCGTTGCGCCACCTGCTGACGCTCGAAGGCCTGCCGCGCACCGCGCTCGAGCGCCTGCTCGATCGTGCCCAGGAGTTCGTGTGCGCGCCCGGCGCCCGCCCACCCTCGAGCCGGCTCCTCGCCGGCGTGACCGTCGCGAACCTCTTCACTGAACCCTCCACCCGCACGCGCGTATCCTTCGAACTCGCTGCCAAGCGCCTCGGTGCCGACGTCGTCAACCTCGAAGTCCAGCTCTCCTCGCGCGCCAAGGGCGAGAGCATGCTCGACACGATCTTCACGCTCGAAGCGCTGCACGTCGACGTCTTCGTGATCCGCGATGCCGAGGCCGGCGTGCCGGGGCTTGTCGCCGCGAATGTCGCGCCGCACGTGTCGGTGCTGTCTGCCGGCGAAGGCAGCGTGTCGCACCCGACCCAGGGCCTGCTCGACGCTCTCACGATCCGCCAGCGCAAGGGACGCATCGAGGGGCTGACCGTCGCGATCGTGGGCGACATCCGTCACTCGCGCGTCGCGCGCTCCGCGTATCACGCGCTCACGACGCTCGGGGTCGCGCAGTTGCGTATCGTCGCGCCGCCCGCGCTGCTGCCTGGCGACGATGAGTTCCACGGCTGCGTGCGGCACGCGGACATCGACGCCGGCCTGCGTGGCGCCGACGTCGTGATGATGCTCAGGATTCAGCGCGAACGCATTCAGGACGAGGCTCAGCTCGATTCCGCGGACTACTTTCGCGCATTCGGCCTCACGACGGCGCGCCTCAGGCGCGCAAAGCCGGACGCGATCGTGATGCACCCGCAGCCGATGAACCGTGGCGTCGAGATCGCCTCCGACGTCGCCGACGGACCGCAGTCTGCGATCCGCGACCAGGTGAGAAACGGCGTCGCTGTACGCATGGCGGTGCTCGCCACCGTTGCACGCGGCAGGAGCGGGGCGGACGCATGAGCAAGGCGCATCGCGGCAGCATCCATCTCGAAGACGGGCGACTCCTTCGCAAGGAACCCTTCGCCGGCGAGCAATTCATCCTGCGCATCGAGGCGCCGAAGTGCGCAGCAAGCGCGACGCCCGGCTCGTTCGTGCATCTCACTTGCGATCCCGATATTCCGCTGCGTCGGCCGCTGTCGATCATGTGTGCCGACCCGGCGGCCGGATGGATCGACGTGCTCTTCAAGGTCGTCGGCGCCGGACTCGCGGCCCTTGGCGCGCGCAAAGTCGGCGACACGCTGTCCGTGCTCGGCCCCATCGGTCACGGCTTCGCGCCGCATCCGGCGCGTCCGCTCACCTTGCTGATCGGCGGCGGCGTCGGCATCCCGCCGATGATGTTCCTCGCCGAGCGGTTGATCGTGCGCGAGGACGCGCGCTGGCAGCCGCTCGTGCTGATGGGCTCGGAAATTCCCTTCCCGTTTGCGACTCGCCCGTCGACGATCCTCGTGCCGGGCATGCCGCCAGGCGTGATCGCATCGATGCCCTCACTCGAGGCGCTCGGTGTGCCGAGCCGCCTTGCGAGCAAGTCAGGCTTCCCGGGCTGCTACGACGGGTTCATCACGGAGCTCGCCGACGCGTGGCTCGCGGCGCAACCGAAGGCAGGCCTCGCGGAGGTCGAAGTCTTTGCATGCGGCCCCACGCCGATGCTCGCGGCAACAGCGCAGCTCGCACGACGCTACGGGCTGCCTTGCCAGGTGTCGCTCGAGGAATTCATGGCCTGTGGCGTGGGCGGCTGCGCCGGCTGTACGGTGCAGGTCGCGACCGACGAGGGCCCAGCGATGAAGCGGGTGTGCGTCGACGGGCCGGTGTTCGATGCGTACGCCGTATTTGCCAGTTAGCGCGAGGCTACGGGCCGCAACTCGAATACGCGTGCGAGCGCCTCGGCCGCTTTGAGGTCACCGCGTCGCAGAGCATCACGCACATCGTCGAGCTTGAGGGCGTCCTCGCGCGAGAGATAGGGCGACCACCCCGAATCCTCCTCGATGAGTTCGACTTCCACTTCGGCGGCATAGCGCCCTTCGTGAACGAACTTCACTTGCTTTCGCCCGCTCATGTCAGCCTCTTGCGAAAATCAGGGCTCCACTTGCGCGGATCGGGTCGGTAGGCGGTCACCAGAACGGCGGGACCCGGGTGCCCTTTCGGCAACCCCCACACGACGTGTACCGCCCGACCTTGCGCGTCTGATTGTAGCACCAGCACCGCGGGTCCCTTGCGGAAGTGGGGATAGTCTTCGATGACCGTCGCATCCGAGATGCCACCCAGGACCTCTCGGACGGCAATCCGATCGTTCGCCAGCTCGTCGTAGCCATGCTCCGAAATCCACAGCTTGCCTGCGGCCACGAGACGCCTGACGACTTCCAGCGTTTCACTCACATCGAACTACCCATCATAGTTTGACACGTAGCGTACTTGCGACCGTGGCGCCTCAACCAGCGGCAATAGCACCGCAAATGTCTGGAAATACAGATCTCAACCCAGCGCCGCATTCCGTATCGAGAATACTGCAATGCACCAATTACGCGTTCGGCGGCACAGTTCACGCGTCACTGGCCTTTCAAGCGGGATCATCCCCGCATGGCCACGCGCAAAAATCCGGTCGGTTCGGGATTCACTCGTAGACAGCAGGACGCGATCGCTCACGTCAGCGGCAATCTGCAGCTGATCGCCTGCGCCGGATCCGGCAAGACCAAAGTCGTTGCGCAGCGCGTGGTGACCCTGCTGCGGCCCATCACTAGCGGCGGCGCCGGCTGCGAGCCCGGCAACATCGTTGCATTTACCTTCACGGAGAAGGCCGCCGCTGAACTGAAGGAGCGCATCCACACGCGCTGCCAGCAACAGCTGGGCACGACGATCGGTCTCGCCGATCTCCATCTCGCCGATCTCCATGTTGGCACCATTCACGGTTACTGCCTGAATTTGCTCTAGTTCGAGATGCTGAACGAAGTGCAGTTGTCGCTGTTCGTGGACCGGCATTCGAAAGCATCCGGTCTGAGGCTGAGCACTACGGAAAAACGCTCAGGCAATTGCGCACCCATATGGCGGATTGACGTGGTTCCGTTATGGAACCATAACGGTTTCGTCCATCTGGAGCCACCCATGCCCACCACGCTGACGCTCAAGAACATTCCGGACGAGGTTTATGAACGCCTCAAGGACTCCGCGGAGTCTCACCGACGCAGCCTGAACAGCGAGGCCATCGTCTGCCTGGAAACCGTGCTGCTCCCGGGGCGTATCGCTCCTGCCGAGCGATTGGCTCGAGCTCGTGCGCTTCGCAACGCACTGCCAAAGGTGAAATTCAGGGCGCGCGATGTCGATGCCATGAAGCGCGAGGGTCGTCAGTGATAGTGGTAGATACCAACATCGTTGCGTATCTGTATCTGGAATCGGAGTACACGGCTCGCGCAGAAGCACAGCTCAGAGGTGACCCGGACTGGGCTGTCCCGCTGCTTTGGCGGGGCGAGTTCCGGAACATCCTGGCGGGGGTGATTCGCCGCAGGGCAATGAGCTTCGACGAAGGCCGCCGGATCATGGCGGAAGCGGAAGACCTGCTGGCCGGCGGCGAGCACGAGGTGAATTCACAGCGGGTGCTGGAGCGCGTGCGGGACAGTGATTGCTCGGCGTACGATTGCGAGTTCGTGGTGCTCGCGGCGCAGATGGGCACCATGTTGGTCACCATGGATGGAAAATTGCTCAAAGCCTTTCCGAAGCTGGCGAGACCTCTCCCTGCCCTTTAGCGAGCGCCATGGGGGTCGCGGCGCACTCAGTACGCGAACGACTCGTCGGCGTAGACTGCCGTGCGCGGCGGCAAGCCCGCGGCGACAGCGACGGCCAGCGCGAAGCGAGCGGACTGCCGGTCAACTTATGGGCTTCAGCCCGGCCTGCCGCTGAGACGCACGACGACCTCACCCGAAATTGATCTTCGCCTCGAGATTGGTGCGCGAGTCGGCGTTGTTGAGCGCTTCCTCGAGTTCGACGCGTCCCTGCTTGACCAGCTCGTAGAGCGCCGAATCGAAACTCTGTACGCCGCGTTCACTGCTCTGGACGATGGCTTCCTTGATTCCCGAGACATCGCCCTTCTTGACGAGCTCGGAGATATGCGGCGTGTTGAGCATCACCTCGACAGCGGCGAGGCGCTTGCCGTCCTTGCCGAAGACGAGCCGCTGCGCCGCGATCGCCTTCAGGTACTGCGACAGGTCGAGGAAGATCTGGTTGTGCTGGTCGCGCGGGAACATGTTGATGATGCGGTCCATCGTTTCCGCGCAGTTGTTCGCGTGCAGGGTCGCGAGCACGAGATGGCCGGTGCCGGAGAGGTTGATGCAGGCCTGCATCGTCTCGCGGTCGCGGATCTCGCCGACGAGAATCACGTCGGGCGCGGCGCGCATGACGCTCCTGAGCGCGCGCTCGTAGCTCTTCGTGTCGAGCCCGACTTCGCGCTGGTTCACGATCGAGCGCTTGTTGGTGTGCAGGAACTCGATCGGGTCCTCGATGGTGACGACGTGGTCCGATGAGTTCTCGTTGCGATAATTGATCATCGAGGCGAGCGTGGTCGACTTGCCGGAGCCCGTGGCGCCGACCAGCAGGATCAGACCCCGCTTCAGCATGATTAGCTCGCGGAACACCTCGGGCAGACCGAGCGTCTCGAGTTTCGGCATGTCGGCGGTGATGTAGCGCATGACCAGCGCGGGGAAGCCGCGCTGGTGGAACACGTTGACGCGGAAGCGCCCGAGACCGGGCTCCGAGATCGCAAAATCGATCTCGAGTTCGCGGTGGAAGTATTCGAGTTGCTCCGGAGTCATCAGCGCGAACGCCGACTGGCGCACCGTCTCGGGCGACAGGATCTGCTTGTTGACCGGAAAGATCTGGCCTTCGATCTTGATCTTGATCGGGGCATTCGAGGTGAAGAAGAGGTCGGACGCCTTCTTCTCCACCATCAGTTTGAACAGCGGCCGGGTGTTGATCGCAAGTGGCGCCTCCGGCACCGCGGGCGCCTGGGTCGTCGTGTCGCCGGTCGGACTCGCGATCTTGCCCGTCGCCTTCATATCACGCGCCCCTGCTCTTCTTCGACGATGCGCAGCGCACCGCCGCCGTCGTCGATGTTCTTGTTCTCGCGCTTGCTCTCGAGCTTGATCTTCAGGC
>WBZP01007854.1_pt1 | contig 10199 bp, 10 predicted proteins | sample 5204301 | NCBI WGS metagenome assembly WBZP01 (sample SAMN12412401, study PRJNA552823) | activated sludge metagenome | isolation source: activated sludge from nitrification reactor of wastewater treatment plant... | place: USA: Pennsylvania | collected 2017 | reverse complement strand
AAACCCGCCGCGGACAACAACCCGCCGCGGACAACAAACCCGCCGCAAGCATTACCAAATTGGTGTCTGGAGTGAATACCATGTCTTTCTGGCGTACCTACTACCATCTCGTTTGGGCGACACACAATCGCCGGCCGCTCATTGACACGGAGGTCGAGCGGCGACTATTCCCCTACCTCGAGAAGAAAGCGGCCGAGTTTCAGGCATCCATCTATGCTGTCAATGGCATAGAAGATCACATTCACCTTGTGATGACCATTCCGCCGCGCTATGCCGTGGCTGACGTGGTGAAGAGTCTGAAAGGGGCCAGCAGTCATTTTCTAAACCACAGCGGCTTACCTATCGAATTTGGCTGGCAACGCGGCTATGGTGTTTTCACTCTTGGTGAACGCCAACGGCCCGCGGCCGAAGCCTACGTGCGCGACCAAAAAGAGCATCACCGTCGTGGTACGGCAAATGTGTGGCTGGAACGCATGGACGAGAACGACGATGGCCCACCACCACCCGAAGCAGCGATGATGCGTGAGCCAGCCGCGATCTATCAGGAATTCTCTACCGACGAGTGCCCATTGTAATATGGCGGCGGGTGAATGCGGCGGGTTGAAGAACCCGCCGCTAACCCGGAAGTGCGTTCTAGGAGATTAACAAAATAATCAACATATACACTGTCGGCCTCTCGCGGCGGGTTGAAGAACCCGCCGCTAGCGCGGAAGTGCGTTCAAACGCACTTTCAGAGGGCGGCGCACTCCTTTAGTGCGTTTGAACGCACTTTCGATCTAGCAGCGGATTTCAATCCGCTGCGACCAGTTAGCACGATATGCCGATTTAATTTCCTAAAACGCACTCTCCATGGAAACGAGGCCCTCTTCAGTGCGGTTTAGGAGATTAACAAAATAATCAGCATATACACTGTTAGCTTCTCGCGGCGGGTTGAAGAACCCGCCGCTAGTATAGAAGTGCGTTCAAACGCACTTTCAGAGAGCCGCGGGCTTCTTTAAGTGCGTTTGAACGCACTTCCGCGCTAGCGGCGGATTTCAATCCGCCGCGACCAACCCGCCGCGACCAACCCACCGCGGCCTCCAAGAACACACCCAACGATGTAGGGCGATTTGGCAAATCGCCCCACACCCACCGGCAGCCAGGGATCGGGTCAATTGTCGGCCGAGTCCGCGGCCCGATCATTGGCCTCGGTCGCCAATTCGGCGCGAAGGGCGGCGAGTTGCTCGGTGAAATAGAGGGTGACCGATCCTCCGGGAGCAAACTGGTTATTGAGTTCCACAGCACCAGCCAGAAGTGGTTCTGCACCGACGAGATCACCTTCCTGCCATGCGATCTGACCTAAACGAAATAACACATTTGATAAACCCGGTCTCGCTCCAATAGCAGCGTACATCGGCCGCGCCTCTTCGTACTTCGCCCGCGCCGCCTCGTAGTCGGCCAGCATCCGGTGCACGTCCCCCAGCGCCTTGACTGCCCTCGCTTGACGCCAGCGATCGCCTTGAGACCCAGCCGCTCGCTCAGCCTGCTCCAACAACGCACGCCTCACCGTAGCCGGTTGGCGATGCTGTAGATAACTCTCTTCCAGCGCGTCCACCAAATCGCAGCCCGCTACTGAATAAAACTCAAACGCCCACTCCAGGCCATGCCGGATATTATCGAAGTCGGCCGTAATCCGGTCGTGGCGGTCCGGCTCCGTGTAGCCCCAGTTGCGCTCCTCGTCGGCGTACTCAGTGGCGTAATACCCAAAATGCCGCCCCCGCGCCGCCTCTTCCTCCCCCTCCCCGCGCAGCAGCGCCAGCGCATAGGCCCGCAGCAGGGCGTGCTGGCCAAAGCGCCCCTCGCCGGCGGCCGACAGCAGGGCCAGGTCAACCAGCTCGCGCAATGTCTCGTCGGCCGCGCCCTCGTCTGTCTGCCAGACGGCCGCCGCGGCAGCCAGGCCGAACGTGCCCTCCGGCGCGAATACGCCCAGTTGCCGAAAGCACCGCTGCCCGACCTCGTCCAGCATGGTGTAGCTTTCGCCCAGCGACTTCTCCAGGTTCAGCTCCTTGCCCTCGTCCTCCAGCTTCAGCACGCTCAGCGGGTTTTCGCCTGGCCGCGGCTGCCGGTAGCGGCGCAGCAGTTCGGCCGCCGCCAGCCCCTTCTTGCCTTTGGCCGCCAGCCGCGCCGCGGCGATGGCCACGGCCTGGGTGTGGCCGCGCAGCTCGCGGACGATCTCCAGGTGTAGCGCCCGATCGCTCGCCGCCCGTTCGGGATTGTTCAACCGGCGCGCGATGAGTTCCAGCGCTTCGTCGTCCGACAGAGTGTCGAGCGCCACCTGCTGCTCGTCACCCAACCCCAGGTCATCGGCCAGCGAACTCAGGCGCGTCGTCACCAGCCAGCGGCAGCGCGGCGCGTCCACGATGAATGCCGCGACGTGGTGGTAGTTCCAGACATCGTCGAGAACGATCAGGACGTGCTTCGCAGCCAGCAGGCGTTGCAGGCGCGACGCGCCCACGTTGGCGTCGCTGTACTCGCGCGGGTCGTCGCCAAACAGGCGGCCCAGTTCGGCTTGCAGGGCGGGGATGGACGGCGACTTGCCCACCTCCAGCCAGACCACGCCGTCGCCGAAGACCCAGCGCGTGGCGTACTCGCGGGCGAAGATGGCCGCCAGCACGCTCTTGCCCAGCCCGCCGGGGGCCTGGACGGCGTGGGTGGCGGCGCGGCCGGTGATGGCCACCGTCGTCGCCCCGGCGGCCAGCGGCTGCCGCAGCCGGCGCAACTGCGCCAGCTCCCGCCGCGGGATGACGCCCGGCGGCAACTCCGGCACGCGGGTCAGCAACGGCCCTGGGCTGTCGGGCGTCCGGCCCAGCAGACGAGCCAGTTCGTCGAGTTTGGCGGCGTAGGTGGCGTCGTCGCGGAAGTCCACGTAAAGCTTGTCCTCGAACCCATCCGGTTGCGGCCGCTCGCCCAGCCGCCAGATGGGTGTGAACGGCTTGCAGCACAGCCGGGCGTGGTTCCACTCCGCCTGCACCACCGGGCGCTCGAAGGCCGCCGGGCCGATGACGGGCACGAAGCGGACGCAGCGCTCGATCTCGCCGCGCACGGCGTCGGTCAGGTCGGGGCCGTCGCTGCACAGGTCGGTCTCGTCGCGCCAAGCGTCGAAGCCGCGGGCCAGCAGGTCGGCGTGCAGGCGAATGACGAAATGCTTGTCGTCGCGATGGGCGTAGGAGAGGAAGATGCTCGGCCGCGGCGCGGCGGGGCCGGCCGCCGGCGCGACCTGCTGGATGATTGTCGAGCCAACGTTGACTGTGCCCGTGAACGTGCCCGACAGCACGGGCTTGTCACCCTGAACGAGATCGCCGGCCACCGGCGTAGAGTCCTCCTGATCCCGCATGGGCCAAGTGTGCCCGATTGCCGGCCGGCCGTCAATGAAGAGTGGCACGCTGATGAACGCTGATTTAGACGCTGATTTACGCGGCAAGATGCGCTCTTTCAGCGTCAATCTGCGTCCAAATCAGCGTCCATCAGCGTGCTATTCCCCATCCTGCGCTATAATGCCCCTCTGAACAACACCCACCGAGGGGAAGAGACCGATGCGAAGACTCTGTTTGTTGCTATTGACCCTGCTCGCCCTGGCCGCCTGCGGCGGCGACAACGCGACCAACGCCGACCCCGCCGCCCGCGCCGTCGAAACCTACCTGACGGCCAAAGTCGCCGGCGACGAGGACGCCATTCGCGCCGGGCTGTGCTCAGAGATGGAGGCCGTGCTGGAGCGCGAGTTGCGCACCTTCGAGAGCGTGGCCGACGCGCGCCTCGAGGGCATGAGCTGCGCCGCCGACGACCCGGCCGCCGCCTCGCCGCAGACGGTGCGCTGCACCGGCCAGATTGTCGCCACCTATGGCGCGGAAGACACCACCTTCCCCCTGGCCGCCTATCGCGCCGTCGAGGAGGATGGGGTGTGGCGCTGGTGCGGCGAAACGCAATAGTAGGGGTTAGGGGTTAGGGCCCTAGCCCCTAACCCCTAACCCCTAACCCCTGCGCATGAAACTCCTCACCCGCGAAAATCTCCTCGCCGTCCTGCTCTGCCTGCTGGCCATCCTGCTGCTCATCGTGGCCGCCGACAGCGCGCCGCAGTGGATCTACCAGGGGTTTTAATGAAGAGGCAGAAGAGTGAAGAGGAACGCTGAGAAACGCGGAGAAGCGCAGAGAGGCGCAGAGAAAGGATTCTTATCTCTGCGTCTCTCTGCGTCTCCTCTGCGTCTCTCTGCGTTCCTCTTCTCCCTCCTCCTACTCTCTTGCGGCGGGCGCATGGTGACTACGACGCCCCAGCCGCTGCCGACGGTGGCGGCCACCGCCCTGCCCCTCTTCGCCCCCTCGGCCACGCCCATCGCGCCCACGCCCGCGCCGACGCTGCCCTCGCCCACGCCGCAGCCCACGGCGACCACCGACAGCCGACCGCCGACGGCCGCCGCGACGAACACGCCACCCGCCACCCCCGTTGCCGCAACGGCCACCCCCGACCCCGCCCGCCAGGTCAACGGCATCCCCTTCGACCAGATCGCCGTCCTGCCGCCGGAGACGCAAGCCCACGTGGCCGAAATCCTGGCCCGCGGCCGCGAGTTGGGGCGCAACCCCAACGCCTTCTCCAAGCTGGGCGATAGCGCCGTGCTCATCGAGAGCAACCTGACCCGCTTCGACAACGGCCCGCTCAACCTCGGCCCCTACGCCTTCCTCCAGCCGGCGGTAGAGCATTACGCCGGCTCGTGGCAGCGCTACGGCGTCGGCGCGCGCGTGGCCCTGACGACCATCGGCGTCTTCGACCCGATGTGGGCCGACGCGCAGTGGTGCCAGCCGGGCGAACACCTGCTGGCCTGTGAAATCCGACTGCACAACCCCAGCGTGTTGCTCATCCGGCTGGGCACGAACGACGGCCGCGCGTCGCTCTACGAAACCTACATGCGCCAGATCGCCCAGTATGCCATCGAGCAGGGCGTCGTGCCCGTGCTGGGCACCAAGGCCGACCGCTTCGAGGGCGACGACAGCATCAACGAGGTCACGCGCCGGCTGGCGGCCGAGTTGCGCCTGCCGCTGTGGGATTTCGACCGCGTGGCCGAGACGCTGCCCAACCGCGGCCTGACCGACGACCACGCCCACCTGACCGTCTACGGCCGCAACGACTACACCGACCCCGCCACGCTGACCTATGGTTATCCGGTCAGCGATCTGTCGGCGCTGGTGGTGCTCGACGCGATACGGGAGATAGGGATTAGGGACTAGGGGCCAGGTTCCAGGGGCCAGGGAAGAGCAACTGTGAACGAGTGGTAACTAACCGACGACTATCAACTATCAACTGACAACTGACAACTGACCCACTGACCCACTGACCCACTGACCTACTGACCCACTGACCACTACCATGCCCCGCCTCCTCCCCCTCCTAGTCCTCCTCCTCCTGGCCGCCTGTGGCCCGGCCGGGCTGCCGCCGTCGCAGTCGGTGGCGGCCATCGCCAACCCCGCCCCGCGCTCGCTGGCCAGCCCGACCGCGTCCCCCACGCCCAGGCCAGTGGCCACGGCGCGCGTCTTCCCCACCCAGACGCCCACGGCCACGCCCACCGCCACGCCCACAGCCACACCGCCGCCCCCGCCCACGCCCACCCCCTCGCCCACGCCCACCCGCGACCCGGCTACCCTGGTCAACGGCGTGCCGGTAGAGCACTTCGTCGTCATGCCGCCGGCGACAGTCGCCAACGTGCGGCGCATCTTCGCCCACGGTCAGGAGCTGGGCCGCAACCCGCGCGCCTTCTCCAAGCTGGGCGACAGCATCTCGCTGACCAGCCACTACTTCGCCCGCTTCGACCAGAAGCGCTATAACCTGGGACCGTACCGCGCCCTGCAACCGACGATTGAGTACTACGACAACTCCTTCGAGCGCTTCGGCATGGCCGTGCGCATCGGCCTGCTGGCCTGGATCAGCTTCCGGCCGGGCGTGGCCGACCCGACCATGTGCCGGCCCGACGAGCACATGGTCGGCTGCGAGCTGCGGCTGCACAACCCCAGCATCCTCATCATCCGCCTGGGCACCAACGACATCGCCCCCGGCGACGCCTTCGAGCGGGCCATCCGCCACGCCATCGAGATGAGCATAGACGCGGGCGTCATCCCCCTGCTGGTCACCAAATCCGACCGCTTCGAGGGCGACAACCGCCACAACGAGACGCTGCGCGCCCTGGCCGCCGAGTACGCCGTGCCCCTGTGGGACTTCGACCTCGTTGCCGGCACGCTGCCCGACCGCGGCCTGGGCGGCGACGCCGTTCACCTGACCATGTACGCCGCCGACGACTACACCGATCCGGCCACGCTGAGCTTCGGCTACCCGCTGAGCGACCTGACCGGCCTCTTCGCCCTCGACGCCATCCGCCGCGCCGTGGAGGAGGGCGAGTGACGCTCGATCTGGTGGCTATCGCCGTCATGATCGGGGCGGCGCTGCTCTACGGCGCTCTAGCGCCGGGGCGGTGGCGCGGCTGGGCGCTGCTGCTGGGCAGTGTCGTGGCCCTCTTCTGGCTGCAAGCGCCGCTGGCCCCCCGCTTCGCCGACTTCCTGTTGCCCGCGGCCACCGTCGCCCTGGCCGTGGCCGGCTGGTGGCTGTCGCGGCCGTCGGCCCAGCGGGCGCTGTTGGCCCCCGTCGCCACGGACGAGGCCTACCCGCCGCGCGGCGCGCCCCCGCCCGCCCGCGTCTACGTCCGCGACGACTGGCTGACGCTGCTCGTCGTCGCCGGTCTCATCCTGCTGCTGTCCCTCTTCCGCTATACCGGCGACTTCCGCCTGACCGCCTCGCGGCCGCCCTCGCCCCTCTTCGTCAACCTGACCATCGTCGAGGTCGGCCTGCTCTTCACCGCTCTGGCCCTGGTGTTACGCCGCCTGCCGCAGCGCGCCGTGCTGACCGGTGCCATCGTCGCCATCGTCGCCCTCTTCGTGGCCCTGAAGTGGCCGCCGGCCACGACCTTCCTGGCCGCCCGCTGGCGCGACTGGACGGGGCAAGACGTGAGCCTGGCCGCGCCGGCCGATCTGGCCTGGCTGGGCTTCTCCTACGTCGCCTTCCGCCTCATCCACACCCTGCGCGACCGGCAGACAGGCCTGCTGCCCGATCTCTCCCTGCGCGCCTATCTCAGCTACGTCCTCTTCGCCCCGGCCATCGTCGCCGGGCCGATTGACCGGGCCGAGCGCTTCGCCGGCGACTACACCGCCCTGCCGGGGCTGAACAGCCTGGACGCGGCGCGCTGGGGGCTGGGGCTGTGGCGCATCGGCGAGGGCTTGTTCAAGAAGTTCGTCGTCGCCGACGTGCTGGCCGGCGGGCTGTCGCTGACCCCGGCACTGGCCGAGCAGACGACCAGCCCGGCGGCGCTGTGGGCGCTGCTGTTTGGCTATGGCCTGCGCCTCTACTTCGACTTCGGCGGCTACAGCGACATCGCCATCGGCCTGGGCATCCTCTTCGGCATCCGCCTGCCGGAGAACTTCGCCCGCCCCTACACGCGCAGTAACATCACCGCCTTCTGGCAGAGCTGGCACATCACCCTGGGCAACTGGGCGCGCTTCTACGTCTTCACGCCCCTGTCGCGGGCGCTGCTGCGGCGCGAGCGGCGGCCGTCGCCCACCCTCATCGTCCTGCTTTCCCATCTGGCCACGATGATCGTCATCGGCCTGTGGCACGGCATCACGTGGAACTTCCTCATCTGGGGCGTCTGGCACGCCGCCGGGCTGTTCGCCCACAAGCAGTGGAGCGACCGCACGCGCAAGTGGTATCGCGGCTTGCAGGCGCGGCCGTGGCCGCGCCGCGCCTGGGCCGTTGCCGGTTGGGGACTGACGCTGCTCTACGTGATGCTCGGTTGGGTGTGGTTCCTGCTGCCCACGACCGCAGCGGCACTGCTGACCTTCGCTCGCCTGTTCGCCCTGGCCCCCTGATCGGGGGCCAATCTGTCGAAAACTCATCGGGAGCCGCAATGATGCCATTTGAATCAAGACCAACCCTTCACTCCGCCTTGCGCGGAAGCGCCGGCTTCGTCCTCCTTGCGCTCGGCCTATTACCTATCCTTGGCGTGCTCATCCTGACGATGCTCGCCGCCGATGACCTCAATGGCCTGACCAGGGCAATTCTGGTCATTCCCGCCCTCGCTATTGTGGCCCTGCTCCTCTGGGAACTTTGGGGGATCGCGACGTTGCATCTGGGCGTGGATGAGCACGGCCTGCGTTGGCACGCGGCCCGACGGCGCATCCAGTTGGCTTGGGAAGACATCCGCGCAGTTGACCATACGCCGACCACGACGCAAATTCGGCTCACCACGGCCAACAACAAAACGGTGTGCCTGGTCACACGTTACCTGCCGCCCCAGGAGGTGGACCGCATCAAGCACGTGATCGCTGAGCGTGTGCCAGGTGACAGCGCGATCATTGCCGGCGATAAACATGCGGCGCAACTGAACGCAGCCGTTTGCCTTCTGTCCGCCGCCGGCTTCCTGGCCGCCTATCTGGTGGCCAAACTCTCCATCGCCGACGGCAGCGAAGCCACGCTTCTAAGTCTTTGGATTGGTTACTATTTCTTTTTCGTTGTCGCGCCGCTCATTCCGGCGCTGCTGATAGCTGGGCCATACTGGCTAGCGCGGCGCAAGGTGATGAGAGGCACGGCCTGGATCGTGGGCATCGTCTGGTTTCTTCTGGTGGGGCTGCTGGTGGTCGCCACGCAGTTACCTGACGTTCCTGGGCAATGACGGAGGAAAGGTCGGTGATGGCCGGTAAGGGCAAGGGGGAGATGGTGATTTATATGCTGAGGCCGTGGCGCGTCAGGTTGTAGAAACCGGGTTTCTCAGAAGAAACCCGGTTTCTCGCCACAGGGCAGTTGCACTGCTTTTGGAAAATTTCCAACCTCATAATCCTGTTCGGCATATAGCGATGCGGCTTTTACGTTCTGTCTGCGCTATACTGTGAATCAGGTGGTGCTTTACTATGTCGCCTACAATTCACAAAGAAGGCCCCTATCGCTTCTTTTTCAATAGCCGTGAAGAAACCCGTATGCACGTTCATGTCATGACGCCCAACGGTACGGCGAAATTCTGGCTAGAACCACTTATTGCTCTGGCTGATTATCACAAATTAAATGCGAGAGAATTGCGACTCTTGGAAGAGATTGTGAGGGAACGGCAAGATGACTTTATCCAAGCTTGGCGAAGATACTTCGCCAGTTGAAGTGACTGGCATCACGGCAATCGGGTTCTGGTTTTTAGCCGGCGACCGCGAGTATTTTGTGCCATTCGTGGACTACCCTGCCTTTCAACAGGCCACGGTTGCCCAGATTATCCGCGTCGAACAGCCCTCCCCCGACCAGTTCTACTGGCCCGACCTGGATATTGATATCGAAGCGGCTGCCCTAGATGAACCAGAACGCTTCCCACTCCAGTTCCAACGCTGACGACCCCCTCCAATCCCAATTCGACCGCTGGGCCGCCAGCTACGACGCCGACGTCATCGCCGGCGCGGCCGAGGGCGCGGCCGGCGGCCACGGCTTCCCCTTCGCCGGCTACGACCGCGTGCTGGCCCGCGTCGTCGAGTTGGTCGCGCCCGCGCCGGGCCTGACCGTGCTGGAGCTGGGGCCGGGCACGGGCAACCTGACGGCCCGACTGGTGGAGCGCGGCGCGGCCGTCTGGGCGCTCGACTTCTCGGCCGAGATGCTGGCCCGCGCCCGCGTTCGCGTGCCCGCCGCCCACTTCGCCCAGGCCCACCTGCTGGCCGGCTACCCGCCCGACTTCCACCGCCCGTTCGATGCCGTCGTCAGCACCTACACCTTCCACGAGTTTCCTCTGCCCGACAAGCTGGCCCTGCTGCGCCGCCTGTTCGCTGAGCACCTGCGCCCCGGCGGCGTGGTCGTCATCGGCGACATCGGCTTCCCCACCGCCGCCGCCCGCGACGCCGTCCGCGACGCCGCCGGCGACGGCTGGGACGATGAGCACTACTGGATCATGGACGAAGCCGGGCCGCGGCTGCGCGCGGCCGGATTGGCGGTAGAGTACGAACAGCTTTCGAGTTGCGGGATGATTGTTCGTATCAGGATGCGGTAAGTAATAACGGCTTGCGCCCGTAGCGCGATTCTCCAGAATCGCGCCATGCAGGCAGCGCGAGGCGCGATTCTGGAGAATCGCGCTACGCCAGTGGAGCGCCCGCCGATCACCATC
>WBZP01007853.1_pt1 | contig 10200 bp, 5 predicted proteins | sample 5204301 | NCBI WGS metagenome assembly WBZP01 (sample SAMN12412401, study PRJNA552823) | activated sludge metagenome | isolation source: activated sludge from nitrification reactor of wastewater treatment plant... | place: USA: Pennsylvania | collected 2017 | reverse complement strand
CGAGCGCGCCGACAACACGGCGCGGATCCTGGACGTCAAGTACCACACGCTGCTGCCCAGCGCCGCCGATGTCGGCGGTGCCGTCGACTACTACCAGTGGGGCGCGCTGCTGCGCTCGGTGTCGGGCTTCGAGTCCTACCGCAAGATCTACAGCGACGTGATCACCCCGCGGCGGGTCGCCGAGCTCCTGATCCTGCGCGAGGACATGCCGCGTTCGCTGCACGCCTGCATGAACCTCATCCACGAAACGCTGGAGCAGTTGTGCGACCGGGCGAGCCGGGAGGTCGAGCGCTCGTCGGGCGAGCTGCACGCCAAGCTGCACTACGGCAAGACCGACGACATCATCCGCTTCGGCCTGCACGAATACCTCGTCGACTTCCTCGCCCGGATCTCCGCGCTGGGCAACGACATCAGCCGGCACTTCCTGGTGCCGTCGTATTGACGACCGACGGCCAAGGTAGAATCCAGACATCTCTGCCGGCGCCGGACCATGACCTATTGTGTAGCGATGTCCCTCGAGGCCGGAATGCTGTTCGCCTCGGATTCCCGGACCAACGCCGGCGTCGACCAGGTGTCGCGCTTCTCGAAGATGCGCCGCTTCGTCCGCGAAGGCGATCGCGTCGTCGTGATGCTGTCCTCGGGCAACCTCTCGATCACCCAGAACGCGATCAACACGATCGAGCAGCGGGCGCGGGCCGGCGACAACGCCCTAAATCTGTGGAACTCACCGTCGATGTTCGACGTCGCCCGCCTGCTCGGCGACGCGCTGCGCGAGGTCAAGACCCGCGACGGTCCCTACCTGATGCAGAACAACATCGACTCGACTGCCAACTTCCTGGTTGGCGGGCAGATCCGCGGCGAGCCGCCGCGGCTGTTCAACGTCTATAGCGAAGGCAACTTCATCGAGGCGACCCCCGAGACCTGCTACTTCCAGAGCGGGGAGACCAAGTACGGCAAGCCGGTGATCGACCGCATGGTGACCCGCGGGTCGACGCTGCAGGACGCCATCAAGTGCACGATGGTCTCCTTCGACTCGACGATGCGCTCGAACATCTCCGTCGGACTGCCGATCGATCTCCTGGTGTACGAGGTCGACGCGCTGCGCGTGGGCCTGCAGCGCCGGATCGAGGAGACCGACTCCTATTACCAATTGGTGCACTCCCAGTGGGGCGAGGGGTTGCGCCGCGTGTTTGCGCAGTTGCCGGGGCCGGACTGGGCGTGAGCCCGCTGCCGCTGCTGCTGCCGGAGCTTCGATGTCCATCCGTGTCGCGTTGCAGCACAGGACCCACTATCGCTTCGACCGCCGGGTAGGCCTCTCGCCGCACGAGATCAGGCTGCGCCCGGCACCGCACTGCCGCACGCCGGTGCTGGGCTACTCGCTCAACATCGAGCCTACCGGACACTTCCTGAACTGGCAGCAGGACCCTTACGGCAACTGGGTCGCCCGGGTCGTCTTTCCGGAGCCGACCGACCGGCTGGAGATCGTCGTCGACGTCACCGCCGACATGACGGTGATCAACCCGTTCGACTTCTTCGTCGAGCCGTACGCCGAGACCTACCCGTTCCGCTACGCGCCGGCGCTGGCCAAGGAGCTGATCCCGTTCCTCGAGACGGCACCGACGGGGCCCCGGCTCGCCACCTTCGTCGAGCACTTCCGCGCCTCGATTACCCCCGGCGAGCACACCGTCGACGTCCTGGTGCGGCTCAACCGCGATCTGCAACAGGCAATCCGCTACCTCGTGCGCATGGAACCGGGCGTGCAGACGCCCGAGGAAACGCTGGAGCGCGCCTGCGGCTCCTGCCGCGACAGCGGCTGGCTGCTGGTCCAGATCATGCGGCACCTCGGCCTGGCTGCACGGTTCGCATCGGGATACCTGATCCAGCTCGTCGCCGACGTGAAGCCGCTCGACGGCCCGGCCGGCACCGACCACGACTTCACCGACCTGCACGCCTGGGGCGAGGTATTCCTGCCGGGGGCCGGCTGGGTCGGCCTCGACCCGACGTCGGGGTTGCTCGCCGGCGAAGGCCACCTGCCGCTCGCCTGCACCGCCGATCCGGGCAATGCCGCGCCGGTCATCGGCTACACCGATCCCTGCGCCGTCGAATTCGACTTCGGGATGAGCGTAACCCGCGTGCACGAGGATCCGCGCGTCACTCGGCCGTACACGGAGGCGCAGTGGAAGGCGATCGACGCGCTCGGCCTGCGCGTCGACGAGGACCTCGCGCGCCACGACGTGCGGCTCACCCAGGGCGGCGAACCGACCTTCGTGTCGGTCGACGACATGGACGGCCCGGAGTGGAACACCACCGCGCTGTCGCCGAAGAAGCGCGAGCTGGCCGAGGTGCTGATCCGGCGCCTTGCGGCGCGCTTCGCGTCCGGCGGCTTCCTGCACTCGGGCCAGGGCAAATGGTATCCGGGCGAGCCGCTGCCGCGCTGGGCGCTCGGCGTCTACTGGCGGACCGACGGCAAGCCGCTGTGGCGCGAACCGGCGCTGATCGCCGACACCCGCGCGGCAGGCCGCCAGGATCTCGACGCAGCGAAGGCGTTCGCGGCCGGTCTCGCCGCCACGCTGGGGCTCGACCCCGAGTTCGTCATCTGCGCGCACGAGGACGTCGCGGAGCTCCTCGCCGTCGAATCGGCGCTGCCGGTCAACCGCGACCCGCTGGCCGCCGACCTCACCCGGCCCGACGAGCGCGCGCGCCTCGCCCGCCTGCTGCGGCAGGGGCTCGCCCGGCCCGTCGGCTACGTGCTGCCGCTGAAGGCGGTCGGCGACGGTGCCGCCGTCGACTGGCACAGCAGTCGCTGGCCGCTGCGCCGCGAACGGCTCTACGCGCTCGGCGGCGACTCGCCGCTCGGGCTGCGCCTGCCGCTCGCCTCGCTGCCGGACGTGCTGCCCGCCGACGCCGACGTCGACCACGCGGTCGACCCGTTCGCGCCGCGCGCGGCGCTGCCGGACCCGGCGGGGCAGACGGGCCGGAAGGTCGGACGGAAGTCGCCGGCGGCGACGCCGCCGGCGCCGCGCGAGGTCGTGAAGACCGCGCTGTGCGTCGAGGAGCGCAACGGCCACGTGCACGTGTTCATGCCGCCGCTCAGCCGGCTCGAGGACTACGTCGCGCTGCTGGGAGCGATCGAGGCCACCGCAGCGCGCTGCGGCCATCCGGTCGCGATCGAGGGCTACACGCCGCCGCGCGACCCGCGGCTGCGGGTGCTCGCCGTGACGCCGGATCCGGGCGTCATCGAGGTCAACGTGCATCCGGCGTCGTCGTGGGAGGAGCTGATCGCGACCGGCGAGACGCTGTACGAGGAGGCGCGGCAGGCGCGCCTTGGCACCGAGAAGTTCATGCTCGACGGGCGACACACGGGCACCGGCGGCGGCAACCACGTCACGCTGGGCGGTGCGACGCCCGCCGACAGCCCCCTGCTGCGCCGGCCCGACCTCTTGCAGAGCCTCATCACCTACTGGCAGAACCACCCGGCGCTGTCGTACCTCTTCTCGGGCACGTTCATCGGCCCGACCAGCCAGGCGCCGCGGGTCGACGAGGCGCGCGACGACCGGCTCTACGAGCTCGAGATCGCCTTCCAGCAGATGAACCGCAAGCACGCCGCCGGCGAGGAGTCGCCCGCGCCCTGGCTCGTCGACCGGCTGCTGCGCCACCTGCTGACCGATCTCACCGGCAACACGCACCGGGCCGAATTCTCGATCGACAAGCTCTACTCGCCGGACGGGCCCACGGGCCGCCTCGGACTGCTCGAGTTCCGCGCGTTCGAGATGCCGCCGCACGCGCGGATGAGCGCGGTCGAGATGCTGCTGCTGCGCGCGCTGGTCGCACGCTTCTGGCAGGCGCCGTATCGCGGTCCGCTGGTGCGCTGGGGGACCGCGCTGCACGACCGGTGGCTGCTGCCGCACTTCGTCGAGGCCGACATCCGCGACGTGGTCGCCGATCTCGCCGCCGCCGGCTACCCGTTTGCGCTCGCGTGGTTCGGCCCGTTCATCGAGTTCCGCTTCCCGCGCTTCGGCACGGTCAGCTACGACGGCGTGGCGATCGAACTGCGGCAGGCGATCGAGCCCTGGCACGTGCTGGGCGAGGAGATGACGGGCTCCGGCACCGCGCGCTACGTCGACTCGTCGGTCGAGCGGCTGCAGGTGAAGGTGACCGGGATGACCGGCGAGCGGCATCGCGTCGCCTGCAACGGCCGGCCGCTGCCGCTCATTTCGACCGGCGTGCCCGGCGAGTACGTCGCCGGCGTGCGCTTCCGCGCCTGGAGCCCGCCCTCGGCACTGCATCCGACGATCGGCGTCCAGGCGCCGCTGGTGTTCGACCTGGTCGACACCTGGGCGGGCCGCGCATTGGGCGGTTGCACCTACCACGTCGCCCATCCCGGCGGGCGGAACTACGACACCTTCCCGGTCAACGCCAACGAGGCCGAGGCGCGGCGCTTCGCGCGCTTCTGGGCCTACGGCCACACGCCGGGACCGATGGCGCTCGCCGACGAGCCCGTGAATCCGGCGACCCCGGCCACGCTCGACCTGCGCTGGCAGCCGGCCGCCTGAGCGCGCCCCCCGGAGCGCCCGAGCGCGAAGTATTGCTGATCGGGGCGGGCGACGGCGCGCCGCCGGGACCGGAACCGGCGCTCGGGTAAAATGAGCCCCTTTCGCCGGAAAGGCGCGCCGTGACCGTCGTTCGCACCCGCTTCGCTCCCAGCCCCACAGGCTTCATCCACCTCGGCAACATCCGTTCGGCGCTCTTTCCGTGGGCGTTCGCGCGCAAGCACGGCGGCGTGTTCATCCTCCGGGTCGAGGACACCGACACCGAGCGCTCGTCGCCGGAGGCGGTGCGCGCGATCATCGACGCGATGGACTGGCTGGGCCTCGATTACGACGAAGGCCCGTTCTACCAGATGCAGCGGATGGACCGCTACCGCGCGGTGCTCGCCGACATGCTGGAGCGCGGTCTCGCCTACCGCTGCTACATGTCGGCGCAGGAGCTCGACCTCTTGCGCGCCGAGCAGATGATCCGCGGCGAGAAGCCTCGCTACGACGGCCGCTGGCGGCCCGAGAACGCCGCCGGCATGACGCCGCCGCCCGGCGTCGAGCCGGTGATCCGGTTCAGGAATCCGCTCGCCGGGACGGTCGTCTGGGACGACGCTGTGAAGGGGCGGATCGAGATCGCCAACGCCGAGCTCGACGACCTCGTGCTGGCGCGCCCCGACGGCACGCCGACGTACAATTTCTGCGTCGTTGTCGACGACCTCGACATGCGGATCACGCACGTGATCCGCGGCGACGACCACGTCAACAATACGCCCCGGCAGATCAACATCATGGCGGCGCTGGGCGGCACGCCGCCGGTGTTCGCGCACCTGCCGACGGTGCTCACGCCGGAGGGCGAGAAGCTCTCCAAGCGGTACGGCGCGAAGAGCGTGCTGCAGTACCGCGACGACGGCTACCTGCCCGAAGCGATCGTCAACTACCTCGCCCGTCTCGGCTGGGCGCACGGCGACGACGAGATCTTCTCGCGCGAGCAGTTCCTCGAGTGGTTCGACCTCGCCGGGCTGTCGTCCTCGCCCGGCCGCTTCGATCCGGACAAGCTGCGCTGGGTCAACGAGGAGCAGATGAAGCGGATGGACCCCGAGGAGCTCGGGCGTCGCCTCGTCCCCTACCTGCGCCAGGCGGGGCTCGATCCGGCGGCGGGACCGGCGCCGGGTGCCGTTGCCGAGTTGCTGCGCGGGCGGGTTGCCACGCTGACCGAGATGGCCGACGCGGCCCACTACTTCTACGCGACGCTGCACGCGACGCCGGCGGACCTCGCCGCGGTCGTCGGCGAGGCGAACCGCCCGGCGCTCGTCGAGCTCCTCGCCGAGTTCGAGAACCTCGACTGGACGCGGCCGGCGCTGGGCGCGGCGATGAAGTCGGCCGCGGCGCGGCACGGCCTCAAGCCGCCGCAGGTGATGATGGCGCTGCGCGTGCTGGTTGCCGGGACGCGCGAGACGCCGGCGATCGACGCGGTGCTGGCGCTGCTCGCGCGCGAGACGGTGACCGCGCGCCTCGCCGCCGGACTGCGCGCGGCGGGCTAGGACGCTCCGTGACTCGCCATCGCCGCGGCGGCTGCAGCCGCAGGTGAATTGTCGCGTCCCGCGGCTTGCGGATAAAATGACGATTTCCGGGACCAGGCGGCCCATGACCAAGTTCGTGTTCGTTACCGGCGGCGTCGTATCCTCGCTCGGGAAGGGGATCGCCGCCGCGTCGCTGGCCGCCATCCTCGCCACCCGCGGCGTCCGCGTCACCAATCTCAAGCTCGACCCGTACATCAACGTCGATCCTGGAACGATGAGTCCGTTCCAGCACGGCGAGGTGTTCGTCACCGAGGACGGCGCCGAGACCGACCTCGACCTCGGCCACTACGAGCGCTTCGTCGACGTCCGGATGGCCAAGCGCAACAACTTCACCACCGGCCAGATCTACGAGAACGTCATCCGCAAGGAGCGCCGCGGCGACTACCTCGGCGGCACCGTCCAGGTGATCCCGCACATCACCGACGAGATCAAGGCGTGGATCGTCGCCGGCGCCGGCGACGCCGAGGTCGCGGTGGTCGAAGTCGGCGGCACGGTCGGCGACATCGAGTCGCTGCCGTTCCTCGAGGCGATCCGGCAGATGGGCATCCAGCTCGGCCGCGACAACGTCTGCTACATCCACCTCACGCTGGTGCCGTTCATCGCCACGGCCGGCGAGATGAAGACCAAGCCGACCCAGCACTCGGTGAAGGAGCTGCGCGAGATCGGCATCCAGCCCGACGTCGTGCTCTGCCGCGTCGACCGCCCGCTGCCCGAAGGCGACCGGCGCAAGATCGCGCTGTTCACCAACGTCGCGCCCGAGGCGGTGATCCCGGCTGCCGACGCCGACAGCATCTACAAGATCCCCGCGGCCCTGCACGCGGAAGGGCTGGACGAGATCGTCTGCCGCAAGCTCGAGCTCACCGTGCGGCCGGCGGACCTCACGGTCTGGCACCGGATCGTCGATGCGCTGGAGCGCCCCGAGCACGCCGTGCACATCGCGATGGTCGGCAAGTACGTCGACCTGACCGAGTCCTACAAGTCGCTGTCCGAGGCGCTGGTCCACGCCGGCGTGCACACCCGCAGCAAGGTGCACATCCACTACGTCGACTCGGAGGCGATCGAGCGCGACGGCGTCGCCTGCCTCGCCGGCATGGACGCGATCCTGGTGCCCGGCGGCTTCGGCAAGCGCGGCGTCGAGGGGAAGATCCAGGCGGTGCGCTACGCGCGCGAGCATCAGGTCCCGTATCTCGGCATCTGCCTCGGCATGCAGCTCGCCGTCATCGAGTGCGCGCGCCATCTCGCGGGTCTCGCCGACGCCAACAGCACCGAGTTCGATCCGTCGACGCCGCACCCGGTCGTGGCGCTGATCACCGAGTGGCAGAACCGCGACGGCCTGATCGAGCGGCGCTCGGGGTCCTCGGACCTCGGCGGCACGATGCGCCTGGGTGCGCAGCCCTGCGAGGTCGTGCCGGGGTCGCTCGCCCACCGCGTCTACGGCAGCACGACGGTCTCCGAGCGGCACCGCCACCGCTACGAGGTCAACAACCACTACCTGCCGCGCCTCGAGCAGGCGGGGCTCGCCGTCTGCGCCCGCGCGCGCAGCGATGTCGCGGGCGACCTTTGCGAGATGGTCGAGTACCCGGCGCACCCGTGGTTCCTCGGCTGCCAGTTCCACCCCGAGTTCACCTCGAACCCGCGCCGCGGGCACCCGCTGTTCATCGGCTTCGTCCGCGCGGCGCTGGAGCGCCAGCGGACCGTGCAGCCCGCCGGCGGCGAGGGCGCCGTCGTGTCGCTGCTGGCGGCGCGCTGAGCTCCATGAGCCCGATGGGCCGCCCCGAGGGCGAATACCGGAGTGCGCAGCACGAAGGTGATCCCGTTTGCCCGATGGGCCGCCCCGAGGGCGAATACCGGAGTGCGCAGCACGAAGCGTGTCCGGTGAGCGCGACCGATCGCCCGCGGATCCCGACGGCCGGGCGGGCACGCGCGGGCGGCAGCCACGCCGCGTCCGGCGTGGCGTGGCGGCGATGAACCTCTGCGGCTTCGACGTCGGGCTGGACAGGCCGATGTTCCTCATCGCCGGCCCCTGCGTGATCGAATCGCTGCAGTTCCAGGTCGACGTGGCCGGGCAGCTGCGCGACCTCTGCCGCGACCTCGGCCTGCCCTTCGTGTTCAAGTCGTCGTACGACAAGGCCAACCGCAGCTCGGGCGAGGCGTATCGCGGCCCGGGCCTCGACGAGGGACTCGCCATCTTGGCGGAAGTCCGGCGCCAGGTCGGCGTCCCGGTGCTCACCGACGTGCACACCGAGGGCGAGATCGCGGCGGCCGCGGCGGTCGTCGACGTGCTGCAGACCCCGGCGTTCCTGTGCCGGCAGACCGACTTCATCCGCGCCGTCGCCGGTGCCGGGAAACCCGTCAACCTCAAGAAGGGCCAGTTCCTGGCGCCCGAGGACATGCTGCAGGTCGTCGCCAAGGCGCGCGCGGCCGGCGGCGGCGACAACCTGATGGTCTGCGAGCGCGGCGCGACGTTCGGCTACCACAACCTCGTGTCCGACATGCGCTCGCTCGCGATCATGCGCGCCACCGGCTGCCCGGTCGTGTTCGACGCGACGCACTCGGTCCAGCTGCCGGGCGGGCAGGGCAGCGCGAGCGGCGGGCAGCGCGAGTTCGTGCCGGTGCTCGCTCGCGCCGCGGTTGCGGCGGGTGTCGCCGGCGTATTCATGGAGACGCACCCGGATCCCGCGCGGGCGCCCTCCGACGGTCCGAACGCCTGGCCGCTCGCGCGGATGCGCGAGCTGCTCGCCGTGCTGCTCGAGATCGACGCGACCACCAAGCGCCACGGGTTCGCCGAGGCGGCGCTCGCGGCCGCGTCCTGAACGACCTCCCTTCTTCCACCCGTCACCACCACCACCCCAACGCAAAGGAAACGCCATGAGTGCCATCGTCGATGTCATCGCCCGCGAAATCCTGGATTCCCGCGGCAATCCCACCATCGAGGCCGACGTCGTCCTCGAGTCCGGCGTCTCCGGCCGCGCGGCGGTCCCCTCCGGCGCCTCCACCGGCTCGAAGGAGGCGATCGAACTGCGCGACGGCGACAAGGCGCGCTACCTCGGCAAGGGCGTGCTGAAGGCCGTCGAGAACGTCAACACCGAGATCTGCGAAGCGATCATCGGCCTCGACGCGACCGAGCAGGCGTTCATCGACAAGACGATGATCGACCTCGACGGCACCGACAACAAGTCGCGGCTGGGCGCCAACGCGATGCTGGCGGTGTCCTGCGCGGTGGCGAAGGCCGCGGCCGAGGAGTCGTCTCTGCCGCTGTACCGCTACCTCGGCGGCGCCGGCCAGATGCAGCTGCCGGTCCCGCTGATGAACGTGATCAACGGCGGCGCGCACGCCAACAACAAGGTCGACCTGCAGGAGTTCATGCTGGTGCCGCTGGGCGCGCCGACGTTCCGCGAGGCGCTGCGCTACGGCGCCGAGGTGTTCCACACGCTGAAGAAGATCATCGACGGCAAGGGCTGGCCGACGACGGTCGGCGACGAGGGCGGCTTCGCGCCCGACCTGCCGTCGAACGAAGCCGCGCTGCAGCTCCTGGTCGAGGCGATCGACAAGGCGGGCTTCGTCCCCGGCAAGGACATCGCGCTGGCACTCGACTGTGCGGCGAGCGAGTTCTTCAAGGACGGCAAGTACCAGCTCGAGTCCGAGGGCGTCGCGCTCACCTCGCAGCAGTTCACCGACGTGCTCGCCACCTGGTGCGACAAGTACCCGATCATCAGCATCGAGGACGGCATGTCCGAGCACGACTGGGACGGCTGGAAGCTCCTCACCGACCGCCTGGGCAGGAAGGTGCAGATCGTCGGCGACGACCTGTTCGTGACCAACACCCGGATCCTGAAGCAGGGAATCGACAAGGGGCTCGCCAACTCGATCCTGATCAAGATCAACCAGATCGGCACGCTGTCCGAGACCTTCGGCGCGATCACGATGGCCACCCGCGCGGGCTACACGTCGGTGATCTCGCACCGCTCGGGCGAGACCGAGGACAGCATGATCGCCGACATCGCCGTGGGCACCAACGCCGGGCAGATCAAGACCGGCTCGCTGTCGCGCTCGGACCGGATCGCCAAGTACAACCAGCTGCTGCG